>ERZ1643246.111-NODE-111-length-104081-cov-32.192240_pt1 | contig 104081 bp, 91 predicted proteins | sample MGYA00579265_ERZ1643246 | MGnify/ENA primary metagenome ERZ1643246 (study PRJEB29033, sample SAMEA4952261) | chicken gut metagenome | biome: Broiler Chicken; feature: Gastrointestinal Tract; material: Caecum | place: Ireland | collected 2018 | study: Broiler...
CACCGAGCCGCTGGTCCGCGTGATGGTGGAAGCGCCGGAGCAGGAGACCTGCCAGAACTATGTGGACGAAGTGGTGGCCGTTATCCAGCAGAAAGGCTACGCGGCCGAGTGACGCCAAACGGCGGCAAAAAACACCATGCCCCTGTACAAAAACCACTTGACGCGGCGGTTTTTCTGTGCTATGATAATTGGGCCGCATGGCAAGGGCTCTATAAGTGTGTCTGTGTGCAGACACCGCCTGCCCCAGCGAGACTTTTTGAAAGAGGTTTTACAGATGTACGCAGTTATCGTTACCGGTGGCAAGCAGTACAGCGTCAAGGTCGGCGACAGCATTTTCGTCGAGAAGCTGGGCACTGAGGCTGATTCCGAGGTCACCTTCGACCGCGTTCTCGCCGTCGGCGAGGAAGGCAGCGTCAAGGTCGGCGCCCCCGTTGTGGAGGGCGCTACCGTGACCGGCAAGGTCATCAAGAACGGCAAGGGCAAGAAGCTGAACATTCTGACCTACCGTCCCAAGAAGGGCAGCATGGTCCGCAAGGGCCACCGTCAGCCCTACACCAAGGTGGAAATCACCGCGATCAACGGCTAAGGAGGGTAAAGCACAATGGCACACAAAAAAGGCGTAGGCTCCACCAAGAACGGCCGTGACTCTGAGTCCAAGCGTCTCGGCGTCAAGCGCGGCGACGGTCAGTACGTTCTGGCCGGCAACATCCTGGTCCGTCAGCGCGGCACCCACATCCATCCCGGTGAGGGCGTCGGCATCGGCAGCGACGACACGCTGTTCGCGCTGATCGACGGCCGCGTTCACTTCGAGCGCATGGGCCGCGACCGCAAACGCTGCACTGTCAAGCAGTAAAAACCATCTGGGGCGGGCCATAACGGCCTGCCCTATCTTTTTGCCCGCGCGGCAGGCGGCGGTTTGCAGCGCCGCGCAGGGCGTTTTTATCCACGGGCAATTTGCCCCACACAGGAAAGAGGTACCCCATGCCCGGTAATTTTATTGATGTGGCCACCATCTGGGTCCACGGCGGCAAAGGCGGCGACGGCTGCGTCAGCTTCCACCGCGAAAAGTTCGTGGCGGCCGGCGGCCCCGACGGCGGCGACGGCGGCCGCGGCGGCAGCATCGTTTTTGTGGCCGACGACAACCTGTCCACCCTGATGGATTTCCGCTACAAGCGCAAGTACACCGCCCCCGACGGTGAAAACGGCCGCGGTGCCCGCCAGAAGGGCAAGGACGCCGAGGACCTGGTCATCCGCGTGCCCCGCGGCACCGTGCTGAAGGAGGCCGACAGCGGCCTGGTGGTGGCCGACCTGTCCGGCGACGAGCCGGTGGTGGTGGCCAAGGGCGGCCGCGGCGGCTGGGGCAACGCCCGGTTTGCCACCCCCACCCGCCAGATCCCCAAGTTTGCCAAGCCGGGCCTGCCCGGCGAGGAACTGCACCTGACGCTGGAGCTGAAGGTCATTGCCGACGTGGGGCTGATCGGCTTCCCCAACGTGGGCAAGTCCACGCTGATCAGCGTCATCAGTGCGGCCAAGCCCAAGATCGCCAACTACCACTTTACCACCCTGACCCCGGTGCTGGGCGTGGTGCGGGTGGGGCCGGAGCAGAGCTTTGTCTGCGCCGACATCCCCGGCCTGATCGAAGGCGCCGCCGAGGGCGTGGGCCTGGGGCATGATTTTCTGCGCCATGTGGAACGCTGCCGCCTGCTTTTGCACGTGGTGGACGTTTCCGGCTGCGAGGGCCGCGACCCCAAGGCCGACTTTGAGCAGATCAACCACGAGCTGGCCGGTTTCTCGGCCGAGCTGGCCGGCCGCCCGCAGATCGTGCTGGGCAACAAGTGCGACATTGCAGCGCCGGAGCAGGTGGAGGAGTTCAAGCAGTATATCGAGGCGAAGGGCCTGACCTTCCTGCCCATCTCGGCGGCCACCCGTCAGGGCATCGACGGCCTGCCCGCGCTGGTCTGGCAGCGGCTGCAGGCGCTGCCGCCGGTCAAGGTCTATGAGGCGGAGTATGTCCGCCCCGACCTGGCCAACCAGCCCAAGCGGCCTTTCACCGTCGCCCGCACCGGCGCGCACGAGTTCAGCGTGGACGCCCCCTGGCTGGAGCGCATTTTGGCCGGCACCAACGTGGACGACTACGAGAGCCTGCAGTACTTCCAGACCCAGCTGGGCGGCTCCGGCCTGCTGGACGAGCTGGTCCGCCAGGGCGTCGAGGAGAACGACACCATCAAGATCGGCGAGTACGAATTTGACTATGTCTACTGAGAAAGGCGGCAGAGGATATGCTGTTTGAAGCCGCGCCCAAGATCGACATCCGGGAGCAAGGCCCGCTGTCGCTGGCCTTTGTGGGCGACGCGGTGCTGGAACTGCTGGTCCGCCAGCGCCTGGTCGAGACCACCCGCCTGCAGCCAGGACGTCTCCACGCCGCCGCCACCCGGTATGTCTCGGCCCGCGCCCAAAGCCGGGAACTGGCCCTGCTGGAGCCGGTTTTGACCGAGGAGGAGGCCAATGTGCTGCGCCGGGGCAAAAACGCCAGCAAGGCCACCGTGGCCAAGCACGCCACCGCGCAGGAGTACCGAGCTTCCACCGGGTTCGAGTGCCTGCTGGGCTATCTGTACCTGCAGGGCCGCAACAGCCGCATCCTGGAACTGTTTGAGCTGGTCTGGCAGGGCTTTGACCCGGACGCCCCCGCCGCCCCCGCGGCAGACTGACCCCCTAGCCAAAAAACAGGCAGCAGCCTGCGGCGCCGCCCTTTCGCGGAGTGCGCACAAGGAACCTTTGCCGCAAAATCTATCAAAAACAGGCCGTTGGCTGCGTTGCCGTCGCTTGGCGTCCACAAAGGACGCCGGCGTTCCGGCGCCTTGCCATCGACCCGTTTTTGCGGTTTTCCGGTGCTTCGCAGTTTTGCTGCTCGCGCAGCAAAACCAAAGCTTCCTTATGCTTACTCCGCTTTTTGAGCGGGGGTGCCGTCAGGCTGCTGCCTGTTGCGGCGCATGCCTGCCGCCGGCGGGCGGTCAGGCTGCGTTTTTGGCGGTCCGGCGCGCAGAAACAGGGCGCGACCCCTTATTTCTTGCGGTCGCCGTCGCCGCCCTTGGTGCCGCAGCCGCAGCCGCCGTTGGTGCGGTTGGCAGCCTTGCTGTTGGTGGTGTTGGTGCAGTCGGCGGCGTCAGACGCCTTGTTGGTGGTCTGCATGCTGCCCTTGGTGTTGACGGCACGGTTGGTCGCCTTCTGGGTGTTTTTCTGGTTCTTCGCCATGGTCGGGGCCTCCTTCCCGGTTGAAGTCTGGACCATCCGCCGCAGCGGCAGCCCTGGCGCGGCGCCTGGTTTCTGGCTGCCGCACACGGCTGCCGCAGGCCCACAACAACGCTTTGCTCCGGTGGTGGTCTGCCGATAGTCTGCCCGCTGCCGTCGCGCTTTATGCAGCCTGTTTTTTGCGGGACGGCCTGCACCGCCGCCCGCCGTTTGCCCCCGCGCCCATCCCATTGCCGAAAGGAGCCGCCATGCCCCCGCTGCCCAACTACCCGGAATTTTTCACCCGCCGGGAACGCGCCCTGCTGGGGGCGCGCTTTGAAGAGCTGCTGACCCCCGCCCTCCCCATCCGGGAGGCGCCCGCCCGCGGCGTCACCGTCAACACGCTGCGCTGCGCGCCGGAAGCGTTTGCCGCCGGTATGGACATTCCGCTGGCGCCGTCGCCCTTCTGCCGGCAGGCGTTTGCGGCGCCGGCGGACTTCCGCCCCGGCCGCCATCCCTGGCACCATGCGGGGGTGTTTTACGCCCAGGAGCCCAGCGCCGCCGGCGCCGCGCCGCTGCTGGACGTGCGGCCCGGCATGCGGGTGTGCGACCTGTGCGCCGCCCCCGGCGGCAAAAGCAGCCAGCTGGCCGCCGCCCTGGCCAGGCAGGGGCTTTTGCTGGCCAACGAGTACGTGCCCGCCCGCGCCGAGATCCTGCGCCAGAACCTGGAGCGCATGGGCGTGACCAACGCGGTGGTGACGAACGAGACCCCCGACCGCCTGGCCGACGCGCTGCCCGGCTGGTTTGACCGGGTGCTGGTGGACGCCCCCTGCTCCGGCGAGGGCATGTTCCGCAAGGAGCCGGCCGCCATTGCCCAGCACAGCCCGGCCCTGGTGGCGCAGTGCGCCGCCACCGCCGCCGGCATTTTGGACGCGGCCGCCCGGCTGCTGGCCCCCGGCGGGGTGCTGGTGCTTTCCACCTGCACCTTTGCGCCGGAGGAGGACGAGGCCCAGGCGGCAGCCTTTTTGGCGCGGCACCCGGAGTTTGTGCAGGAGGACCTGTCCGCCGCCGGCTTCGGCCGCCCCGGCGAGGCAGACCGCGCCCCCGAAACGCCCGGCTTTGCCGCCGCGTACTGCCGCCGCATCTGGCCTGCCGACGGGGGCGAGGGGCACTTTATCGCCCGCTTTTGCAAGCAGGGCGAGCCGCAGCCCCGCCCGGAGAATGCCCCGGCCAAAACGAAAAGCAGGGGCAGAGCCGCCCGCCCGGACAGGGCCGCCGCCCAGGTGCGGGACGCCTGGCGCGCCTTTGCGGGCGAATATTTCCCCGACCTGGCCGACGCCCCGGTGGACATTGCCGGCGATCTGGCCGTGCTGCCCCCGCCGGCGGCGCTGCCCGCGGCAAAGCTGCACATCCTGCGGGCGGGCGTGCCGGCCGGCAGGCTGCAAAAAGGCCGGTTTGTGCCAAGCCACGCGCTGTTTATGGCCCACGGCGCGGGGTGCGCCAACGCCGAGCGCCTGACCCTGGCCGACCCCCGCACCGCAGCCTGGCTGCGCGGCGAGGAGATCGAGGCCAAAACCGCCCGGCCCGGCTGGTGCGCCGTGCTGGTGGACGGCTTCCCGCTGGGCTGCGGCAAAGCCAGCGGCGGCCGGGTCAAAAACCACTACCCCAAGGCCCTGCGCAGCCTGGGATAAACAGGCCCAGCTGCCAATCAACTCCATACAACAGGCACCGGCACAGTCTTTGCTTCAGACTGTGCCGGTGCTTTTTTGCGTATTTTCTGCCGTATTGGGCGGACAGCGTGCCGGGCAGGCGCGGCCTGTGGGTCAATAGATGGGCGCGTGCCCGGCAAAGGCGGCAAAGTAAACGCCCCACAAAACCGCCAGCACGGCCAGCAGCGCCCCGCGCTGCCACCGCCGTTTCGTCAACACGGCGGCCGCGGGGGCCAGCGCCGGCATCCCCAGCGCATACCGCTGGGCGCTGATCAGCCAGGTCTGGCCGTTCATCATGGCAACGCCGGCCAGGCCCAGCAGCAGCCAGTCCGGCGGCAGGCGGCGTGCCGCCAGCGCCAGCAGCAGCACCTCCAGCAGGATCAGCACCACCGTCCACAGCCCGATAAAAATGCCCAGACTATCGGCGGAGATGTAGCGGCTCATGATCGCCACCGCCTGGGGGAACAGGCAGAAGCTGTGATCCCAGTGTTCACGCTGGTAGACGGTAAACTGGAAAGCGTTGCCGTACACCGCCCAGTTGATGCCCAAATACACTGCCAGCCCCGCCGCAGGCCCTGCCGCCGGCAGCAGCCACCGGGCCGAAAACCGCCGCCCCCGGCGCAGCTCTGCCACCCACCACAGGACCGCGTAGCCGGCCAGCAGCACGCCGTTGGCCCTGCACAGCGACGCCAGCAGCCCAAACAGCCCCGCCTGCCCCGGCTTGTCCCGCTGCATGGCGTCCAAAAAGGCAAAGTTCAGGCAGAAAAACAGCGCCTCGGTCTGGGGCAGCACAAAAAAGAAACTGCCCGGCAGCAGCAGCTGCACCGCGCAGGCAAAGCCCGCCGCCCGGCCGCTGCCAAACAACCGGAAGGCGCAGCGGTACAGCAGCACGGTGCCCGCCGCCGTCAGCGCCACGGCCAGCAGGGTGCCGGTCAGCCACAGGTCCGCCCCCAGCAGCGCAAAGGGGCGCAGCAGCCAGGGCCACAGCGGGAAAAACACGATCATCAGGTACTGCTCGGCAAAGCCGGCCTCCCCTGCGCCGTAGCCCCAGCGGGCCAGGTCCAGATAATGCCGGGCGTCCAGCCCGCCGCACAGCGCCTGGCGCACGGCCTGCAGCGGCGGAACGCCGGGATACTGGGCGCAGGCCGCCGCGCACAGCGCCGCCAGCATGGCCAGCGCCCACAACAGCGCCCCCGCTGCGGCCAGCCGCTGGCCGCGGGCATCGGGCCGGGCGGCCTGGCGGCCGGTGCCGGGCAGCCCCCCCGCCGGCCGGCGGAACAGCCGCGCCAGCCCCACCGCCGCCGCGTACACAAACAGCACCGTGCAGGCCGCCGCCAGCACCTGGCCGGCCATCTGCTGCGTTGTCATGGGCATACCTCCTTTTTTGTGCAGTCTCGGCCCCCGCTTCCTGCCCCCGGCAGGCAAATGCCGGGCAAAAAAGCAGCCCCGGCAAGGCCCACCAGGGGCCCCGCCGGGGCTGCGTGCATTTGTTGTTTGCCTTTACTCGACGGGGATCTCGCCGTTGGCGGGGGCGGCGGGGGTCTCATCCTCGTCGTCCTCGGTCAGCTCGATGTCAAAGGCGGCGCCGCAGTTGGGGCAGACCAGCTCGTTGTCCAGCAGGTCGTCCTCGTCCACAGTGCTGACCGCGCCGCAGTTGGGGCAGGTCACCTCGTAGGAGGCCTCCTCGTCGTCATCCTCGTCATCGTCGGTGTCAAAGACCAGGTTGATCAGGTCGGTCAGATCCTCGTCCAGCTCGTCCACGTCCTCATACACCTGGTCCAGGGCGTTGTCGTGCTCGGTGACGGTGGCGGCCATCTCCTCCAGCAGATCCATCATCGCGGCGATGATCTTGCCGTTTTTGGAGTTGGGGTCAAATTCCATGCCGGTCATCAGGCCGCGGATGTAGGCGGCCTTGGCGTTCAGGTCCATAGCCATAGGGGTTCCCCTCCTTTTTGTAAAAGAGACAGGCGCGGCGCCCGATCAGACGCGCTCCATATACTCGCCGGTGCGGGTGTCGATGCGGATCTTGTCGCCCTCGTTGATGAACAGGGGCACGCGGATCTCGGCGCCGGTCTCGACCTTGGCGGGCTTGAGGGTGTTGGTGGCGGTGTTGCCCTTGAAGCCGGGCTCGGTCTCGGTGATCTCCAGCTCGATGAAGTTGGGGATCTCGACGCTGAACACCTTGCCCTTGTAGGACAGCAGCTTGCAGACCTCGTTCTCCTTGCAGAACTTGAAGTTATCCGGCACGTCGGCGGCGTTGACCGGGATATCGTCGTAGGTCTCGTTGTCCATAAAGTGGTACAGGTCACCGTCGGCGTAGCTGTAGGTCACTTCCTTGCGCTCGATGAACGCCTGGGGGAACTTGGCGGTGGGGTTGTAGCTGGTTTCGGTCACAGCGCCGGTGATGACGTTCTTGGTCTTGGTGCGCACAAAGGCAGCGCCCTTGCCGGGCTTGACGTGCTGGAACTCGACGACCTGAAGGACCTGGCCGTCCTGCTCAAAGGTGACGCCGTTGCGGAACTCGCCTGCTGAGATCATATAGAAATTCCTCCATGTAGTAAAAAGTTGAATAAAGCATACCTGCTATTTATTTTACCCGAAATCCCCTGCCGTTGCAAGACCTGCGCCGCTATTTTAGCAGATTTTTGCGCAAAAAACGGCGGTTTGCGGCCGCTTATTGCCCCGGCAGCCGGGTTTGGCCCCCCTGCGGGGCGCCATGTGCCCGCAGGCAGGCAGACCAAAGGGCGGGCCCGGCATGCGAGCCCGCCCCTTTTGCAGCGTCAGGCCGCCGGCCTGTCAAGATCAGAACATCTGTTTGACCGGAACGGTCCAGCCCTTCTCGTCGGGCAGCTTGCCCCACTGGATGCCGGTCAGGGTATCGTACAGTTTCTGGGTCAGCGGGCCTATCTGGCCGTCGCCGATCAGGGCCTGCTCGCCCTTCCAGTCCAGCTCCTTGACCGGGCTGACGACCGCCGCGGTGCCGGTGCCAAAGACCTCCTCCAGCTTGCCGTCGCGGGCGGCCTGCATCACGTCGGCGATGGCCAGCTTGCCCTCGACGACCTCATAGCCCCAGTCGCGCAGCAGCTCGATGATGCTGCGGCGGGTGACGCCGGGCAGCACGGTGCCGGTGCAGGCGGCAGTGTAGACTTTGCCGTCGATCTTGAACATGATGTTCATGCTGCCGACTTCCTCGACGTATTTTTTCTCAACGCCGTCCAGCCACAGCACCTGGCTGAAGCCCTGCTCCTCGGCCAGCTCGCCGGCCTTGATGGAGGCCGCGTAGTTGCCGCCGCACTTGGTAAAGCCGGTCAGGCCGGGGGCGGCGCGGATGTACTCGTCCTCGACGTAGATGCGCACCGGGTCCAGGCCCTCGGCGTAGTAGGCGCCGGAGGGCGAGCAGATGATGCAGAAGATATAATGCTTGGAGGCGTGGACGCCCAGGCCCACGTCGTTGGCAAAGCAGAAAGGCCGGATGTACAGCGAAGCGCCGTCCGAATGGGGCACCCAGTCCCGGTCCACGTCCACCAGCGCCTCCACCGCCTGGACAAAGTCCTCGGCGGGGATGCGGGGGATACACAGGCGGTCGGCGGAATCCTGGAAGCGGGTGGCGTTGCAGTCGGGGCGGAACAGCTGCACGGTGCCGTCGGCGGTGCGGTAGGCCTTCATGCCCTCAAAGATCTCCTGGGCGTAGTGCAGCACCACGGTGGCCGGGTCCAGCGGCAGCGGCGCGTAGGGCACGATGCGCGCATCATGCCAGCCCTCGCCGGCGGTGTAGTCCATCAAAAACATGTGGTCGGTGAAGATCTTGCCAAAGCCCAGCTTGCTCTCGTCGGCAGGCTTTGCCTTGGGGGAAGTGGTGCGGGTGAGCTTGATATCCAACATTCTCATTCTCTCCTTTGCCCGGCGCGGCCTGCCGCGGGCGCACATCCCGTCCACCCCTCTATCAGGCGGCAGGGCAGGCGTTGCAGGGACAACATTCTCAAAAGGCCATGCGGTCTTTGATGTTCATTATACCGCTGTAAATCAGTGAATACAAGCCCGCCGCGGCATTTTTTGACGGCATACGGCCAGGCGTGGTATAATGGCCGCAAATCGGCAGTTTTGTATCCTGCTGCGCAGCGGCCCGCTGTGCGGCTGCGCCGGGCCGGCAGCCGCACACGGTTGGGCAAGCGGATGCCCTTCCGCTGTGCGTCATGGCGCGGCGGGCCTGCATACCGCGCATCAGGCCCGCCGGCTGCCGGAAGAGCACGCTGTTTTGTACTTTTTATTTATAATTATCCGGTTTGTTTTTTTCACCTCCGTATTTTCCCTGCAAAGGAGTGCATTTTCTATGCCGTTTGCCGCGCTGCTGCTCAGTGCTGTCCTCTGCTTGGCGCTTGGGGTGCTGCCCGCCCGCCTGGCCGGCCGCCGCCCTGCCCGCCGGGACCTTGCCGCCGCCGGGGCGGTGTTTGCCGGCGTGTGGGCGTGGGCCTTCCTGTTTTTTGGCAAGCCGGGCCTGCTGGTGGATTTTGGCCTGTTCCGGCTGTGCGCGGTCTGCGCCGCGGCCGCCGCGGCGGCGGGGTGCGTCTGCGCGCTGCGCTGCACCGGCCTGCTGCGGGGGGCAAAGCGCCGGGCGCTGGCCGCGGCGGCGCTGGTGTTGTGCGCGCTGACCTTTGAGGTGTTTTTGGGCAACGTCAAGTACTTTGCCACCCACGACTATGTGCCCGTCCAGCTGTTCGACTATCTGGACGAGTCCACTCCCCGCAGCGACGACGGCAGCGTGACCCTTTCCGGCGAGAGCACGGCGCTGCATTTTTCCGGCATGGACTTTCCCATCTACAACCTGCAGCTGGAGGGGCTGGCCTTCCACTACGGCGCCGCCCCGGAGCGGGAGGCCGCGCAGAACCCGCTGTTCACCATCGTTATCGCGGCTGCCGACGAGGCCAACGCCATTGAACTGATCGGCGGCAGCTGGGACGTGGCGGTGCAGGCGCCGCGCAGCTGGAGCCGTGTGCTGGACTATTCCGGCAGCATTGCCAGCCTGACGCTGACCGCCGCCCCCTACGACGGCGAGTACATCTGGTATTCCTTTGACTATACCCTGACCGGCATTGCCGCCAATGCGCCCCAGCCGTTTTTGTTCTCGTGGCTGCGGTTTGCGGCGGCGCTGGCGGTGTGCGCGGCGGTGTGGGCTTTCCGCCCCGGCAGCAGCCTGTGGCGGGCCAAATATCTGGAAGATCCCAAACGCTTCCGCCCCGGCGTTGCGGTCTGCGCCGGCGCGCTCTGCCTGCTGGCGGTGCTGACCCCCTTTGCCGACCCGATCAACTCCGGCGTTGCCACCGCCGCTTACAACGCCAACAACTGGGACGGCGGCAGCCGCGTCAGCTTTACCCGGCATATCAGCGACTGGCAGCACGACACCGGCAACCAGCTGGGTGCGCTGGCCAGCTCGCTGCTGGACGGGCGGCTGGACCTGGCGCTGGACCCGCCCCAGGCGCTTTTGGAGATGGACAACCCCTACGACACCATCGCCCGGCAGGCCCAGGCCCCCGACGCCCTGTGGGACGTGGCCTTTTACAACGGGCGGTATTATGTCTACTTCGGCGTGGTGCCCTGCCTGCTGTTCCAGCTGCCCTTTGAGGCGTTGACCGGCATCCCCGACCTGCCCACCAGCTTTGGCATGGTGGTGATGGCCGTGGCCGCGGTGCTGGCCGGCTTCGGGCTGGTCCGGCAGGCGGCAAAGCGGTGGTTCCCCGGCGTCAGCACTGCGGCCTATCTGCTGGCGTCCACGGCGGTGGCGGGCTGCGGCCAGCTGTATTATCTGCTGCTGCGGCCGCTGATCTACGAGTATGTTATCCTGTGCGGCGCGTCCTTTGTGATGCTGGCGCTGTGGCAGTGGCTGGCGGCCTCCAACACGCCGGACAGCCGGCGCGGCGCGCGCATCGCCCACCTGGTTTTGGGCAGCGTCTGCATGGCGCTGGTGGCTGGCTGCCGGCCCCAGATGGAGATCTTCGCCTTTTTGGCGCTGCCCATCTTCTGGCGCCAGTATGTGACCGAAAAGCGGCTGTTCACCCGCAAGGGCGCGGCGGAATTTGCACTGTTTGCCCTGCCCTTCGTGCTGGTGGCCGCCGGGCTGATGTGGTACAACTATGCCCGCTTTGGCAGCCCCTTTGATTTTGGCGCCAACTACAACCTGACCAGCAACGACATGACCAAGCGCGGCTTCAATGCCGGGCGCATCGGGCCGGCGCTGTTCTATTATCTGTTCTCTTTCCCCCTCTTCAAGTCGGCCTTTCCCTACGTGGTGGAGGTCCACCCCTACACCAACTACATCGGACGCACCGTGTCGGAGCTGTTCTACGGCGGCATCCTGACCTGCACGCCCTTTTTGTGGGTGTTTGCGCTGCTGCCGCTTGTGCGCCGCCGCCTGGCCCGCAAGCGGCTGTGGGGCGTGGTGGGCTGGGTGCTGGTCAGCACGCTGGCGCTGTGCGCGCTGGACGCGGTGATGGCCGGCATTTTGTACCGCTACCAGATGGATTTTGCCCTGCCGCTGACCTTTGCCGCGGCGCTGTGCTGGCTGGCTGCCCAGGAAGCAGCGGAGGACCGCGCCGCCCTTGCCCCGCCGCTGCGCGGGCTGCGCAGCGCCCTGCGCGCCGGCATGGGTCTGGCCGTGAGCGCAGGGCTTGTGTACGGGTTCCTGGTCATTTTTGCCGCCGAACCCTGGCTGTACAGCCAGAACCCGGCCCTGTTCCAAAATGTTAGCCGTCTGGTGCAGTTCTGGCTGTAAGGAGGTTTTGTAATGCTGCTGTTTGCCACTTTGCTGCTGACAGCCCTGCTCTGCCTGGGTGCCGCGCTGGTGCCCGACAGGCTGGCCTGCCGGGCTTTTGCGCCGCGGCAGCTGCTGCCCGGTGTTCTGGTCTGGGCGCTGCTGTGGGGTGCCGCCTTTCTGGCCTTTTCCAAACAGAGGCTGACAGTAGGGTTTGACGGGTTCCGCCTGATCGTATTGTGCGCGGCGGCAGGCTGGGTGTCGGCATGTGTGTTGGGAGCCCGGCTTTTGCCCCTGGCCCGCGGGCGTCTGCATCGCCCTGCCGTGGCGGCGCTGCTGGCACTGATCGCCCTGGGCAGCGAAGTATTCGTGTTCAACATGAACTACTTTGTCACCCACAGCTACCAGCCGTTTCAGCTGTTTGACTATCTGGTGCCGGACAAGGACCAGGTATATGACATCAATGGTATCCAACTGGAAACCGCTCATCCCACCATCCATTTTTACAACATCGACCAGCCTATCTACAATCTGCAGATCGACTCTGCCAGTTACCAGCGGCTGAAGGAGCCGTCCCAGCATCAGGACCCCCGGCTCCAGCTGGAGATTTCGGCCAGTGACGAGGCCAACAGCACCGAGATCGCCGGCGGCCGTTGGTGGTACACGCCGGGCGCTCCCCGCACCCGCTGGGTGACACTGGACTTTTCCGGCAAGATATCCAGCCTGAGTCTGCACGCCAACAATTACAGTGAGAACGAATGGGCAGACTATAACTGGGCCATCCAAGGCATCACCGCCAACACACCCCGGCCGATGGACTTTTCGCTGCTGCGGTGCGGGCTGGTGTTCCTTGCACTGGGGCTGGGCTGGAGCTTCCGCCCAGGCAGCAGCCTGTGGCGGGCCAAATATCTGGCGGAGCCCGGCCGCTGGCGACCTGCCGTAGCCGCTTTTGCGCTGACATTGAGCCTGCTGGCCTGCGCTGCTCCCTTTGCACTGCCCTCCTATTCCGGCATTGCCACAGCCACCTACAATGTGGACTCCTGGGACGGCGAGTCGCCCCTCAACTTTGTCTACCACTTTGAGGACGGTACCGCCTACGGCCAGATGGGTGCATTGGCGCATTCGCTGCTGAACGGGCGGCTGGACCTGAACCTGGTGCTGGAGCCTCCCGCCGAACTGGTCGCCATGGAAAACCCCTATGACACCGAGCTGCGCGCCCAGACAGTTGACGGCTCGGTGTGGGATGCCGCCTATTACGACGGCAAATACTACTGCTATTTCGGCGTAGTGCCCTGCCTGCTGTTCCAGCTGCCCTTTGAGGCGTTGACCGGCATCCCCGACCTGCCCACCAGCTTTGGCATGGTGGTGATGGCCGTGGCCGCGGTGCTGGCCGGCTTCGGGCTGGTCCGGCAGGCGGCAAAGCGGTGGTTCCCCGGCGTCAGCACTGCGGCCTATCTGCTGGCGTCCACGGCGGTGGCGGGCTGCGGCCAGCTGTATTATCTGCTGCTGCGGCCGCTGATCTACGAGTATGTTATCCTGTGCGGCGCGTCCTTTGTGATGCTGGCGCTGTGGCAGTGGCTGGCGGCCTCCAACACGCCGGACAGCCGGCGCGGCGCGCGCATCGCCCACCTGGTTTTGGGCAGCGTCTGCATGGCGCTGGTGGCTGGCTGCCGGCCCCAGATGGAGATCTTCGCCTTTTTGGCGCTGCCCATCTTCTGGCGCCAGTATGTGACCGAAAAGCGGCTGTTCACCCGCAAGGGCGCGGCGGAATTTGCACTGTTTGCCCTGCCCTTCGTGCTGGTGGCCGCCGGGCTGATGTGGTACAACTATGCCCGCTTTGGCAGCCCCTTTGATTTTGGCGCCAACTACAACCTGACCAGCAACGACATGACCAAGCGCGGCTTCAATGCCGGGCGCATCGGTACCGCACTGTTCTACTATCTGCTGGTCCCCAACCCGCTGTCCAGCACCTTCCCTTACGTGGGGGCCATCTACCCCGCAACCAGCTATGTGGGCCGCTTTATCGCAGAAGCGTGCTACGGCGGCATCCTTGCCACTACACCGTTTTTGTGGATCCTGGCACTGGCACCGCTGCTGCGCCGGAGACTGGCCGGCAAACGGCTGCGGGGCGTGGTGGGCTGGATCGTTCTGTCGTCGGTGGTGCTGGCCGTTTTGGATGCTGAGATGGCCGGTATCCTGTACCGGTATCTGATGGACTTTGCCCTGCCGCTGACCTTTGCCGCCGCGCTGTGCTGGCTGGCTGCCGAGGAAGCCGCCCGCAGCCACGCCGCTCTTCCGGGCATGGCCGGGGTGCAGACAACGCTGCGGGTCTGCATGGGCCTGGCATCGGCCGCCGGGCTGCTGTTTGCCGCAGGGGTGTTCTTTTCCGCCGAACCCCATCTGCACATGAACGTCCCCACCCTGTTCGATACCGCCAGCCGCCTGGTGCAGTTCTGGCTGTAAGCCGCGGCCCCTCCCGCAGGCACACCAGGGCGTATCTGATAAATCCATTTCCAACCCGACTTTGTGTTCCCTGCTGCAAACTATGAAATAGTATTTGGGGGTATCTATGAGGAATTGTATTCGCTGTGATCATAATATGATTGAAAATTATGATGTAAAAGTCGAGGGAGGTGCGTACGGCTTAAAGATAACAAAGCAGGGAGTTTTCAAAGAGAATCTTGGCAAGGTCCATGCCGCTGTATGTCCTGAATGTGGGTACCTTGAATTCTATCTTGAAGATACCCAAAAGATAAAGGGATAGGTAAAATACAAGCTTGAGAAGGGGATTTTTCAGACACATCCTGACATAGCACGGCCGGCGGCGCCCGATCCCTGGGCGCCGCCGGCCTTTGTTGTATGTTTGGCGCTCCCCTGCCGGGTATGCGGCGGGTGCGCCTCAGCGCAGCTGCTGGTACGGCTGCGGGCGGGGGCCGCGCAGGTAAAGGGCCGCCCCCACCGCGGTCACAACGGCCTCGGCGGCGGGGAACGCGCACCATACGCCGGTCAGCCCAAACAGCGCCGACAGCGCAAACGCCATGGGCAGGATGACCGCAAAGCCGCGCAGGATGGACACCAGCTGCCCCGGACGCGGCCGCTCCACCGAGGTAAAGTAGACCGACAGGATGATATTGCACCCCGCAAAGGGGCAGGCGATAAAGTACAGCCGCAGGCCGTACTCGGCCAGGGCCTGCAGCCGGGCGTTGTCCCCGCTGTTGAACACGGCGGCGATGGGCCCGGCAAATACAAAGATGACCGCATACACCACGGCGCTGACCGCCAGCGCCGTAACGACGGCATACCGCAGCAAAACGGCAAGCTCCGCCTTTTTGCCCGCGCCGTACCGGGCGCTGAGCAGCGGCTGGATGCCCTGGCTGATGCCGGTAAAGATGGACAGCACCACCAGCGACAGATTGGCGATGACGCCGTAGGCCGCCACGCCCACATTGCCCTCCAGCCGCAGCAGGATGGCGTTGAAGGCGATCATGACCACGCCGGAGGAGACCTCCGTCACCAGCGAGGGCACGCCGGCCGAGCAGATGACCGCCAGCCGCCGCGGCCGCAGATGGCAGCGGACCGGCCGGAAACGGTTTTTGCCCCGGATCAGGTAGGGCGACAGCACCGCCATGCTGATCAGCGGCGCAAAGCCGGTGGCCAGCGCCGCGCCAAAAATGCCCATGCCGCAGGGGAAGATGAACACATAGTCCAGCACCACGTTGGACAGGCTGCCGGTGATCATGCCGGCCATGGCCAGCTGGGGCGCGCCGTCGTTGCGCACAAAGCAGAGCAGCAGGTTGTTAGTCAAAAAGGCGGGGGCAAACAGCAGAATGACCTGCAGGTAGGTGCGGGTCATGGCATAGACCGCGCCGTCGGCCCCCAGCAGGCAGGCCAGCGGGCCGGGCAGCAGCAGCCCGATGAGGAAAAACACCGCCGCAAACCCAGCCGCCAGGCAGATGGCGGAGGTGAACGCCCGGTTGGCCGAGGCGCCGTCCCCCTGGTTTTTGCGGATGGAATACCGGGTGCCGCCGCCCATGCCGATCATCAGGCCGCTGCCGTGGATAAAGCTGTACACCGGGATGGCCAGGTTGAGCGCGGCCAGGCCGTCGGCCCCCATGCCCAGCGAGACAAAAAAGGTGTCGGCCAAAATATAGCAGGACAGCGCGATCATGCCCAGCACGTTCAGCGAGGTATAGCGGGCGAAATCGCCCAGGCAGGATGTGCGTGCGTTCATGGTGTTTCCTCCCAGACGGTATGCGGCCGCACAAAAAAAGCGCCCCCTTCCGTCCCTCTGCAAAAAGGCCTGACGAGGGAGGAAAAAGGCGTTACCCGGCGGCAAACATACGATATCAAACTGCCCAAGATTATACCAGCCGGCGCCGGCACTGTCAAGTGCCCGCGGGCGGGGTCAGGTCCACCGGCACATCCCGGCGCAGCGCAATGGAGCCCGGCGTAACGGTGCAGTCCAGCGCGCGCAGCTCCACGCCGGCCTCGGCGGCCTGGCGCAGCGCCTGGCCAAAGGCCGGTTGGGTGGCCCAGTTGGGCCGGAAGCAGCGCACCCCCGCCATCTGGATCACCACCAGCACGCAGCAGCGCCAGCCGCGGGCCGCGTAGCCGGCCAGCTCCCGCACATGCTTCAGTCCCCGCAGCGTGGGCGCGTCGGGGAAACAGGCCACGCCGCCGGTTTCCAGCGTGCAGCCCTTGACCTCCACCAGCACCGGGCGGTCCCCCTGGCGGGCGGCAAAGTCAAAGCGGGAATCGCCCAAGGTCTGCTCGGCCCGCAGGTCCTGCAGCAGGCCCAGGCCGCCGGCGGCCAGCCACTCCCCCGCCGCGGCGTTGGGCGCGGCCGAATCCATGTTGACCAGCAGCGTGCCGCGGGGGGTGGGCTTTTCCACCGCCACCAGGTCGCAGGGGGTGGCGCGCCGGGGGTTGGCCGCGTATTCCAGGTAGACATTTGCCCCCGGCACCAGCAGTTCGGCGCAGCGGCCGGTGTTTTTGACGTGGGCGCGCACCGGCGTACCGTCCGGCAGGGTGACCTGCGCCACAAAACGGTTGGGCCGCGCCTGAAAGACGGCGGGACGGATGTCATGGTAGCGCATGGGCATCTCCTTGCGGCGGGGCGCGGGGTCAGCGCCGGTTCATCGCGTCAATGTCGGACACGGGGCGGACGGTCAGCTGCACCCAGGCGGGCCGGAACCCGCTGGCAATGGCGTTGCGGGCCGACGCCACATTGGACCAGGCGCAGCAGTAAAAGGGCACCTTGCCGCGGGCAAAGACCTCCCCGGCCAGGCGGCCGGTCAGCGCCGCGGCCACGCCCTGCCGCCGGTAGGCCGGCAGCACATCGACGCCGATCTGCCACATGGCGTCGCAGTCCGCCGAGGCCCCCGCCAGCCCGATCAGCTGCCCGCCGTCGTAAGCGCCCACCGCCAGCATGTCCAGCCCGGCCCGCTCGGCGCAGAGGGCGTTGGACCACTGGGGCAGGTACAGCCCCGCAAAGTCGGCCGGGGCCAGCAGCCGCATCTCAAAGGGGCAGGTGCGGGGCGGCCGGCGCGCCGCGTCGGGCAGGAAATACTCGGCCATAAAGCAGACGTTCGTCCCCAGCGGCGCCAGGCGCTGCATCAGCCAGTGGAGGTTGGGCGTCTCGAAACAGTGGACGGCGTCAAAGCGGGCCAGGTATTCCTCCGCCAGCGCGCGGTAAGGCGGCGACACCGACGCCACCACGCCGCTGCCGTAGCTGGTGAAATCACACAGGAACGGCAGTTTCAGGTACCGCCGGGCCTGCGGGTGGGCGCAGGCGTCCACAATGCGGACGCCGCCGGCGGCAAAATCCTCCGGCCGGCAGCCGCTGTCGATGGCCGACTGCTCCATGGCGATGCGCAGGATCTGCCGGTTTGTCATAGGGTGATCCCTCCCTGTCGTTCGTTGGCTGTACAGACGGCCCGCCGCACACGGCGGGGTGCGCGGCGGGCCATGGGGGTTTCCTGTCATGCGGCGGAGTCAGCCGGCGTCGCTGCCTGCGGCGTCGCCTTCCGGCGCGGGGGTGGGGGTGGCCAGCTGGGCGGCCAGCTCGGCCTGGTAGGCGTCGTAGTCCTGCTCGGCCTGGGCGGCGGCCTCGTCGCTGACGCCGGATCCCAGCAGGGCGGGTTTGGCGGGCAGCGTCTGCTCGGCGCCGTCCTCGGCCCTGACGCTCAGCGCCTGGCCGTAGTAGCCGCCCCAGATCGCGATAAAGCTCTTGCCGGGGTTGACTTTCAGGCTGTTGCCCTCCAGGTCGGTCAGCACCAGCGGCGCGGCGGCGTCGCCCTTCTGCCAGCGGATCTCCTGCCAGGCGCCGTCGGTCAGGTACAGGCCGGTGCCGCCGGTCAGGTCATACTGGCGGGTGTAGCCGTCGTCCTTGATGCCGGAGGAGGCGTACAGCACAAACAGGTTGGTAAAAGACGCCTGCTGCCCCGCGTCGACGTCCATGGCCTGGCTGCCGTCCGGGTTGGTCTTGAAGTAGACGCCGTCGTTGACCGAGTAGTAGAAGCTCTCGGTATCACCCTCGGCGAAGGTGACGTGCAGCTCGGTGCCGTTGCGGGCGGCGGGGTCGGCCCGGTCGCCGAAGTCAAACAGCTGGATGGTCTGGCCGTCGGTGGAAGCCCCGTACAGCGACATACCGGCCTTGACCAGGTCGCCGGTGGTGTACCAGCAGTTTTCCTCGCGGTAGCCGCTGGCCTGGCGGCCGTCGTCAAAGGCAAAGGCCGCGGTGCCGGCGTGGAAGCCGTCCACGTCCTGGTAGCTCAGCACGTTGAGCAGGTTGTAGGCGTAGGTATTCTTATCGATATGCACCGGCACGGCGTTCAGCGGCAGCGCAAACTGCAGCATCAGGTCCCGGCCGGGGCCCACCGGCCCCGCCTTGCTGATGCGGTCCGCGCTGGCAAAGATCGCCATCATGCCGGCGTTGTAGCCCTCGGCCACGCCCTCGATGATCACGTCGGCGCTGGCGATGCCCCACTGGGGCAGGGTGCCGTCGCCGGTGCGGATCTGCACCGCCACCGGCCGTTTGCCGTTCAGCGAGCCCTCCGGGTCCGCCTGGCCGGTCAGCGGGTTGACGCCCGGCGTGGGGGTGGGGGTCGGTTCCGGCGTGGGGGTCGGGGCGGCGGTGGGGGTGGGCTGCGGCGTGGCGGTGGCCTGGGGGGCGCTGCCAAACACGCTGCACCCGGCCATGCCAAGGGCCATCGCTGCCGCCAGCAGGGCGGCCTGGATTCGTCTCATGGGTATACCTCGCTGTTGCGGGGGCGGGCGCTTTTTTCGGCAAAAAGCGCCACGCCCCATAAAATGCAAAAGGGGGCCGCCGCAGGCGGCCGCGGCCGGCCCGTTGCGGCTCCCCTTTCTTTCGTTTGCTTGTGCGGTGCGGGCGGCGTCCGTCAATCCACGTAATCGCCCACGTCGCCGGTAACGCCCTCGCCGGCTTCCACGGCGCCCTCATCCACCACGGTCTCGGTGGTGGCGTCGGCGTTGGCCTCCAGGTCAAAGTCGGCCAGGGTGCCCCACTGCAGGTTACCGGCCTCGTCAATGTCCACCACGGTGACGTAGCTCTTGCCGATGTTCACCGGCAGCAGCTGGTCGCTGCACTGGCCGTCCTCGGTCAGATAGTACAGGCGCAGGGCCTCCAGCGGGGTGCCCTTCTGCCAGTAGATCTTCTCGATCTTGCCGCCGTAGCAGTAGTAGCCGATGCCGCCGTCGCCAAAGTTGACGTCCTGGATGTCATGGCTGTCGCCGGGGTAGGCCTCAAAGTCGGTGTACAGGATGATCAGGTTGGTAAAGTTCAGCTGCTGGTCGTACTCCTCATCGATGGTATCCCGCCAGGAGCCGTCGTTGGAGTAGTACTGCTGCATGTTATAGGTGGTGGTCGCGGCGTCGTACAGGAAGCGGGTGCGGTAGCTGGCGCTGTGGGTGATGGCCACATACTCGCCGTCCTGCACCACAGGGCCGTACTTGTCGCTGTAGCCGCTGTCGGGGCTGGCGGACAGGTCGCGCACCGGGTTTTCGCTGCGGTAGTCCACAAAGTTGAAGAAGGTGGAGTTGTAGGTGCGGTCCATGTCCACCCCGGCGTCCTGGATATACTCGGCGATGTTGTCGGTGCTGGTGTACATGGTGTGCTCCAGCGCCAGGCCGTTGCCGTAACTCAGGCCCTGCCAGTTGACGCGCTGGTAGTCGCGGTAGCCGTTGGCGCCGTTGGTGTTGTTCAGGTTGCCGTACTCGTAGGTTTTGGCGTACTGGGTCATAAAGACGCTTTCGCCCTCATGGATATACAGCGCCTGCCAGGGCAGGATCAGCTGGAAGAACTGGTCGCGGCCGGAGCGGACGGGCCCGATCTCGCCGATGTCGTTGTAATCCACGTACAGCGGCATAAAACGGGTGATGCCGCCCTCGACCTTGATCTCAAACAGCATATCCGCTTTGGACAGGCCGCGCTGGGGGCGGGCGGCGGTGATGTTGTTGACCATCACCGCGGTGATGCGCTGGCCTTCGGGGTAGTCGGCATCCTTGGGCTCGCCGGTCAGGACGTTGGCCTCGTAGGGTTCCGGGGTCGGGGTGGGGGCGGGCTCCTCGGTGGCGGCGGGGGCGGTGGATCCCGACGGTGCCTGGGACTCCTCGCCGGGGGCACAGGCAACCAGCATGGAGCAGGCAGCCAGAGCGGCAAGGATGCTGAACACTTTGCGCTTCATGGACAGTCCTCTTTTCTTTTGAACGATTTTTGCGGGCGGCCGCAGGGGCAGACCGGCCCGGCGCCGCGGTGTTTGCAGGCATACCGCAACGGGCAGAGCCGTTTTTGTAACCTTACTGTCATCGCTTCTCCTATTCTACTTGCTTTGGGGCGATTTGTAAAGCGGATGGGCAGATTTTTACATGGCTGAAATTTCTGCCCGGCAGCGTCGCCCGCCGGCGGGCGGCTTGCACGATCGGGCTGCATCTGCTACAATGACAGGGTACAGTCGGCCGCGCCGGCCAGCCGCCGGACGCCGCCGCGGAAAGGGAGCGACCAGAACACCATGGGATTATTCAGCAACTATAACAAGCCGGGGCCGGGCGTTGCGCCCGACGCGCCCCGCAAGCGGGGGCTTTCGCGCCTGATCGAGATCCTGGGCCGGGACATGGGGTCCTTTTTCAAAGCCGGCATGCTGGCCTTTGCCAGCTGCATCCCATTTGTTGCGGGGGCGGTGCTGGCCGTCCTCAGCCACGGGCTGCTGGTGATGATCATCGCCGGCATCGTGGGCGGCGCGCTGGCCGGGCCGCAGCTGACCGCCCTGGCCGACACCATCCTGCGCAGCCTGCGGGACGAGCCGGGCTTTTGGTGGCAGACCTACCGCCGCGCCTGGAAACGCAACGCCAAAGCGTCGCTGGTGCCGGGGGCCATCTTCGGGCTGCTGTTCGGCAGCGAGATCTTCCTGTTTTTCCATCTGGACACCATGCAGGCCGGCTCGGCCATCATTGTGATGATGCTGGTGGGCACGGCGCTGGTGCTGGGCTTTTTCACCTACGTATGGCCCCAGATCGCCCTGCTGGAGCTGCCGCTGGGTTCGCTGCTGAAAAACGCGGTTTTCCTGTTTTTGGCCTATCTGCCGGCCAGCCTGGGGGCCACGGTGGTGCAGTTCGTCTACTGGGCAGCCGTTATCGTGTTATTCCCGCTTTCGGCCCCGGTTTTTCTGTTTACCAATTTCTGGGTGCCGCTGGTGCCGTCGCTGCTGATCGTCTACAATGGTCTGGACAAGAGCTTTGGCATTGAGGACGCCATCCGCAAGATCCGCGACGCCCAGCTTTCCCCCGACGGGGACGAATCCGGCGACGCCTGATCCTTCCCTGCCGTTTCTCCGCCCCGCAAAGGACGCGCACAAAATCACCAAGCCGGCAGGCAGCCTGTTCCAGTGGCTGCCTGCCGGCTTTGCAGCGTGTCGAGAAACTCGACACGCTGCAAAGGGGGCAACAGCCGCGCACGGCTGCGCCTAACGCGTCTGTTTCCCCCTTTGGAATCCCCTTCGACAAAATTTTACGGCAAATCGCGCACTCGTCGCCATGCTCCTCGCACACAATTTGCCGCAAAATTTCCCTGTCGGTGTCGCCGTCGTCGGCACATGTCCGCCGACGGCGACAAATTTTATACTTTTTCGACAGCTTGCAAACCGGGCGGCGCGCCGCTGCCGGGCGGCTTCGGCGGTCCCCGGTTTACCGCCGGGTCGGGAAGCTGCTGCCCGCCTCAAACCTGGCGGCCGTATCCGCCGGGCCGGGCGGTGCGCCGCTTCTGGCAGAGCAGGTCGTACCAGAAGGCCGGCGCCCCGTTTTGCAGGCAGACCCGCGGCACCCGGCGGGAGACGCCGCAGACGATCTCGTAGCTTATGGTGCCGGCCTTTTCCGCGGCGGTGTCGGCGGTGTCGGCGCCGGGGGCCGCGCCGGGGCCGAACACCAGCACCTCGTCGCCGGGCTGCACGCCGGGGATATCGGTCACATCCACGATGGTCTGGTCCATGCAGACGCGGCCCAAAACCGGCGCAGCCCTGCCCCGGATGGTCATGACGCCCCGGTTGGACAGCAGCCGCGGGTAACCGTCGGCGTAGCCCACGCTGACGGTGGCCGCCTGCACCGGCTGCCCGGCGGTAAAGGTGCGGCCGTAGCTGACGCTCTGCCCAGGCTGCAGCCACTTGACGTGGGTGACCACCGCTTTCAGGCTCATCACCGGGCGCAGCAGCGGGCTGCCCACCTGGCCGCTGGGGGCAAGCCCGTACAAAATGATGCCCGCCCGCACCAGATCGCACCGCCATTCCGGGCGGGTCAGCTGGGCGGCGCTGTTGGCGCAGTGGGTCACGCCGGGGTCAAAGCCGTCGGCGCGCAGCCGGTCCACCAGCCGGGCGAACAGTGCGTGCTGATTTTGGGTGTACGCGATATCCTCCGGGCGGGTGCTGTCCGCCGCCGCAAAGTGCTGGAAAATGCCGGCGACGCGGATGCCGGGCAGCAAAAAACAGGCCTCCATCTCCCGGACGGACGCCTCAAAATCGGTGCGCAGCGCAAAGCCGATGCGCCCCATGCCGGTGTCGGCTTTCAGGTGGCAGGCAACGGTGCGGCCCACCGCGGACGCCGCGGCGGACAGCGCCGCCCCGTACTCTGCCGAAAACAGCGTCTGGGTGATGTCCAGCGCCGCCAGCTCGTCGGCAAAGGCCGGGTCGGTGTATCCCAGGATCAGGATGGGCTCGGCAATGCCGTGGTCCCGCAGCTGCCTGGCCTCGGACAAACAGCTGACCGCAAAGGCCGCGCAGCCCGCGGCGCGGAGGGTATCCGCGACCGCCAGCGCCCCGTGGCCGTAGCCGTCGGCCTTGATGACGCCGCAGACCGGCCCGCCCGCATGGCGGCGGATATGGCGGTAGTTGGCCGCCAGCGCATCCAGGTCGATCTCGGCCCAGCAGTGCTTTTCAAAGCGCATGGATGGCACGCCCCTTTCCAATGGCTTGCCCGGTCAAAACGCCGCAAGCGCCACGCCGTTGGCGGGCAGGGCGGCGTGGAGTTTCTGCACAAAGGCCAGCGCCTTTGGCCCGTCGCCGTGGACGCAGACCGAGTCCGCCTGCAAAGCCACCGTGCCGCCGCCGCTTGCGGCAACGCAGCCTTCCTTTGCCATGCGCAGCACGCGGGCGATGGCCTTGTCCTCGTCCTCGATCATGGCGCCGGGCTGCCCGCGGGGCACCAGCGTGCCGTCGGGGCGGTAGCCGCGGTCGGCAAATACCTCGCTGGCCACCGGCAGGCCGATGGCTTTGGCGGCGGCCACCATCTCGCTGCCCGAAAGCGCCAGCAAAACGGCGCCCGGCGCCGTTTTCTGCACCGCCCGGCAGATGGCGTCGGCCAGGGCGCGGTCCCTGGCGGCCATGTTGTACAAAGCGCCGTGGGGCTTGACGTGGTGCAGCGGCACCCCCACCTCGTCGCAGAAGGCTTTCAGCGCGCCGATCTGGTAGGCGACGCAGTCGGCGGCGTCCGCCGGCGAGATGGCCATGTTCCGCCGGCCAAACCCCGCCAGGTCGGGCAGGCCGGGGTGCGCCCCCACCTGCACGCCGTACCGTTTGCACAGCGCCACGCTGCGGTGCATGACGGCCGGGTCCCCGGCATGGTAGCCGCAGGCGATGTTGGCCGAGGTGATAAAGGGCAGCACCCCCTCGTCGTTGCCGATGGTGTAGGCGCCGAAGCTCTCGCCCAGGTCGCAGTTCAGGTCGATGGATGGCATGATAACGCGCTCCTTTCCCGATCACAGTTTCAGCGCCGCATTGGTCACATCGGTGATAAACATATGCCCCGGCGCGTGGGTGATGCAGAAGGACGGCCTGGAGGCCATGACCGCGGCCTGGGGCGTGACGCCGCAGGGCCAGAACACCGGCACCTCGCCCTCCCGGATGGTGACCGGGTCGCCGTAGTCGGGGCGGGCCAGGTCCCGGATGCCGATGGCCTCCGGGAAGCCGATCTGGATGGGCATACCGTGGACGCGGGGCATTTCCGCCGTTACGGCCACCGCGGCGGGCACCAGGCGGTGCGGGATGGGCCGCATGCTGACCACCATGTTGCCGTGGAAGATGCCCGCCGGGGCGCAGGGGATGTTGGTGTTGTACATGGGCACGTTGACGCCCTCCTCGATCTGGCGCACCGGGATGCCGGCCTCCAGCAGGGCGGATTCAAACGAAAAGCTGCACCCGATCAGAAAGCTTACCAGGTCCTGCCGGGCGTCAAAATACGCCGTCACGTCGGTGGGTTCGGCCGTCAGCCTGCCGTGCTCGTAGACGCGGTAGCGGGGGATATCGGCGGCGATGTCGCTGCCGGGGGCAAATTGGGCAAAGGTGCGCGCGCCGGCGTCGGCCACCTCCAACAGCGGGCAGGCCTTGGGGTTGCGCTGGCAGAACAGCAGAAAGTCCCAGGCCAGGGCTTTCGGCAGCACCACCAGGTTGCCCTGGGCGAACCCGGCGCAAAACCCGGTGGTGGGGCCGGTGATCTCGCCCCTGCGGATGGCCGCGCGGGCCGCGGCAGGGGTCAGGGCGGCGGGGTCACAGGAAAGTTCCAAACCAAAAACCTCCTTTTTGTTCATGGCTCAGCCGGCCGGCCACCTGCCGCAGGCAGGCAGCCTGGGCGCGGGCGGCTGCCACCGCGCGGGTGGGGTCGGTAAGGGTAAAGGCCACCGCCTGCCCGGGGCGCAGCTGGGCCAGGGCAGGCAGGTCGGCGCTGATGACGGTGGCGATCTTGGCGTAGCCGCCGGTGGCCTGGTGGTCGGCCAGCATAACGATGGGCTGGCCGTTGCCCCCCACCTGCACCGAGCCTTCCACAATGCCGTCGGACAGAATATCCGCCCCGTGCACCGTTTGGATCGCGGGGCCCTGCAGCTTGCAGGCCATGCGGTCGCAGTCGGCGGTCAGCCGGTAGATGCCGTGGGTAAAGGCCGCCTGCCCTTCCGGGGCAAAAGCGTCCCACTGGGGGCCGGGCACCGCCCGCAAAAGCGGCAGCTGCTTGTCCTGTTCCCACCGCCACAGGCGGCATCCGCTTCGGGCGGCGGCGTCACCCAGGGGGCGGTCGGCCCTGCGGCGGCGGATGGTTTTCCACCAGGTGGCGGCAGTATCGCCGGGCATGGCGGTGGGCAGCACGTCGCCCTTGCGCAGCGCCCGGCCCCGGAACCCGCCCAGGCGGCAGGCCAGGTCGGTCGCGCGGCTGCCCCGCACCTGCGGCACAGGAATGCCGCCCCAAACAGCCAGGTAGCTGCGCAGGCCGGTGCGGGCGGCGGCGATCTTCAGCACGCTGCCCGCCGGGGCAAACAGCGGCGCATAAAACGGCACCGAGACACCGTCCAGCGCGGCGGGGGCTTCGGCCCCGGCCAGGGCAAAGACCGCGGCGATCTCAAACCGCAGCTCCGGCCCGCGCAGGGTGGTCTCCAGCACCGCGTCACCGGGGGCGTTGCCCACCAGCAGGTTGGCCAGCCGGGCCGAGTACCCGTCCGCCGCGCCGCAGGTGCGGTAGCCCTGGGCCGCAAGCCCCGCGCGCCCCAGGTCCTGCACGGTGGTCAGCGGGCCGGGGTCCAGGATGCAGATGCTCATGCCGTGCCCTCCTTCTCGGCCAGTTTGGCAAACTGTTCCGCCGTGATGGCGGTAAAGCGGATGCGGTCGCCGGCGGCATACCGGGGCGGCCGTTCCGGGTCGAACAGTTCCAGCGGCGTGCGGCCGATCAGCTGCCAGCCGCCGGGGGACGCCACCGGGTAGATGCCGGTCTGCTCGCCGCCGATGCCCACCGATCCCGCCGGGATGGCGGTGCGGGGGTTTTGCAGCCGCGGCGTGAAGAGCCTGGGGTCCAGCCCGCCCAGATAGGGAAATCCGGGCAGAAAGCCCAGCATGTAAATGCGGTAGTCCCGCCCGGTATGGCGGCGGATGACCTCGGCCTCGGTCAGGCCGGCGTGTTTGGCCACAAAGGCAAGGTCGGGGCCAAAGTCTCCGCCGTAGCAGACCGGGATGGTCACCAGCCGGCCGGCGTCGGGTTTGGGCGGCGGCAGGCGCTGTGCCAGCGCGTCGACCGCCCCGGCCACGGCGTCGTAGTCGGTGGCCAGCGGGTCATAGCGGACCAGCAGCGAGGCAAAGGCCGGCACCGTCTCGCCCACGCCGGGGATCTTTGCCGCGCGGACAGCCGCGTCCAGCGCCGCCACCTGCGCGCCGATCTCCTCGGCGATCTTCTGCTCAAACACGGCCAGCACGCCGGTATCCCCCACCGGGGCCATTTGGATGGACATACCCCTTCCCTCCTGTCTTGCCAATCTGCCTGCCGCCTTTACCTGCCGCTGAAAAAGCCCTTTTCCAGCACCGGGCCGAACCAGCGGTCGCTCTCGTGGGAGTGGCGCACCGCGTAGGCGGTGCACTGGCGCATCAGGCTGACGATGCCCACGTTCATCCGGGTGCTGAAGCCGTCAATGCCCGGCAGCAGCGAGCCGGTCATATCGATAAAGCCGTTGCGGGCAGCCACCCGCATGACCTCGGACTCCATCTCCTCGCGGTGCAAAATCTCCATGTCCCTTTTCAGGTAGGCCAGCGCCGCCATCATGCCGTAGCAGCCCCAGTCGGAGCAGGTGGCGGTGATGACGTTGTCCGCTGCGGCGGCGCTTAGGATGCCGCCCCCGCAGCCGCAGCTGCACTCGCCGGGGGCGGTGTAGGGCACATAGCGCAGGATGTGGTCGCTGAGCGAGTTCATACCGATCTCGTTGCCCAGGTCGCCGATGGCGATGTTGGCCACGCCCCGCTGGCGCAAAAGATTCCACAGCGCCTCGCTCTTGGCCTGCAGGGCGGTCACGTCCTGCCCGGCCGAGTTGTGGTAGACGCCGGCCGCGTTGGCGCCCGCCGCCTCGATGGCGATGACGGCGGCGGGGCTGCACGCATCGGCCAGGGCCCTGGCCTGGGCGGGGGCTTCGGCGGCGTCCTTGGTAAAGGCCGCCACCCCCATGCTCAGCGGCAGCGCCTTGACGGTCTCCAGGTCATCGTAGCAGTGCAGGCCCACCACGGCGGCGCAGCGGCGGATGGCCTCCACGCTGTCCGCCGGGCAGACGATGACGGGTTTTCCCCCGAAAGCCCGCACCAGCGCCCGCGCCAGCAGCATGGCGCTGACGGTGCCGTCCATCTCCGGCACCTTGTGGGGGATCAGCACAAAGCCGGTCAGGATAAAGACCATATCCCCCGGATGCACCGCCCGGCAGAGGGTTTCGGCCGCGTGCATGGTCAGCGGTTCGCCGGTGTAGGTCCTGGCCCCCGCGTACAGGATGCGGCAGACGCCGTAGCCGCGGGGGTCCAGCGTCATCAGGGCGTCCAGGTTTTCGCCCACGTTGCATTTTTCCAGTTCGTCCCGTGTATCGATCCGCATACCCTGTCCTCTCAATCCACCACCGACGTCTTGCCGGTATAGTCAAAGTATTCCTGCAATACCGCGTCCTGGATGGCCTTGAGGGCAGCGGGATCCCCGCCGCCGGCCGGGGCGTCGTCCAGCTCGCAGGCATGCAGGCAGAAGTTGGAGGAGGAGCTGACGATGATCTCGTCGGCGTCCCGCAGCTCGTCCAGCGTGAAGGGCTTTTCCATCACGGTGATGCCCAGCCGGTAGCAGGCCTGGATCATATGGGTCTTGGCGATGCCCCGCAGGATCAGCTCGTCGTTGGGGTGGGAGTAGAACACCCCGTTTTTCAGGATCGAGACGTTGGAGTGGGCGCACTCGGTGACGATGCCGCCGCGGTGGAACACCGTCTCCTGCACGCCCAGGCGCTTGGCTTCCTCGGCGGCCATGACGCTGGGGATCAGGTTCAGCGTCTTGATGTTGCAGTGGTAAAAGCGGGTGTCCGGCCGGGTGACCAGCTTGATGGGCTTGTCGGGGTCGTTCAAGTGGTTGGGGCGGATCATCACCCACAGCTTGCCGGGCATGCCGTCCGGGTAGGTGTGGTCGCGGTCGTTGACGCCGCGGGTGACCTGCCAGTAGACAAAGTGGGTGCTGCCCTCCACGCGGGCCAGCAGGCCGGTCAGCAGGCTGCCAAGCTCGGTTTTTTCCATGGGGATGCGGATGTCCAGCGCCTTTGCGCTGGAATAAAAGCGGTCCAGATGGTCCTGCAGCAGGTAAACCTTGCCGTTGGCGCCGACGGTGGCGTCGTAGACGCCGTCGCCGAAAAAGTGGACGCGGTCGTTGAACGGCACCTTGACTTCCTCCGGCGTGCCGTACACGCCGTCATAGTAGGCAAGCTCTTTGAGCATGGGTGTTCCCTCCCCGAAATTTATAAAAATCAGCAATGCGCAATGCGGCATGAAAAATTTTGGTGTTCCGGCGCCTTCGCCGCCTCAAAAATGCACAGGCAAGAGCAGACGCATTTTTTTGAGCGCGGTGCGGCCGCGCGGACGATATCAATTCCTCATTCCCAATTTCTCATTCCTCATGATAAAGCGGTTTCGGTTTTTCCCGGCCTTTCCACGCCGTAGCGCAGGTACAGGTATTCCTCGATCAGGGCAACGCAGTTGTCCAGCCCAAGGGCGGCGGTGTCCAGGCAGAGGTCGTAGTTGGACAGGTCCTTCCACCGCCTGCCGGTGTGGTAGCTGTAGTAGTCGTTGCGGTATTTGTCCAGCCGGTCGATGTACCGCTTGGCCCCGGCGCGGGCGATGCCCTGGCGGCTCATCTCGCGGCGGATGCGGTCCTCGTAGGGGGCGTCCAGAAACACCGAAAGCACCCGCGGCTTGTCACGCAGCACAAAGTCCGCCGCGCGGCCGACACAGACGTAGCTTTCCTGGTCCAGCAGGCGGCGCAGCACCTTGGCCTGGTGGGAAAACAGCGCCCGGTCGGACAGGAAGTTGCCGCTTTCGGGCGGGATGTCGGTGCCGTCGTAGACGCTGCGGGACACCTTGTACAAAAGCCGCCTGCGGGTATCCTCGTCCGCGTGGGCAAACAGCGCCTCGTTGATGCCGCTGTCCTCGCTGGCAAGGCGCAGCAGCTTGCGGTCGTAGAAATCGATGCCGTAGTCGGCGGCGATCCTGCGGCCGATGTAGCTGCCGCCGCCGCTGCCGCAGGTGCGGGTGATGGCAATGGCAAAATACTCCTGGCTCATCTCGTTCCCTCCTTCGCTGCGGGTCACTGGCCCAGATAGGCTTTTTTGACCCGCTCGTCGTTCAGCAGGTCGCCGGCTTTGCCCTGGATGGTGATGTGCCCGGTCTCCAGCACGTAGGCCCGGTCGGAGATGGACAGCGCCATCCGGGCGTTCTGCTCCACCAGCAGAATGGTGATGCCCTGCTTGTTGACCTCCTGGATGATGTCAAAGATCTCCTGCACCAGCAGGGGCGACAGGCCCATGGACGGCTCGTCCATCAAAATCATCCTGGGCTTTGCCATCAGCGCGCGGCCCACGGCAAGCATCTGCTGCTCTCCGCCGGACAGGGTGCCGGCCAGCTGGCGGCGGCGCTCTTTCAGGCGGGGGAAACGGGCGTAGACGGTCTGCATCGTCTCCTCCCTGCCGGCGGGGTCGGCGTAGGCGCCCATCTCCAGGTTTTCCTCCACCGTCATTTCGGGGAAGATATGCCGGCCTTCCGGCACGTGGGCCAGCTTCAGGCCAATGATCCTGCTGGGCTCGGTCTTGCGCAGGTCGTGCCCGTCAAAGACGATGCTGCCCGCGGCGGCCTTCTCCAGCCCGGTGATGGTGCGCAGCGCGGTGGTCTTGCCCGCGCCGTTGGCGCCGATCAGCGAGACGATCTCGCCGTCGCTGACGGTCAGCGAGACGCCGTCCAGCGCCTGTACGGCGCCGTAGCTGACTTTCAGGTCCTTTACTTCAAGCATCCTTCGCCGCCTCCTTTCTCGGTTTGCCCAGGTAGGCCTCGATGACGCGGGGATCGTTGGCCACCTCGGCCGGGGTGCCCGCGGCGATGGTGGTGCCGAAATCCAGCACCTGGATGCGCTCGCAGATCTTCATCACCAGGCTCATGTCGTGCTCGATCAGCAGCACCGACACCTTGAAGGCATCCCGGATGTAGTCGATGATCTCCAAAAGTTCCTCGGTCTCGGTGGGGTTCATGCCGGCGGCCGGCTCGTCCAGAAGCAGCAGCTTCATGTCGGTGGCCAGGGCGCGGGCGATCTCCAGCCGGCGCTGCTGGCCGTAGGGCAGGTTGTCGGCCTCCAGGTCCTCCTTGCCGGACAGGTGCACCACCTCCAGCAGTTCCTTCGCCCGTTTGGTGGCGGCGGCCTCCTCGGCCCAGTATTTGGGGGTGCGGAAGATGGCCTGGGGGATGCCGTAGGTCAGGTGTTCCTGCATGGCGGCCTTGACGTTTTCAATGACCGTCATCTTTTTGAACAGGCGGATGTTCTGGAAGGTGCGGGCAATGCCGGCGTGGACGATCTGGTGGGTCTTTTTGCCGTTCATCCGCTCGCCGCACAGGTAGAAAGAGCCCTCGGTGGGCTTGTAGACGCCGGTGATCAGGTTGAACACCGTGGTCTTGCCCGCGCCGTTGGGGCCGATCAGCCCCACCAGTTCCGACTGGCCGATCTCGATGTTGAAATCGTCCACCGCCTTCAGGCCGCCGAACTGGATGCCCAGGTTCTGCGCTTTCAAAATGGGGGTCTTGGCTGTTGTTTCCGCCATTTGTGTTCACGCTCCTTTCTCCGGCGCCGGTTTCGCCGCCGGGCTTTCCGGCAGCGGCTCTGGCGCGCCGGTCTTGGGCTTGCCGCGGCCGGCCAGCTTTTCCAGCGCGCGGGTCAGCGAGAACTCCCACCGGCCGAAGATGCCGCCGGGACGGAACAGCATGACCAGTACCAGCACCACCGAGTAGCCCAGCATCCGGTAGGTGGAGAACTGCCGCATCAGCTCCGGCAAAGCGGACAGGAAGGCCGCGCCGATGATGGAGCCGGTCAGCGAGCCGGTGCCGCCGATGATGACCTCGGACAAAAGCTCGGCCGAGTAGTTGAAATCGAAGTTTGTGGGGATCATGGCGGTCATGTAGTGGGCGTAGACGCCGCCGCCGACCCCCGCAAAGAAGGAGGAGACGGCAAAGGTCATGACCTTGTAGAAGGTGACGTTGATGCCGGAGGCCTCGGCGGCGATGTAGTCCTCGCGGATGGCCTGCACCGTGCGGCCGAACCGGCTGCGCACGAACAGGAACATGATGGTAACGCAGACCACCATGATCCAGAAGGTGCTGCCAAAGGTGGACAGCTTGAGGATGCCGCTCATGGTGCGGCCGCCGCCGGTGATCTCCAGGTTGCAGAACACCACGCGGATGATCTCGGCAAAGGCCATGGTGACGATGGCCAGGTAATCGCCCCGAAGGCGCAGCGCGGGGATGCCCACCAGCACGCCGGCCAGGCCGGCCGCCAGCCCGCCCGCCAGCACCGCCACAATCAGCAGCGCCGCGTCCGAGAGACCGCGCCCCGCCAGCGCGTTGGAGGTGATGGCCGCCACATAGGCCCCCACCGACACAAAGCCGGCGTGCCCCAGCGAGAACTCGCCCATAAAGCCCACCACCAGGTTGAGCGACGCCACCATGATGATGGTGTAGCAGGCGGTGGTGCAGACGCCCTCCACATAGGTGGTGGAATCGCCGAAACCGTTGAAGGCAAACATTGCGGTCAGGGCGGCAAACAGCACCGCGACGCCGGCAAGGTTCAAAAGATAGCTCAAAGCCCGCTTTTTTGTCATTTGGATCAGGCCTCCCTTACACTTTCTCGCCGGTGTTGCGGCCCAGGATGCCGGAGGGCTTGACCAGCAGGATGACGATCAGCGTGGCGTAGGTGACCGCCTCGTACCAGCCGGGGGCAAACAGGCGGACAAACACCTCGATCAGGCCCACCAGCACGCCGCCCAGCATGGCGCCGGGGATGACGCCGATGCCGCCCAAAACCGCGGCGATAAAGGCTTTCATGCCCATGGTGGTGCCCATGTCGTTGGTGACGCGGGGGTAGGTGGTGCAGTACATCAGCGCCGCCACCGCCGCCAGCGCCGAGCCGATGGCAAAGGTCACGGTGATGATGCGGTTGACGTTGATGCCCATCAGGGTGGAGGCGTCCCGGTCCTGGGGCACGGCGCGCATCGCCTTGCCCAGCTTGGTTTTTTGCACAAACAGCTGCAGCCCCAGCATGATGGCCAGGCCGATGACGATGGTCAGCACCACGTTGAGCGAGACCGTGACCCCCGCCACGCTGACCGACGGCAGCGAAAAGATGGCCGAGACATTGTGCGGCCGGCTGCCGAACAGCACCATGGCCAGGTTTTGCAGAAAGATGCTCATGGCCAGGGCGGTGATCAAAGCCGACATGGGGCCTGCCTTGCGCACCGGCCGGTAGGCAAAGGTCTCCACCAGCACGCCCACAATGGCGCAGACCACGATGGCGGCAGCCACCGCCAGCCAAGCCGGCATGCCACTGTCCACCATCAGCGGGACGGTGTAAAACAGCGTGTAGGCGCCGATCATGATAAAGTCGCCGTGGGCAAAGTTGATCATGCGGATGATGCCGTACACCATGGTGTACCCCAACGCGATCAGCGCATAGGTCGCGCCCAGGTTCAGCCCGTTGATCAGCGACTGAAAAAACAGCGAGAAGGTCATGCTCCATTCTCCTTTCGGATCTCGGTTTTGCGGTGCTGCCGGGAAGTACCGCCTTCCCTGCCGCGCAGCGGCTTGCGGGGGCCTGTGCGGCAGGGCAGACAGCATTTTCCAAACAGGTACGGCGGCATGGGGCGGGCGGTTGCCGGCCACATGCCGCCGTTTTGGGAGAAGCTGCTTGCTATAGGAGAAGTTTTGGGGGAACTGTGCCGGGGATCGTCGGCCCCCGGCAGGGCGCCCGGCTGCGGGTCAGCTTTCGCGGCTGGCGACGACCTCGCCGTCCGGGCCAAGGGTCTCGAACCACTGGACCTCGCCGTCCACAAAGGTGTTGAAAACGATCTGTTTCTGCGGGTCACCGTTCTCGTCCAGCGTAAAGGTGCCGCCCACGCCGGTAAAGGTCATGCCGGTCATGCCTTCCACCAGGCTGGCGGTGTCGGTGCCGCCGCCGTTCTGGGCCGCCTGATAGATCATATAGATGGCGTCATAGTACAGCGACGCGCAGGCGTTCAGATTTTCGGTGCCGTAGGTGTCGGTGAACTTGGTGACGAAATTGACGACGGCGTCGGAGGTATCCTCGCTGGAATAGTGGTTGGTGAAGTAGCAGTTTTCAAACTGGGTCTCCAGACCGGAGGTATCTGAGCTGTCCCATGCGTCACCGCCCATGATGACGCCGGTGAAGCCGGCGGAGCGGGCCTGGCTGACCAGCAGCGGGACCGTGTCGCGCATGCAGGGGTAGTACAGCAGCTCTGCACCGGATGCCACCGCCTGGGAAACCTGGCTGGTGAAGTCGGTGTCAGTGGTGGTACACTGGCCCTCGTAGACGACCTCGATGCCCAGGGCCTCGCAGTTTTCAATGAAAGCATCCTTCAGGCCGTTGGAGTAGTCGTCGTCGTTGGCGTAGATGACTGCCACCTGGCTGTAGCCCTCGCTCTGCACAAACAGCGCGGCCATGCGGCCCTGGTAAGGGTCGATGAAGCAGTTGCGGAAGACGGTGGGCCGGTCAACGGTAACGTCCACGTTGGTAGCGCCGGTGGCCACCAGCAGCATATTGTCCACGGCGGCCTGCTCGGCAATGGGCAGCGTGACGGTGGAGAAGAAGCTGCCGACCAACGCTTCGGGATTATCCGCCATGACCAGGTTGTAGGCGTTCATGGCCTGGCGGGCGTCCTGGGCGTCGTCGGCGACCTCGCCGCCGTTGACGATCTCGATGGTGTAGGGGCCACCGCTGGAGTTGATTTCCTCCACGGCCATATCCACGGCCTGCTGGGCGCCTTCGCCATAGTTAGCGGAACCGCCGGTCCGCGGGCCGATGACGCCGATGCGGATGACGTTGTCCTCCTCGCCGGAAGCCGCCGTGCTGCTCTGTGCCGTGGTAGAGCTGCTCTCCTCCGCCGCGGAAGAGTCTGATGCGGCCGACGAGGTCCCGCCCTGCTGGGCCGAGGAACTGCATCCGGCCAGCAGGCTGATGCTCATGGCGCCGGCCAGCGCCGCGGCAAGAACTTTGTTTTTCTTTTTCATGTGGTTCCCTCTTTTCAAATCACTCGCTTTCATCAGGTGGCGGACACGGACATCATCCCGCTTGCAAGAAAAAAGGAAAAAGGCGCGCAGCGCCTGTTTGCCAGGTCTGCACGCCTTTGTGTAGCTTGCATATGGGGGATACTGCAACGAAAAAGGGGCCGCGTGCCGTTTGGCACCGCGACCCCGTTGTCCCGTTGTTTGCATCCGGTTTGGATGATAGCTGCATTATAGCACCGCCCCAAAGCCGATGCAAGCATTTTTTGCGCCCTGCGGCGATCTTTGTCTCATCTGCAAGGTTTTGCCGCCGGCCTGCTCCGCCATTTTTGTGCAGAAACACAACAGCACAGGATAAAGCAAAGCACCGCATTTCGGGGCTTCTTCTTTATTTTATTTCGGCGTTTCTCTGTATTTGCTTAATATTATTAGCCCAAGCGCCGGATGCCCGCACTTTTTCTGCCGGCTGCAGCGCGGGGTCGCTTTTCATCCGTTTGCATTTTGCCGCCAGGCTTGCATTTTGCCAAAAGCGGTGTAGAATGAAGAAAACAAAGCCAGGCAGGCAGCCTGTGCAAGAGAAAGCAAGCTCCGCTTTATTTTCTTTTGCTGCAGCCCGCGATCCGGCTTTGTGCAATCCGTAGGATGGACCGCGGGAGAGACCGCCGCAGGCGGCGCCGAAGGGGATGCAGAAACTCTCAGGCAAAAGGACCGGGCCCGGACGGAACTCTGGAAAGTCAATGGGGACACCGATGGGGCAACCCGCTGCAAAAGGCGGGGAATCTCTCAGGTATCCCGTACAGAGGCACAGCAGGCAGAACGCCGCCTGCTGTGCCTCTGTTTTTTTGCGGCCCGCCCCATGACCGCCCCCGCAAGCTTCCACAGCACAGAAAGGATGATCCCCATGGAAAAGAAAACGCCGCTGTACCTCACCCATCTGGACGAGGGCGGCAAGATGGTCCCCTTTGCCGGGTATCTGCTGCCGGTGCAGTACCCCGCCGGCGTCATTGCCGAACATATGGCCGTACGCACCGCCTGCGGGCTGTTCGACGTCTCCCACATGGGAGAGTTCGTCTTTCGGGGCGCGGGCGCCCTGGCCACCCTCAACCACCTGCTGACCAACGACTTTACCAATATGCAGGCCGGCCGGGTGCGCTACACTGCCATGTGCCTGCCGGACGGCGGCACGGTGGACGACCTGGTCATCTACAAGTTTGCCGACGACTGCTTTCTGGCCGTGGTCAACGCCGCCAACCGGGATAAGGACTGCGCCCACATGTCCGCCAACCTGCTGCCGGACACCGAGATGGAGGACATCTCGGACCGGGTGGCTCAGCTGGCGCTGCAGGGCCCCAACGCCAAAGACATTCTGGCCCACCTGATCGACCCCGCCCTGCTGCCGCAGAAATACTATACCGCCGTGCGGGAACTGCTGATCGGCGGCGTCCCCTGCATGGTCAGCCGCACCGGCTACACCGGCGAGTTTGGCTACGAGCTGTACACCGCCGCGGACGACGCCCCCAAGCTGTGGAACCTGCTGCGGGACGCCGGCGCCGAACACGGGCTGATCCCCTGCGGCCTGGGCGCGCGGGACACCCTGCGCCTGGAGGCCGCCATGCCGCTGTACGGCCACGAGATGGACGAGATCGTCACCCCGCTGGAAGCCGGGCTGGACTTTGCCGTCAAGCTGCAAAAGCCGGAGTTCATCGGGCGGGAGGCCCTGCTGGCCGCCGGCGCGCCGGGGCGGGTGCGGGTGGGCCTGAAAGCCACCGGCCGGGGCATCCTGCGGGAGGCGCAGGAAGTCTACTGCGATGGGGCGAAGATCGGCCAAACCACCTCCGGCACCTTTGCGCCCTACCTCAAGCAGGCCATCGCCATGGCGCTGGTGGACGCGGGCCATGCCGCCCCCGGCACCGCGGTGGAGGTGGATGTGCGCGGCCGCCGCGTGGCCGCCGAGATCGTTCCCCTGCCCTTTTACAAGCGGGCGTGACCGCCTGCGCCGGGCTAATTTTTCCGTACAGCAGTTTTGGTTACGCCAATTTGTATAAATTTATAATTTTATACCAGGAGGAAACAATTATGAACATTCCCGCGGAACTCAAGTACACCAAATCTCACGAGTGGGTCAAGGAGGAGGACGGCGTCTATACCGTCGGCCTGACCGACTACGCCCAGAAGGAGCTGGGAGACATCGTGTTCATCAACCTGCCCGCCGAGGGCGACGAGGCCGTGGCCGGCGGGGCGCTGGCCGACGTGGAATCGGTCAAGGCGGTGTCCGACGTGTTCAGCCCCGTCACCGGCACGGTGGCCGAGGTGAACGAGGAGCTGCCGGACGAGCCCCAGCAGATCAACCAGGCCCCCTACGATGCCTGGATCGCCAAGATCACCGATGTGACCGGCACCGAGGAGCTGCTTTCCGCCGAAGAATACGCCGCCCTCTGCGAAACAGCCAAGGAGTGAGGAAAATGGCAAGCTATGTACCTTCCACCCCGGCGGAGCGCCGGGCCATGCTGGAAACGCTTGGCCTGCACAGCATGGCGGACCTGTACCGCGCCGTGCCGCCCGCCGCGCGGGTAACAACGCTGGACCTGCCCGCCGGCAAAAGCGAGCTGGAGGCGGCCGAAGAGATCGGCGCCATGGCGGACAAAAACACCGTGTTTGGCAGCGTGTTCCGGGGCGCCGGGGCCTACAAACACTATATCCCCGCGGTGGTCAAAGCCATCACCGGCAGCGAGTCCTTTGTGACCGCCTACACCCCCTACCAGGCCGAGATCAGCCAGGGCGTGCTGCAATCGATTTTTGAGTACCAGACCCAGATCTGCGAGCTGACCGGCATGGACGCGGCCAACGCCTCGGTCTACGACGGCGCCACCGCGGCGGCCGAGGCGGTATTCATGTGCCAGGAGCGCAGGCGCACCGGCGTGCTGGCCGCCGCCACCGCCGACCCCCAGGTGCTGGAGGTGATGCGCACCTACTGCGAGAGCCGCGGCGTGCCCTTTGCCCTGCTGCCTGCCAAAGACTATGCGGTGGACCCCGCCGCGCTGGAGGAACTGCTGAAAACCGGCCCCGCCTGCGTTTTTGTGCAAAGCCCCAACTATTACGGCGTGCTGGAGGATGTGCAGCCTATTGTGGACGCCGCCCACGCCGCCGGGGCCAGGGCCATCCTGTCCGTCAACCCCATCAGCCTGGGGCTGCTGAAAACGCCGGGCGAGTACGGCGCCGACATTGCGGTGGGCGAAGGCCAGCCCCTGGGCCTGCCCATGAGCTTCGGCGGGCCGTACCTGGGTTTTATGGCCTGCAAACAGCCGCTGATGCGCAAGCTGCCCGGCCGCATTGTGGGCCAGACCACCGACAGCCGCGGCAGCCGCTGCTTTGTGCTGACGCTGCAGGCGCGGGAGCAGCACATCCGGCGGGAGAAGGCCTCCTCCAACATCTGCTCCAACGAGGCGCTGTGCGCCATGACCGCCTCGGTCTACTTGGCGGCCATGGGCCCCGGCGGGCTGCGCCGCGCCGCCGAGAGCTGCGCCAGCCACGCCCACTACCTGGCGGCGGAGCTTGGCAAACTGCCGGGCTTTGGCCTGAAAACCGGCAAGCCCTTCTTCCACGAGTTTCTCACCGGCTGCCCGGTGGACCCGGAGCCGCTCTGCCGGAAACTGGAGGCCCGGGGCATCCTGCCCGGCCTGCCGGTGGAGGGCGGCATCCTCTGGTGCTGCACCGAGCTCAACCGCAAACCGCAGATCGATGCGTTGATCGCTGCCATCCGGGAGGTGCTGCACGATGAAACTGCTGTTTGAGCGTTCCCGCCCCGGCCGGGGCATGGAATACCTGCCCCCCTGCGACACCCCGGCGGCGGACTTTGCGCCGGAAGCCCTGCGCGCCGCGCCGCCGCGACTGCCGGAGCTTTCGGAGGTGGACCTGGACCGCCATTATACCGAACTGGCCAGGCAGACCCACGGCGTCAACGACGGGTTCTACCCGCTGGGCTCCTGCACCATGAAGTATAACCCCCGCGTCAACGAGGCCCTGGCCGCCCTGCCCGGCTTTGCCGAACTGCACCCGCTGCAGCCCGCCGAGACCGCCCAGGGCGCTTTGGAGGTGCTGTACCGTGCGGAAAAGCTGCTGTGCGAGATCACCGGCATGTCCGGCATGACCATGCAGCCCGCCGCCGGCGCCCACGGCGAGTACACCGGCCTTTTGCTGATCCGCCGGTATCACCAGTCCCGCGGGGACGCTGCCCGGACCAAGATCCTTGTGCCGGACTCGGCCCACGGCACCAACCCGGCGTCGGCCGCCATGGCGGGGTTCACCGTGGTGGCAGTGCCCTCCAACGCCCGGGGCGGCGTAGATCTGGACGCGCTGCGGGCGGCCGCCGGCCCCGACACCGCCGGCCTGATGCTGACAAACCCCAACACGCTGGGCCTGTTTGACCCGAACATTTTGGAGATCACCCGCATCGTCCACGAAGCCGGCGGCCTGTGCTACTACGACGGCGCCAACCTGAACGCCATTATGGGCCATGCCCGCCCCGGCGACATGGGCTTTGACTGCGTTCACCTGAATTTGCACAAGACCTTCTCGACACCCCACGGCGGCGGCGGTCCGGGCAGCGGCCCGGTGGGCTGCAAGGCGTTTTTGGAGCAGTTTTTGCCCGCCCCGCGGGTGCGGTGCGCGGACGGGGCATACCGCTTTTTCACCCCGGAGCACAGCCTGGGCCGGGTGCGCAGCTTTTACGGCAACTTTGCCGTGGTGGTGCGGGCGCTGGCCTACATGCTGGCGCTGGGCAGGCAGGGCATCCCCGAAGCCGCCGAGAACGCGGTGCTGAACGCCAACTACCTGATGCACAGGCTGGCCGGCACCTACGACATGGCCTGCTGCGAAGCCGGCTGTATACACGAGTTCGTCATGGACCTGAGCCGCCTGAAGGCCGAGACCGGCGTGACCGCCATGGACGTGGCCAAGCGGCTTTTGGACTTTGGCATCCACCCGCCGACGATGTATTTTCCGCTGATCGTCCACGAGGCGCTGATGGCCGAACCCACCGAGACCGAAAGCCGCGAGACACTGGACGCCGCGGCGGACCTGTTTTTGCAGATCTGGGACGAGGCCCACACCGACCCCGAAATCCTGCACACCGCCCCCCACAACACCCCCATCGGCCGCCCGGACGAGGTCACCGCCGCCCGCAGGCCGGTGGTGCGGTATGCCTTTGAGAGCTGAGAACTTGCCATGAAACAACTTTTTTTGATCGAAACCACCTGCACCGACCCCTGCCGCAACCTGGCGCTGGAAAAATATCTGATGGACCATGTGCAGCCGGGCCAGTGCATCTTGTACCTGTGGCAGAACGCCAACACGGTGGTCATCGGCCGCAACCAGTGCGCCGCGGACGAGTGCCGCATCCCGGAGCTGGAAGCCGCGGGCGGGCGCCTGGCCCGGCGGCTGTCCGGCGGCGGGGCGGTCTACCACGACCTGGGCAACCTGAATTTCACCTTCCTGGCCCGCCGCACCGACTACGATGTGACCCGCCAGACCGAGGTGATTTTGCAGGCGGTGCGGGCGCTGAGCGTGCCCGCCGAAAAAAACGGCCGCAACGACCTGACCGCCGAGGGGAAGAAATTTTCCGGCCACGCCTACTACCGCTCCGGCGATGCCTGCTGCCACCACGGCACGCTGATGGCCGATGTGGCGCTGGACCGGCTGGGCCTGTACCTGAAACCCGCCCCCGACAAGCTGAAGGCCAAGGGGGTGCAGTCGGTGCGGGCACGGGTGGTAAACCTGGCCCGCTACTGCCCCGGCCTGACCATCCCGCAGCTGCGGCAAAGCCTGGCCAACGCCTTCGGGCAGGTGTACGGGCTGCCGGTGCATCCGCTGCCGGACGGCTTTGTGGACGGGGCCGCGGTAGCCGCGCTGACGCGGAAGTTTTCCGCCCCCGGCTGGCGGTACGGCGGCAGTGCGCCCGCCAGGCAGACGGTACGCCGGGCGCGCTTTGGCTGGGGCGGCGTGACGCTGCGCTGCACCCTGGCCGAAGGGCGGCTGCGGCAGGTATCGCTGGCCTCCGACGGGCTGGAGGCCGACTATCTGGCCGGGGTGCCCGCCCGGCTGGAGGGCTGTGCCGCCGCCCCCGCGGCGGTGGAAGCCGCCCTGACCCGCGACGCCGGCCCCGGCCTGCGCGCCATCGCCGCTGACCTGACCGGGCTGCTGTTTGCCCCGGCCCAAAAGGAGGGTTCCGCATGAAGTATGATCTTGCCGTCATCGGCGGCGGGCCGGGCGGCTACACCGCCGCAGACGCCGCCGCAAAGGCCGGGCTATCGGTCGTTTTGTTTGAGAAGGACCAGCTGGGCGGCACCTGCCTGAACCGGGGCTGCATCCCCACCAAGGCGCTGCTGCACGCGGCGGACACCTGGCGGGCGCTGAACGGTGCCGGGCCCCTGGGCCTGCGCGCCGGGGGCGCCGCTTTTGACTGGGCCGCCATCCAGGACTACAAAACCCGCACGGTGGACACGCTGCGCCAGGGCGTCCGGCGCCTGATGCAGGCCGGCGGGGTGACAGTGGTGCAGGGCACCGCGCAGGTGGCCGCCGAGGGCGTGGTGCTGTGCGGCGGCACCCGGTATGAAGTGTCCGACATCATCGCTGCCGCCGGGGCCGTCCCCGCGCTGCCGCCCATCCCCGGCCGGGAGCTGCCCGGCGTGTACACAAGCGATGACCTGCTGGCGGGCGGGGGCAAAGCCCTGGCCTCGCTGGTCATCGTCGGCGGCGGGGTCATCGGCGTTGAGATGGCCGGCGTGTACAGTGCCTTCGGCTGCCGGGTGACGATTTTGGAACTGGCCGACCGCCTGCTGCCCACCATGGACCGGGAGCTGGGCCAGCGGCTGGCCGCCGCCCTGAAAAAGCAGGGCGTGGCGGTTTCCACAAAGGCCGCAGTGCAGCAGATCAGCCAAGCAGAGGGCGGGCTTTTGGTGCAGTATGCCGATGCAAAGGGCAATGCCGCCGGGGTGCGCGCCCAGGGCGTGCTGATCGCTGCCGGCCGCCGCCCCGCCGCCGAGGGGCTGTTTGCCGGGGATTACCGCCCGGACCTTGAGCACGGCGGCATCCCGGCTGATGCGGCCGGCCGCACCGGCCTGCCCCACCTGTATGTCATCGGCGACGCCAGGGCCGGCAGCATCCAGCTGGCCCACCTGGCCGAGGCCCAGGGCAAAAACGCGGTGGCCGCCATTTTGGGCAGGCCCTTGCCGGTGGACACCAGCCTGGTGCCCGCCTGCGTCTACACCACGCCGGAGATCGCCTCGGTGGGCATGACCGAGGCCGGGGCCAAAGCCGCCGGCATCCCGGTGCGCTGCGGCAAGGCGCTGTCCGGCGCCAACGGCCGGTGCGTCATTGCCGGGGCGGGTGCCGGTTTTGTCAAGCTGGTCTGCCGGGCGGACACCGGCCGCCTGCTGGGGGCGCAGCTGTGCTGGCCCCGCGCCACCGACCTGATCGGCGAGCTGGCGCTGGCGGTGCAGCACGGCCTGACCGCCGCCGACCTGGCGGGCCTGATCCACCCCCACCCCACCTTTGCCGAGGGCATCCGCGCCGCAGCCGAGCAGATCGGCTGATAAAGTTTCCCGTTCGCCAAAAGCCGGCGGCCGGGCGTTCCCTGTACGGGGACGCTTTGGCCGCCGCATTTTTTTTGCGCAGGGCTGCCCGTTGCCCGGGCGGCGCGGGGGCTATGCATATTTTTCAGCAGGTGCTTTCCCCGCCGCAAAATTCACAATTTATTTACGTTTGCCCCATTGACCGGTCGTTACTACCGGAACGTAAACTACAGGCAAAGGATCCCATCTTCCCCGGCAAGGAGGGCACCCCAATGTCTGTACACAGGGCAGCATGGTTTTTGCCGGCCGCTTCAACGCCCATCTGCAATAAAGGAGGCTCCCATGAAACGCTTACGCCCGCTTGTTTCCCTCGGCCTGGCACTGGCCTTTGCGCTGGCCGGGACCGGCTGCGGTTCCGGCGCCGCCGCGGCGGCCCCAACGTCCGCCCCGCAGTCAGCCGCCCCGGCGGCGGACGAAACCGCGCCGTCCCCGTCCCCAGCCGCAGACCCGGCCCCCTCGCCGGAGGATGCCGCCGGCGGCGGCATCCTGGTGGCCTACTTTTCCAACACCGGCAACACCGAGGAAGTGGCGCAGCAGATCGCCGGGCTGACCGGCGGCACCCTGGCCGAGATCCAGCGCGCCGAACCATACGGCGACCTGCGGCAGGAGGCCAAGGCCGAGATCCAAAACGGCGAACACCCCGCCATCACCGTCAGCGTGGACAATGTGGAGGACTACGACACCATCTTTGTGGGCTACCCCATCTGGTGGGACGAAGCCCCGGCCATGATCGCCACTTTTTTGGAAAGTTACGACTTTTCCGGCAAGATGCTCATCCCCTTCTGCACCAGCGCCAGCGACTCCATCGACAACAGCCTGCATATTTTCAGCGAGCTTTGCCCCGACGCCGCCATCGCCCAGGGGCTGACCGCCAACGACCCGGACGACGTCGAGCTCTGGCTGCAGGGCCTGGGCCTGCCGGCCTGAAACCGGCCCGCTGACAGGAAAGGAGGCTCCCCCATGAAACGTGCCGCAACGATCCTGCTGGCCGCGGCCCTGGCGCTTGGCCTGGCCGCCTGCTCCGCCGCGCCGGACAGCAGCGTACCCGCCCCGGACAGCAGCGCCCCTGCCGCCGAGTCCGCCCCCGCTTCGGAGCCTGCCGCAGCGGGCAGCGCCGAGACGGCGGACGGCGGGCGCATCCTGGTCGCCTACTTTACCGTGCCGGAGACCGACGGCGTGGACGCGGTGGCCGGCGCCAGCCGCGTGGTGACCGACGGCGAGGTGCTGGGCAACACCCAGTACATTGCCCAGCTGATCGCCCGTCAGACCGGCGGCGACCTGTTTGTCATCCAGACGGTGCAGGAATACCCCGGCAGCCATGACGCGCTGCTGGAATTTGCCTACAACGAGCGCGCCGAGAACGCCCGCCCGGAGCTGGCCGCTGCGCTGGAAAACCCCGGCGACTATGACGTGGTCTTTTTGGGCTACCCCAACTGGAACGCCGACCTGCCCATGCCGCTGTACACCTTTTTGGAGCAGACCGACCTGAGCGGCAAAACCATCATCCCCTTTGTCACCCACGGCGGCAGCGGGTTCTCCCGCACGGTGCAGACCATCCGGGAATTGCAGCCGGACGCCACGGTGGTGGAGGACGGCCTTTCGCTTTCCCGCAACAGCGTGCCGGACGCCGCCGAGGAGGTGGATGCCTGGGTCAGCGGGCTGGGGCTTGACGCCGGGGCGCCCGGCGTGTAAAGGAGGGACCCGCCTTGAGACCGAAACAGATCGCCCGCCTGGGGCTTGACCTGGCCATGACGGTGCTGCTGCTTTTGCTGATGGCCCGCCAGATCACCGGCGAGGATGCCCACGAGTGGCTGGGCGCGGCCATGTTTGTGCTGTGGCTCCTTCACCACCTGCTGAACCGGCGCTGGTACGCAGGGCTTGCCAAGGGGGCCTGGACGCCGATGCGGGCGGTGCAGCTGGCCTGCGACCTGCTGTTGCTGGCGGCCATGCTGGGCACCATGGTCAGCGCGGTGGTGCTTTCCCGCCAGGTGTTCGGCTTTTTGGGCATTTCCGGCGGGCGGGCCTGGGCGCGGCCGCTGCACATCGCCTGCTCTTTCTGGGCGTTTGTGCTGATGGCGGCACACCTGGGGCTGCACTGGAACATGGTGCTGGGCATGGCGCGCAAAGCCTGCGGGCCGCTGCCCCGCCCCGCGGGCATCGCGCTGCGGCTGGCCGGGGCCGCCGCGGCGCTGTACGGCGTTTACGCCTTTGTGTGCAACCAGATCCCCGCCTATCTCTTTTTGCGGGCCCATTTCGTCTTTTTTGATTACGAGCGCCCCGCCGCGCTGTTCTTTGCGGACTATCTGGCCATGCTGGCGCTGTTCGTCTTTTTGGCCCACTGGCTGTCCAGCCTGCTCCGCCCCGCCGCCCCCGGCGCAAACGCCGCAAAATAAAAACCGCTGTTCCTGCGCAGGATGTGCACAGGAACAGCGGTTTTCTTGTTTACAGCAGCATCGCCCCAGTGCCGGCCAGGATCAGCGCCAGGCCGGCGGCGGCGCGGCGGGTGAGCTTTTCTTTCAGCACCAGGCCGGAAAAGACGACGGTCACCACGATGCTCAGTTTATCGATGGGCACCACCACGCTGGCCAGGCCGTCCTGCAGGGCCCGGTAGTAGCACAGCCAGGACAGGCCGGTGGTGATGCCGGACAGGAACAAAAACAGCCAGCTTTTGCGGTCGATTTGGGGGATATCCCGCTGCGTCCCGGTGACAAAGACCATCCCCCAGGCCATGACCAGCACCACCACGGTGCGGATGGCAGTGCCCAGGTTGGACTCGACGTTCTCGACGCCGATCTTGCCAAAGATGGAGGTCAGGCTGGCGAACAGCGCCGAGAGGAAGGCATACACCAGCCACGTCCCGCTGCGGGGCGCGGTGCCGGCGCCGGGCTTTTTGGCGATCATCAACAGGGTGCCGGCGCCGATGCCCAAAACGCCCAGCACCTGCGGCAGGGACACCGGTTCGCCCAAAAACACAAAGGCCAGCAAAATCGTCAGCACGGTGCTGGATCTGTCGATGGGCGCCACCTTGTTCACGTCGCCCAGCTGCAGCGCCTTGAAGTAGCACAGCCAGGACGCCCCGGTGGAAAGCCCCGACAGCATCAGGAACAGCAGCGTACCGCCGGTGATCTGCCCGATGCCGTTCTGCGAGCCTGCCACAAACACCATCAGCCAGGAAAACGCCAGCACCACCACCGTGCGGATGGCGGTGGCCAGCGTGGAGTTGATGTGTTCGATGCCGATCTTGGCCAGCACCGCCGTGATGCCCGCAAAAAATGCGGACCCAAACGCAAACAGGACCCAAAGCATACTGTTCTGCCTCCCTGCAAAAAAGCGATGTCCGGCGCGGGCGTCAAAAGCGGCAGCATCCCGCGCCCCCTGTGGGTTTCCCGCGGCCTTGCCTGCCAAAACCGCGGCAGACGCCGGCCCGGCGGGCAGGCGGCCCTACCGGCCGCGTCCGCCCGGATGCAGGCCGCGGGGCCCTGCCGATGCCTTCCACAGATACCGTTTCTCTTTTTTACAGCATACACCCGCAGGCCGGGCTGCGCAACCATGCAGGGAAAAAGCATCCCGCCTGCCGCCGGTGCATGGTGCCATGGTACCGCGGGGTGTTAAAACGCAGTCAAACCGGGGATAAACAAATCTGAAACCCGCCGGCGGCAGCACAATGCCGATGCCGTTGGCGTCAAAGATGGGGCAGCCGCGCCGTCGGCAGTCTTGAAGTACCAGTCAAAGTTCCGGGTCTCGTCGGCGCCGGGGCAGCGAGGCCCCGGTGAAAGCGGCGGCAGGTTTCCGCGGGCAGCGGGCCTCGCCGCAAAACTTCTCCACCCAAACTACACCTTTGTGTGGTACACTGTTTTTGGGAGGTGCAGGCAATGGCAAAAATGATTTTGGTCATTGAGGACGAAACAGCCATTCAAAATGTCATCCGGGCGTTTTTGGAGGACGCCGGCTACACGGTGGTTTTGGCCTCGGACGGGCTGGAGGGCATCCGGCAGTTCCGCGCGCACAGGCCCGACCTGGTGCTTTTGGACCTGATGCTGCCCAAGATCGACGGCTTTGCCGTGTGCGAGATCCTGCGCGGGGAAAGCCGCGTCCCCATCATCATGCTGACGGCGCTGGACGACGATTCCAGCCAGCTGAAAGGCTTTGACGCGCTGGCGGACGACTACATCACCAAGCCGTTTTCCATGCCGGTGGTGCTCAAGCATATCGAGGCGGTGCTGCGCCGCGCGGAGCCGGGCGCGGCCCCCGGCGGCGTCATCCGCTACCGGGAGATCACACTGGACCCGGACAGCATGACCGTCCTTGTGGGGGAGGAAAGCGTTTTTCTGACCGTCAGGGAGTTCGAGATCCTGAAACTTCTTTTGGAAAACCAGGGCCGGGTGATCTCCAGGGAGCGGCTGCTGGACAGCGTTTGGGGCTACGGCTATATCGGCAGCGAAAAGATCGTGAACACCCACATCAAGAACATCCGCAAAAAGCTGGGCGTGGACTGCATCGAGACGATACGGGGGGCGGGGTACAAAATTGAGAAAGAAACTTAGCCAAAGCATCCAGGCAAAAACTTTTTTGAGCATGCTAGCGCTGCTGGTGGTGTGCTGTGCGGCGATCTACGGCATGGTGATGGTGTTTCTGCCCCAAAACACTTACAGCGAGCTGGTGGGGCGGGTCGTCGCCGACATGGACGACATGGCGCTTGTTCTGGTGCGGGACGGCTGGGAGGACAACACCGGCCTTCTGCTGCAATTTTCCCTGTCGCACGACGCCACCGTGCAGATCACGGACGTCGTCGGCAATGTTCTGTTCACCGCCAACGCCGGCGACCCGGGGGATACGAAGCTTTTCTTCCCTGACATAAACTGCGACACCACGTTCCAGTGGGACGGGCAGACCTACCGTCTGGTCGCCAATTCCGCGCCGGTGGCGGCGGTGCAGGTCCATACGCTTTTGCGGGACCTTATCCCCCTGGTCGCCGCGGTGATTTTGCTGATCTCGGCCGCCGGGGCGTTTGTCTGCTCGCGGTACTATTCCAGGCCGCTGCTTGGCATCAGCCGGGTGGCCAAACAGATGGCCGCCCTGGACCTGACCGGAAAATGCGAGACCCGCCGCCGGGACGAGATCGGCGTGCTGGCCGCCAGCCTGAACGAAATGTCGGCGCAGCTGAGCGAGGCGTTGACCGGCCTGCAGGCGGCCAACCTGCAGCTGCAGCAGGACATTGAGCGGGAACGGGAGCAGGAAAAACAGCGGGTCGAGTTTTTTACCGCCGTCTCCCACGAGCTGAAAACCCCCATCGCCATCCTGAAAGGGCAGCTGGAGGGGATGCTCTACCAGGTGGGCGAGTACAAGGACCGGGACACTTACCTGCGCCGCTGCCTGAAAACCACCGGCGACATGGAAGCCCTGGTGAAGGAGATTTTGGCGGCGGCGCGGATGGGCGGCAGCGATTTCCGCCTGACGCGCACCGACCTGGACATCAGCGGGATGCTGCAAAGCGTCTGCCGGAAATTTCTGGGCCCGATGGAGGACAAGCGCATCCGGCTTTGCACGGACATCCGGCCGGGGGTCCGCCTGCAGGGGGACCCGCAGCTGATGGAAAAGGTGTTCACCAATGTGATCGGCAACGCCGTGGCCTACTCGCCGCCGGGCGCGGTGATCACCGTGACCCAAACGGAGGGGCGGTTTTCCGTGGAAAACAGCGGCGTCCACATCGCCGAGGAGGATCTGGCGCGCATCTTTACCCCGTTTTACCGGGTGGACAAATCCCGCAGCCGGAACAGCGGCGGCAGCGGGCTGGGGCTGTACATTACAAAAACCATTTTGGACCACCACGGCATCCGCTGCGCCATGTCCAACACCGAAACCGGCGTGCTGTTCACGGCATTTTTACAGGAATAGAGGCGATCCATCCCAACCCGGACAAGAGAGGGCTTTCGGCACCGAAAGCCCCCTTCTTTTTGCGCCCTTTTGCGCGGCTCCACCCAAAAAACACCGGCGCTTCATCTGTGCCCCACCGGAGTGTTGTATCATTGTGATAAAGTTAGTCGTTCTTTGTGAAAGAAAATTGTGCAAAGGAGAGCATCATGAAAGTCTCTTGCCACAAATGGTTCTGCCTGCCCCTGGCCTGCCTGTTTGCCCTGACGGCCTGCGCGCAGGGCACCGGCGCCAACACTGACGCCGCCAGCACCGAACCCGTGCCGATCGAGGTGCCCCCTCCGGTGGAGCAGACAAACACTGAGCTGAATATCTGGTATACCGATTATGGTACGTCCGCGAATTTTCTCGACGCTGCGGTGAGCCTGTATAACCAACAATACCCGGATCGCATGGTTACGGCAGAAAAGTTCTTTGCCGATGGTTCCATCGAAAACAGTGATGCGGCGACACAGCAAATGCTGACCGAAGTAATGGCGGGTAGCGGGCCGGATCTTATCTTTTTTTCTGGCAGCGGTACAGATATTGAAAAAATGGTTCGGCGCGGAGTTTTTGCCGATATGGAGCCTTATTTTGAAGCTGATAACTTTGACTGGTCGGGCTATAACCAGGCCGTCATGGACGCTGGCGTCTGGGATGGGCACCGGTTAGTCATTCCACTGCAATACAACTTTCCAATGCTATATACCTCCCAGACAGCGCTGGATGAGACCGGTTTCTCTATGGAGAACTGCGATACTTTCGGCGGTTTGTTGGATGAGATAGAAGCCATGCAGGCAGACCCCGGCCAGACACGGGATGTGTTCCGGGCGAAATTCACCTTTTATGATTTTGCGCACTATGCGGGGATTCCCTATGTGGATTACGATAGGCAGAAAGCAGACCTTTCTTTCCCGGAGCTCCAACGGAGCGCAGAGATATTTCAAAATCTGGGGGGCCTTGAACTCGGCACTTATGACATGGGTATAGACAGTGCTGCTGACATTCGTGACGGCAAGGCACTGTGGACCTGCCCTTTTCCACCGGTGGACGGTTTTTATACCGGGCCAGAAGTCATCAACACCTTTGACGATATGGTCATGATGCCGATCCGTGACGTGGATGGCGGTATCCAGGCTGAAATCACTTGGGCAGTGGCGGTGCGCAATAACAGCCCGAATCTGCAAAACGCCTACGAATTCATAAAGTATCTGCTCAGTGAGGAATACCACACCGAGACCCTCAACTACCGTTGGCTCTATTATTCGGTGCTTGATGCTGCCAACGATGCTTACTTTCAAGACTATGTGTATGGCCGCGCCGTGCCACTTACACCACCAAAAAATGCCTACGGCTTAGATAGCGTGGACGTCCGACAGGAGGATTTTGACGAGTTGATGGACTATACCCGGCAAATCACGGGCGCTTACTTTAGCTGTGCTGAGACCAACTTTATGAGAAATATGCGCGGCTATATTTCCGGCGAAGTTTCTTACGAGGATGCCGTCAAAGAAGCCGAACGGCAGATGAACCTTTACCTTTCGGAGTAGGCCGCCGGCCTGCACCGATTTCCGCACGATGGGAGGTTTTTTCCATGAAACTGAAAACCCGAAACGCCCTGGCCGGGTATCTGCTGGCACTGCCGTTTTTGATCGGCTTCGCCGGGTTTTACCTGATCCCCTTTTTGTGGAGCATCCGCTTCACCTTCACCAGCGGCTCCGGCGGCACCGCCTTTGTGGGGCTGCGCAATTACATGGACATTTTCGGCAGCGCCGCGTTCCGGCTGGCCGCCTGGAACACCTTCCGTTTTATCCTCATCGGCGTGCCGCTTTTGATGCTCGTCTCCTTAGTGCTCGCACTGCTGCTGTTTGATAAGTTCCGCGGGGCCAGCTTTTTCCGCTCGCTGTTCATGTACCCGCTGGTGCTGCCCGCGGCCTCGGTGGTCATTGTGGTGCAGGCGTTTTTCTCAAACGACGGGCTGCTCAACCAGTTTTTGTCCTGGCTGGGCCTGCCCATTGAGGACTGGATCCAGTCAGAATACGCCTTCCCGCTTTTGATCGCCCTCTACATCTGGAAAAACTGCGGCTACGACCTGGTGCTGTTTCTGGCGGGGCTTTCCGCCATCCCGCGCGAATACCGCGAGGCTTCCGCCAGCGAGGGCGCGAGCTACTGGCAGACGCTCCGCTACATCACGCTGCCGCTGATGACCCCGACCTTCTTCTTTATCCTGATCGTATCCATCATCAACTCCTTCAAGTCCTTCCGGGAAGCCTACCTGCTGGGCGGCGCCAACCCGCACGAGAGCATTTATATGTTACAGCACTTTATGAACAACAACTTCCAGAACCTGAGCTACCAGCGGCTTTCGGTGGCGGCGCTGCTGGTGTTCCTTGTGATTTTCGCGCTGGTGCTGGTGCTGTTCCGCCTGAAAGCACGGCAGGAACCGTGAGAGAGGGGGCCATAGCATGAAAGCCAAACGATTTGCCCGCCTGCGGCTGGTGTTTCTCTGTTTTTTCGGGCTGTTTGTGGTCGTCCCGATTTTGTTCACGCTGGTCAATTCCTTCTCCACCGGCACGGCGTACAGCCTGCTGCCGCAGCAGTGGTCGCTGGCCGGCTGGTTCGAGGTGTTCCTCCGCCGCCCGCACTATCTTGTCAAGTTCTGGAACTCTCTGTTTTTGAGCACGGCCATCGTGGCCGGGCAGACGCTGGTGTCAAGTTTGGCCGGGTATGCCTTTTCCAAATTCCGCTTTCCCGGCCGGGAGGTGCTGTTCTTCATCGTCATCATCGTCATGATGATGCCCTACCAGGTAACGCTGGTCTCCAACTACTTTGTCATCCGCGAGCTGGGGCTGATGGGTTCCTGGGCCGCGCTGATCATCCCGTCCATCTTCTCGCCCTTCGGCGTGTTTCTGCTGCGGCAGGTGTTCGATACCTGCCCGGACGACCTTCTCGACGCCGCGCGGATCGACGGGGCCGGCAACCTGACGATCCTGTTCCGCATCCTGCTGCCGCGCAGCCGGGCGGGGGTCGTCTCGCTGGTCATTCTGACCTTTGTGGACGCCTGGAACATGGTGGAGCAGCCGCTGGTCTACCTGGACAGCTCCTACGACTACCCGCTGTCGGTTTTCCTGTCCCAGATGAACGGGCAGGACGTTGGCGTGCTGTGCGTCTGCGGCATTTTGGCCGCGCTGCCGGTGCTGCTGCTGTTTTTGTACTATGACCAGGATCTGGCCGACGGGATCTCGCTGTCGCAGATCCACTGACATATATTCAAAAGGGGCAGCAGCCGCGCACTGCGCCCGCAGGCGCGTGTCGGAGGCCAACCGGGCCGCAAGGCCCGGCTCTTGGGCCGGAGCTTGTCCGCCGACGGCGACGGATTTTAGATAATGGAGAGGTTGAGGTGCTTTATGGATCGCAAACGAATTTTGCGGTGGGTGGCGGCGGTCTGCCTGCTGGTGCTGGCCGTGTGTACGGGGGTCTCGTCCTTTGTGTATGACACCCTGCTGCCGCGGGTGGAGGTGCTGGACTTTCTGGTGCGGGACACCCCCGACCCCAACGACTACGGCGCGGAATGGTGGGTGCCGGAATCCTGCATCCAGAGCCGGGACGAAAACGGCCGGGTGACCCTCTACCGCGTGCGCTCCCGCGACGGCATCTTCGGCATCGAGTACTTTGTCGAGGCCATCGACGGCGAGATCCTCCGCGAAGCTGACGGCGAAGTGGAGCTGGACGCCCCGGCGATGGACCTTGTGGAAAAGCTGGTGCTGACCACCGACAAACCGCTGCGATCCGGCACCGTCGTGTCCATCTTAAACCCGGAGGTCTGGCAGGAATAAGCCGCGCCCGCCGGCACAAGCCCCCGTCCGCCCGGCCAAAACAAACCCGTTGCAAACCCAAACCGATCAGCCGCCACGCAGCTGGTCGGTTTTTGCTGCCTGCGGCATCCGGATGCCGAAAGCTCCGGCGGGGCCGCGCCCTGCCGGCAACATGGAAAAGGCGGACGCACAAACGAAAAACCAAGCGTTCCCCTGCGCCGGCGGGCGGCGGCATGCCGGGCGGCAGCCCCCCTGCATTGCCCCGCAGCCCCCCCAAGCGCCAGCCGCCAAAAAAATCCCTCCATTTTCGCAGAAAATGCAAAATAGCAGGCGAAACTTTTTCCTGAATGTGGTATACTAGGGTATATCCGATCCGTTAAAAGTGCCGGGGATTTTCAGAGCCCTCCCTGAGCACAAGCACAATCCCGCCGGTTCCCCGGCCGGGGCACGGGCGGGATCTTCCGCCGCGGGATCCCCGCGCAGAAAGGATGTATTTGTATGAAACAGATCCGCTGGGACACTCTGCTGACCCCCCTCATCGGCATCGTGCTGGGCATCTACCTGGTGGCCCGGCCCGGCTCCGCCACCACGGCCCTCTGCTCGCTGATCGGCTGGCTGGTGCTGGTGGCCGGCGTGGCCGGCATCATCAATGCGGTGTCCTTCCAGCACGCCACCATGCTGGAAAGTCCCCTGCTGCCCTTCAGCGTGGTGGGCGCCGTCATCGGCCTGTTCATCGTCACCCGGCCTTCCATCCTGGCCGAGATCGTCAGCCTGATCCTTTGCGTGTTCCTGCTCATTGAGGGCGCCAGCGGCCTGCAGCGGGCCTTTCAGCGCCGCAACTGGGGTGACCGGCTGTGGGTGGTGCCGCTGGTGGTGGGGCTGCTCTCGCTGCTGGTGGGGCTGTGGATGCTGTTTGCGCCGCTGGCCTCCACGTTCCTGATGATGCGCGTGGTGGGCGTGGCGCTGATCGTCAGCAGCGCGGTCAATCTGCTGGCCTCGCTGATCGGGCAGCGGTAAGCCGGACACCCGTTCAAAGTTTGACATTTTGCAAAAACATGTTAAAATGTGCCTGTCTGAATGATTCAAAACATTGAGCCATCTGCCGCCTGGCAGAGGGTTCCCAGCGGCAGCCGCCCCGGCACAGGCCGCCCATCCGGTACATTGCGGGCCGCCGTGCCCGTTTGATAAAGGAGAGATGCCCCATGATCCGCATCCTGACCGATTCCGCCGCCGACCTGACGGCAAAGGACGCAGCCGCCATCCCCGGCCTGCACATCGTCCCGCTGAACGTGCTGTTTGAAAACGGCGATACCATCCGCGACGGCGTGGACATGACCCGCGCCGAGTTCTACGACCGGCTGGCCGGGGCCGAAAAGCTGCCCCGCACCAGCCAGCCCAGCCCGGAAAGCTTTATCCAGGTGTTTGAGGAGGCCAAAGCCGCCGGTGACGACGTGGTGGCCATCCTGATCGCGTCCAAGCTGTCCGGCACCTTTCAGTGCGCCCAGCTGGCCGCCGAGGAGTGCGAGTTCCACGACGTTTACTTTGTCGATTCCGACACCGCCAGCCCCGGAGAGTATATCCTGATCCGCGAGGCCGTCCGCCTGCGGGACGAGGGGCTTTCCGCCGCCGAGATCGCCGCCCAGCTGGATCTGCTGAAAAAGCGCATCCGCATCCTGGCTGTGGTGGACAGCCTGAAGCACCTGCACAAGGGCGGCCGCCTGCCCGCCGCGGTGGCGCTGGTGGGCGGCGCGCTGGGCATCAAACCGGTGCTGTCAGTCTACGACGGTGCGGTCCACCTGGCCGACAAGGCCCGCGGCCGCCCCGGTGCCTATGTGGCCATGTTCAAGCAGATGGACAAGATGGGCGGCATTGACACCCGCTACGACTTTGTGCTGGTCTACTCCAGCGACCGCCTGGTGCTGGGCCCCATCCAGCACTACGTGCAGAACAACCTGAAGCTGACCGGCGGCCATATCAGCCAGATCGGCTCGGTCATCGGCACCCACATCGGCCCGGCCGCCGCCGGCATCGCCTTTGTGGTGCCCCCACAGGACTGAGTCCGCCCCCGCCGGGCGCACACCAAACACAGCAAAAAGCACCCCCGCCTCGCGGCCTTTGCAACAGCGCCGCAGTGCGGGGGTGCTTTATGATTTGTCAGCCTGCGTCCAGCCCTGCCATGTAGGCGTCGATGCGCTGGCTGTACAGCTCCGGCCAGCGGGCGTCGTATCCGGCAAACAGCGTCTTGAAATAGTCGGCCTCGGCCTGGTCCGGCTGGGAGGTGCGCTGGTAGCAGTACAGCGTAACGCCGTTGGCCAGCGGGAACTCGGTCACATACTGGTAATGGCCGGCGGCAGGGGTGTCGGTGCGCAGCGCCCGGCTGATGTCCCCCACCAGGGTGCCGGTGTCAAACTTGTCGGTGACCATCACATACTTTGACGTCCAGATGCCGGTGGGGAACCCGTGGGTGGAAGGCACGCTGCTCTCCCACAGGATCATGCTTTGCAGCTGGGGGTTGGCCGGGTCGCTGAAAGCAAAGGTGGTGCCGCTGTACCCGTCCGAGTCGATATTGATGTAGACGGTCTCGTCCTGGGCGCAGTTTTGCAGCACAAAGTCGGTCACGGCGGCCATCTGGTCCAGGTCGGTGCGGCGGGTCAGGTCCAGGGATTCGTCGCTCAAAAGCGGGGTGGACAGGTACGCCCCCGGCACCCGCAGCGCGTTGGCAAAATTCAGCACAAAGAAGGCCGCGGCCGCCCCTGCCCCGGCGCGGGCCAGCGCAGTCCTGCGCAGGGCGCAGACCGCCGCCAGCGCGCAGAAAGCCGTCCCCAGGTAGAACGGCGCCAAAATCAGGCTTTGGTGGTCGCCCAGCGACTGGGTACGGGTAAACAGCGCCATGGCCCCGGCGCCGGAGAGCGCCAGCACCGCCGCCGGGCCCCGCAGCGCAGGCTTTGCCAGCGCCAGCACCAGCCCCGCCAGGCAGAGAGCCAAAAACAGCCAGCCCTGCCGCCCCAGCTGGGCCTGCAGGTTGACCAGCAGCCCGCCGCCGTAAAAGGCACCGTAGATGTCGGCGTAGTCGGTGGTCAGGGCGGTAACAAAGGTGGGCAGCAGCGGCACCACCACACCGATCACCGCCGGGATGCCGAACTTGAGCAGGTTGCACAGCACCCGGCCAAAGCCCCTGCGCCGCGCCGCCCCCAGCAGCACCGCCGCCGCGTAGCACAAATAATAGGCCAGGATCCAGAACATATACCACCGGCGCGTCAGCACCAGCGCGAACGTGGCGGCAAACAGGCAGACCAGCCGGCGGGGTTCCAGCCGGTCAAAGCGGTAGTCGGCGGTCAGCAGCAGGATCACCGCCGCAAAGGTCAGGCCGAAGGCATCCGGCATGCCATGGGTGGCCGGCCACAAAAACATCGGCCACAGCACCATGCAGGCCATGCACAGCGGGTAATACAGCCCCCGCCGCACACCGGCAAAGGCGTCCGCCGCGCGCTTTGCCACCGCCAGCAGCGCAAACCACATGGGCACAAAGCAGGTCAGCGCATAACAGGCCATAAAACAGTTGACCGTGCGGGGCAAAAACAGATACGGGATGCTGATGAACAGGTTCATGAACATCTTGTAGTCGGCGGTCAGGATGCTGTCCAGCAGGGTGCGCACGCCGTAAAAGCCGTTGGACGCAAAGCTGGAAAACAGCAGGCTCTGCTTGGCGTAGTAGTTGATGCCGTCCTCGCTGTACACCGTGCGGCGGTAAAGCACCAGCCCGGCAATGACCGCCACCCCCACCGCCGCCCCGATGACAAAGGCATTGCGGAAGGCCCTGTCACGGTAAAACGGCTGCTGGCCGGGGAAGGCGATGCGCCAGGTCTCGGCCAGCAGCAGGCAGAGCCCGCCCATGCACAGCACCCACAGCCAGATGACCAGTACGGTGCCGCCGTAGGCGGTCAGCGCGCCGCCGGCAAGCACCGCGCCCAGCAGCAGCACGCCCCAGACGAACAGGCGCAGGCTGAGGGTCTGGGCGGCAAAGGCACAGCGCAAACGATGGAACAATGCCGGCATAGGGAACCTCCTTTTGGGGCACAGGATATTTTGCCGATCCGGCGGCAAAACAAAAGCGGGCAGGCCGCAAAAGATGCGGACTGCCCGCCGGGGTCACGGTATGGCGGGGGACACAGCCGGACGGGCGGCTTACCTGCCGTCCTCGCCGGGGATGCGGCCCATGGCGTCCCGCAGGCTTTGGGCTACGGCGCGGCGGCCGCTGTGTACGGTGCGCAGGCGGCGAGGCGGCGGGGCCGGCTTGGCGGGTTTGGCCTTGGGGGCCGGGCGCACACGGCGGGCCGCCGGGCGGGCGGCGCCGGCCATGGCGGCAGGCTCCTGCACCGGCTGGGCAGGCTGCGGCGCGGGGGTGGGGTCGGGCACGCGGGGGGGCGTGTCCTCCGGCTTGCCGGAAGCAAAGGCATCCAGCCGGACGCCCAGGTTTTTCAGGTCGGCGTCGGTGTTGTCCAGCGCGGCGTAGATGGCCGCGGTGGCGTTGTCCAGGTCCAGCGCGGCGGCGCTGAGCTTTTCGTCCACGCGGCTCAGGCGCTCGCGCAGCACCAGCACGCCGGCGGCCAGGTCGCGGGCATTTTCGGCCATGCGGGCCTTTTGGGCGTCGGCCTCCTGCTGCATGCGGCGGGCGGTGCTGTCGGCCAGGATGCGGGCGTCGGCCAGGATCTTGCGCGCCTGGATGCTGGCGGTCTCGTCCGCGGTGGGGCGGGCCGGCTCCGGTGCGGGTTCGGGTCTCGGTTCCGGCCTGGGCGCCGGCGGGGCGGGCGGCTCAAGCAAAGGCTCCGGCGCAGGCTCGGCGGGGGACGGCGCGGGCTGGGCAGCAGCCGCCTGCAGCCGCTGCTCCAGCTCGTGGCACTTGTTCTGCCATTCCAGCATGGTGCGCTGGCTTTGCTGGTAGCGGCTCATGTAGCCGTTGGCGCGGCTTTCGGAGACCTTCAGCTGTTCCTGGCTGTCGGCCAGTTTTTTCTCGCTCTCGGCCAGGTTTTGCTCGGCCTGTGCGGTGCGGTCAGTCTGCTGCTGCAGGTCGCTTTGCAGCTTTTCCACGCAGGCGCGGGCGTTGAGCTGCTCTTTCTTCAGCTTGTCCACCTGGGCCTGGAGCTGCTTGACCTGCTCCTCGTATTCCAGCTGCTGCTGCTGGGCCTCGCTGGCCAGTGCGTTGACGTAGGCGAGCACGTCATCCCTGTTAAAGCCCCAGGCCTGCCGGCGGAATCCCTCCTCCGGCGCATTCGGCTTTGCCGACGGCATGGCGTACCCCCTTTGTTTTTACTGCCTGTGCGCCTGCCGGCCCTGCCGCAAGTCATGCGGGCCGGCTGCGCGGATCGTTCGCGGCCTGTACCGCCGCGGCAAACCAGCGTTACGGGCGCTTGTTCAGGATGCTGAGCAGGTCGTTGAAGTAGTCGCCGTCATCCTCGTCATCGTCGTCGGCGCTCTTGGCGGGCGCGGTGTCGATGCCGGTGCCGAACACATCGTTGAACACCGGGTTGGGGATGACCGGGTCAGGCCGCTCCACAGGGGCCGGCTCCGGCGTGGGCTCCGGCATGACCGGCGCCGCAGGCTGGGCGGGCTGGGCAGGCTGGACCGGGGCGGCAGCCGCGGCCGCGCGGGCAGCGTTGCGGCTGTCGATATGGGCCTGGATGGGCTCGTCCACGGCGGGCGTGCTCTCAAAGCCGGTGGCCACGACGGTGACGCTGATCTCGTCCGAGAGATGCTCGTCAAAGGCGGTGCCCCAGATGATGTTGGCATCCGGATGGGCGGACTGGGTGATCATGGAGGCAGCGGTCTCCACGTCGTCCAGGCCGATGTCCGGGCTGGAGGTGATGTTGATGATGACGCCGCGGGCGCCTGCGATGCTGGTCTCCAGCAGCGGGCTGGAGATGGCGGCCTTGGCGGCGTTCTCGGCCTTGCCGGCGCCCTTGGCCACGCCGACGCCCATGTGGGCGAAGCCGGCGTCCTTCATGATGGAGCGCACGTCGGCAAAGTCCAGGTTGATGAAGGCCGGGATGTTGATCAGGCTGGAGATGCTCTCGACGCCCTGGCGCAGCACGTTGTCGGCGGCCTCGAAGGCGTTCATCAGGGTGATCTTTTCCTGGCTGATGAGCTTGAGGCGCTCATTCGGGATGACGATCAGGCTGTCGACGTGCATCATCAGGCTGGCGATGCCCTGCTCGGCCAGGCTCATCTTGCGCTTGCCCTCAAAGGCAAAGGGCTTGGTGACGATGCCGACGGTCAAAATGCCCAGGTCATGGGCAGTCTCGGCCACAACGGGGGCAGCGCCGGTGCCGGTGCCGCCGCCCATGCCGGCGGTGATAAAGACCATCTGCGCGCCCTTGAGCGCGTTGGCGATCTCGTCCTTGCTTTCCTCGGCGGCACGCTGGCCCACTTCGGGGTCGGCGCCGGCGCCGCGGCCCTTGGTCAGCTTGGCGCCCAGCTGCACTTTCTGGGTTGCCTTGGAGTTGATCAGGGCCTGCTGGTCGGTGTTCATGGCAACGAACTCGACCCCGGAAAGGCCGGCCTCCACCATGCGGTTGACAGCGTTGCCGCCGCCGCCGCCGACACCGATCACCTTAATGTTTGTAACATTCTGCATCTCTTCATCGAGAACGAACGCCATGAGTGTATCCCCCTAATTTATTGGATTTGGCCGGACGAAACGTCATGTATGGGCACACGAGTCCGTGGACAGTACATATAACTGATTATAAGAATACCAAATTCGGCCGGCAATTTCAATACCCGAACGCCAAAATGCCGCAAAAGTGACCCGAACATTGGCAAACCTGCCACAATCCTGCGCCGGTTTTTGGTACAGCTGGGCAATTTGACACCACCGCCGTTCCCCGGCGTCGAAACCGGCGGCGGACCGGCCATCCGGGCAGGCGGGTCCCGCCATGATTTTGCCCCGAACCGCCCCCCAAACGCAAAGCTTCCTTGTGCGCACTGTGCCAAGCACCAGGGGGCAAAGTCCGGGGCAAAAACAGGGTGCGGCTTACGCCATGCGACAGGCGGCGCCCAGGCCGGCCAGCTCGTCGGGCAGGGCTTGGTAGCCGCGGCGGATGTGGCCTTCGTCCAGCACGCAGGTCTTGCCGCGGGCGGCCAGGGCGGCCACCACCAGCGCCGCGCCGCCCCGCAGGTCGGGCGCGGTGACCACCGTGCCGGCAAGCCGCGCGCCGCCGCCGATGCGCAACTCCCTGCCGTTGGCCTGCACCTGCGCCCCCAGCGCGGCAAAGCCGGCGGCGCAGGCAAAACGGTTTTGGAACAGCCCGTCGTAGACGCGGCTGGGGGCGTCGGCGGTCAGCAGCACGGCGGCGGCCAGGGGGGCGGTGTCGGTGGCAAAGCCGGGCCAGGCGGCGGCAAACACCTCCTGCCCGCCCTTTAAGGGGGCGTGGGGGTCGCGGCAGACCCGCACCGCGCCGGGGCCGGCGTTCACCTGGCAGCCGGCCGCCCGCAGAAAGTCCAGAAAAGTGGCAAAGTGGCCGGGGCGGCAGCGGCGGATGGTCACGTCGCCCCCGGCGGACGCCACCGCGGCGGCGTAGGTGGCGGCGGCGATGCGGTCGGGCACCGGGGTAAAGGTGCAGCCGTCCAGCCCGCCGGCCCGGCCGTGGATGACCACCACCGGCGTGCCCGCCCCGGTGATGCGCGCCCCGCAGGCGTTCAAAAAGGCGGCCAGGTCCTCCACCTCCGGCTCGCAGGCGGCGCCCCGCAGCACGGTGGTGCCCTGGGCGCAGGCCGCGGCCATCAGCAGCGTCTCGGTGGCGCCCACGCTGGGCAGCCGCAGCGTAAAGTCCGCGCCGTGCAGCCGCCCGGCCCGGCGCAATACCACCGCGTCGGCGGCAAACTCGATCTGCGCGCCCATGGCGGCCAGGCCGTCCAGGTGGATATCCACCGGGCGGGGCCCCAGCCGGCAGCCGCCCGGCATGGGCATGCGCACCTGCCCCACCCGCACCAGCAGCGGCGCAAAGTAAAACACCGAGCTGCGCATCGCCCCCGCCAGCCGCGGGGGGATATCGCCGTACAGCAGCGGCACGGGGCTGGTCAGGATATCCCGCCCCCAGCGGGCGGCTTTGGCCCCCACCGCGCCCAGAAGCGCCAGGCTGGTGTCCACGTCGGTCAGGCGGGGCACGCCCCGCAGCCGGCATGGCTCGCCGCACAGCAGCGTGGCCGCCAAAAGCGGCAGCACGCTGTTTTTGGCCGCCGGCGGCGCAATGCTGCCCGCCAGCGTGCGTCCGCCCCGCACCTCGATGATCTCCATGCCGCACCGCCTCCCTTACCCGTGCCGGCCGCGCCCCAAGGGCGGCCGCGTTTCCTCAACATTCCACTATATGCCGCTGTCTGCCCGTTTCGGCACCGGCGGGCAGGGCAAACGGTGACTTTTTGTGCCGCGGCGCCGGTCACAGCAGCAGCGGCTGCAGCTGGATGCCCCGCAGCGCGCAGTCCAGCGTGTCGGGGATCAGCGTCATGTCGCTTTTCAGGCTGTTGGGCTTGTGGATGCTGTCGTCCTGGCCAAAGGGCACAAAATAAAAATGCTTGCGCTGCAAAAGCACCGCAATGTGGGCGGCGCTGGCGCCCAGGCCGTCGTTGGTGGAGGGCGCCACCACCACCGGCAGCCCCCGCCGCAGCAGGCTTTTGGCCGCCATGGTCACCGGCGTGTCGCTCAGCCCCAGGTCCAGCTTTGCCAGCGTGGTGCCGGTGCAGGGGGCCACCACCATGGCGCAGGCCATCCGCCGGGGACCCAGCGGCTCCGCCTGCTGCAACGTGTCGATGGGCGCATGGCCGGTCAGTTCGGTCAGCTGCCGGCGCCAGCTTTCGGCCGTGCCAAAGCGGGTGTCCTGCCGCGCCGCCGCCCAGCTGAGCGCCGGCAGCACCTGCCAGCCGCGGCCGACCAGGGCCTGGATCTGGGGCAATACCGCCCCAAAGGTGCAAAAGCTGCCGCACAAAGCAAACACCACGGTGCGCGGCAGGTCGATGCGCTGTGTCATGGCTGGTCCTCCCTTTCCTGCAGGATGGTCTGTACCGTGTCGGCCACCAGCTCGCCGGCGGTCTGGGGCGCGCAGCGGGCGGGCAGACTGAGGGCATGCTCCGCGCGGATGCCAAGCTCCTTTGCGGCGGCAAAATCGGTGCCGCCCGGGCTGCTGGCCAGGTCGATGACCAGCGCCCCCGGCGGCAGGCAGGCCAGCCGGGTGCGGTCCAGCACCGGCGCGGGGATGGTGTTGACCACCGCGTCAAACCCCGGCAGCAGCCGTTCCAGCTGTTCCAGCGGGGCGGCGCGGCAGCCGGCACAGCGGGCGTTGGCGCGCTGCTCCGGGCTGCGGGCCGCCACCGTGACCCAGGCCCCCAGGGCGGACAGGCGCTCGGCCAAAGCGCGGCCGATGCGGCCGTAGCCCAGCACCAGCACCGGGCTTTGCCACAGCGTGCGGTCCCGCAGCTGCATCAGCAGGCAGAGGCAGCCTTCGGCGGTGGGGACGGCGTTCAGCGCGGCCAGCTCCGGGCGGCAGAAATAGTCCACCGTTTCCAGCCCCGCCTGCCGGGCGGCGGCCTGCACCTCGGCCCCAAAGCGGCCGCCCAGCGCCAGCGTGCCCGGCCGGGCGGCCGCAAACGCGCGGGACAGTTCCGGCGTCAGGCGGTCCAGGGGCAGCGGCAGCAGCAGGCAGCCGGCCCGGCCGGCCCCGGACGGCGGCAAAACGGAATACCCGGCGCGGCGCAGCGCCCTGGCCGCCGCCTGCTGGCGCGCGTCGCCGCCGATGACGCAGATGGTTTTTTGCATGGTCTCACCCCCGGATGTTGTACCCCATGCTATGCCGGGGCCGCCGGGGCGGTGCATACAAAAAGCGGCCGCCCGCCCCCGATGCAGGGGGAACGGGCGGCCGCAGTGCGGTCGTATTGGTTCGGCGCTCAGTTCAGGCGCAGGGCGTCGCACTCGTCGCGCAGCACGGTCAAAGGCTCCACCGCCACGCTGCCCACGCGGATCTCCACAATGGTGGACGACCCGGTGACGGCGATGGCCTCGCCCTGGGCGACGGTGTCGCCCTCCTCCACCTCCAGGCTGCGCAGGCAGTAGAAGATGCTCTTGACGCCGCCGCCGTGGTCAATGACGATGGTGTTGCCGGCGGTGCCGCCCAGATCCTCGGCCAGCAGGATGCGGCCGGCGGCGGGGCTGATCAGCTCGTCGCCGCGGCGGGTGGTCAGCACCACATTGTCCGCCACGCGGGCGGTGCCGTTGTCGATGTTGGCGGTGCGCTCGGTGGTATTGCGGCCCACATATTCCGGTGCGCCGTAGGCTTTGGCCACCTGCAGGCTGCGCAGCAGCGGCTGCACAAAGCCGTCCTCGGCCCAGTACAGCCGGGTGTCGGTCTCGTCCAGCAGGGCCTCGACCTCGGCGGGGGTGTCCTCCGGGCCGATGTAGGGGCTGACCCGCCGGCCGCTGCTGGAGACGTCGGTGTAGCCGAAGCTGCCGCTGTTGACGGTCAGTTCCAGCTCCTCGGTATAGCCGTCGGCCTGCACGGTGATGGTGTAGCCGCCGGTCTGCTGGCCGCTGGGGATGCCCAGCCAGGCGATCCAGCTGCCGGCCTGGCCGTTCTGGTAAAACTCGGCGCTGCCCAGCTCGCTTTGCAGCGTGGGGGTCTGGCCCGACCGGGTGCCGCTGACGCGGATGGCCACCACGCCGCCCTGTGTGACGGTGCGGGTGTTGAGCCGGATGCCGGGCCGGATGCCCACCGTAAAGGCAAAGCGGTAGGTCTGGCTGCCGCTGACGGCGGCGGTGCCGCTGCCGCTGTTGGGGATGGAGACGGTCAGCTCGGCGGTATAGTCGCCGTTTTCGGTAAAGGAGTAGCCACGGTACTCGACGGCGGTGCCCTCGAACACCGTCTCGCCGTCGGCGTCGGCGATGGTCAGCCAGACGTCGTACCCGGCGGGGGGAACGCTGAGCACCGGCGCGGCGCTGTCCACCACCTGGTCCAGCTGCGCCGCCTCCCTGCTGAGGGTCTCGGCGTAGGTGCGCTTGATCTGGTTGCCCACCACCGGCACCTGCCAGCTGTACGAGGTCGCCTCCAGCGTCTGGCCGTCAAAGGTGGCGGTCAGGGCGGGGATGGCGTCGGGGGTCGCCTGGCTGTACAGCCAGGCCACGCCCGCGCCGGCAATGACAGCGATGACGATGACCACCAAAAGCAGCCAGCGGGCCATGCCGTGCAGCAGCCCGATGCCCCAGGCTTTGGCCCGGTCGGGCAGCGGGGCGTCGGAAGCGTCGTCGGGGGCATCGTCGCCGGCGTCCTCCTCGTCCCCGTCGGGCCGGGCGGCCGCCTGCTCGGCGCCCTCCAGGATCTGCTGGATGGACACCTGCACCGTGCGGGTGATCTCGGCCCGGCGGGCCAGCTCGGCCGCGTCGGGTTCCGGCTCGGCCTCCTCGCTCTCGTCGGCGTCCTGCTCCACCGGCCAGGCGGGGGGCGTCTCCGGCGGGGCGGGGGCGCGGGGCGCGGCCGGCTGCGGGGCGGGCAGTTCCCCTGCCCCGGTCCCGGCGGGTCCGGCGGGCGCGGCCGGGTTTTTTGCAGGCTCCTCCAAGGCATCCGGCGCGTCCGGTTTTTCTGCAGGTCCCTCCGGGGCGGCCGGGCATTCTTCCGGTGGGGCGGCCAAGGGTCCCGAAGGCTCAGCCGGCCCCTGGGCGGCGTCCGGCCGGGCGGCCGGGGCCTTTTCTGCCGGGGCGTCCGCCGGCTGCGGCGCGGGGGCGTCTGCGGCAGGCTGGCTGTCCGGGCTGCGGGCGGCCTCCGCGCCGGCGGCTGCGTCCTTGGCGGGCAGGTTCGGGGCCTGGCCCTGCCGGGCGGCCCCGCCCTTGCGGGCGGACTTTCTGCGGCGGCGACGGCGGCTGCTCTTGCTCTGCCCGCCGCCGGCGGCGCCCTGTTTGGGGGCGGGCGGCTGCCCGGCGGCAGTCTCCTCCCCTGCTGTGGCGGCCGGCTGCGTCTCAGGCTGCCGGGCCTGCTGCTTTGCTTCGTTCATACTTTCTCCACCATGTTGTTCCATTGCTGTGCTCATTTTTGGTATGCGTTGTATGCGTTTGGGTCACATTGCCGGGCACCGGTTTGACCGCTGCCGTCAGGAGGACAGGTTTTCGCGGTATTGCAGCCCGCTCTGGCCCTTGATGGCCAGCGCCGGATCCACCGACTTGTTGGCGATGCGGATCTCGTAGATCAGGTCATGGTCGGCGGCGGCTTTGCCCACCAGCTCCCCGGCCTGGATCGTCTGCCCCCGCTGGACGCTGACTTCGCCCAGGCCGAACAGATAGCTCTTGACGCCGCAGCCGTGGTCGATGACCACCGTGCCGCCGGTCAGCTGCAAAGTGCCGGCATAGTCCACCACGCCGGCCTGGGGGCTGACCACGTCGCTGCCCTCCGGCGCGTCGTAGGTCAGGCCGGTGGCCTGGCCGTCGCGGGTGCCGTCCACCAGGTAGATGGTGCCGTATTCCACCGCCACGCTGCCGGCGCTGGGCGCGGTAAAGGCCCCCGACCACAGTTTATTCTCGGCCGAGGTCTCGTATAACGGCCAGATGGCGTTGCGGTATTCCTCGTTGGCGGCGGCGGTGGCCGGCTCCGACGCCTGGCTGACGACGCTGGGGTAGTTGGTGGAGGTGACGGTCAGCTCCAAGTCCACCGCCGTGTCGCCGCAGGTAATGTGGATGGTGCCGCCGCCGGCGCAGTTGTAGGGGATGCCCAGGTAGCCCATCCAGCCGCCGGATACCGGGTGGAAGCGGATGGTGCCCAGGTCGGTCTCGGCCTGGGGGGTACCGTCGCCCAGCACGCCGGTCAGCAGGATCGCCACCGCGTCCCCCTGGGCGGCGCGGGTCTTGCTCAGCTCCACCTTGGGCTCGAACTGCACGGTAAAGCTGGCCTGGTACAGATACCAGCCGATGGGCTTGGCGGGCTTGTCCGTGCTGAGCTGGCGCAGCGTCAGCGAAAGGGTGTACTGGCCGTTTTGGGTGTAGGCAAAGTCGGCGTAGCCGGCGGCGTCGCCCTGGTAGGCGACGGTGCCGTCGGGGGCGGTCAGCGTCAGGTCGGCCTGGCTGACCCAGTCGGGCAGGACCAGCTCAGGCCGCTCGGACCCCAGGTCGCCCAGCTGCTGCACCGTCAGCGTCGAAGGCTCGTAATAATTTTTGTAGACAACGCCGCCAAGGACGGGCACATCCCACTCGTAGCCGACATTTTCCAGCGCGACGCCGCCAAAGGTGGCGGTCTCGGCGGGCATGTCGCCCTCGTCGGTCATATAGTAAATGGCGCCGACAGTACCGCCCAGCAGCACCGCCACAAACAGCACCACCATCAGCAGCCACAGGATCAGCTTTTTCATTGTGTCTCCCTCCCGGCCGGGCGGCCGGTCATGTAAACGAAACGCCGGGGCGCAAAGCCGTCAGCGGCGGCGTTTCCGGGGCATTTTGGAGGTATAAAGTCCGGCCGGGCGTCCGCACAGCCGCACGTTGCCGTGCGCGGCGGCCGCCCGGCCGAACAAGGGGATCATGGCGCTGCAAAACGCATCAGAACGAGATCTCGCCGTCCGTTTCGGGAGCGGGCTCGGTGCCGGGGGCGGCGGGTTCCTCGTCGTCCTCCATCGGCTCCATGTCGTCATCGTCGTCGTACTCGTCGCTGAACAGCAGCTTTTCGTACTCGTCCAGTTCCTTCTCGCGGCGGTACAGGTACAGCGCGACCGCAGTCAGCACGCCGGCCACAGCGGCCAGGAACGCCAGCGCGGCGCCAAACGTCGATTTCTTCATCATGGTGGTGAACCTCCCTTACATTTCGCCGCAAGCGGCGAGACTGCGGCCCGGCGTTCGCCCCGGTACCGCCGAAGTACTTTTATTATACCCGACCCTGCCGGGGAATACAACGCCCAACCTGTAAAAAATTGGAGACAAAAAAGTAGCGTTTTTTGCCGCACCGCGGCGCGGGCGGCAGCATATTATCGATATTGCGCTGTTTTTATAAAAACTCGCCGTCGGGGCAGGGCCGTGCGGCGCAGATCGTGCGGTTTTGCGGCGGCTGCGGCGCGGCGGGGGTCATTCCAGGTTGCCGGTCAGCGTCATCACGGCGGACAGCACGGCCAGCGGCGCGGTCTCGCAGCGCAGGATGCGGGGGCCAAGGCCCACCGTCACCGCGCCGGCGGCCGCGGCGGCCGCGGCTTCCTGCGGCGAGAATCCACCCTCGCTGCCGGTGATCAGGGCGATCTTCCGGGGCGGGCGGGCCGGGTCGCCGGGCAGCAGGCTGCGCAGCGGCACGCCGCCGCACTCGTAGAAAAACAGCGCCAGGTCATAGGTTTTCAGCTGATCGCAGACGGCGGCAAAGTCCGGCAGCGGCAGCGTCACTTCGGGCAGGATGCCCCGGCCGCACTGTTTGGCGGCCTCGGCGGCGATGCGGCTGTACCGCTCCCGCTTGGCGTCCTCCTTTTTGGGGGCAGCCACGCAGTAGCGGCTGAAAAAGGGCGTCACCCGGTGCACGCCCAGCTCGACGCTGTGGCGGATGATGTCCTCCAGCTTGCCCTGTTTGGGGTAGCCGGCATAGAGGGTGACCTCCACCGACGGCTCGGCGGCGCTGGGGTAACCCTCACTGACCGAGAACTCCACCCGGCCGGAGGCGATGGCGGTGATGGTGCCGGTGTACTCGACAGCGTTTGCGTCGCAGAGGACGACGGTGTCCCCCACCCGGCCGCGCATCACGTCGGCCAGGTGGTGGGCGTCGGGGCCGGTCAGCGCCGCGCGCCCGCCGCCGATGTCGGTTGTAAAGTAACGGTGAGGCAATGGTTTCTCCCTTCTTGTGGGGCGGTATGGGGCATGGAGATCCGGCATCCGGTTTTGTGCATATCCCGCCGGGACGGCAGGCCCTTCCGGGGGTGCGGCGTTCTTCCGGGGGCGATTTGTTCTTCCGGGGGCACCCCCCTGTGCAGGGGCCGATGATCGCATCGGCCTGCGGTCGGGCCTGCCGGAAGGCGGATGCTTGCAGGAAACGCCCCTTTGCAGGGGACGGTGTTTGCATTGGCCCGCGAGGTCTGTGCCGCCGCAAGCCCCCCGGCGGGCGTGAACGCTCGCCCTACAATGCAAGGCAAACGGGCGGCATAAGCGGGACGGCGGGCATGGTGGGTGGATGACGGTTATGGAGCGCCGCCCCTCTGCGTAGGGGCCGATGATTGCATCGGCCCGCGGTCGGGTTTGGCAAAGGGCTGCTGCTTTTTGTGTTACTGCCCGTTTACAGGGGCTTTGTAGGGCGGGCGATTTCGCCCGCCGCCTGGAGTTTGCGGCATCGCAGGGTTTCCGGGACAATGCAAGCCTCGTCCCCTACGGATGCCGGGCAAGGCCCTGCCGGGCTTTGTAGGATATCGGTAAAGCTGCGCGGCAATGCACCCTTCCGTCTGCGCCTTGCGGCGCATCCACCGTCCGGTTTGCGGTGCCCGCATCGCACGGCGCGCGCTGAAGCACGCTTGTGCTCTGCGACCGCTGCACCTGCTCCGTTTCGCTGTATCCGCCGCAGGCGGCGCTCGACTCCGCAGCCCCTTGCAGGGGAGGCTTTGCAAACGGCTTCCGCCCAAAAGCCTCCCCTGTAAGGGGAGGTGGCATCGCGTCAGCGATGGCAGAGGGGTGCCGAACCTTGCCCTGCCAATATCCTTCCGGGCCGCCGCCCCCCGGCGGGCGTGAACGCCCCGCCGGTCAGGCTTTCTCGCACAAAATGCACACCCAGCCGCGTTTTTCTTTGATCTCCACCGGGCGCAGGCCGCTGGCCTGCAGGCCGGCCAGCACCTCGTCCTTGCGCTCGTCAATGATGCCGGAGCAGATGAACTTTGCCCCCGGCGCCATCAGGGCGGGCACCGCCGGCGCCAGCGACAGGATAGCTGCCGCCACGATGTTGGCGGTGATGATGTCGTAGACGCCCTCGGCCTTGTCGGACAAATCGCCCACCAGCACCCGGAAGCGGCCGTCCACGCCGTTGCGTTCCGCGTTCTCGCCGGCGGTGCGCACGCACATGGGGTCGATGTCCACGCCGTCGGCCTCGCGGGCGCCCAGTTTCAGCGCCGCAATGGCCAGTATGCCGGAGCCGGTGCCCACGTCCAGCACCCGCTCGCCGCCCTGCACCAGGCTGTCCAGCAGTTCCAGGCAGAGGGCGGTGGTCTCGTGGGTGCCGGTGCCGAAGGCCAGGCCGGGGTCCATGGTGATTCGGATGCGGTCGGTGTCGTAGCTCTCCCACCCCGGCACGATGGCCAGCCGGCTGCCGATGTCCATGGCGTGGTAATACTTTTTCCAGGCGTTCTGCCAGTCCTCCTGCTGTACGCCGGCGGTGTCCAGCGTGTAGGGCACCCCGGCCGCGTCCAGCCGCTCGCGGAACAGCGGCAGGACCTCGGCGGGGTTTTCGTCGGGGGCCAGGTACATGTGCACGATGACAATGTCCCGCGGCTTGTCCAGCAGCTCCTGCTCGATCAGGTCCACGTGGGCGATCTCCCAGGCCTGCTGTTCCAGGTCGCTGTAATCCTCAATGTAAATGCCGCCGTTGGAGACCATCGTGGCGATGGCCTCGGCGGTCTCGGCGTACTGCTGTGGCACGGTGATGCGGATATCGGTCCATTCCATGGGTGTTCCTCCCCGGGGCGGCGGCCCCGTCAGATGTTTTCTTGATTTTGGTTTTATTATACACGAAACCGCCGCGGCCTGTACAGGGGCCGCGGCGGTTTTGGCTACCGTGGGCGAACATTTGCAGCTTTTGCTGCTATACTGTAAGATAGAGGTACGTGACGCGGCAAAACGCGCCGCAAAACGTGTATTTGGGGGAAAGGGGGCTTCGGCCATGGAGATCCGACTTTTGAACGAGCAGCAGGCCGATCAGATTTACCGCAGCTATATGGTGCAGGATTTCCCGCCCAGCGAGCTGAAGCCGTTTGTCTCGGTGCAGGGGCTGATGCGCCGCGGCCTGTACGAGCCGCTGGCCCTGTACGAGGACGGCGCGCTGGCCGCCTACGCCTGGCTGGTGGTGCTGCCCGGCTGCCCCGGCGCGCTGCTGGACTACTTTGCGGTGCTGCCTGAACGGCGGGGCGGCGGCGTGGGCACGCGGGCGCTGCAGGCCCTGGCAGGCCATTATGCGCCAAGCCGGCAGACGCTGATCATTGAGTGCGAGCACCCCGCCTGCGCCCCCGACCCGGCCGCGGCCCGGCGGCGGGTGGGGTTTTATCTGCGGGCCGGGGCCAGGCCCACCGCCATGGAAAGTCTGCTGTTCGGCGTGCGGTACCAGATCTACGCCCTGCCCTGCGGCGGCGCCGAGTCCGACGCGGACATCCGCGCCGACTTGGAAACACTTTACCGCACCATGGTGCCGGAGCCTTACTACCGCGGCAACGTGGTGTTTTTTGGCGGCTGAGGGGGCGGCCGTGCATAAACGGGGCGGCTTTGCGGCATGATGCAGAAAGGAGCGGGGCGCCCGCAGCGGACGCCCGCCGCCATCTGCCCACAGGAAAGGACCGTGACCCCCATGAAGCTGGACCCCAAACGCTATGCCGAGATGACCCGCAAAGCCACGCCCCACTCGCCGGTGCTGAAAGACTGCCTGTGGGCGTTTTTTGTGGGCGGCGCCATCTGCCTGCTGGGCGAATGCCTGCGCCAGTTCTGGCTGCAGTGGTACGACGCCGAGCTGGCCGGCACGCTGACCAGCATCTCGCTGATCTTTCTGTCCGCGGCGGCCACAGCGGCAGGCTGGTACCAGAAGCTGGGCGCCAAAGCCGGCGCCGGCACGCTGGTGCCCATCACGGGGTTTGCCAACTCGGTGGTCAGCCCGGCCATCGAGTTCAAGGCCGAGGGCTGGGTGACCGGCGTGGGGGCCAAGATCTTTATCATCGCCGGCCCGGTGCTGGCCTTTGGCACGCTGGCGTCCTGGGTGTGGGGGATCCTGTACTGGGCGGCGGGGAAGTTTGCGCCCTGACGGCGGGCCGCAGCCCCAGATGAAGGGGTCCGGCAGCTGGCGCTTGTGCAAAACCGCAGCGTTTTTCCGCCGCAAACCTTTCCGGCAGACGTGAACGGCAACTCTGCAATGCAAGGCGAGGGAGCGGCGTTTGTTTCCGCCCGCAGGGTTCGCGCCGCCAAGCCCCGCAGGACGATGCAGGCAGCGTCCCGCGGGGATGCAGGGCAAGACTCTGCCTGGTTTTGGAAGATACCCCTGATACAAAGCAGCAATGCACCCCTCAGGCGGCCTTGCCGCCAGCTCCCCTTACAGGGGAGCCTTTCCAGCGGCAGCGGCTTCAAATGTCTCCCCTGTAAGGGGAGCTGGATGCGCCGCAGGCGCAGACGGAGGGGTGCCGCACCTGGCCCTGCAAGTATCCTTCCGGGCTGTTACACATCCCCGGCCGCCCTCTCGCATAACGTCAATTCCCCTGCCGTGTCTCCCCTTGCCCTGCAGCACGAAAAATGCCCGCCGTAAAACACGGCGGGCATTGTTTCCTTGGTCTGGTTCGCAGATCACTGAGCGGCGGCCTTGTTGGCGCGCTTGGCCATACGGCTGATCTTGCGGGCAGCGGTGTTCTTGTGGATGACACCCTTGCTCTTGGCAGAGTCGATGGCAGAGACCGCGGCCTTGATGGCGGCGTCCTTGTTCTCGTCGTTGCTGACGATGGCGGCGTTTGCCTTCTTGATGACTGTTTTCAGGTTGGACTTGACGGCCTTATTGTGCATGGCCTCTTTCTTGGCCTGGACAACGCGGTCCTTCTGAGATTTGATGTTGGGCATTCGTTCCACCTCCTTGCTTCCCCATAACAGTACACCATATAATACCATAGTCCCCGCCGGGATGCAAGTGCTTTTTTCCAAAAAAGCGAAATATTTTGCGGCAGCCATGCCCGGCGGGCGTCCGGGCTAAAACGCCGCTGCCCCGCATACACATGGGGCTGAGAGCGCGGCCGGGCGTTGCGGCCGCGCCGGCGGCAAGAGAGGGGGCGCGGGCATTGAAGGGCTTGTACCGGCTGCTGCGGCGGCTTATGGCGGCGGCGCTGACCGCCGTGACTGCGGCGGCCTGCGCGCTGGCGCTGGGCTGCCTGCCGCCGGGCGGCTGGGCGGGCGCAGCGGCGGTGCTGCTGGCCCAGCCGGCGGCGCTGCCGCTGCTGGCGGACGGGGCGGCCCCCGCCCAGGGCACCGCCCCCGAAGATACGGCGCCCGGCGCGCTTGCCGGCGATGCGTCCGCGCCCGTCCCGGCGGCTGCGGAAGCCTCCCCAACGCCCGCCGCCACCGCCGAGACCGCCGGGGATACCGGGGACAGCGCGCCCCAGTCCACGCCGCTGCCGGAGCCGGAGGCAGTGCTGCTTGACGCCCCCGACCGCCCCGACGACGCCGGCGACATTGTGGCGCAGACCTTCCGCCAGGGCAGCGGCGAGGGCTATGTGACGCTGGAGGCGGGCAGCATCCGCAACAGCACCCAAAACCCCGACAGCGTGCTGGCCGAGGCCGCAGCCGCCGGGCTGCCCTTTTCCATTGAACGGAACAGCGACGAGCCCCAGGTGCTGATCTTGCACACCCATGCCACCGAGTGCTACCAGCCCTGGACCGACCTGTGGTACGAGCCGGGCTTTTCTGCCCGCGACCTGGACACCGCGGTGAACATGTGCGCCGTGGGCGCCCGCATGGCCCAGGTTTTGAACGAGGCGGGCATCAACACGCTGCACGACGAGACACTGCACGACTCGCCCAGCTACACCGAAAGCTATGACCGCAGCGCCGCGACGGCGCGCGCCTATCTGGAGCAGTACCCCAGCATCCAGGTGATCCTGGACGTGCACCGGGACGCCATCGAGCAGGACGGCGCCCGGCTCAAGCCGCTGACGCAGATCGACGGCCAGGACACCGCCCAGGTGATGATCATTGCCGGGTGCGGCAACGGCAGCACGGTGCCGCTGCCCAACTGGAAGCAGAACCTGGCCTTTGCCGCCGCCTGGGAGACCCGCATGGAGACACTGTACCCCGGCCTGACCCGGCCGGTGCTGTGCGGCTACCGCTTTTACAACCAGGATCTCTCCACCGGCAGCTTGCTGATCGAGATCGGCGGCCACGCCAACACGCTGGCCGAAGCCCTGCGCGCCGGCGAGTACGCCGCCCGCGCCCTGGCCGACCTGTTCGGCGCGGGGTAAGGGGGCGCGCCGGTGCGGCCGGGGCATGGATCCCAACATTGCAAAAAGGGCAGATCCGCACAAAAAGCACGGATCTGCCCTTTATTTTGGCCTGTCTGACGTCGTTTGATTTCAAGCAAAAGTTGTAGAAAAGTTGTAGTTGTAAGCCCTTTTTACTACATCTTGTTCCGTCCTGTTTCATCAGACGCTATATATTGTAGAATTTCAGTCCAAAGGCTTCATCGTCGGGAACAGCAGCACATCGCGGATGGAGGCCGAGTCGGTCAAAAGCATGACCAGCCGGTCCAAACCGAAGCCCAGGCCGCCCGTGGGGGGCAGGCCGTACTCCAGCGCGTTGATGTAGTCGTAGTCCACCTGGGCCTTGCAGCCCGGCTCCAGCGCCTTGCGCTCGGCCACCTGGCGCTCGAAGCGTTCCTTCTGGTCGATGGGGTCGTTCAGTTCGCTGAAGGCGTTGCCGAACTCGGTGCAGTTGATGAAATACTCAAACCGCTCGGTAAAGGCGGGGTCGTCCGCCTTGCGCTTGGCCAGCGGGCTGATCTCCACCGGGTAGTCGTAGATAAAGGTAGGCTGGATCAGCTTGTCCTCCACGTAAGCGTCAAAGAAAGCCGCCAAAATGCTGCCGCGGGTGGGGATCTCCGGCAGCTCGACGCCGTGCTGTTTGGCGCAGGCGACGGCGTCCTCGTCGGAGGCCCAGTCGTGGTAATCCACGCCGGAATACTTTTTGACCGCCTCCGCCATGGTCAGGCGCTCCCAGTGGCTCATGTCGATCTGCTGGCCCTGGTAGGGGATGACCAGGCTGCCGCAGACGTTCTGCGCCAGCCGCTTGTACAGCTCCTCCACCAAATCCATCATGCCGTGGTAGTCGGTGTAGGCCTGGTACAGCTCAACGGTGGTGAACTCCGGGTTGTGGCGGGGGTCCATGCCCTCGTTGCGGAAGATGCGGCCCACCTCGTAGACGCGATCCATGCCGCCCACCACCAGCCGCTTGAGGTACAGCTCGGTCTCGATGCGCAGCACCATGTCCATGTCCAGGGTGTTGTGGTGGGTGATGAAGGGCCGGGCCGCCGCACCGATCTCGAACGGGGTCAGGATGGGGGTGTCCACCTCCAGGTAACCCTTGCCGTCCAGGTAGGCGCGGATCTCCTGCAAAATGCGGCTGCGCTTGACAAAGGTCTCCTTCACGTCGGGGTTGACGATCAGGTCCAGATACCGCTGGCGGTAGCGGGCCTCGCGGTCGGTCAGGCCGTGGAACTTCTCCGGCATGGGCAAAAGGCTCTTGGCCAGCAGCGTGATCTCGGTGGCGCGGACGCTCAGCTCGCCGGCCTTGGTGCGGAACACCTCGCCCCGGCAGCCGATCACATCGCCCACGTCCAGCTTTTTGAAAGCGGCGTAGGGCTCGTCGCCCAGCACGTCGCGGCGGGCAAAGATCTGGATATCCCCCTTGCCGTCCCGCAGGTGGGCAAAGCTGGCCTTGCCCATGACCCGCTTGGACATCATGCGGCCGGCCAGGCAGACGATGCGCCCGGTCTCGGCCTCGGCGGGCAGGTCGGCGTACTCGGCCTTCAAATCAGCCGAGAATGCGTCCTGGGGGTAGCTGGTGATGGTGTAGGGGTCCTGCCCGGCGGCCCGCAGGTCGGCCAGTTTCTGGCGGCGCACCGCGGCCTGCTGGCTGATGTCCTGCTCCGGGGCGCGGGGCGGCTTTGCGTTATTTTGTTCCATGGGGCATTTTCCTTTCCTCTCGATGCGGGCCGGGGTCCGGCACGGGGCCGGTCTCAGCGGCTGCGGCTGACGCCGAGCACCTTATAGGTGATGATGTTGCCGTTGGGCAGCGTCACATCCACGCTGTCGCCGGCCTTTTTGCCGATCAGCGCAGAGCCCACCGGGCTCTCGTCGCTGATGCGGTTGGCGTCCACGTCGGCCTCGGTGGAGCCGGTGATGTCGTACTCCTCGGCTTCGTCCTCGTCGTCGCCCTCGGCCAGAATGCGCACATGCATGCCGATGGAGACGGTGTCGTGGGACAGGGTGCTGTCGTCAATGACGCGGGCCACCTTCAGGGTAGCTTCCAGGTCGGCGATGCGGGCCTCGACCATCGCCTGCTCTTCCTTGGCGGCGTCGTACTCGGCATTCTCGGACAGGTCGCCGTAGCCGCGGGCGACCTTGATTTTATCTGCCACTTCCTTGCGCTTGACGGTGCGCAGGTTGTTCAGTTCTTCCTCCAGCTTTTTCAGACCCTCGTGGGTAACAACGATCTCTTTTGCCATAGCCGGTTTTCTCCTTAAACAGTAAAAGTTGTGCGGCCCGTCGGGCCGCACCAGTTTTTATATTATACCGATGGAATGTGTCGCTGTCAAGTCGTTTCCCCGCCGGGCGCGGGGCACTTTTCGCCGGGCGCAGGGGCGGTTTGTTCCCATATGGATACAAATCGGACGAATTTGGCCGTATAATAAGGAGTAGACACCCGGCCGCAGCCGCCCGCCCCAAAAGCGCAACGCACCCGGCCAATGCCAAAGGAGGCACTATCCCGTGAGACCCATCCTGATCGTGGACGACGAGGAAGCCATCGCCCGGCTGGTCCGCCGCACCCTGACCGACGCCGGCTACCCCTGCCAGGCCGTCACCAGCAGCGCCCTGGCCGCCGACCTGCTGGAGCAGAACCGCTATGACCTGGTGCTTTTGGACGTGATGATGCCCGGCATCGACGGCTACGACCTGCTGCGCTACCTGCTGCCCACCGGCACGCCCTGCATTTTTCTGACCGCCAAAGGCAGCCTGTCCGACCGGGTGCAGGGGCTGCACATGGGGGCGGACGATTACATCGTCAAGCCCTTTGAGCCTGCCGAGCTGGTGGCGCGGGTGGAAAGCGTGCTGCGCCGGGCCGGGCGGGGCAGCCTGCAGTTTACCGCCTGGGACGTGGTGGTGGAGACCGCCTCCTGCCGGGTGACCCGCGCCGGCAAACCGGTGGCCCTGACCCCCAAGGAGTACGACCTGCTGCTGCTTTTGCTGCGCAACCGGGGCTGCGTGCTCTACCGCGATTACCTGTACGAGACCATCTGGGGCGAGGACGAGATGCTGGACAACACCCGCACGCTGGACACCCACATCCAGCGCCTGCGCCGCAAGCTGGGGTGGGAGGACAGGATCACCACCGTCCACCGGGTGGGCTACCGGCTGGAAAGCGAGGAGGCCGACCGATGAAACGCCTTTTGCCCGCCCTGCTTTGCGCCGCGCTGCTGGCCGGCTGCGGGGCCGATACCGCCGCCCCGGCAGGGCCAAAGCCCGCGCCGGAAACCGCCGAGACCGCCGAGCCCCTGCCGCAGGGGGCGCTGCGCCTTGTGTGGCAGGGCGGCGATACCTATGCCATGGGCGGCAGCACCATCTATGGCGTGGACAGCGGCTACTATTACGACGCCCGCTTTTTGACCGGGCTGGACCTGGACACCGGCGTGCTGGGGCTGGTGTGTGCCAAGCCCGGCTGCGCCCACACCGACGCTGGCTGCGATGCCTGGCTGGGCCCCAGCCCCGCCGACGACTACACCATCGCCCAGTGCGGCGCCTTTGCCGACGGCGGCAAACTGTACCGGGTGTATGTGACCGCGCCGGAGCACGGCGGCGGCGCGGCGTACAGCACACTGACCGTCAGCGCATTGGACGGCAGCGGCCAGACCCTGCTGTGCGAGGGCTTTGCCCCCGACGGCAGCTGCCTGGACATTGCCTGGCTGGCGGACGACGCCGCGCTGTACGCGGTGGCCGAGTCCAACCCGCCCCGCGCCGACGGGCAGAGCAGCGAGCGGACAGTGGTGCTGCGCATCTCCAAAACCGACGGCAGCGTGCAGCGCCTGTTTGACTGGTCGGCCGGCGGCGAAGCCCCCACCGCCACCCCGCGGCTGTTTGCCGCAGCGGTGTGCGGCGGCCGGCTGGTACTGGGCCAGTCCCGCCCGTCCAAGGCGCATACCGGCAGCATGGCCGGCGACGCTGCCGCGAGCCGCATCACCTGGCACGTTTTGGACCTGGGCACCGGCATGCTGGGGGACGCTTTGCCCTTGGCGGACGAGGGGCAGCTTTTGGAGCTGCGGGACGGCGCGGCCTGGCAAATCGACAACGGCGGCACCCTGACGGTGCAGGACCCGCTGACCGGCGACGTGCTGCGGCAGTACCCCGGCCTTTGGCCGGCGGAGCTGGAGCCGACCGCGGTCTTTGCGGAGACGGACCGCTATATCGCCATTGACGGCGCGGCGCGTTCCGCCCCGCAGGACGGCAGCCCTTTGTATCAGCCGCACCGCCTGGTGTTTGACCGGGCGGACGGCAGCCTTGTGCGGGAGCTGCCCGCCACCTGGTGGAAGGACGGCGCCGAGGCCCGCCTGCCGGCCCTGTACGCCCAAAACGGCAGCCGGGCGGCCCTGCTGGTGGACAGCCGCACCGCGACCGCCGCCGACGTGGGGCAGGACGGCAGCGTTTACACCCATCCTTCCGAAAGCCCGGTCTACGCCGTGATCGGGCTGGAAGAGTATTTGGACGGCAGCCAGGACTGGACGCTGTGCACCCCGCCCGACCTGGGCCCCGTCGGCCCCGCCGCCACCCGGTGACCCAGGGTGCATCGGACAAAGAAAAAGCGCCGGGGATTTTTTGGATGCCCCCGCCCCGGACACATCCGAAAGGAGCTGCCGCCGATGAAGTTTTCCACAAAGCTCAGCCTGAGCTTTACCGCACTGCTGGCCGCCGGCCTGTGCGCCGTGGGGCTTGCGATGGTGGGCCGCAGCTTTGCCGACAGCCTGGCCTCCGCGGCCGAAACCGCCGGCACGCGGCAGTACAGCGAAGCCTACGCCATCACCCGCACCGTGCTGGCCGGAGCCCCGGACGCGGACGGGCAGTACCAGCCCTGGGACCTGGCCGCCGCGGCGCAGAACTACGCCGAAAGCACCCCCGGCAGCAGCCTGGCGCTGTTTTTGGACGGGTCCGCCAGCGTTTACTCCAACCTGCCGCAGCAGATCCCCCGCGCCACGCTGCTGGAGGTACTGGCCGCCGGGCGGGAGCAGACCACCCTGGCCCGTGCCGGCAGCGGCACCTGGCTGCTGCTGGCCCTGCCGCTGAACATCCCCGGCCGGGAGGCGGTGCTGGTCAGCGCCTGCGATGTGTCCGGCGTGTTTGCCAGCCGGGACGCCCAGCTGGCCGCCTGGCTGGCGGCCACGCTGGCGGTGCTGGCGGCGGGGGCTGCGGCCAGCGCGGCGGTCAGCCGCCGCCTGACCGCGCCGCTGACCCGGCTGCAGCAGGCCAGCGGGCAGATCGCCGCCGGGGACTACGCCAGCCGCACCGCCGTGGACACCGACGATGAGATCGGCGCGCTGAGCCGCAGCTTTGACGAGATGGCCGCCGCGGTGGAAAGCCGCATTGCCGCGCTGGACGAGAACGTGCGCCGCCAGAAAGACTTTGTGGCGGCCTTTACCCACGAGATCAAGACCCCCATGACCGGCATGCTGGGCTACGCCGACCTGATGCGCGCCCGCCCCCAAAGCGCCGAGACCCAGCGGGAGGCCGCGGGCTATATCTTCCGCGAGACCCGCCGCCTGGAGGAGCTGAGCCGCAAGCTGCTGGCCCTGATGGGCCTGGAGCGCCGCGCCGATGGGGAGGAAAGCGCCATCCGGCTCTGCCCCGTCACCGACCGGGCGCTGTTTGCCCGGCTGGCCCGCAGCCTGCCGGACGCCGAAGGCGCCGCGCTGGAGTTTGCGCCCTGCGGCTGCACCGTACTGGGTGACGCCGCGCTGCTGGACGACCTGCTGCGCAACCTGATCCGCAACGCCCTGCACGCCTGCGAAGGGCGGCAGAACGGCCGCGTGACCGTGTCCTGCCAAGCGCAGGACGGCCTGGCGGTGTTTGCGGTGACGGACAACGGCTGCGGCATCCCCGCCGCCGACCTGCCCCGCGTGACCGAACCGTTTTACATGGTGGACAAGTCCCGCGCCCGCGCCGGCGGGGGCAGCGGCATCGGGCTGACGCTGTGCGCCCGCATCGCCGCGCTGCACCACAGCCGGCTGGAGCTGCAAAGCCGGGAGGGCTGCGGCACCACCGTCACCTTCCGCCTGCCGCTGGCGGACCCGCCTGAGGAGGCCGACCATGCTGACTGAAATGTTCTCCTGCCTGCGCGCCATGCGCCCGGGCACCCGGCTGGCCGCGCTGCTGTGCGCGGCAGCGGTGGCCTGCTGCCTGGCGCTGCCGCCTGTGGTGTTTGCGGTGTGGGACGGCATGCTGTTTGCCGGCACGCATCCCCGCGCCGACGCCGGGCAGGCCGAACCGCTGGGCGACGCCGCCCGCGCCAACCCCGCCGCCTGCCTGCTGTACAACTGCGCCCATCTGCTGGGGGTGGACCCCGCCCGGCCTTCCGGCGCGCCCGACCAGTGGCAGGCCCGGACGCCGGCCGGGCAGGACCTGGCCGACGCCAAAGCCCGCTGCGCCGCCGCGGTGGACAGCGCCGCCGCCCTGGGCCTGCTGGCCGACGCGGACGCCGCCCGCCTGCGGGCCGCGTTGGACGGCAGCGGCTATCTGCTGACGGCCCAGGACGGCCCCGCCGGCCTGACCGCCTACAGCCTGGCGCCCGGCCCGGTCCCGGAAGAGCAGCCCGCCGACGCCGGCCCGGCCGGCGCCCTGACCCTGACCCTGGCCCTGACGCTGACCGCCGACGGCCGGCCGGTGTATTTTTCCTGGCAGGACAGCGGCCGCACCGGCGATGCCGCCGGAACCGGCAGCCTGCTGGCGCCCGCGCTGGCGCTGCTTGGCGTGGACGAATTTACCGACTGGCAGCCGGTGGACTGGGGCGGCCGCCTGCCCGGCGCCGGCGAGACCGCCTACTCCCCCGCCGCGCAGCTGTATGTCAGCGTCAACGCCGGCGGCGGGCTGACCGTCGGCGCCGCCAGCATGACGCCGGAACAGTTCGCCGCGCTGCTGGACTGACCGCCGTAGCTGGAATCGTTTGCTTTCGCTGTAACATTTTGACCGGAAAAGGGACTGATCGTATGAGACCTGCACCGCTCGCCGCGCTGACGGCCTGCATCGCCCTGCTGTGCGGCTGCATGCCGCACGGGCAGGCGGCCGCCACACCGGAAACCGCCCAAACACCCGCGCCCGCCGCAGCACAGCCTGAACCCTCCGCGCCGCTTGAGGGGGCGGAGGGCGGCATCCACCTGATCTCGGAACTGCTGGGCAGCCGCCGGTACGAGTACAAAACCTTCGATTATCAGCAGCCGGGCGGCGGCGCCATGGCGATGGGGCTGCTGACGGTCATCGACTGCGAGGCCGGGACGGCGCAGCCCCTCTGCCACCGGGACGGCTGCGCCCACGACCAGCCCGGCTGCGCGGCCTGGCTTACCCCGAACGATGGCAGCCTTATCACACTGGCCGCCGACGGCGATACCCTTTACCTGCTGCACGACGCGGTGGACGGAGACGCCTGGCTGGAAGCCCGCAGCCTGGCCGATGATACCACCCGCGTCCTTTGCACCCTGCCAAGGCTCGAAGCCGACCGGGAGTACGACTGGGCGCTGGCCGCGGCGGACGAAGAGCACCTTTACCTGAACGCCGCCAACTATCCCTCGGTGGTGGACTTCTCGGTCCCCCACGAGGAGCAGGCCGCGGTGCTGGCCGTGGACAAGGTCAGCGGCGATGCCAGCCTGTGCACCAACCGGGAAGCCCCGCCCGCAGGCAGCCCCCGCCCGGCAGACCAGCGGGTGGCCAACGCCGAGATCTTTGACGCGCAGGACGGCTTTCTGTATCTCTGGCTGGGTTTGAGCGGGGACGGCGCGGAGGTCTGGCGGCTGGAGCCTGCCACCGGCCTGTGGAGCATGACGGCGCGCTATACCCGGACGGGTTTCTGGCAGGAGGACGGGCTTTCCGGGTACGACAACCGGGTCGCTCTCGCCCGCGCCGGCCGCCAGCTGCCCGGCGGGCCGCTGGTGCACGTGGACGAGCAGGCAGGGACGCTTTCCGCCATCGACACGGTCACCGGGCAGGAGCGCACCCTGTGCACCGGGCTGCCCCAGGCCGCCGGGCGCATTGCCAATTACGATGTGCAGCCCCTGCCCGGCTGGTATGTGGTCACGGTCCATTGGCTGGACTGGACCACCCAGCAGACAAGCTTCCGGCAGTTTTTGATCCCGGCGGAGGGCGGCAGCCCGGTTGAGGTCAGCCTTTCGCAGTACAGCGCGCCCCGCGGCTGCCAGTCGGTGCATTTTTTGGACCAGTACGGCGGGCAGTTTTACTGCCAGTACGAGATCCGCGGCTCCGGCCCGCAGCCCGGCATAGACAAGGACGGCATGCCCTACACCTACGAGGCCTGGCAGCAGGTCTACGGCCTGCTGCCGGTGGAGGACGCCCTGGCCGGGCGCGGCAATTTTACCGAGCTGTACCTGGAGTGACCCGGCCGGTTTTGCCCCCCCCCCCGCGGCGGATGCCCAGCAATTTCCACAATTTTTGACACAGGATTTTTACATCCTTGCCTTACAATCTTGTGACAAAATGGATACATCGCGGCGTTATTCTAAATGCAGCAGACAGGTCAAAGACAGCAGAAAGACAAAACACAGGCACAGCCGGATGTGACGCCCGCCGGGGCCGGCCGCGCCGGGAACGGGATCGCCGGGATGCCCGGCCGCAGGATACAGGAGCGCAGGATGGACCATCGCACAGGACACAGCCCCGCACGGGCAAAAAACACCTATCACAGCACGGCGCGGCAGGCGCCGCCCCGCAGCCAGCCGGTGCCGCCCGTCCGCCCCGTGCCGCCGCCCCGCAGCCCACGGACCGGCCGTGCCCGCCCGCAGGCCGCGTCCAGCTACCGCCAGTATGCTGCCCGCCGGCGGCGGGGCTCGGCGCTGCGGCGGCTGATGTACCTGATGGCCGCGGTGCTTTTGGCCGGCGCAGTGTTTTTGGTGCTGAACGGGCCGGAACTGCTGCTGCCTGGCGCCGCCGAGCCGGAAAGCCAGGCGGCCGCCGCGCCGGCGGACCCTGCCGGCACCGAACCTTCCGGCTTTGTGGTGGCGGTGGACCCCGGCCACGGCGGCGGCGACCCCGGCACCGAGGGCCCCTATTTTAACGAGGACGAGATGACCTGGGAAACCGCCGAACTGCTGATGGACCTGCTGGAAGCCGACGGCCGGTTTGCCCCCTTCCTGACCACCGACGGCACCGAGTACGAGCGCCCCAGCCAGCGGGCCGCCAATGCGGTGGCCGGCGGGGCGCAGCTGCTGCTGTCCATCCACGGCAATTCCGGCGACGACCCCAACTATGCGGGCTTTGAGTGTTACCCCGTGCCGCCGGGCCGTACATACAACGCCGAGAGCCTGGCCTTTGCCCAGATGATCGCCGACCGCTTTGGCCAGACCGGCGAGCGGCTGCGGGGCGAAAACGGCGTGCGCTACATCTACTACGACGCCAACAACGAAAAGCAGATCTTTGAGGTCAGCGACACCACGGTGCACAGCGACCCCACCTTCACGCTGCTGGAGGAATGCGGCTGCCCCTCCGTGCTGGCCGAGCAATGCTTTATCACCAGCCCGGAGGACGTGGCCGCCTTCGGCGACGAGGCCGGCCGCCAGGCCGCCGCCCAGATCTACTACGAGGCCATCTGCGAATGGTACGAGACCTACGTGGAGGCCGCCGGCAGCGATGCTTTGACCTGAGCCGCCGCGCTCCGCCCCCCGCAATGCAAGCTGCGCGGCTGTTTTCCCTTTTGCGTTGTGCCGGGTTCCTCGGCACGTCAACGCCCCCGCCCGTCCCGGTTCAAAACGGGACGGGCGGGGGCGTCTTGTTTTTTGTGTTGGGGCCTGTGCCTGCGCCCGGCAGGCTCAGCCGCCGGCGGGGCCGGGGGCGTCCCCGGTGGTGCGGGGCAGCAGGTAGGGGGCAAAGCGGTGCAGGTCGTCCACGCGGACGGTGCCGGCGTAGTAGACGCCCTCCGGGCGGTAGTCCTCGGCCAGCACGCTGCCGCGGCTGCGCAGGATGTCGGCCAGCGCCAGCTGGTCGTAGGGCAAAAGCACCTCGATGCGGCGCACGCGGGCGGCCAGGATCTCGTCCAGGCGGGTTTTCAGCGCGTCCAGGCCGCGGCCGGTGCGGGCACTGGTCAGCAGGATGTCCGGGTCAAAGGGCACCGCGCCGGCCTTGTCGCACTTGTTGTAGACGGTCAGGCGGGGGATGCCGCCGCAGCCCAGCTCGTCCAGCACCTGGTCGGTCACGGCCAGCTGTTCCGGCGCGGCGGGGTCGCTGGCGTCGGCCACGCGCACCAGCACGTCGGCAAAGGCGGCCTCCTCCAGCGTGCTCTTGAAGGCGTCCACCAGGTGGTGGGGCAGCCGGCTGACAAAGCCGACGGTGTCCACCAGCACCACGTCCAGGCCGCTGGGCAGCGTCAGGCGGCGGGCGGTGGGGTCCAGCGTGGCAAACAGCATGTCCGCCTCAAAGATCCCGGCCCCGCACAGAGCGTTGGTCAGGCTGGACTTGCCCACGTTGGTGTAGCCCACCAGCGCCACCACCGGCACTCCGCTTTTCTGGCGGGCGCGGCGGGTCTCGCCCCGGCGCTTTTCCATCTCCTTCAAGCGGCTTTCCAGCGTTTCGATGCGGCGGCGGATGTGGCGGCGGTCCAGCTCCAGCTTGGTCTCGCCGGCGCCGCGGCGGGCGCCGGCACCGCCGCCACCGCCGCCGCCCTGGCGGCTGAGCACCTCGCCCAGGCCCTGCAGCCGGGGCATCTGGTAGCGCAAAAGCGCCAGCTCGGTCTGCAGTTTTCCCTCGTTGGTGGTGGCGCGGGAGCGGAAGATCTCCAGGATCAGCATGGTGCGGTCAATGACCTCCACCTGCAAGGCGGCGCTCAAATTGCGCAGCTGGCTGCCGGTCAGCTCGCCGTCAAAAACGGCGGCCTCGGCGCCGGCGTTCAGGCAGACCAGGCGGGCTTCGGCCACCTTGCCCTCGCCCAGCATGGTGGCGGCCTCCGGCGTCTGGCGTTTCTGCACCACGGCGGCCACCGCCTGCATATTGTTGGCCTCGGCCAGGGCGGCCAGCTCGTCCAGGCTGCGGGCGGCGTCAAACTTTCCCTGGTCCAGCGCCAGCAGCACCACCGGGACAGGCCCCTGCGGCCCTGCGGTGGCCATGGGGTCGGCCGCCGGTTCGGGCTGCCCGGCGGGTCCCATGCCGGGCAGATGGATCAGTTCACTCATACAAATTCCTCAAAAACTCCTCTGTCTGTGTGTTTCCGGGGCTTTTTGGGGCGGCAGGGGCTGCCCTGCGCGCGGGCGGCAGGGCCTCAGCCCGGCAGTTCCACCTGGCTGCGCAGCAGAAAATAGGCCCGGCTGGGCACCGGCGTGCCGTCGAACTTGTGATAGGTCGCGTCGTGGTGGTAGGTAAAGCCGGCTTTCTGCATCACCGCGCCGGAAGCCACATTGTCGTTGGCGTGGCAGCAGCACAGCCATTTGCCCCGCACCGTGCCGAACCAGTAGTCCCGCACCGCGCACAGCGCCTCGGTGGCGTAGCCGCGGCCCCACCATTTGCGGCCCAGGCAGTAGCCCGGCTCCCAGATCTCGCCCAGGCGCTCGCAGGCGGCGGGCCAGCCGGGGTCGGCCTCGCCCCGCGCCAGGCTGATGGAGCCGATCAGCGCGCCGCTGACCTTTTCCTCAATGCCCCACTGGTAAAACTCCGGCTCGGCGTAATGCCCGGCCGCCTCGTTCAAATATTCGGCCGTCTCGGCCCAGCTGCGGTGGGGCTGCCAGCGCAGGTAGCGCGCCACCTCCGGGTCGCAGGCCCAGTTGCCGAACATCATCTCGGCGTCGTTGATGGACAGCGGCCGCAGCAGCAGCCGCCCGGTCTCCAGTATTTGTGTGCCGCAATGGCGCATGGCAGATCACCTCATACAATTCAACTTCCCGGTTTTTGGGGGGATGGCGGGGCGTCCCCGGCCGCGTTACAGATTCCGCTGCACAAACCGCCCCACGCTCTCCATGGCCTGGGCGGCGCGGCGGATGGGCATCTGCTGGAACACATGCCAGCAGTCCTCGTAAACTTCCAGCGTCGAGTAGACGCCGGCCTCCTGCAGCTTGTGGTGCAAAAGCTCCGAGTCGGAGCGCAGGATCTCGTTGGTGCCCACCTGGATCAGCGTGGCGGGCAGGCCCCGCAGGTCGCCGAACAGCGGCGAGTAGCGGGGGTCGGCCCAGTCGGCGTCGGGGCCGGTGTAGGCCTGCCGCACCGCGGCGATATACTCGGCGGTGAGCATGGGGTCGATGTCGGCGCAGTCGGTGTGGGACAGACCGGAGCAGGTCATGTCGGTCCAGGGGCTGAACAGCGCCAGCATCCGGGGCTGGCGGCGGCCCTGCTCTTTCAGGTTCAGGCAGAGCTCCAGCGCCAGATTTCCGCCGGCCGAGTCCCCGGCCAGGATCACGTCCCGCGCGCCGAAGCCCTGGTACATCAGGTGATCCCACACCGCCTGCGCGTCCTGCACGGCGGCCGGGTAAGGATGTTCGGGGGCAAGGCGGTACTCGAACGAGAACACGTCGCAGCCGGTGGCCAGCGCCAGCTTGCTGGCCAGGATACGGGCATAGCCCAGCTGGCCGCAGGTGTAGCCGCCGCCGTGGCAGTACAGCACGATGTGCCGGCGGTCGTGGCCGAAGTCCAGGCGCACCCACTCGGCGGGGATGTGGCGCACCCGGACTTCCTGGGTGGTCACGCCGATGGCGGGGGTGACCAGTTTGGCGAACAGCTCCTGCCCGGCGCGCTGGCGTTCCAGGTCCTCCGGCGAGGTGGACCCGCCCGCCGACGCCACCGAGTGCACCGCCCTGATGGCGCGCATCATGGGGCCGAGCTGGCTCTCATCCTGGCCGCGCTGGGGGATCAGGGCTTTCAATGCCTGGGCCAGGCGGGAAGGAGTATCGCGATTTTTTTCTTCCGGCATAGCGGGTCCTTTCTGTTTTGCGGGGGTACTGGCGGCGGGGGCGGCAGGGCGGCCGGCGCGTATCTGCCGCCAGGCCCTTTCGTAGGGGCCGATGCCTTCATCGGCCCGCGGTCAGGCATGGCGGTCGGCCGACGTCTGCGGGTCAGTGCCCGTTTACGGCCGCAATGTGGGGCGGGCGTTTTCGCCCGCCGCTTGGGGTTTGCGGCATCGCAGGGTTTGCGGGACGATGCCAGCATCGTCCCCTACGGACGCGGGGCAAGGCCCTGCCGGGTTTTGCGGGATACCTGTGGGGCAAGGGGGCAATGCCCCCCTCCGTCTGCGCCTTGCGGCGCATCCACCTCCCCTTGCAGGGGAGGCTTTTGGGGGACCGCCACCCGGAAGGCTCCCCTGTAAGGGGAGCTGTCGGCGTCAGCCGACTGAGGGGTGCGGCGCCTTGCCTTGCCAATACCCTTCCGAACCGCCGCAAAGCCCCCGGCGGGCGTGAACGCCCGCCCTACAATGCAAGGTAAACAGGCGGCAGAACCGGGGGGCGGCAGGCCGCCGCATGCTCCCGTCCGCTCGCAACGCCTGCGCAGGGGCCGATGCTTGCATCGGCCCGCCGACGGGCCTGGCGGGGGGCTGCCTCTTCCGCGTTATCACCCGTTCCCGGCCGCAATGTAGGGCGGGCGTTTTCGCCCGCCGCTTGGGGTCTGCGGCATCGCAGGGTTTGCGGGACGATGCCAGCATCGTCCCCTACGGATGCAGGGCAAGGCCCTGCCGGGGTTTGCGGGATACCTGTGGCACAAGGCCCCCGGCGGGCGTGAACGCCCGCCCTACAATGCAAGGTAAACAGGCGGCAGAACCGGGGGGCGGCAGGCCGCCGCATGCTCCCGTCCGCTCGCAACGCCTGCGCAGGGGCCGATGCTTGCATCGGCCCGCCGACGGGCCTGGCGGGGGGCTGCCTCTTCCGCGTTATCTCCCGTTCCCGGCCGCAATGTAGGGCGGGCGTTTTCGCCCGCCGCTTGGGGGTCTGCGGCATCGCAGGGTTTGCAGGTCGATGCGAGCATCGTCCCCTACGGACGCGGGGCAAGGCCCTGCCGGGGTTTGAGGGATACCTGTGGCGCAAGGCGGCAATGCACCCCTCCGTCTGCTTCACCGCTCAAATCACCGCAGCAGAGTCAGCCTCGACGCCATGCAGCCGCCGGCCTTTTACCCCAGCCGGGCCAGCAGCCGCACCCAGATGCTGCGCAGCAGCGGCGGGTGCGCGGCGGGGAAGCAGCACAGGCGGTAGACCTTTTCCCGCGGGGGGAAAGCCCCGCACTTTGCATACCGCCGGTACAGCACCCGCAGCTGGCGGTTTTTGCCGCCCGGCAGGTGGAAGATGCACACCGGGTCGTTGCAGTAGTTGGTGGAGACAAAGTAAAACCGCGCCCCCACCCAGTAGCGGAAGATATAGGCGTTGGCCGCCCGTACCGGCCTGCCCGCCAGCAGGCTGCGGTAGGCCGCAGCGCAGGTGATGAACTCGTCGCCCTCGTGGGGGCGCAGGCCCTTTTCGTTCATAGTGCGGTAGACCCCGGCGCACTCGGCCATAAAGTCGGCCAGGCGGGCGCGGCTGCCAGCGATCAGCTCGCCGCCAAAGTGGGTCAGCACCGGCTGCCCGCCGTACAGCCGGGCATAGTTGCGGCTGATGGCCGCCGCCATGGGCTGGTTTGCCGCGTGGGGAACCTGGTACAAAAGCACCGCCTCGTCGGCTTCGCGCCACAGGTCGGTGTAGGGGTACTGGGTGTAGGTGTCCACGTCCAGCAGCGCGCAGCGGGCGTAGGCGGTGTGGGCCAGCACCCACTCCATGGCGCACAGCTTGTAAAAGGCCAGCGACCATTCCAGCGCCGCGTCCACCCGGTAATGGTCAAAGGGACAGTCCAGCACCTGCACGCCGGCGGCTTCCAGCTGGGCGGCGTAGGGCCGGGGCACCGGCGCATTGGTGACTAGCGCAACGTCGCAGTCGGGGTTGGCCAGTTTGGCGCTGGCCAGCGCCACCACGATGCACCGGTAGTAGGCGTCGCTGCCCAGGTTGGCGGCGTCGCCCTCCCGGTGGCCTTCCAGCGTGGCAAAAGCGCCGAAGATCAGGTTTTCCATGGTAGTATGCCCCTTTCGCGGGTGATCTTGTGTTCAGCGGCGCAGCAGGTCCTCTCTGGCGCTGCGGTACAAAAAGTAGGCGCCGTTTTTGGCATACCGCCAAAACTGCTTCGGCTCCCGCCAGATGCGGTAGGCCCATTCCAGCCCGGCTTTGCGCATCCATTCCGGCGCGCGGCGCACCTGCCCGGTCAAAAAGTTCAGCGCGGCGCCCACCGCCAGCACCCGCATGCCGTCCAGCCGGGCGGCGTGGCGGGCCACCCAGTAGTCCTGCCGGGGCGCGCCCAGCGCCACCCACAGGTAGTCGGGCTTCGCCTCGCGGATGCGGCGGATGTCCTCGGCCTCCTCCTCCGCGCTCAGCGGGCGGAAGGGCGGCGCGTGGGTGCCCGCAATGCACAGGCCGGGGTACTGCTGCGCCGCGGCCTGCCGCAGCGCGGCCAGGTTTTCCTCGGTGGTGCCGTAAAAGTAATGGCGGGCGCCGGTGTTTTGGGTGGCGGCCAGCACAAGGCGCAGCATATCGGGGCCGCTGCACCGCTGGATGTCCGCCAGCGCCGGGTCCAGCTTTTGGGCCCGTTTGACCACCGGCATGCCGTCCATGGCGCAAAGGCTCATGCCGTTGAGCACCTGGCGGTAGCTTTCGTCCCTGGCCGCCTGGGACAGGCTGGTCACCGGGGCAAAGGCGGCGGTGCGGCACTCGCCGGGCTGCAGCGGCGCGGTAATGGCCGCCAGCAGCTCGCCTTGCGTGGCGGCGCAGTACCGCACGCCAAACAGTGTGATGGTTCGCATATCGGTTCTCCTGTCCCGGCGTCCGGCAGGCGGCGTGGCCCGGCGGGCGCCGTATCGTAGGGCAATGCGGTCAGTGCCCGGCCAGGCCCAGGTCGTGCAGGATGTCGGCGCGGGTCTCCAGCGCCAGCTGGGCGATGCGCCCCACCCGGTCGGGCGTCATGTAGGGCGCCATGCCGCTGATGGAAAAGGCACTGTCCGCCCGGCCGCCCGGCCCCGGTATGGCCAGCGCCACACAGCGGATGCCCGGCTCGTTCTCCTCGTCGTCGATGGCGTAGCCGCGGGTGCGCACCTGCGCCAGCTGGGAAAGCAGACCGTTCAGGTCGGTGATGGTGTGCTCGGTCAGCTTGCGGGGCTGGCTTTGGCGCCAGATCTCCTCCACCTCGGCCCGCGGCAGGGTGGACAGGATGGCCTTGCCCACGCCGGTGCAGTACAGCGGGCTGCGCAGCCCCACCCGGCTGGACATGCGGCTGGGGCCGCTCTCGGTCTTATAGATGTAGACGATGTCCCTTGCGTCCCGGATGACCAGGTGCACCGCCTCGCCGGTGCGCTGGGCCAGCCGCTCCAGGTGCAGCTTGGCCACCCCCATAATGTCCATGCTGTTGACGATGCCGGAGGAAAGCTCGAACATCTTCAGCGTCAGGCGGTAATGGCCGGTGACGCTGTCCTGCCGGGCATAGCCCAGCTGCACCAGGCTGGCCAGCAGCCGGTGGGTGGTGCTTTTGGCAAGGCCGGTTTCCGCCGCCAGCTTTTGCAGCCCCACCCCCGCCGGGTGGGCGGCCAGCACCTCGATGATGCCGAAAATGCGCTCGACGCTCTGCACGCCGCCCGGTTCGCGCCCGGTCTGCTCTGTGTCCATGGCGTTCCCTCCCCGCCGCGGCGCACCGTCCGCGCGCCAAAAATTAACAAAAAGTTCACATTTTCGCCTGCCCGCCCCGGCGGGCGGCAGTTCCGTATTACGGAACCAGTATACCAGCAAACCGGCGTTTTTTCAAGCCGGTATCCCGCCCAGCGGAACATTGGCAAACAGCCAGGAAATTTTCCTGTTTCGTTGTGCAAAATTACCCGATTGACGCAGCCGCGCGCACTTTGTTATAATAGATTCAACCGAAAGCGGAACGGCGTTCCGCTTGATGGAATGGTAAACCAGTCTTGGTAAAAAAGGAGAATGTGGTATGAATCCTGTATTGGAGCGTATCTATCAGATCGGCATTGTGCCTGTCATCGCCTTTAACAGCGTGGACGAGGCGGTGCCCCTTTGCAAGGCGCTGGTGGCGGGCGGCCTGCCGGCTGCGGAGGTCACCTTCCGCACCGCCTGCGCCGAGGAGTGCATCAAGAAGATCCACGACGAGGTGCCCGAAATGCTGCTGGGCGCCGGCACCGTGCTGACCAACGACCAGGCCGACCGCGCCATGGCCGCGGGCGCGTCCTTCATCGTCAGCCCCGGCTTTGACCCCAACGTGACCAAGTACGTCATCGACAAGGGCGGCCTGATGATGCCCGGCACCGCCACCGCCGGCGAGATGAGCCAGGCCTACGCCATGGGGCTGGAGTACGTCAAGTTCTTCCCCGCCGAGGCCAACGGCGGCGTTGCCATGCTGAAGAACATGGCCGGCCCACTGACCACCATGAAGTGGATGTGCACCGGCGGCGTCAACGCCAAGAACGTCAACGATTACCTGGGCTATGACCAGATCTTCGCCGTGGGCGGCACCTGGATGTGCAAGAGCGACAAGATCAAGGCCGGCGCCTGGGACGAAATCACCGCCATGTGCCGTGAGGCCGTGGACACCATGCTGGGCCTGGAGCTGGGCCACATCGGCATCAACTGCGCCGACGAGGCCGAGGCCGCCAAGACCGCCGAGATGCTGGGCGCTTTGCTGAGTATGGCCGTCAAGCCCGGCAACTCCAGCATCTTTGTGGGCAACAAAGAGTTTGAGATCATGAAGAAGCCCGGCCGCGGCACCCATGGCCACATCGCCGTCAAGTGCAACAACGTCGACCGCGCCATCTTCCACCTGGGCCAGCGCGGCGTCAAGTTCGACCTGGATTCCAAGGTCGTCAAGAACGGCAAGACCACCGCCGTCTACATGGCGGACGAGATCGCCGGCTTTGCCATCCATCTGGTGCAGAAGTAAGCCTGCCCCCGCCCCTTTGGTCCCCTGCCGGCGGCCGGCCGGCAAATGAATAGAATAAGGAGAGACAACTTCATGAAAGTCGTTACTTTTGGCGAACTGATGGTCCGTCTGCAACCCTTCAACTACGAGCGTTTCGTCCAGGCCAACAGCCTGGAGTTCACCTTCGGCGGCGGCGAGGCCAACGTGGCCGTGTCCCTGGCGAACTACGGCGTTGACGCCGCCTTCGTCACCAAGCTGCCCGCCCATGCCATCGGCCAGGCGGCCATCAACAGCCTGCGCCGCTACGGCGTCGACACCACCAAGATCGTCCGCGGCGGCGACCGTGTGGGCATCTACTACAACGAGAAGGGCGCTTCCCAGCGCGGCTCGGTCTGCATCTACGACCGCGCCAACAGCGCCATCCAGCTGGCCCAGCCCTCCGACTTCGACTGGGACAAGATCTTCGAGGGCGTCGACTGGTTCCACTTCACCGGCATCACCCCGGCTCTGGGCGAGAACGTCGTCGAGATCTGCCGCCAGGCCTGCAAGGCTGCCAAGGCCCACGGCGTCAAGATCAGCTGCGACCTGAACTACCGCGGCAAGCTGTGGACCCGTGAGGAAGCCCGCGCCGCCATGACCGACCTGTGCCAGTACGTTGACGTCTGCATCTCCAACGAGGAGGACGCCAAGGACGTGTTCGGCATCGAGGCCGAGGCCACCGACATCTACGCCGGCGAGATCAACCGCGAGGGCTACAAGAGCGTCGCCAAGCAGCTGGCCGACAAGTTCGGCTTTGAGAAGGTGGCCATCACCCTGCGCGAGAGCCACTCTGCCTTTGACAACGGCTGGAGCGCCATGCTGTACGACGTGGCTTCCGGCGAGTACTGCTTCAGCAAGAAGTACGACCTGCACATCATCGACCGCGTGGGCGGCGGTGACAGCTTCGGCGGCGGTCTGATCTACGCCCTGCTGAACGGCAAGAGCACCCAGGACGCTGTCGAGTTCGCCGTGGCTGCTTCCGCTCTGAAGCACTCCATCGAGGGCGACTACAACATGGTCACCGTCGCGGAGGTCGAGAAGCTGGCCGGCGGCGACGGCTCCGGCCGCATCCAGCGGTAAGCGCCGGGCGGCTGTTCCGCGCCCCGCAGACTGAGTTTTCCCCGTTTACGGTTTACCTTCCATAAAAGAGAAAGCGACGGTTTTGCGCCGTCGCTTTTTCTTTTGCCCCCTCCCGCCATTTTTGAGACGTCCAAAATTCCTCATTTCTCATTTTCTTGACACCCTCTCCCCCGCCGCGGTACAATAGGGCCGGATCTTCCCGCTCTGCCGCGCGGACTCCTGCCCCTGCCGCCCCAAACGAAAGCGAGGTTGCCTCATGACCCATTCCCACCGCCGCATCCGCGGCATGGTGCTGTGCGCCCTGTTCACCGCCCTGACCGCCGTATGCAGTCAGATCGCCATCCCCACGCCCTGGGGCGTGCCCATCAACCTGGCGCTGTTTGCCGTCTACCTGGCCGGCGCCATGCTGGGGCCGGTGCGGGGCTTTGTCAGCCAGCTGGCCTTTCTGGCGCTGGCCGCCTTTGGCGTACCGGTGCTGGCGGGCTTCCAGGGCGGGCCGGCGGCGGTGTTCGGCCCCACCGGCGGCTACGTCATCGGCTACCTGGCGGCGGCGCTGGTGGTCGGGCTGCTGGCCGGCCGCTTCGGCCGCACGGTGCCCCGGCTGTGCGGTTATATGGTGCTGGGCTGCGCGGCCTGCTACCTGTTCGGCACGCTGTGGTTCATGGTGCTGATGCAGATGGACTTTTTCGCGGCGCTGGCGCTGTGCGTGGCTCCCTACCTGCCCTGCGACGCGGTCAAGATCGCACTGGCCGCCGTGCTGGTGCGGGCGCTGGACCGCCGTCTGCCGGATTTGCGCCGGTGATCCCCACAGCAACCCCAAAAACGGCTGCGCTCCGCTAATGCGGAGTGCAGCTCAGCGCGTCGAGAAACTCGACACGCTGCAAAGGGGGCAACGCTTCGACTGGCTGACGCCAGCTCGGCGCGTTTCCCCCTTTGGGATCCCCTTCGACAAAATTTACGGCAAATCGCGCACTCGGAGCACAGCTCCTCGCACACAATTTGCCGCAAAATTTCCCTGGCGGTATCGCCGTCGTCGGCGCATGTCCGCCGACGGCGACGGATTTTAACTTTTTCGACAGTTTGGGCTGTACTCCGCTAAAGCGGAGTGCAGCTTTTTTGCGCCGCGTCCTGTAGCTTTTTGCGCCCCGGCCCGCCTTGCCAGCGGGGGCCGCGGATGGTATAATGGGCACAGATACCGCACCCAGGGGCATGCCGCCCCGCGCCAGAACAGAACCGCGCAGAAAGGAGCCGCCCCATGCCCACTTCCAAACGCCCCGCGGGGGGCAGCCGGCGCAGCAGCCCGGCCCGCCGCAGCGCGCCCAAATGCCAGGCCCGGCCCGCGCCGGCCCCCGCCCACATGCCGGACAGCCGCGCCCGCGCGGCAGGGTCCCGCCGCTTTTTTGCCGTGATGGTGCTGGTGCTGTGCGTCGCCGCGGTGGTGCTGTGCGTAGTGGCTGCGGCCCGCCTGACCGGCCTTGCGGACGGCGGCGCGCCCGCCGTGACCGGCGTCACCACCGACGTGACCTTTGCCTCGGCGCGCGGCACCAACCTGCACGCCACCATCACCCTGCCCGACTACCTGGCCGACGAGGATACCGCCAACGACGCCGACGCCCCGCTGGTGGTCATGTGCCACGGCTTTACCGGCAACCGCAACGGCGACGGCCATTTCCAGCCGCTGGCCGACACGCTGGCCGCCAGCGGCATTGCCAGCATCCGGGTGGACTTTGCCGGCAACGGCGAAAGCGAGGAGCCTTTTACCGCCTACACGCTGCAAAGCATGTACGACGATATCGAGTCCGCCATCAGCTATATGCGGGGCGCCTACCCCATCACCCAGGTGGGGCTGCTGGGCCACAGCATGGGCGGCCGGGTGGTGTCGCTGCACCTGAGCGAGAGCATCGCCGCCGCCGCGCTGTGGAGCCCTGCCAACGGCAACGGCCTGAACGGCCTGGAGTTCATCGACCACGACGCCAACAACCTGGAATCCATGCGCCAGGCCGCCGTGGAGGCCGGCAGCTACGACGTGTCCGGCTGGAACGTGACCATCAGCGCCGACTTTGTCAACCAGATGGACACCAGCCACCCCTGCGACTTTATCCGGGAATACACCGGCGCGCTGCTGGTGGCCTTTAACGGCGGCGACACCGAGCTTTTGAGCCAGACCACCATCGACGACACCCTCCAGGCCGCCAAGGACCGCGGGACAGACTTTGTCGACCTGTCCGGCCAGTTTGCCAACGCCAACCACAACTACCAGTCGGCCGCCGGCGACGAGGCCGAGACCGCCGCCATCAGCGAGAGCATCGAGGGCCAGACCGCGCAGTTTTTCATCGACGCGCTGCTGCCCGCCGACGATGCCGCCGCCTGACGCCCGCAGAAAGGACGCCCCATGAAATGGATCGCTGTCGATTACGGCGAGGCCCGCACCGGCCTGGCCGAGTGTGACCCCGGCGAGGTCATCGTCACCCCCATCACGCCCCAGATCGAGGAAAAAAGCATAAACAAGGCCGCCCAGGCCGCCGCAGACGCCGCCAAAGCGCGGGCCGCCGGCGGGCTGGTGGTGGGCCTGCCCAAAAACATGGACGGCACCGAGGGGCCCCGCGCCGGCAAGTGCCGCCGCTTTGCCGCCCGGCTGGCCGGCGCCGCCGGTATGCCGGTGGTATTGTGGGACGAGCGCCGCACCACCGTGTCGGCGGCGGCCATCCTGTCCGGCAACGAGGTGTTCGGCCAAAAACGGAAAGCGCGGCTGGACTCGGTCTCGGCGGCGGTGATTTTGGAAAGCTGGCTGGCCTGGCGCCGCCAGCACCCCGGCGAGGCCCCGCCTGACACGGTGCAGCCCGCCCCCGCCGAATGACCGCCCGCCGCCAACACCAAACACAAAGGGAGGATCACCATGGAATCCGCACGCATCCCCAACCATGTGGCCATCATCGTGGACGGCAACCGCCGCTGGGCCCGCCAGCGCAGCATGATCGCCTCCATGGGCCACAAGGCCGGCTTTGAGCGCCTGAAAGAGATCTGCCGCCACGCACTGACCATCCGGGAAGTAAAGGTGCTGAGCCTGTATGTCTTTTCCACCGAGAATTTTGCCCGCGACGCCAAGGAAGTGGGCTACCTGATGGACCTGTTTGCCAACAACTTCCGCACGCTGGCCGACGAGATGAACGAGCAGGACTGCAAGGTGCTGTTCAGCGGCCGGCGCGAAGGGCTGCAAAAGCGGGTCTGCGACGCCATGGACTACATGATGGACCTGACCAAAAACAACAAGCGCGGCATCGTCAACTTCTGCCTGAACTACGGCGGCCACGCCGAGCTGACCGACGCTATGCGGGCCATCGCCGCCGAGGTGCAGGCCGGGACGCTGTCCCCCGCCGACATCACCGAGGAGACCATCCAGCACCACCTGTACCACGACCTGCCGCCGGTGGACCTGCTGATCCGCACCAGCGGTGAGCTGCGGCTGTCCAACTTTTTGCTGTGGCAGGTGGCCTACGCCGAGTTTTACGTCACGCCCACCCTGTTCCCCGACTTTACCAACGACCAGTTCGACGCCGCCCTGGCCGCATACGGCAGCCGGGACCGGCGCATGGGCGGCGACACCAAGGCGAAATAAGGCGGCCCGCCGCCCCAAGGGAGAGTGACCCCCATGAACCAGGCTGTCAACACGGTGCGCCAGCGGCTGCTGGCCCTGCAGGATACCGGATACCAGGCGTTCCAGGCCAAGCTGATGCCCACGGTGGACCCGGCCACGGTCATCGGCGTGCGGATGCCGCTTTTGCGCCAGCTGGCGCGGGAGCTGGCCGCCACGCCGGACGCCGCGGCCTTTATGGCCGACCTGCCCCACCGCTACTACGAGGAAAACACGCTGCACGGGCTGCTGATCTCACGCATGAACGACTATGCGGCGGCGGTGGACGCGCTGGAGCATTTTCTGCCCTGCGTGGACAACTGGGCCACCTGCGACTGCATCAGCCCGCGAGCGTTTGCCCGGCGTCCGCCCCAGCTGCCGGGGCAGCTGCACCGCTGGATGGCCGACCGCCGCCCCTACACCGTGCGGTTCGGCATCGGCATGCTGATGCAGTTTTACCTGGACGACGCTTTCCGCCCCGAATACCTGGACTGGGTGTCCGAGGTCCACAGCGAGGAATACTACGTCAACATGATGATCGCCTGGTACTTTGCCACCGCCCTGGCCAAGCAGCCGGACGCCGCGCTGCCGGTGCTGCAGCAGAACCGCCTGTCCCCCTGGGTACACAACAAGACCATCCAGAAGGCGGTGGAAAGCTACCGCATCCCGCCCGAACAGAAAGCTTACCTGCGCACGCTGCGCCGCAAAAACGGCTGACCGGGGCACGGCCGCCCCGCCCTTGGCCCGCAAACGCCGCGCCTGCCCGCAAAACCAAACGATCCCCGCCGCAGGGCCCCCGCATCCGGGTGCCTTGCGGCGGGGATCTTGCATTTTGCGTTCGGGGATATCCGCTGGTTCCGGGCGCGGGACCTGCCTGTTACACCGTCTCGCCGGCGCTGCGGCGCAGCTGGTCGATCATCTCCATCACAGCCAGGGTGCGGCGGCGGGCCTCGGCCTCGCCGGCGCGGTCGTTCTCGGCGATCATGCGGGCAAAGGCGTCAAATTCGTAAGCCATGCGGTGGCGGGTCTTGCGGGGGCCGTCGGTGCGGGCACCGCTGCCGCGGACACCGCCCAGCACGCTGTACACCGCGGGCAGGGCGTTGGTGCCGCCCTCCACCGTCAGGCAGCCGCCGGGGCCCTGGATGGTGCAGCCCTGGGCGCTCTCGGAGTCCTTGGCAGCCAGGCAGGCGGCCGAAAAGCCGGGGTAATGCAGCACCGCCAGGCCGGCGGTGTCCACGCCGTTTGCGCCCCGGCTGGGGAAATACTCGCACCGTTCCGGCATCCCTAGCAGCCCCCACAGGTAATGCAGGTTGTAAACATTCATGTCGTACAGCGCGCCGCCGTTGCTGGCCGGGTCAAAGGTGGTGTTCCAGATGCCGGCCAGGTAGTCGTCGTAGCGGCGGCTGCGGGCGCAGAAACTGGCCATCACGCCGCGCACCGGGCCGATCTTGGGCAGCTCCTGCTGCAAAAACGCATACTCCGGCAGGTAGGGGGTGGTGATGGCCTCAAAGATCATCACGCCCTTGCTGTCCGCCAGGGCAAACAGTTCCCGCGCCTCGGCGGCGGTGGCGGTAAAGGGCTTTTCCAAAATCACATGGTAGCCCGCCGCCAGCACCCGCTTTGCGGTGGAATGGTGCAGATGGTTGGCAGTGCCGATGTACACCGCGTCAAAACCGCCTTCGGCCAGCAGGGCGGCCTCGTCGGTGCAGACGCGGCCGATGCCGTACTGCGCGGCCCAGGCCTCGGCCTTGGGGGCGCTTTGGGGGCGGCAGCACAGGGCGGCCACCTCAATTTGGGGCATATCGCCCAGATTTGCCAAAAACTCATCCACAATGCGGCTGGTGGAAATGACGGCCAGTTTCATGGGGGGTACCTCCTTGCTGGGTCATGGGCTGCCGCCCGGTCGGGAGCGGCAGGGTCAGGGGCAGCTGCCTGCCCCGCGGAAAAGCCGGCAAAGGGCGGCGTTCAGATCACGCCGAAATGCCGCAGCGCGCGCTCCACGCCGTCCTCGTCCACGCTGGCGGTAACGTAGTCGGCGGCGGCCTTCACGTCGTCCCCGGCGTTGCCCATGGCCACGCCGACGCCCGCATAGCGCAGCATATCGATATCGTTGCCGCCGTCGCCGAAGGCCATGCTCTCCTCCCGCTTCAGGCCAAAGCGTTCCAGCATTTTGCCCACGCCCACCGGCTTGCCGCCGTCGGCGGGGATGATGTCGGCAAAGCAGGGGTTCCAGCGGACGGCCCTGCAGCCGGGCAGGTGGGCCAAAAACTCGGCCTCCTGCTCGGCGGGCAGGTAGGCGCTGAGCTGGTAGGTGGTGTGGGTCAGCGCGCGGGCGGGGTCGTCAACCGGCTCCTGATCGACGGTGCCGCCCAGCATGGCGTACAGGTCCAGCACCTGCTGGCTGACACGGTTGAGGTAGCCGTAGTCCAGCTCCACAAAGCTGCAGGCCAGGCCGGACTGTTCCAGCCAGGGCAGCAGCTGCCGCAGAGAGGCGGCGGGGATGCTTTTTTCGTAGAAGGGGCCTGTCTCGTCGGTGCAGTACTGGCCGTTCATGGCCACGATGCCGTCAAACCGGAAGTCCGCCAGCGTGTCCAGAAAGGCGGTCTGGGCCGGCGGACGGCCGGTGGCGATGAACACCTTGACACCGTTTTGCCGCAGCGCCTGCAGCGCCCGCCGCGTTGATTCGGGGATGGTGTGGGTGGTAAAGCTGACCAGCGTACCGTCGATGTCAAAAAAGACTGCCTTGACCATGGTGGGAACCTCCTTTCGCACGGGAAGGGGAAGAAACTGAAATCCGGAATGAAGGATCGGGAATTTTGGTGCGGCCTTTGGCCGCGGGATAAAAACGGCGGCGTGCGGCGATGCCGGGCGGATGCGCGGCAAGGGGGCGAAAGCGGCCGGGGCAGCGGTCCCGCGGGGGCGGGCTTGCCCGATGATGTCCCGGATACGCCCGGCACCCATATAAGCGGCCCCGCGTAGGAGCAGGCTTACTCCCCTTTCAGGTTGCGGCCCATCAGGGCGTCCACGGCGTCGCGGGCGGCCATTTTGCCGGAGAGGATGGCGTCCACCACATCCACGATGGGCATTTCCACCTTGTACTTTTTCTCCAGGCGCCTGGCGGCGGGCAGCGCGTTGATGCCCTCCACCACCTGGCCCACCTCTTTTTTTGCCTCCTCGGCGGCGGCGCCGCGGCCGATCAGCATACCAGCGTGCAGGTTGCGGCTGTGCATGCTGGTGCAGGTCACGATCAGGTCGCCCATGCCGGAAAGCCCGGCAAAGGTCTCGGGCCGGCAGCCCATGGCGATGCCCAGGCGGCTGAGCTCGGCGTTGCCGCGGGTGATCAGGGCAGCCTTGGCGTTGTCGCCGTAGCCCAGTCCCATGGCGATGCCCACCGACAGCGCGATGACGTTCTTGATGGCGCCGCCCAGCTCGGTGCCCAGGCGGTCGGTGTTGGTGTAAACGCGGAAATTGGGGTTGGTAAAGATCTTCTGCACCGTTTTGGCGTCGGCCACATCCTTTGCCGCCGCCACAATAACGGTGGGCAGGTCGCGGGCCACCTCCTCGGCATGGGTGGGGCCGGACAGTGCCACCACGCGGCAGTGCTCGTGTCCGGGGGCTTTGGCCAGCTCGTCCTCGATCACCTCGGACATGGTCATCAGCGTCTTTTCCTCCATGCCCTTGGCCACGTCCACGATCAGCTGGCCGTCCGGCATATGCGCGGCCGCCTTTTTTGCGGTGGACCGCACAAACACCGAAGGCACCGCAAACAGCAAAAGGTCTTTGCCGGCGCAAAGCTCGGCCATGTCGGCGGTGTAGTGCATGCTCTCCGGCAGCTCCATACCGGGCAGGTTGGGGTGCCGGCGGGTGGTGCGCAGCGTTTTCAGCTCGTCGGGCAGGGCGCTCCACACGGTCACGTCCCTGCCGTTCACGGCCAGCATGCGTGCCAGCGCGATGCCCCAGGTGCCCGCGCCCAAAACTCCAATTTTCGTCATGGAAGTCTCCTTCTTCTATACGATCGCCGGGGCTGCCGGCGGGGTGGTATCAGCGGATGATGCGGCGCGGCCGGCCCAGCAGCCGCTGCCAGAAAGTGGGCGGCCGGCGGTCGGACGGCAGATCCAGCTCCACCACATACCGCTCGAACCCGTTGACGATGCGGGTCTTGCCGTAAAGATGCTCCCGCGGAACATTGGCCCCGTAGCTCAGGTGCACATGGCCGTGCAGCATCAGCGGCGGGGCGTAGGCGTCCAGCAGGTCGCGGAAAGCCGCAAAACCCCGGTGGGGCAGATCGCTCAGGTCGCCGCAGCCCCGCAGCGGGGCGTGGGTGACCAGCACGTCAAAACCGCCCATGCGGTCGATGCGGCCGCGCAGCCGCTTGATGCGCTTGCGCATCTGGGTCTCGGTGTACTGCCAGCTGCCGGGGCGGTAGCGGCAGCTGCCGCCCAGCCCCACAAAGCGCACGCCGTGGTAGCTGAACACCTGGTCGTCGATGCAGACCGCGCCGCCGGGCGGCTTGCGGTCGTAGGCCTCGTCGTGGTTGCCGTGGACATAGATCACCGGCACATGGGCCATGGTGGCCAGAAAGCTGACATAGTTGGCGTCCAGGTCGCCGCAGCTGACGATCAGGTCAATGCCCTTGAGTTTTTCCGGTGCAAAGTAGTCCCACAATCCCTTGGATTCCTCGTCGGAAACGGCCAAGATCCTCATAGCTCGCCGGCCTCCTTGGGCAGGCGTTCCCGGTGGATGCCCTGCACCCGGTACATGGGGCGGGCTTCCTCGGTCAGCTCGTCATATTCGGGGATATGGCCCTCCACCGCGTCGCACAGCCAGTCCATGTGCAGGATCTCCTCCGGAGAAAAGCCGTGCAGGCCGTCGTTTTTCAGGCTGCCGTCCTGGGCGACGATGCGGGTGGCAAAAAGATCGATGGCGCCGGAGATGATGCCGCTGCGCAAAAGCGACGCCAGGTGGCGCAGGTCATGGGGCAGCTCGCGGCTGAACAGCACGTCGATGACGCCGCTGTTCATGCCCCACCAGTAATTGACCACCTTGCCGTCGGTGCCGGATTTTTCCTTGTTCCAGCTGCCGTCCAGCACGCTGCGCACCACATGCTCGTAAAACTGGCCCCAGTGCCAGAAGGGGCTGGCCAGGTCCTGCAGCACGCCGCCGGGCTTGATCTGGAAGATGCCGTACTCGTGGCTGGGATGGCCGGGGGCCGGGGTATCCCGCCCCGAAATGACGGTGATGCCCTTGGCGGTGAACGCCTTGAGGGGGTCGCCGGGCAGGCAGGTCCACTGCACCTCCACCTTGACGCGGGGGTTGGTCATGCGGGCGCCCAGCGCAAAGGCGTTGATATCCGCCGGCATGCCCAGCATGGGGTAGCTGGCCACAAAGCCCACCCGGTCGTTGGCCGCCATGGCGCCGGCAATGGCGCCGGTGATGAACTTGGCCTCGTAAATGCGGCTGTAATAGGTGCGGATGCTGGCGTAGGGCAGGTCCATCGAGCAGTTCAGGATGCGAACCTCCGGGTGGCGCACCGCGGCCCGCAGGCTGGCGGCCGCCAGCTTGGGCGTGGTGGTAAAGATCAGCGTGGCGCCGTCGGCAATGGCCTGCTCGATCAGCTGCACGTCGTTTTTGCCCTGCTCGGCGCCGTTGTAGACGGCGGTGGTGACCTGGCCGGCAAATACCTGGTCCACCTGGGTGCGGCCAAACTCGTGGGCGTTGGTCCAGGTGCTGGTGGCGGGGCTGCGCTCATTGACAAAGGCCACCTTGAGGGCGGCGGTCCCGGCCGGGCGCTTGACCGGCAGGATGCGCTGCAAAAGCGGTTTTTCCGGCGGGGCGGCGGGGCTGGTGCTGACCTGCTTGGCGTCGGGGCGCTCCAGCGCCAGCACGTCGTCCCAGGCGGCGTCCAGCTTGGCGGCCAGGCCGGCGGGGGTGTCGTCCAGCAGGGTCTGGTAGTCGTACAGCTGCAGCAGCACCACCAGCACGTCCCCGGCCGAAAGCCGCATCCGGCTGCCGCCATGGTCGCGGTAGGCCTTGCCCACGCGGGTCAGCAGCGAGCGGATGTTGGCGCGGTCGTCGTCGGTCCATTCCTCCTGGGCCTTTTTGCCCATGGCGGCCTGCAGCTTGGCATAGCCGCCCTCCTGCGCCAGCTGCACCTCGTATATGCCGCTGAGGGCGTAAAACGCCATAAAGTCAAAGTAACGGCGGATGTCCGGGTTGTCGGCGTACTGGGGCACCACGCGGATGACGCTGGCGGTCACATTGGCCGCGCCGAAATGCTTCAGCACGCTGACCCGCTTGTTGCCCTCCTGCACGTAAAACCGGCCCAGATACTCGTAGCAGCGGATGGGGTCGCGGATGCCCTCCTCCACGTGGGCCATGCACAGGCTGATCCACTTGGCGGCAAACTCGGTCTCGGCCCCCAGCAGCGGCATAAAATTGAAGGAGAACGCCGCGGTGCGGCCGGCCGTCTTGGTGCCCACCACCTGTGCCAGCGGCACCTCCACAACGCCAAGGGGCAGCTGTGCCTCCACCCTGGCGTTCTGCAGGATATCGTCCAGCACCGGCAGGTACGGGTAACGCCCCGCCGCAATAGCCTCGCGGTATTCGCGCTGGCCGCGGCGCCGGGCCTGGTTGTATTGTTCGGCAGCTTCATTGCGGGTCATAGTCTGCGCCCCCTGTCTGTTGTAAACCACGTTGCCGCGGCCGGCGGATGCCGCCGCGAAAAAAGGACCCCGCCGGCCAGGCGCGCCCACAAGAAAACGGGGTACCCGGTTTCTTACGCTGCCGTCGACCGCGGGGTCTTTCGGGATCTTTACTTGCCGACCTTTTCTTTCAGGCGGCCGCTGGCCTTAAAGCCGGGGATGGCGGTAGGCTCCAGCTGGCTGGCCACCTTGGTCTTGGGGTTGGTAAAGCTCTTGGTGCGGCGCTGGCGCATCTCAAAGCGGCCAAAGCCGGCAATGGTGACCTTTTCGCCCTGCTTGAGGGTCTCGCCGATGGTGTCGAAAATGCCGTTCATCACGATCTCGACCTCGCTGGCGGAAAAACCGGTGTCGCCGGCAACTTTGGTAATCAATTGTGATCTTGTCATAATCTGTTTCCTGCTCCCTGAATCCATCTATATTCTGCGCCTTGCGCGCAGGATGCGGGCTGCCCTGCCGCCCATACGGGCACAGGGACGCCGCGCTGCAAATTAACGTATTTCATTATAGAAAAAATTGTGCAGTACGGCAAGTATTTTTTTGCAAAAAGAGCGTCGCCCGGCAAAAAATCGTCATTTCAGATAAAATCATTTCAGGCAGGGGTCCGCTTTTCTGTGTTTTGCAGGTTGCCAAAACTTGAACATTGTGCTCAAAGATGGTTTTACGGGAGCGGCGGCGGCAGGCTTATGCTTTTTTGCGATGCAGCGTGCTGATGTCCACCAGCTTGATGCGGCTGACGTCGTGGTCGCCGCGCAGCGCGTCCACCAGCACACGGGCGGTGTCCAGCGCGGTGATGCAGGGGATGGACAGCTCGGTGGCCTTGCGGCGGAACTTGACGCTGTCGCGGTGGGGGTCACGGCCGTGGGGGCTGGTGGTGATGATGTAATCCACCAGGCCGCTCTCCAACAGATCGATGACGTTGGGGCGCTCGCCGCTCATCTGGCGGACGGTGCTGCAGGGGATCATCTGGCTGTTCAGGTAGCGGGCGGTGCCGGGGGTGCCGTAGATCTTGTAGCCGTAGTCGTGCAGCTTCCAGGCCAGGTCGGCGGCCTCGGCCTTGTCGCTGTCCTTGACCGAGATGATGACGCAGCTGCCGGGGCCGGGGCGCTTGAACTGGTAGCCCGCGCCCACCAGGCCCTTGAGCATGGCTTCGTGGAAGGTGGGGGCGATGCCCAGCACCTCGCCGGTGGACTTCATCTCAGGGCCAAGCATGGTGTCCACGCCGTGCAGCTTTTCAAAGCTGAACACCGGCACCTTGACGGCGGTGTAGGGGCTTTGGCCGTCCCGCCACAGGCCGGTGCCGTAGCCCATGTCCTTGAGCTTTTCGCCCAGGGAGCAGCGCACCGCCAGATCCACCATGGGCACGCCGGTGACCTTGCTGATGTAGGGCACGGTGCGGCTGGACCGGGGGTTGACCTCGATGACATAGACCTTGCCGTCCTGCACCGCGTACTGCACGTTGACCAGGCCCACCACCTTCAGCTCGCGGGCAAAGCGGCCGGTGTAATCCACCAGCGTGTCGATGACCTTCTGGGGGAAGCTGTAGGGCGGATAGACGCTGATGGAGTCGCCGGAATGGATGCCGGTGCGCTCCACATGCTGCATGACGCCGGGGATCAGGTAGTCCTCGCCGTCGCAGATGGCGTCCACCTCGCACTCGGTGCCCAGGATGTACTTGTCCATCAGCACCGGGTGGCTCATGTCCACGTGGGCGGTGATAACGCCCATATACTCGATGACGTCGGCGGAGTTGTAGGCCACGATCATGTTCTGGCCGCCCAGCACGTAGGAGGGGCGCATCAAAACCGGGTAGCCCACCTCCTGGGCGGCCTTCAGGGCCTCGTCCAGGGTGAACACGGTGCGGCCCTCCGGGCGGGGGATGCCGCAGCGTTCCAGCAGCTCGTCAAAGCGTTCGCGGTCCTCGGCCTCGTCGATGGCGTCGGCGGGGGTGCCCAGGATGGGCAGGCCGATCTCGTCCATGTGGCGGGCCAGCTTGATGGCGGTCTGTCCGCCGAACTGCACCACGCAGGCGTCGGGCTTCTCGGTGGCGATGATGTTGTCGACGCTTTCGGGGTTGAGGGGGTCGAAGTAGAGGCGGTCGCCGGTGTCAAAGTCGGTGGAAACGGTCTCGGGGTTGTTGTTGATGAGGATGGCCTCGCAGCCGTGCTGTTTCAGCGTCCAGACCGCGTGGACCGAGCAGTAGTCGAACTCGATGCCCTGGCCGATGCGGATGGGGCCGGAGCCGAACACCAGCACCTTCTTCTTTTTGGGGTCGCTGCGCTCGGCAATGAACTGGGCGGCCTCGTTATCCTCGTCGTAGGTGGAGTAGAAGTAGGGCGTTTTGGCCGCGAACTCGGCGGCGCAGGTGTCCACCATCTTGAAGCCGGCGCGGAGGTTTTCCACCGGCAGTTTGTCCGCGCCGGACAGGCGCAGGATGGTCTTGTCCAAAAAGCCGTATTTCTTGGCTTCCAGGTACTTTTCGCGGGTCAGTTCGCCCTGTTTCAGCCCCAGCTCCAGATCAGCCAGGTGCTGCATCTTGTCCAAAAACCACCAGTCGATCTTGGTGATGTCGTAGATGGTCTGGTGGGGCACGCCCCGCTTGAGCGCCTCGTAGACGCAGAAAGCGCGCTCGGAGTCCTGCACATGCAGGTGGTCGATGATCTCCTCGGTGGACAGTTCCTCAAAGGCGGGCAGGGTCAGGGTGTCCATGCCCAGCTCGGTGGAGGAGACCGCCTTCATCATGGCGTGCTCAAAGTTGTTGCCGATGGCCATCACCTCGCCGGTGGCCATCATCTGGGTGCCCAGCGACTTGTCGGCATAGACGAACTTATCAAACGGCCACTTGGGGTACTTGACCACCACATAGTCCAGCGCCGGCTCAAAGCAGGCGCAGGTCTCGCCGGTGACGTCGTTGGTGATCTCGTCCA
>ERZ1643246.112-NODE-112-length-103958-cov-43.170698_pt1 | contig 103958 bp, 84 predicted proteins | sample MGYA00579265_ERZ1643246 | MGnify/ENA primary metagenome ERZ1643246 (study PRJEB29033, sample SAMEA4952261) | chicken gut metagenome | biome: Broiler Chicken; feature: Gastrointestinal Tract; material: Caecum | place: Ireland | collected 2018 | study: Broiler...
TTCTCGATGTGATGGTGGAGATGGAGGATGGATCAAAGGTCAATATGGAGATGCAGGTCGCTTATTTTGGCTGGTGGTCCAGCCGGGTGCTGTTTTATGTGAGTAAAACATACAGCGGGCAGATCAGAGAGGGCGAAGATTATGATGTGCTGAAGAAGTGCATTCATGTAAGCATCTTGGATTTCATCCACTTTCCGCAGGATAAAAAGTGTTACCGGAAGATTGCTTTCTGCGATGTGGAAACCGGAGAACAGTATACGGATCTGATGGAGCTGCATATCCTTGAATTGAAAAAGCTGCCTCCCGGGGATCAGAATGAAGAGGGAGTCATCCGCTGGATGCGCTTTTTCGTCGGGAAGAACCGAAAGGAGTTCGAAGATATGGCAAAGACAGACGAGTATATTGAAGAGGCGTATGATGAACTGAAGAAACTCAGCATGGATGAACAGAAAAGGATGGAGTATGAGGCCCGCCAAAAAGCGATAAGAGATTATAATTCACAGATGAAGAGTGCAAGGGAGTATGGTCTGAAGCTTGGAAGGGAAGAAGGAATCGAGCAGGGGAGAGAACAAGGAATAAAGCAGGGAATAGAGCAGGGGAGAGAACAAGGAATAAAGCAGGGAATGGAGCAAGGGAGAGAACAAGGAATAAAGCAAGGAATAAAGCAAGGAATAAAGCAAGGAATAAAGCAGGGAATCGAGCAGGGAAAGGCACAGGGAGAGCGCAGCGCGTTGCAGAAGCTCATCAGGAAAAAGAAGAAGAAAGGGATGAGTCTTGCGATGATCGCGGAGCTTCTTGAAATGGATCCGAAAGAAGTGGTGGAGCTGGATAAAGAGGCTCCGGAAGAGGAGTAACAGATCGTGACAGGGCGCAAAGACGCTCAGGAGAAACGGGCCGGACATGTAAAGTGCGGCCTTTTTCAATATTAAGAAGAAAATTTTGCTGACAGGAAATTTATTATGCTATTCTGTGCAGAGCCCGAAATGGATACAGAAAGGATACAATCCTTTCCTATACTCTAATTAAGAAAAAGAAGTGAAAGTATATCAGAGGGGGAGAGAAGATGGGAATGAGGATACTGATCGTGGAGGACGATCTGCTTCTGGCTGAGGCGATAAACGATTTCTTTACCCTGAAGGGCTGGCAGACAGGGGAAGCGCATGATGGAAATGAGGCGCTCGAGATGGCGAAATCCGGTTCCTGGCAGATGATCCTGCTGGACGTGATGCTGCCCGGAAGAGACGGATTCTCTGTATGCAGGAGGATAAGACAGTTCAGCGACGTCCCGGTGTTCTTTATCACGGCAAGGGTGCTGGAGGAGGATGAACTGAATGGATATGCAGTGGGTGCGGACGATTATGTGACGAAGCCGTTTTCACTTCCAGTGCTCTACGCGAAAGTCATGGCGATGATGGGGAGGCTTCGGGGAGACCGCCCGGCTGACCGGATCAGGAGAGGCGATGTGGAGGTGAACCTGCAGACGAGAAAGGCATTCATATGCGGCGAAGAAGTGTCCGTGCCGCCGAAGGAATGGGAGATGCTCAGCTTCTTTCTGGAGAATCCGAACAGGACATTCACCAGAGCGCAGCTGCTCATCCGATTCTGGGGATATGATTTTGAGGGAAATGAAAGAGTCGTGGACAACCATATCAAAAAGCTTCGCAAGGTGCTGGCTGGAAGCAGCTGCAGTATCAGGACTGTGCGGCAGTCCGGATACAGAATGGAGGTGCCGATATGAAGAAAAGAGGAAAGAAAGCCAAAAAGGAGAAGGCGGAGAACGAAGCTGAAAACGGAAGAAAAGGAAAGAACGTCCGGTATACGCCGAGCGGAGTGCTGAGAAGGGTCATCCTCATATTTGCGGCGCTGTATCTTGCCGGTATGGGGATATCCACTGCTCTCGTACAGCAGAAATTCCGGCAGGATCACCAGAGGTATCTTGGGGATATCGCGGATCTGGTGAAGCTCAGTATGAGTGAAGAGATCAGAGATGCGACAGCTCAGGGGAAAGAGATCACTTCAGAGTGGTTTGCGGACAGGCTGGAGTTTTTCCTGGCGCTTTGCAGCTCTGATCCTCATGTGAACTGGAACGCTGCCGTGTGGGATTCAGAGGGGGACAAGATAGCAGAACGCGGGGCGATTGCTTCCGCACCTCTGGATGGAGACAGCACGGCCCGGGTGATCTGGCATCTGAAAGATTATCTTACAGAAGAAGAACTGGATCAGCTGGCAGAGTATGCCGCACAGGAAACAGCTTCCGAGAAGCGCCAGTGGACAGAATATGAGGAGAATGTGAGCTCTACTCCGGAAGGAGAACTCGCTTCCATTTCTATTCAGAAGGAAAAGTGGAAAAAGGTGGATTCGCTGGAAGCGGAAAACTTGGAAGAAGCGGCCGGCTGGGCCCGACATACGGAGGAGAACGGAAGTACAAAAGAAGAGTATTTCGTCTGTATTACTTCAGAAGAAGCGTGGCGATGGGAGAATCCGGATACAGAGCAGGAGGATGCCGAGATCGTCTTTGGTTCTTTTCTGCGCATCCCCGGGAGCGAAGCCGGGGAGAACGGATGGAAGGAATGGAGAACGGATGAATATCTTCAGAGCTTTCCGGAACATATCCGGGGCGGATACCGGGAGGACGGCACCGGATATATGGAATATACGGATGACAATGCGGAGGCGGATCTGACAGTTCCTCTTGCCTTTGAAGATCTGGACAGTGAGTCCGGCGTGCGCGTCTGTACGATGATGTTTCGGATGATATCACATTCGTGGATGGCGGCAGCGGACTATATGAAATATGTTTATCTGGGCAGTGCGGTCTTCGTGACGGCATGTATCGTCTTCGCGGCGTATACACTTGAGAAAAGCTACAGGAAGAACGCGGAAACAGAGGCACAGAGAAGAGACTTTACCAATGCCATGGCTCATGAGATGAAGACGCCGCTGGGCGTGATCAGAGGATTTGCAGAGAATCTGCTTGAGGATCCTGAGACGGGAAAGAGGGAATATTATCTGAGACAGATCATCGGACAGACGGAAGAGATGGACGGAGCAGTAAAGGAGATGATCCAGGTATCCAGGCTTGACAGCGAAGACTTGGCGCTTAGCAGAGAACGGATCGATCTTTCGGAACTTCTGGAGGAAGAGATGGAACGGATCGCGGTCAGGACGGAAGAGCGCCGGATCGAGGTGAGGCTCCGGCACACGGGAGCTGTCATTGTGGAAGGCGACAGGGCGCTTCTCGAGAAAGCGTTCCGATGCCTGCTCGACAACGCGGTCAGCTATAACCGGGATGAAGGGATCATCACCATCGATGTGGATGAGGAGCGGTGCGTGATGGCAAACACAGGCGATCCGATCCCGGAGGAAGATCTCTCCCGCGTCTGTGAAATGCTGTGGACCGGTTCAAGAGAGGGGAGGAACCGCGCGTCGGAAGAAAAGCATCTGGGAATGGGTCTGTATCTGGCGGACCGGATCTTCAGGCTCCACGGAATGAAGATGACAGTAGAGAATACCCATGATGGAGTCCAGGTGAGCGTGGACTGGAGCGGCCGATGACCGCTCCTTTTCTCGGAGGATAACGGACCGGCTTATAGCGGGGCGGTCAGATAGGAGTAAGATTGGGAGGTGCTATTTTGAAAAAAGCAATTATATATGTTCACGGCAAGGGCGGAAGTCATCTTGAAATAGAACAATACAGGAAAAACTGTCCGGGCTTTGATCTTTACGGAATAGACTATAACGACTATTTCCCGTGGATCGTACAGGATGAGATTACGAAAATCTATGATGAGGTGCATCAGAATTATGACAGTATATATATTCTTGCAAACAGTATTGGCGCTTATTTTGCAATGCACTCCCTGCAGAATTGTGAGATTGAAAGGGCATTGTTCATATCGCCCGTACTTGATATGGAACAGCTGATACGGGATATGATGAGCTGGGCGAATGTATCTGAAGACGAACTTTCTGAAAAGGGAGAAATTCCCACTGACTTTGGAGAAACATTATCATGGAAGTATCTCTGCTTTGTCAGGGAACATCCAATCTCCTGGAATATTCCTACTGAAATTTTATACGCTGAACATGACAATCTGACATCACGGAAAACTGTAGATAAGTTCATTGATACACATAATGCACATCTTACAGTGATGAAGAATGGAGAACATTGGTTCCACACAGAGGAGCAGCTTGATTTTCTGGATGGGTGGATGCAAGAGGCAGTAAGATGAATGAGAGAATGTTCTGATGAGTGGATGAAAACTGAAGAGGAAATTTAAAACTGCCGCTGCGGGGGGGACTTCCTGCGGCGGCAGTTTTAGGATGGGATTCCTTGGCTGAAGTGCTTGTGAGCAGTATCAGATAATTGTATAATTATGTCAGAATTTTAGGCGCGGGGTGATATTTTGAAAAAGACAATCCTAGTATTTTTACTGTTGATTACAGGAATAACGATATTAGATTATGCAAATATTCCGTCTCTTATGGGATTGAATATGTCTAATATAAATTGGGATTTTTATATGGGAGCGTTAAATGTTATAGCGGTAATAATAATATTTATTATTACGTTTGAAACACTAAATAGAAGAGAAATAGAAATTAATGAGCAAGAAATGGCAAGAGAAAAAAATAAATATGACATTTCGTTTATGTTACTGAAGAGTTGTTATGAAGAATGCATTAGCTATATAAATCTATTAAATGATGAACTAGTAGAAAAATACATTATTCCAAAAGTGGATTTTAATAGTTCCGAATCTAAAATTGTTAATAATTTGCAAACCGCTCCATTCATCAATGAAAATATCATTCTGGAGTTAGTTAAAGATGGACAAATCACAGAAAATGTAGTTGCAGGATATTTTAATATAAAACGTAGATATAGGGAGTATGTTAATGTTAGAATAACGTTATTTGATGCCCCACAAGTTTATACGCCATTAAAAACTAAATTAACTACTTTATTGAATGACGAAATCAAAATGGTTACTCAATCGAAAATAAATTAGTATTCTAAAAAGCTAATGAAGTAAAGGGGATCAATCAGATTGTGAATTTGGTTGGAATTTTAGACAAAAGAGGTTGAAAATAGGAAACCAATCCGTTGCTAGAGAAGATAATAATGCTTGTATAGAGATTATTTACTTCCTGTTATGCTATACATATTTTTTGGTTTAATGGGGCAGAATTTAGCTCCTAATATAATTTACTGATATTTAGTTGGGTACATTATTTTTGAATAGCTTAACCAAAGATTATGTTTGTTGTAGAAATTGAAAATAATTGTTATGAAGGAATGTATAGGAATATGGAAAAAGCTGGATTTCGATCACAGGATAATACAGGTTTTACCGAAAAAGTCAAAACAGGTCAGCCTTTAAAATGAATAAAAAACTGTATAAAGAGAATCCGGATTGGGCGGAGAAAGAGGCAGATGAAATTATAAAAAATACATATTGAACATTAATGACACGAGGTATGAAAGGGTGCTATGTTTATTGCACACATTAATGACTGTCTGCTTATTTGAAAAGATGTTTGGAGATACAAAAGACGAGGGTGTAAGATGACAAAGGAAACGATTGAACAGGTATTAAAATTCAGAGACGAACGAAACTGGAAACAGTTTCACAACCCGAAGGATCTTGCAATTTCCATCAGTCTGGAGGCGGCGGAACTGCTTGAGATCTTTCAGTGGAGCGCGGAGGACGTCTGGTGTGAGGAGAAAAAAGACAAAATCCGGGAAGAACTTGCGGATGTATTGAATTACTGTATTTTGATGGCGGATACCTGCGGACTGGATCTGGATGAGATCATTCAGGAAAAAGTCAGAAAGAACGCAGAAAAGTATCCAGTGGAAAAAGCGTACGGACATAAAGAAAAGTATACTGAACTGGGAGAATAATATGCAGTTACCATATTCTGATGTTCTGGATATCGCCCATTTTTCCAGACTGTTTGACAATAAAAGCGAGTGCTATAAATTATTCTGGTTTCAGGCAATCGCCCGGAAAGTCAAAGAGGGGCATAAAGTGATCACATTTAAGACGCTGATCAATGAAATGATCGCGGATGCATGGTACATGGTTTCGGAGTATCGCTTAAATCTGGGACCGAATGATGCGTTGGAGCGGGTAGTGCATCGGCTGAGCGAGATCAGTCATATGAAGTCCAGTGAGAAGAAAGAAGAAATCCTGAAGTATCTGGAGACTTGTAAGGATAAAGAAGTCATGGCCTTGAAACGTACTCTGGTCCAGAACGTGCCTTATCGATTACAGGCGCCTTTCATGGAGTCCATGAAGGGAAAGGAATGGAAAAGATCCGGGAAAGATCTTGCGGTAAGGATCAATCAGGAACGAAGGCTGATGTATTATTTTCTGCAGTTCAATGGTCTGGACACTCAGATCGAGATACAGGATGAATGGGTGGATTATATCGAATGGAATTACGAGATCATACAGGGATGGGTGGAACTCAATCTGATCCAATATCTACAGAGGCGGAATCCTAGTGTCCCGGGAATTGTGGATAAGCTCTATCCGCCGAAAGAGCGGAAACTGGAAAAAGTAAAAAAATATTGGAAAATGATCGTCTCCATAAAGCCTGTCTGTGAAATCTATGGAGAAGAACTCCTGAATGAAAGAAATCTCTCTATTGATCATTTTGTGCCCTGGTCTTATGTGGCGCACGATGAATTGTGGAACCTGACGCCGACGACCCGGAGCATTAACAGCAGGAAAAGTAACAGCCTTCCGGATTGGAACACCTATTTCCCGATGCTGTGTAAAAGCGAATATTTGTCCTATGAAATGATGTGGCAATATCCCAAAATACATGATGAGTTTGAAAAATGCGCTAAAGAGCATCTGAACAACCAGGAGATCAGACATAAACTTTATCAGCAGGGATTGGCGGAGACAGAGTTCTCGGGGCGTCTGGAAGAGGTTATCCTTCCGGTCTATCAATCGGCAAAAAGTATGGGATTTTCGAATTGGAGCCTGAGGGTGTGAGATGATGAGTGAGTATTATGAAATCAATGCGAAACAATATGCGGCAGCAACATTTTCCGCCGATATGTCAGAACAGTACCGGAGGTTTCTTCCCTTACTAAAAGAAGGGGCAAGAATTCTGGATGTGGGGAGCGGAAGCGGGCGGGATGCATGCTGTTTTCAAAAGCTGGGATATCAGGTGACCGCGCTGGAACCCTCAAAGAATCTTTGCCGGGAAATCCGAAAGGTTTTCTCAGGAGAAATCGTATGTTCTGATATTCAGAGTTATCGGCCGAGAGAACGGTATGACGGGATCTGGGCGTGCGCATCGTTTCTTCATCTGCAGGAAGAAGAAGTACTTCGCTTTTTTGAAAAGCTTGATCTGTATTTAAAAGATAATGGGATTGTGTATCTTTCCGGGAAAAATGGGATCTCTACGGGGAAAGCAGGGGATGGACGCTATTTTCTGGAGTTTACTGAGGAGCTGATGGGGAAGATACTGGCGGTGAATGAGCGGGTGAAGATTGAAGAACTGTGGTATACGGAGGATGTGAGCGGGAGGGGAGGTTTTCGGTGGATGAATGTGATGTTTAGAATGGGTGTAGAAACGATTCGGACATGAAGAGTTTTACAAATAAAATTCGATATAGGAGAAGAGTGATGAAAGTTATATTAAGTCGCAAAGGATTTGACAGTGCAAATGGAGGCATCTTGAGCCCTATTTTTGAAGATGGGACAATGCTTTCATTTCCTATTCCGAGCAAAGATGTCGAAAAGGACAATATTCGGTATGATGAATTGTTTTGCAATGGGATTTGTTTGAAAACACTTTTAGATGAGCTTGGATATTCGGGAGCAGAGTGTTGTCATTTTGACCCGGATCTTGAGAAAGACAGAAGAAGGGATACGATTCAGGAATGGATACCAGCTTTTGGGCAGATTAATCAATCTGCATCCTATTTAAAGAACCAGCGGATATCGGAAGGAGATTTATTTCTTTTCTTTGGAAATTTTCGCCACGTAAAGGAGACTCGTGGAAAGTATAAATATGTCCGAAGGACAGCTAAAATAGTGGATGATTACCTTGGAAAACCGATACAGGTTATATGGGGATATTTACAGGTGGGGAGTATTATCACTGATCCTGAAGAACAGAAAAAATTGTTCTGGCATCCACATTCCTGTGACAAACGCATTTATGAAGAAAAGAATAATGTCATTTTTACAGCAAGGAAACAACTTTCTTTTAATTCGAAAATACCGGGATGCGGAACATTTTTATATGATAAAAAACGTGTGCTGACAATGCCACAAAAATCAAAAGCAACCTGGAAATACTGTAGAGCATATGATACTGATAACATTGAAAGTAATCGAAAGAATTCTGCAAAGGGAGATCAAGGAATCTATTATGCCGGGATTTGGCAGGAGCTTGTCTTGAAAGAAAATCAAATTTCAGAAGAATGGGCTAAATCATTGTTTTAGTAAATCGTAGTTTAAAATGTGACAGAGAAATGCTAAGAGATATTTATGGGAAAGCTACTTTCAAGAATAATATATCTTTGAATATTATAAGCAGATAATAAAGAGTCCACCTAATAATAAAAAAAGTACTTACCTCTTGCCGTGCGGTGGATGGTTTTGTCCTGTGACGTCAGAGTCCGTAAAGCCTTATTTTACAAGGGTTCTACGGGCTCTGGCTTTTTGTCTGGGAGTGTCAAAAATCGTTATTTTTTACGAAAAGGGTGTAGTAGAGATGGTGAAAAGCAGGCGGATTTGATAAAATTAAAATAAATGCGAAATCTGTAATTTTGAGAAATGTATGAATGAAACAAAAGAATTATAAAAAACAGGAGCAGAATATGAAAGTAAATTACACTGGAAGCGGTAAAGTTTTTTTTCAAGAAAAGGAATATGATTGTGACTTATATCTCAATGAGAAAAAGGGTGGAATATTATTAAAAATCAATGTTTATAGCCAGATTGCAAGTTATTTAGAATTACCGTTAGAAACTGATTCTATATCCGGAGAATTGAGTACTGGTTTTAGATTTACATTATTGGAATGTACTAGGAGGGGATTACAGCATTTAATTTCTTATGGAAAAAGTGTTTTCTCATATTCAGCCAAATATATGATTAAGGGTATTGGTAGTAAAGATGTAAACCAGATTACATTTAATAAAATTGTGTTTCAACTTTCTGATACTATGCAATGGGGAAATATATCAGGATACTCTGTTGGAGATAATTATGAATTAAAGCAAGAGAATGAAGCAGAAAGTGTATTGTATCAAAATGATGATTTTAGTATTAAGTATTTTGTAAATAGCAGCATGCTTCCAGTGGTAAATATGGATCTTTTGAATGAAAATATCACTCTTGAACAGAGTGGAAATGTTGAAATTTCCTTTAATGAGGAAAAATGCATTATGGAATTTGAAGACGTCTATAAAAAGATTAAGCGATTGATTGAGCTTTCAATGCTTAGAACTATAACTCTAAAAAAAGTAACAGGCTGGTCAAAAGATAATAAGAGGTTAATTGGAAAAGAAGAACATGAATGGCCAATAGAGATTATTAGTTATAATTTTTTTGGTGATAGTCTAGATGAAGATATTAAATCTATTAGATATAAATGGATATGCCGTCCAGAATTAATTGCGAATAATAGTTTTGAAGAATATTTTCAGAAATATGAGACTTTAGAGCCGGTAGTAGAGCTATATTTGGAAGTTCTTGAAGCAAGGGATATGTCTCCTGTGAGAGCGTTTTTAAATATTACTCAAGCGCTTGAAACTTATCATGCCCGTTTTAAGGCAAACACACTGGAGGACTTTAAGAAACGCATAAAAGATGTAATATTGAAAAATAGACCTGAATCCTTCCATAAAGAAGATACAGAATTTTTAATGAAAGGTTCCAAAAAGTATCTTACTTTACAAAGTAGATTGGCTGATTTGCTCTTGGCAGAATATAAAATATGGTTTGGAACAGGAGATATTGATCGTTTAGAATTTCCAAGAGTAATAGCTAAGACAAGAAATTACTATACACATTATGATGAATCCATAAAAAAGAAAGAACGTGTATTAACAAGTGAAGAATTAGTCATGTACAATAAGGTTTTATTATATATACTTGAGTATTATCTGTTATCTGAACTTGGATTTACTGATATAATTGCGATTAGAGAAAAATTAAATAATAGATGGGGGAACATTTCTGAATTATTGTCTATAAAAAAGAAGTCGAGAAAAATGTTTAGTCAAAAATCGGAAGAAAACGATGATAAATAAAAAGATTAACATAGAGGAGAAATAAAAATGTTGACAAGAGTACAAGATACCCACTTATATGTGTGGTTAAAAGACAGAGAAAGTGAATTTTTGAGTAAGCTAAATGACGTTATAAAGTATGCGGAGGATATGCTTCCTCAAATTAATAATATATTTGCAACTTACACAATTCATGGAATAAAGCATTCTATAAATGTGATGGAATATATGTATTCACTTATAGAAGATTTAGATAAATTAAGTGAATTAGAAGTGATAATGCTCATTTACAGTGCATTGTTGCATGATATAGGAATGGTTGCGAAGAAGGACGAAATAGATGAAATAAAGGCAGATCATGTGATACTTGGCGATAGAAAATATAGTAAAGTACTTGACAAGTATCAGAATGAAATGACTGCTTTACAAGAATGTATACGACCTGTCCACGGGGAGCGGGCCAAAGCTTATATTGTAAATCAGATGGATGATAATTTGTTTTTGATTCCAGGATCTACGGCTATTTCGTTTAAAACAGAATTGGCATTGATATGTATGTCGCATAATGAAGATTTTGAATGGCTTAAAAAGAATTTAAGCAGCGATGAAAAAAAGGGGAGCTTTGATTTAAATGCACAATATATTTCTGTGTTACTTCGTATTTCGGATTATTTGGACATTGACGATCAAAGGGCACCGTTATACTTGTATAACTATTTATCACCAAAAGAGTTTAGCGATTTGGAGTGGCGACAACATTTTGTAATAGAAAATTATGAAAAGATTACCAAGAATTCTAAAACGGGAGAATTAGAGATAATTTTTCAAGGGACAAGCAGAGATCCTTCAGTTCACAGAAAGTTATTAAAATATTTTGATTCTATTAATGACGAATTAAAAAATGCGGTCAGTTTATGTGAGAGTTTTATAGATGATAAATATTTGTTGCTATTAAAAACTAATGTGGTAAATAAGATTCAAACAGAAGGATTTAGCATTTCCGATTTAAGACTTTCTTTGGATTATAATGCTGTTACTAATTTATTGATGGGTGAACATATTTATGGGGATAAAAAATATGGTTTAAGAGAATTGATCCAAAATTCTATTGACGCATGTAAAACAATGGAAGAATCGGCAAAGCAAATGGATGAATTTCGATATCAAAGTTATCAACCATATATTTCTGTTATTTTGGATAAAGATCGGAAAAAAGTTATGGTTATGGATAATGGGAGTGGAATGTCTTTAAATATCTTGAAAAAGTATTTTTTAAATGTTGGAGTATCATATTACGCGTCAGATGACTATCAATTACAAGGAAGATTGTATTCACCGATAGGACATTACGGAATAGGTTTTTTGGCATGCTTTATGCTATCGGATAAGGTGGAGGTCAAAACAGTTTATTATAAGGAACATGTAATCAATCATATTTCATTTGAGAGAAATAGTGAATATATATGTCTTTCTTATGAAAATACAGCAAGACCCCAAGGAACTGAAATTATATTAGATTATGACCAGTGTTTAAGCAGATTCGATAATAATCCCCAATATTTGATATCATTTATTGAAAGTAATTTTTTAGATTGTGGAATACCTATTAAGATATCGACAATGGAAGCAGGAAAGTCAACTCCTTTAGACTGTAATGTTAAAAAAGTGGAGACAATAATTGCGGACAATATATGCATTTCTCAATATTTAAATAATATAGAGGCCTATATCGATTGTAATTATAAACAAATAAATTTCGCTAAAAAATTAAGTGATATAAATGACTGTGAAAGCTACTATTATAATGAAAAAATGGATTTATTAGAAGAAGAAAGTATACCCATAAAAAAATGCGTTAAAGAAGGGAAAATTAAATTGTTAAACCTTCCCATTATTACTGAAGATAATGAAGAGGATTTTCTTAAAGCATACGATGTTTTAGATGATTATGATGAAGCACTTAATACCCTGGGATATTATGAATCAATAAATATATGGGCAGATGAGAGTGAATATATTCTTTCACCATTTGAAGAGACTACAGGTTATATTGTAGGAGAATATACCGTAGAAAACTTTAGAGAAGAATTTCAGCATGCTTCCGAGATACCGGTATATGCAAATCTTGTTGAGCAAGGAATTATTGTGGGTGAGCCAGATGAAGTTTTGCCCTATAACGAGGAATGTACATTTACGGGTAAATATATTTGGGAGAATACGGATGCCTGTTATATGAAGAATGTTTTGCTATCTGCGTTACGAATCAGAATTCCATATCTTGTGGATGGAATAACATTAAAGGGAGCAGTTATTAACATTTTTAATGAGAAATTTATTCCTAATGTTTCCAGAAATAGTGTAAATATATCTCAGCAGGAAGCATTATCTTATGCAATAGGTAAGGCTATTCATTTATGGATTAGAGATAATGCTAAATTAACTTTAGAGCAGAAACGGTTGCTGGACATATTCATTGGAACAAAATATAAAGATACAAATTATTGCTTAAAATAAACAATATAATTATCCTACTATTTACATATATCGTATGGAACTGGCACCTAATTAAGATGTTGAGAGAATCCTGAAAATAATTATGAATTTTCGATTATATTACAGATTTTTTGGGCCTAAAGATTTTCCTTGTAGTTGCTTGTTTTCAGGAAAAGTTCCGAGAACTCCAAAATATTATCGCGGAATCTAACACACTATGATATACTTGTAAAGTATATTGGACACCAATAGTTTTTATTTCAATGAAAGGATACCATTATGGCAATTTCCTATAAAAAACTATTTAAATTAATGATAGACAAAGACCTGAAAAAGAAGGACTTACGCACATTGACAGGTGTAAGTTATTCTACATTACTTAAAATGGAAAATGGAGAATATGTAAGTTTGGATGTGCTTGATCGGATATGCCGGAGTTTACATTGTCAATTAAGTGATATTGCGGAGGTTCTTCCAGATGCATGTCCGGATAATAGGACAGGTTCGGAAGTAAAATAAGTGGGAAAGGAGTACCTGTGAGATGGTAAGAAAAGAATATAGTGCAGGCGCTGTCAAACTTTCCTTTTGGTTTTTGGAGTTTAAGAAAACAGTAGAGCTTTTAGCCAATGGCACAGAGATGGCAGAAGTTCGTAGACAAGCTTTAGAGGAAAATCTTTACGCTGCACCATCAGCGGATCGTGCAAAACAGATCTTTCAGACAGTGTCAGCCAGGATTCAATCCTTGGATGAAAGTTTTTATCCGATTTTTCAGAAGGGGGATATATCTACCCAGAAGCTTTTGGCACTGACAGCGGTTATGGTTTACGACACACTGTTTTTTGATTTTGTCTATGAAGTGCTGCGGGAAAAGATGATCATTGGAAGTGATGAATTTTCCGATAAGGATATCCGGATCTTTTTTAAGGATAAACAACAGCAAAATGAAAAAGCTGCCCGGTGGACGGATTATACCTGCAAGAGACTGGGGAGGTGTTATAAGACCATGCTTTTTGAAGCAGGTATGACGGATAAGGGAAAAGAAATACGAAGAATAAAAAAGCCGATTCTGGAGCCGGAATTGGAACAGTGGATGATGGAGCATGATCTGGAACCGGTGATAAAGGCTTTGACGGGGGTGAGATGATGACGGATTTATCAGAGCGCTTGGACAAAATGGAGATAGCAATTAAAAAGTCGTCTTTCCGTCAAAGTCTTGGACGGGCAAATGAGGTAAATTACTGGATTTTTGATTACCCTCCGGAAAGGGAACTGGAAGTCCGGGAACGTATTGCGTATATGAAACGCAAAAATCGGAAAGAAATAGATGGTTTTGAACTGGTAGTATATGATCTTTATGATATGATTATCGACTTTTTGGAAAGTAAAAATTTTCTGGAAAAATGTTTTGATTTTGAGAAAAAGCGCGGTCTGGAGCGGATTTCAAAAGCAGTTACAAATTCTATGAAGATCAATGAAGATGACAGCCTGATGGTTCAGTATATTAAGGAGCACACACCGAAGGAAGCTGTGGTTTTCCTGACCGGGATCGGTAAGTGTTATCCGATTCTCAGGTCGCATAAGGTTTTGAATAATCTTCATCAGGCATTTGTTCGGGTGCCTGTGGTGATGTTTTTCCCGGGAACTTACAATGAACAGGAACTGATCTTGTTTAATGAAATAAAAGACGACAATTATTACAGAGCTTTCCGGCTTGTTAAATGATGGAGGGAAAAAGATGCTGATCAAGGATATGTTCCGAAAGAAAATTGACCGTGAAATTCAGGGGGTTATTATCGTCGGACAGGGCGAGGATACCAATGTTTCACAGGAATTAGAAGAATACGTAGTGACCAGAGAACTGCAGAAACATTTTGCAGATTTCTTTTCGGCCTATAAAAAAGGAATCGTAGGACAGACGCCTAAAATGGGTGTCTGGATTTCCGGCTTTTTTGGAAGTGGTAAATCTCATTTCTTAAAGATTCTGTCTTATCTTCTGGAGAATAAACGGATAGAGAATAAGCATGCACTGGATTTTTTCGTTGAGGATGAGAAAATTGTTGATACAATGGTGCTGGCAGATATGAAACTGGCAGCGGAAACGCCTACGGATGCGATCCTGTTTAATATTGACTCCAAGAGTGATACAAATGGCAAGCAGGACAAGGATGCCATTGTGAAAGTCTTCCTGAAAGTGTTCAATGAAATGCAGGAATTTTGTGGTTCTATGCCTTATCTGGCTGATTTGGAACGGCGTCTGACGGAAGAGGGGCGTTTTGAAGAATTTAAGCATACCTTTGAAGAAGAATATGGGGATGCATGGGAAGATTCCCGACAGGATTTTGACTTTATTCAGGATACTGTGGTGGCTGTACTGGCGGATATGGGCTTTATGAGCGAAGATGCTGCCCGGAACTGGTGCGAAAAGGCTACTACGGAGTATCAGATCAGTATTGAAGATTTTGCCAGGCGTGTACATACATATATTGAGCAGAAAGGGAAGAATCATCATGTGGTTTTCCTTGTAGATGAGATTGGGCAGTACATAGGGGATGATTCCAAGCTGATGCTGAATCTTCAGACGGTGACGGAAGAACTGGGGAAAGAATGTAAGGGCAAAGCATGGGTCATTGTGACAAGTCAGCAGGACATTGACTCTATCACCAAGGTGAAAGGCAATGACTTTTCCAAAATTCAGGGACGCTTTGATACCCGTCTGTCTTTATCTTCTGCCAATGTAGAAGCGGTTATTAAGAAAAGAATTTTGGATAAAACAGATGTGGCAGCCCAGAGCTTGCGGCTGCTTTACGGGCAGAAGGCAACTATTATTAAAAATTTGATCATGTTTAATGACGGAGTAGAGAAAAAGCTGTATGCTAATGCAGAAGATTTTGAGGAAGTCTATCCCTTTGTCCCCTACCAGTTTAATCTGCTGGCAAGTGTGCTTACTTCGATCCGGACCCATGGCGCTTCCGGAAAACATCTGTCTGAAGGCGAGCGTTCTATGCTGGCACTCTTTAAAGAATCTGCCATGTCTTTGATGAATGAGGAGACCGGGGCTATCGTTCCTTTTCATTGCTTTTATGACGCTCTGGAAAACTTCCTGGATCACAGTCATCGTGGAGTGATTATCCGGGCTTATGATAATAATCAGATCAACCCGGAGCATAAAGAGTCAGATGTTTTTGCCATCAATGTGTTAAAAACTCTGTTTATGATCAAGTACATTCAGACTTGTGAGGCAAATGTAGATAATATCACCAGCCTTATGGTCAATCATATTGATAATGACCGGGTAGAGTTGAAAGAACAGGTAGAAGCGGCGTTGAAGGTACTGGTGCGCCAGATGCTGGTGCAGAAGAATGGCTCTGTATATATTTTCCTGACGGATGAGGAGCAGGAGATCAATAATGAGATTGAAAAAGAAAATATAGAAATGCCGGAGGTTATTACCAAGATTTCAGAAATGATCTTTGAAGATATTTTATCTGAGAAGAAATACCGTTATCCGGCTTTTGGCGGCAGATATACCTTCTCTTTTAATCAAATTGTGGATGATCGCCCTTATAAGGCAAACCAGTCTTATGATGTGGGGCTTCGTGTCCTGACTCCATGGTATGAGGGTGGTACAGATGACGCTACACTGCGGATGATGTCCGGGCAGGGGAAGGAAGTTTTAGTTCTTCTTCCTAATGATGATGAGTTCCTGCGGGAAATGCAGGCATATATGAAAATAGAAAGTTTCCTGCGCAAAAATACGAATGCTCATCTTTCCCGGTATGAGAGTATCAAAGAAGCAAAGCGGACAGAAATGCGTAAGCGCAATGAAAATGCCAAGCTGTATTTGACGGAAGCATTGAAAGAAGCTACCATCTATGTGAATGGGGATATTGCGAGGCTGAATGCCAGAGATGTATCTGCAAGGATTCAGGAGGCTATCGGCCGTCTGGTACAGATTGTTTACCATAAGCTCAGTTATATTGATACACCAATGGGGGAACCAGAGATCCGTAAAATGTTCCATACCAGCAATCAACTCAGTCTGTCGCTGGAGGGGGGGACAGAACCCAATATCCATGCATTAGAAGATGTTCTTGGTTTTATTGCCATGAATTCCAAGAACTATATGAAAACATCTATGAAGACCATTAAAGACCGGTTCACTAAGGCACCTTACGGCTTTGTAGAAGACGACGTGAACTGGCTGGTTGCCCGTCTGTTTAAACGGGGGGATTTATCTTTTACGGTCAACGGCGCTTCAGTGACTCTGTTGAATAAATCGGAGGAAGAACTGGTTAATATTGTCACGAAAAAGCAGTATGTGGACAAACTTCTGATGGAAGTTCGTGTCAGAGTAGCTGACCGGGATAAAAAAGCTGTCCGGGATGTAATGAAAGAACTGTTCCATGTGAGTAGTGCTGCAGATGATGAAGATACGGTAATGAAGAACTTTCAGAATTATGCTCAGAAGATGATTTATGAGATGGAACGTCTGGAAGGAGAATATCAGCGATACGACTATCCCGGAAAGAAAACAGTAAATGACGGTATTAGGCTGCTACGTTCGGTTCTTCAGTATACGGCACCACTGGAATTTTTCCAATATGTTTCGAAGCAGCGGGAGAGCTTTTATGATCTGGCAGAAGATTATGAACCGATAAAGGCGTTCTTTGCCGGGGAGCAGAAACAGATCTTTCAGCGGGCATTGGATATGCTGGAAATCTATGAAGACAGCAAAACCTATATTGTAGATGCCGAGCTGGAAGAAATTGTGGCACAGATGAAAACCATTGTCCGGAAGCCTATTCCCTATGGAGACATCCCGAAACTGCCGGAATTGCGGGAAAAATACATGGATGCATATACCAAGATACTGGATGCGGAATCTGCTCCGGTGCTGGATTCCATTGATCAGGACAGAGAACGTGTGCTGGAAGTGATAAACACTAAGCCGTATCGAGACAGCAAGCGTGAACGCTATCTGGAACAGTTTTCAGAAATCCGGCAGGGCGCGGAGAAATGCAACAATGTCTCATCTCTGCGCAGTTTTGCAGATAAAGCGGACGCTTTGAAAATCCGGCTCTTAAATGAAATGGACCAACTGGATCTGGACGAAGCAAAGAAAAAAGCGGAAGAAGAGCGACGGAAACAGGAGCAGAAGGCGAAAGAAACAGGTGAGCTGCGTGCTGATCGAGTGGCGGAAAATCCAATGACTTATAAGGTGCGAAAGACAAAAAATGTATCCATGAAATCCATGACACATACAGCCTCATGGAGGTTGGAAAGTAAAGAGGACGTAGACAAGTATCTGGATGCTTTGCGGGAGAGCTTGTTGGCAGAGATGGATGAGGATACTATTTTGAATGTGGAGATATAAGGGGGAACTATATGAGCATAAGTCAGTTAGAAAATAAGATAAAGTCTTTACAAACAGAGATAGAACGGTTAGGAAGAGCTTTAGAGGCAGAGTCTAAAAATGAGGCAAAATATAATACGTCGCTTAAGAGAACAGTGAATTCAATTACAAAACATACCTCTCCTTCCATGCTGAAATCCAAGCAACGTTCAATTGATTTAGATACAGAAAAAGTACGTAAAAGTCAAAAGAAACAAACTGAAATTCAGGAAAAAATCAGTAAGAAGAAGGTTGAATTGACCAAGAAACAAACAGAACTGCAAAAGGAACGTAATAAGGTGTATCAGGATATGTCTAAGAAACAAGAAAATATTTTGGCAGAGCAACGAAATTTTGTTTCGCAGACAAAGCAAATGGGTGAACAGGTGGAAATTGCGGTTAAAGAATATGATTTCTTTATTTCTCATGCAACAGAAGATAAGGAAACTGTGGCAGAGCCACTTGCAAAAGCGTTGATGAGTAAAGGAGCCAAAGTTTGGTTAGATAAATTTGCTATGTCCGTCGGAGATAGTCTTCGGGCGTCTATAGATCAAGGTTTAGCCCATTCTCGTTATGGGATTGTTATTTTATCAGAAATTTATTTTAAGAAATTTTGGACTGGTAAAGAATTAAACGGACTTTTTGCAAAGCAGGAGGATGGCAACAAAGTGATTCTTCCTATTTGGCATAATATATCTAAAGATACCGTAAAACAATATAGTCCAATTTTAGCAGATATGCTTGCATTGAAGACAGCAGATTTTACTATAGAAGAATTGGCGGATGAGTTTATAAAATTGATTTAATGTGGAGAGTATATCATGAATAAAACAGCAATTAAAAATTTTGCTATTTGGGCAAGAAACAAACTTATTGCAGATATACATTACCGTGCTGGATTGTTTGGTATAACGGCAGAGGGGATTGCTAATCCGTTGCCTCAATCTACAGGTGATACAGAATTTTATGATATAGGCACAGCAGAACCATATTCTATACATGGACAGGCAGTCAAACAGAGAAAGCGTTTGGTGGAACGTCTCAATAAAAAAGCAGAAGAAAGTGATTATGCTACAGCATATAAGTATGTGTTGGAAGAGGTGGCTTATACATGGTTTAATCGTTTGATTGCCGTACGTTTTATGGAAGTCAATGATTATTTGCCTTCTCATATCCGAGTGCTTTCTTCAGAATCTGGTAAGGTGGAGCCGGATCTGGTTACTACGCCATTTGACGCTGATCTGGAGTTTACAGAGACAGAGAGAGCGTTAGTGATTCAGATGAAGCAGGACAATCAGTTGGATGAGCTGTTTCGGCTGCTCTTTATTAAGGAATGCAATGCATTGAATGCAATTTTGCCTGCTCTGTTTGAACAGACTAATGACTATACAGAGCTGCTTTTGAGTATTTCTGTGATCGATAAAGAAGGGGTGGTTTATCATTTGGTAAATGATATTCCGGAGGAAGACTTTGATGTGGAAAAAGGCGGACAGGTAGAGATTATTGGCTGGTTATATCAGTATTACAATACAGAACCAAAAGCTGAGGTTTTTAGTCGTCCGTCCGGAACTAAGATCAAGAAAGAAGATATACCGGCAGCGACTCAGCTTTTTACTCCAGACTGGATTGTTCGTTATATGGTGGAAAACAGTCTGGGACGTTTATGGGTAGAAGGACATCCAGAGCAAAAAGATAATTTTCTGCCTAGCGAGGCAGAACAAACGGCATATAAAGAAGATCATTCTATTCAAAGCGGAAAGTGGCATTACTATCTGGAAGAAGCTAAACAAGAACTGGAAGTACATGAACAACTGGCGGAGATACGCAAAGAGTATGCCAACTTAAATCCAGAAGATATTCGCTGTATTGATCCTTGTATGGGGAGCGGGCACATCCTTGTGTATCTTTTTGATGTACTGATGCAAATATATGAAGCACAGGGCTATACAAGGCGGGATGCAGCACAGAGTATATTGATAAACAACTTATATGGACTGGATATTGACGATCGCGCAACACAGATGGCATATTTTTCAGTAATGATGAAAGCTCGTCAGTATGACCGACGTATTCTGACCCGTGGAATTGTTCCGCATGTGTATGCAATTCAGGAAAGTAATGAAATTAATCGAGAACAACTGGATTATTTCGGAAATTCTCTAAATGGGACAGAGAAGAATATTGCCAGAATCCAGATGGAAAAGTTGTTGGATACATTGGTAGATGCGAAAGAATATGGTTCCATTCTGCCAGTGGAGAACTGTGACTGGGATTTATTGTACCGTTTTGCGGATGATGCAAGTATGAGTGGACAGATTTCCATGAATACGTTGCATTTGGACGATACGCAGATAAGATTAAAAGAACTAGTAAAAATTGCTCAATGTTTGGAGCAAAAGTATAATGTGGTTGTAACTAATCCGCCGTATATGAGCAGTAGTGGAATGAGCAGGAAGCTGTCCAACTATGTTAAGAAGAATTATCCGGATAGTAAGTCGGATTTATTTGCTGTTTTTATTGAAAGTTGTGGATATATGGTTAAAAAGAATATGTATCAAGCTATGATAACGCAACATGCATGGATGTTTCTTTCTAGTTTTGAAAAATTGAGAGAAAAACTATTGCATAAAGATATAGTGAATATGGCACATCTTGGAGCAAGAGCGTTTGAAGAAATTGGCGGAGAAGTCGTACAAACTACAGCATTTGTTTTAAAAAAGAGTGATAATTTTTTGTATAAAGGAAGGTACTTCCGATTAATAGCTCCTACTACTCAGAAGGGAAAAGAGGACTTATTTTTGAGTAGTGATAAATGCTATGTGGCTCTACAAGCCGATTTTTTTAAAGTCCCTGGGAAACCAATCGCGTATTGGATAAGCGAAACGTTAAGAGAACAATTTACAAAAAAAACATTAGCCGCCTATGCAGATACAAGAAGAGGATTGCAAACAGGAGATTCGGATGCTTTTATTAGAAATTGGTATGAGGTAAATTGTAAAAAGGCTGAGCTTTCACCATCCGCATTTTCTAAATATGCAAAGAAAAAATGGTTTTTATTTAATAGTGGTGGAGTATTTAGACGTTGGTATGGAAATATAATTAATGTTGTGAATTGGGAAAATGGTGGATTTGATATAAAGGCGACTAGAAAAGCAATTATACCATCTGAAGAAAGGTATTTTGATGAGCTGATAAGTTGGAATAAAATATCATCAGGTAAGATATCGGTACGATACCAACCAGAAGGAATTATTCCTGGTGACGCAAGCCCTTTTTATCATTCTATTGTTCATAATAGAGAAGTAATAATGTATGCTATGGCTGTTATGAACAGTAAAGTATCTGCAGAGATATTAAAAGTGATAAGTCCAACATTAAATTTTGAGGTTGGAAATATAGCTAAAATTCCCGTGGATATTAATGAAGAAACAAAGTCAAAGGTTTTGCCGATAACTGTTGATAATGTTAAAATATCTTGTAGCGATTGGGATGCATTTGAAATATCATGGAATTTCAAAACACATCCATTGTTTCAATTGGCTTCATTTATGAAGTATGCAAGTGAAACAGAAAAACGAGAAAATATGCTGAGTATGAAGCATATCCAGAACATATATGAGCTATGGAAAGAAAATTGTTACACAAGATTTAATCAATTAAAAAGTAATGAGGAGGAACTTAATCGTATTTTCATTGACATCTACGGTTTGCAAGACGAATTAACCCCAGAAATTGAAGACAAAGACATAACAGTTTACCAAATCTTTGATACCAAAGAAGATGTACCTGAATCCATGAAAGGAAGCAATTATGTGTTGACTCGTCGTGATGTGATTGTATCTTTGATTTCCTACGCTGTTGGCTGTATGTTTGGCCGCTATTCTCTGGATGTAGAAGGTCTTGCCTATGCCGGTGGTGACTGGGATTCTTCCAAATATACTACCTATATCCCAGATGTAGACAATATTCTTCCCATTACCGACGAGGAATATTTTAAGGATGATATTGTAGGCATGTTCTGTGCATGGGTGAAAAAGGTGTATGGTCCGGATACACTGGAGGAAAATCTGGATTTCATAGCCAAAGCATTAGGAAACAAAGGTAATTCCAGCCGGGAAGTAATCCGCAATTATTTCCTGAAAGATTTCTTTAAGGATCACTGTAAGACCTATCAGAAGCGTCCGATTTACTGGCTCTTTGACAGTGGCAAGCAGAATGGATTTAAGGCACTTGTTTACTTACACCGTTATAATGCAGATACCATTGGAAATTTGCGTGTGGATTATCTCCATAGAATGCAGAGGATATATGAGTCTGAGATAAACCGGATGCAGGATATGATCGATAACAGTACCAACGTCCGTGAAGTAGCAGCTTCCACGAAACGTAAAGACAAGCTTCAGAAGCAGTTAAAAGAGTGCCGGGAGTATGATGAGAAGATCGGACATCTGGCGTTAAGCCGGATTGAACTGGATCTGGATGACGGTGTGAAAGTAAATTATCGTAAAGCCCAGACTGCAAGAGATGGAAAATTCTATGAAGTGCTGGCGGATTCTAAGAATATCATGGGAAAACAGCGTAAAAAATAATGTGATGAGACAAGCGACACAAAGTGCGGAGCAATCCGTAGGCATCATAATGGTTAAGCCTATTCAGTATAAAGGCAGAAGACAAGGAGGGAGCGTATGACAATCGAAGAAATTCTGGCCGGGGAATCGAAGAATGTTGAGTTTAAGGTTCAGAGACCGAAAGATAGTGTAAAATATATGAAAACGGTCGTTGCTTTCTCCAATGGCGAGGGCGGACGCATCGTTTTTGGCGTTGACGATGTAACCCGCAAAGTGGTCGGCATCCCGAAGGATGTTGTTTTTTCAGAGATTGATGCAATCACAGCGGCAATTTCTGATAGCTGTGATCCGGTTGTCATTCCAGACGTCTATTTGCAGACCATTGATGATAAAACCATTATCATTGCAGAGATTAGCCCGGGAAAACAGCGGCCCTATTATATCAAGTCTTTGGGAATCAAGGATGGTACCTATATCAGAGTCTCTGGTACATCTCGTCCTGCCGGGCGTGATTTAACGGCAGAGATGTACTATGAGGATGAAGGACGCTCCTATGATAAGGTGATTCGTAGAGACTTGACGGTAATGGATGAGGAAATTGAGGAGTTGTGCCGTCAGATGAAAGAAGTAGCTGTCGCTAATGCCAAATCTGAATCGCAGAAAGAAGCGGTCAAGGATGTGACCAAGAATGTACTGCTCAGCTGGGGACTGCTGGCTGAAGCGGAGGACGGCAGCATTCACCCCACCAATGGGTATGTCTTTTTGCTGGGGAAAGATGATTTTCTTTCTTATATTCAATGTGGAATGTTCAAAGGGAAAACCCGTGCTGTTTTTGTGGATAAACGTGAGTACGGCGGGCCGTTGTGGAAGCAGGTTGATGATGCGTTCCAATTTGTGTTGCGCAACATTCATCTTGGAGCTAAACTGGAAGGCATCTATCGCAAAGACATCTATGAGTTGCCGCCGGACAGTATCAGGGAGCTTATCATCAATGCCGTTATGAATTGCAGTTATTTGCAAAATTCGCATATTCAGGTAGCCATCTATGATGATCGGTTGGAAATCACCTCCCCTGGCGGTCTTATGTCTGGCGTGACGCTGGACAAGATGAAAGAGGGATATTCCAAGATCCGAAATCGTGCGCTTGCTCATGCATTCTCCTATATGAATTTGATTGAGGCATGGGGCAGCGGCATTCCGAAGCTAATGGAAGCCATGAGTGAGTATGGCCTGTGTGAGCCGGAGTTCTGCGATATGGAGATCGGATTTCGCATCAACCTCTATCGCAATACAGAGGATGCGCTGGTGGATACTACCCAAGGTACTGAAAGAACCACCCAAGGCACTACCCAAGTTACCCAAGATACTACCCAAGTTAGGCTGACGGAAGAAGATAAGGCCGTATTGGCGGCAATCAAAGAGCAACACAATATCACTCAGAAAGAAATAGCAGCTAAATTGGGCTGGAAAGTTGACCGCGTGAAGTATTATCTCAACAAAATGAAGCACTGGAATATCGTTAAGCGAGTTGGAACCAGCCAAAAGGGATACTGGGAGATTTTAATCGAGGATAACATATGGCGGAATTAAATTTAAAACAAATTATAGATCGTCTCAATATGGAATTTACCGGAGATACCCGGAAGCTGGTTTTCTGGTATGACGATAATGGTGAATTTGCAGAAGATATGAAGGATATAGAGCTGGAAAATGCCAGAGTCTACTATCTGGAACAGGATAATCAGTTTTATACTAAGTATTTTCTGGAACGGGTGGATACCACCACCAATTATCTGATTTACGCTCCATTTCCGAAACCGGATGTGCGAGAGAACCATCTGGAGGACACACTGCTGTATTCCCGGCGTTTCTTTGCAGATCGAGCCTCTCTGTTGTCATTGGATTTAGGCATAAAAGAGAAGTACAAGCCGGTGATTGAAAAACATATCAAGTTTTTCAAAAATAAAGAGCGCACCCAGAGATTTTATGATCTGGAAATAGAGAATTTTAACCGGGAAAATATTTTGGTTGGTCTGCTCAGCGCTGTCTGCCGTACTCGGACCTGCTCTTTTGAAGAAGTTGCCCGGGTGATGCTGACAGAAGGGGCTCTTACAGACAATAAATTTCTGGAAGAAATGGGGAAATATGATCTTCTGGAAGATTTTTGGAAGCTCTGCGAGCAGTATTTTGGTTATATAGATGTGAAACCGACTCTGGAAAAACTGTTGGTGACGATGTTTGTTACTTATACCGGACGATATCTTCACGGAGAACTTCCCAAGACATGGAAGAGTTTTCAGTCTTATAAAGGTGGAACGATCATTGCGTTTCTGGACAGTCTGATGAATAATGTCCTTTACAGGGACGCTTATGATCGCCTTTCCCTTCATGTGGAAACTGGGCTGAATGCCGAAACTGTTCTTCAGAGTTATGCCCCGGAAGAATTATTGGACTGTGACGCATTCCTGTGTGTGGATCAGATTCTGGTCAAGTGGCTGACAGAACGTTTGCTGTCAGGAGATATCGGCGCCAGATTAGACCAGCTTTCTATATCGGATATCTGTGAGAAGCGGATGAAGATGCATTTTGGAAGAAGAACCGAAAATGAATATCGGGTGATCAGAAGCGCCTATGTGCTGGCGACGGCGGCAAATTATCAATGCCCGGATGACTTTAAGAAAATCATTGGACAATATCAGGAAAAAGACTGGATGATCGATCAGGAATATCGAAGATTCTATACGGCTTTTGACGCAATGGAAAACGGAGAGGGATTTGAGGCGCTAAAAAATATGGTGGAGAATATTTATACCAACCGAGTGTTGGCTGTTCAGCTTCCTAAATGGAATGCGGCCCTTCATGAGGAAGATGCTTTTCTGACTTTACCGTTACAGCGCAATTTTTATAATCGATACATAAAAAATAGTAAAGAACGGACAGTTGTTATTATTTCAGACGCCATGCGTTATGAAGTGGGCAGGCAGTTATTTTTGCAGATGCAGGATAATCCCAAGTGTACAGCTAAAATGGAAACAATGCTGGGAATTCTGCCATCCTATACAAGACTGGGAATGGCAGCGCTGCTTCCTCATAGCACTCTTTCTATGAAGGATGATTATACTGTGCTGGTGGATGAGAAAAACTGTGATAATCTGGCGGAGCGGCAGACGATTCTTCAAATGTATCAGCCGGATGCTCTGTGCCTTCAATTTGATGATATAAAGAATCGAAAGATAGCGGAACTTCGGGAAATTTTTACCGGCAGACAGTTACTGTATGTGTATCATAATCAGATTGACGCCCGGGGAGATAAAGCAAATACAGAGGATGAAATATTTGTAGCCTGCGAAGAGGCGGTCAGAGAAATCACGGATTTTATCCATAGGATTTCTACCAGTGCCAATACATATCACTTTATTGTTACTTCGGATCACGGCTTTCTGTATAAACGAGATAAGATTACAGAAAGTGAAAAGATCAGTGGCGTCAGTGGGAAAAAGGCTTTTGTAAATCGACGTTTTATTGTCGCTGATTTAGCAGTAACAGGAGATGGTATTGACTGTTTATCCTTGGGAAAAATTCTTGGAAATGAAGACACCAGAATGGTTTCTTTCCCGGTCAGCAGTCATGTATTTAAAGTATCAGGCGGAGGTCAGAATTATGTCCATGGTGGATCTTCACCTCAGGAAATGCTGATCCCTGTGCTGGATGTAAAAATGGAACGTGGTCATATGGAAACCAGACCGGTACAGATTGCGCTGGTATCTATGGTACAGAAGATTACGAATCTGATTACAACTATGGATTTTATACAGTCTGATCCGGTCAGCGATATAATGAAAGAAACAACATATCGTATTTATTTCCTCTCAGAAGAAAATGAAAAAATTTCCAATGAGAATATTTTAGTTGCAGACAGCAGAGAAAGTGATCCATTGAAGCGAATATCACGGCTGCGGTTTACCTTTAAAAATAAAAAATATGATAAAGAGAAGAAATATTTTCTTGTAGTTTATGATGAGACTACCGGCCTTGAGGTCTTCCGCCATCCTGTAACCATGGATCTTGCATTTGCGGATGACTATGGATTCGGGTTTTAAGATTGGATGAGGAGGCGTTATTCATTGACAGATTTCATGGAAACCGAAGATAGGAGAGAGATCATCAAACAGAAATTGCGCCAGAATTTTGACGGCAAGATTGTCCGCAAGGATCTGACCAAGAAAATCAAGGAAGGTGCAAATGTTCCGGTTTATGTGCTGGAATTTTTGCTGGGACAGTATTGCAGTTCTGATGATCCGGAAATTATTGAGCAGGGGGTGGAAAATGTGAAGCACATTCTGGCAGATAACTTTGTCCGCCCAGATGAAGCACAAAAAATCCTGTCTGTTCTCCGGCAAAGAGGAAGTTATACAGTAATTGATAAGATTACGGTAAGCTTGAATATCCGCTATGATATGTATGAAGCGGAATTCTCTAACCTTGGTCTGAAGAATATTCCGATCAGCGAAGAATATCCGACTAAGTATGATCGGTTGCTCTGCGGCGGAATCTGGTGTATTGTGCAGTTGGATTATGAGACAGAAAATGAATTTGCTCCGGAAATTATTTCCGCTTCCGGGGATTACATCCAGTCCAAAAAGAAACGCCAGAAAGATGCAACGCCGATCAGTATCAGGAAACTGACTCCGATCCAGATGCCTCATGTAGATATAGAAGAATTGAAGCAGGGACGTAAAGCGTTTACTAAAGAAGAGTGGATGGATGTAATGCTTCGTTCCATTGGTATGGAGCCGGATACCTTGACAGAGCGGGAAAAGTGGCTGCTTCTTGCCCGTATGCTTCCACTTGTGGAGAATAACTTTAATCTTTGCGAACTGGGACCGAGAAGTACCGGAAAATCCCATCTCTATAAGGAAATTTCTCCGAATAGCATTCTGGTATCAGGCGGACAAACCACAGTTGCCAATCTGTTTTACAATATGGGAAGAAAGACGGTTGGTCTTGTGGGGCTTTGGGACTGTGTAGCCTTTGACGAAGTAGCAGGCATTCATTTCAAGGATAAAGATGGCATCCAGATTATGAAGGACTATATGGCATCTGGTTCCTTTGCCCGTGGCAAGGAGGAAAAGGCAGCTTCCGCTTCTATGGTTTTCGTGGGAAATATCAATCAGAGCGTGGACGTGCTTTTGAAGACCTCCAGCTTGTTTGATCCTTTCCCGCCTGAAATGGGAACAGATACAGCTTTTCTTGACCGTATCCATTGTTATATCCCCGGCTGGGAAATACCTAAATTCCGTCCGGAACATTTTACGGATGATTATGGATTTATCACAGATTATTTGGCGGAGTTTTTACGGGAACTGCGGAAAGAGCAGTATGGCGATGCACTGGATAAGTATTTCCGCTTGGGTAAGAATTTAAATCAGCGTGACACCATTGCCGTTCGTAAGATGGTGGGCGGTTTTGTAAAGTTACTTTATCCGGATGGAGAATTTACCAAAGAACAGTTGGAAGAAATTCTTCAGATTTCTTTGGAGATGCGCCGCCGTGTTAAGGAACAGTTAAAGAAATTGGGCGGTATGGAATTTTATGATGTGAATTTTTCCTACATAGACAACGAGACTTTTGAAGAGCACTATGTCTCTGTGCCGGAGCAGGGCGGCGGAAAGCTTATTCCAGAGGGAATATGCAATCCTGGACAAGTTTATACTGTATCACGCGGGAAATCAGGAATGATCGGCGTTTTCCGGCTGGAGTCACAAATGCTTCCCGGAAACGGAAAATTCGATCGAACCGGTCTTGGCAGCGACCGGGATGCAAAGGAAGCAACGGATACAGCTTTCAAATATCTGAAAGCGAATGGCAGCCGGATCAGCGGTACACTTAGTACGACTATGAAGGATTATATTATCAATTATCAGGATTTGCAGGGGATTGGAATGACTAGCAAACTGGCACTTCCAACATTGATTGCCCTGTGTTCCATTGCATTAGGGAAACCTACAGTCAGTACCTTGGCTGTTTTAGGAGAGATCAGTATCAGTGGAACCATGATTAAAGTAGATGATCTTGCAAATGTATTGCAAGTGTGTCTGGATAGCGGAGCAAAAAAGATTTTACTTCCGATTACTTCTGCCGGAGATTTGGGAAGTGTTCCGGCGGAGCTGATGGGAAGCTTTAATATTATCTTTTATAATAGTGCGGAAGATGCAGTGTTTAAGGCGCTGGGGGTAGAATAGGGGGCGATTAGTATGTTGAATTACGAACGAGGATCAGAATGGAGACGGTGGGATTTACATATTCATACACCGGGGACACTGAAAAATGACCAGTATGAGGGTAAGGCAATAGAAGAAAAGTGGGACAATTTTTATGACACCATTGCGCAGTATATTGGCGATGGGACAGATCCACTTAGAACGATTGAAGTAATTGGAATTACAGATTATCTGTCAATAGATAATTACAATAAAGTGATGCAAGACGGCAGACTTCCGGACGAGATAAAGCTTGTTTTACCGAATGTCGAATTACGGATGGTACCTTTGGCAAAAACGGCTCCTATAAATATCCATTGTATTTTTGATCCTATTTATTCCGATAGTTTGGAAAGCAGATTTTTTGGTAAACTTAAATTTTCATTTGGCGGAAGTGCATACAGTGCTGTACATGATGAATTAATACGATTGGGGCGGGATTACAAAAACGATAAAACGCTTTCTGAAGATCAGGCTTACATTGTTGGAGTTAATCAGTTTGTTTTGGAATTTTCAACCTTGAAGAAAATTTTTGATGAAGACCAGGAGTTGAGAGAGCATTGTATTATTGTTGTGTCAAATAGTAGTGGTGATGGTGTTTCCGGTGTTGTTGAACATTCGGCATACTTTCTGGGCGCCGTTTCCCAGATGGATGCAACAAGGAGGTCTGTTTATCAATTCGCAGATATGATTTTTTCTGCAAAAGCGTCAGATGTTAAATATTTCACGGGTAATGCAGCAGATAATTGCGAAATGGTGATACAAAAGTGCGGTTCATTAAAACCGTGTATTCATGGCTCAGATGCTCATACTTGTAAAAGGCTGTTTGAACCAAATGATAAAAGGTATTGCTGGATTAAAGCTGATCCGACTTTTAATGGATTTAGACAAGTTCTTTATGAGCCGCAAGATAGAGTAAGAATTTCTTCGATAAAACCTGAGATGAAACCAGATTATCAAGTGATTGACAGAGTGGAAATTTTAGATAAGGATTTTTCGTCTGCTCCCATCTATTTTAATGATAGATTGACATGTATTATTGGTGGTAAATCAACTGGAAAATCCTTGCTTTTACACAATATGGCATCGGCAATTGATCCAAATCAGGTTTCTGAAAAAATTGATGTTACAAAGAATAATAATAAGACAATCAAAGACGTGAAAGTTTATTGGAAGGACGGAGCAATCAGTCAGAGGGACTCACATTCACAAGAACATAAAATTGTATATATTCCGCAAACCTATTTGAATAGGCTTTCAGATGAGCATGAAGAATTAACTGAAATAGATGAAATCATTCATGATATTGTAATGCTCAATCCTGATGCAAAGAATTCATATGCTGAGCTTAATCAGAGCCTTGGAGAACTTAAATCGGAAATTGATAGAACAATTTATACCTTGATCCAACAGTATACAGATTGGCAAACACAGGTGAAATCACTTGCTGAAATTGGAACAAAAGTGGGTATTGAAAAGGAAATAAAGAAACTAAAAGATGAAAAGGAGAAGCTATCAAAAGAACTATCCTTATCCGAAGAGGACATAAGTGTATATGATGAAGCAATTAGGACAATAGCCTCATTAGATAGCAAGATACAGTCTCTAGAAAAGTATATGGGAACTATACAGGGAATCCAATCATTAGTAACACTTGTGGATGGAGATTATGATCTGTCGGATAATTTGTTAGTAAAAATAAAAACTTCTGGAGAAAAAGCTGTACAAGCGGCGGATGAGGTATGGCACAATGACCAAAAGATTTTGCTTACTGATTTACAGAAAGAATTGCAGGAAATAAAAGACAAACGAGCTGAAAAAGAGGCAATTGCGAAACCACTTTCAGTTAAGATTTCCGAAAATGAAGCTATAAAGAAATTGACTGAAGCCGTGCAGGATGAGGAAAAGAAATTAGATAAATTTGTTGAAGTTGAGAAACAAACAAAAAAAACCGAAGAAAGATACAATGAGTTATTGCAGCAACTTACAGCGAGATTCATGAAATATCGAGAACTTCATCAAGTTTATGCGACCGCTATTAACGAGAATAGGGAATTAGCAATGGAGGATTTGGAGTTTTCTGCAGAAGCTCCTTTCCGTAGGGATGCATTTACTCAGGAAATTCAGTCCTGTTTTGACCGTCGTACTTCTTTTAGAAGCTATATTGATTTGGAAAAATATGATGAATCTTGGGTTGAAGCCGACAATGTAACTAAACTGATAAATGCGATTGTAGATGGGACTATACACCTTATTAGAAACAAAACACCGGAAAATGTTTTACGAGAGTTACTGGGAGATTGGTATAACTCAACCTATAAGGTCAGTATGGATGGAGACTTAATAGACGAAATGTCCCCTGGTAAAAAGGCACTTGTATTGCTTAAAATGTTGATAAGCCTTGCAGAAAGCACATGTCCTATTCTTGTTGATCAGCCAGAAGATGATTTGGATAACAGATCTATTTTTGATGAACTGATACCTTTTATCAAAAAGAAAAAGATTATGAGACAAATTATTGTGGTCACTCATAATGCTAATGTGGTTTTGGGTGCGGATTCTGAGGAGGTAATAGTAGCCAACCAAAATGGGAAAAATTCTCCGAATAAGAAATTTCGTTTTGAGTATCGTTCTGGATCAATAGAGGATGATTTGCCGGAAGAATCTGGAAGGACAGATACACTTGGGAAACAAGGAATCCAGCAACAGATATGTGATATCCTGGAAGGCGGAAAATCTGCGTTTGATCTGCGTAAGCATAAATATCGGATTTAATATTTAGAGAAAGAAAGCGCAAAACAGAAAGTATGAAATTCTAAAATTCACATAAACCTTCAACTGGTGTAAGACTTTTGCCAGTTTGAGGGTTTATTTGATTAAAGAGAAAATTTAAAAAAATTAGCACTCACTACTTGACAGTGCTAACAAACAAGTGCTATAGTACAGCTAGAACAAAGGAAGAGGGATAAAAAGAGCAGGTGTAATGAATCATGATAATACACACGCTCCGAAGACTTCCCGATCCCGGGTTCCCTGAAACCAACATCCGAGATCATATCAAGGATGCTGATAAGGCTGTGTAAGCAGCCCATAGATCAATTCAGAGAATAATGTTTATGGAAGGAGAAATGACTTATGTTAATGCCTAGTATTTTTGGAGAGAATTTATTTGATGATGACTGGATGGATTTCCCGTTTGACAGATTCGACAGAGAGTTCTGGGGAAAGAAGAATCCGCTGTATGGTAAGAATGCAAAGAACATGATGAAGACAGACATCCGCGAGCATGATGCGGGATATGAACTGGATATCGACCTTCCTGGATTTAAGAAAGACGAGATCAATGTGGATCTTGAGAATGGCTACCTGACCATTTCAGCGACAAAGGGTCTCGATAAAGATGAGCAGAACAAGAAAGGAAAATATATCCGCAGAGAGCGCTACGCAGGAGCAATGCAGAGAAGCTTCTATGTAGGCGATGATATCACACATGAAGATATCAAGGCGAAATTCGAGGACGGTATTCTGAGACTGAGCATCCCGAAGAAGGATCAGCAGGCCGTAGAGACCAAGAAGCATATCGCGATTGAGGGATAATTTTATAAGATAGATAAAAAAGGCTTCGGTGCCGGATGGCGCCGGAGTTTTTTTATGCAGGGTATTCCATCTTTTCCTGTTTCTGCTATAATGGTCTGCGGAATTTACTGCGCACACCGCCGGACGGCGGAGGCGGCGCGCCGGAAGAGAGGGGATACAGAAGATGAAGAAGACAAATGATTTCGGCAGGGATTCGATCCCCCTGCTTGTATTAAAAATATCAATTCCGTTTATGTTCGCTCAGTTTGTGAACGTGCTCTACAGCATCGTGGACCGGATCTATGTGGGGAATATTCCGGTCACAGGAGCGGACGCCCTTGCAGGGGTGGGAGTGTGTGCGCCCATCGTTACGCTCCTGTCATCCTTCGGCACGTTGTTCGGGATCGGCGGTTCAGTCTTGTTCTCTGTCCGGCTTGGGGCCGGGGATGAGAAGGGCGCCCGGCGGATCCTGGGAAACAGTTTTACGCTGATGCTGATCGTCTCGGTCATATTGACCATATTTTTCCTTCTGACAAAAGAATATCTTCTGAGCTGGTTCGGGGCGAGCGAGGTGACGTTTCCCTACGCGGATTCCTATATGACGATCTACACTGCGGGGACGGTCTTTGCGCTGCTCTCTATGGGAATGAACTACTTTATCACAGCGCATGGCTTCCCGCTCCTGGGGATGATGACGACGCTGATCGGCGCGGTCATCAACATTGTGCTGGATCCGGTGTTCATCTTCCTTTTTCATATGGACATTGCAGGTGCCGCCGTGGCGACGGTGATCGCCCAGACAGCATCCTGTGTCTTTGTCCTCTGTACGCTGAGGAGGAAGAAGATGAAGATCCCGCTTGTGCTCATGCGCCCGGAGAGGCGGCTTGGGATACAGATCGTCAAGATCGGTTTCTCTCCCTTCCTGATTCTCGCGACTGACAGTATCATTATCATCGCGCTGAACGCAGTGCTCCAGCATTACGGCGGTCCGGAGTACGGAGATACGCTGGTGACCGCAGCCACGATTGTTCAGAGCTATATGCTGCTGATCACATCGCCCATGCTGGGGATCACGGGAGGTTCACAACCTCTGATCAGCTTTAATTACGGCGCGAACAGACCGGACCGGATCCGGAAGACGTTCTTCTGGGTGCTTATGCTGTGCTTCTGTTTTACAGCGGTGATGTTCCTCATCTCCAGGATCATGCCCCAGTATTTTGTGCGGATCTTCACAGATAATCCGGAGTACGAGGAGCTGGCGGTCTGGGGGATCCGGGCGTTTACGCTGATGATCGTTCCGCTGAGCTTCCAGTATGTGATCGTGGACGGACTGACCGCACTCGGAATGACGAAGACGTCTCTGAGCCTTTCGCTGATCAGAAAGTCGGTGTACTTCGGGGGCACCTGTGTGCTGCCCCTGTTTTTCGCGGCTCGGACAGCTTTCTATGCAGAGCCGCTGGCGGACGGGCTGGCGGCGGCACTCTCCTGTACGGTATTTTCCTTTGTGTACAGAAAGTATCTGCGGGGCGAAGGGCGTCTGAAGGAGATTAAGATGTAAGGCGGATGCAGGCGGGATATGAGCGGGCAGGCGGCGCGGGGACTTGGTTCTCCGCGCCGTTTTCATGCGTGCGCCGGTCAAAGAGGACAGTACTTTCTGTACTTCACATTGCCCCCCTGAGAAATGCGGTACGGCGAGAAAGTGCAGCGCGGGTTGCAGGAACGGGGGAAACTATTTATAATGGGCGTATGAGAAAAAACAGGGAGATAAATACTATGATCAAGGTGATAGCAAGCGATATGGACGGAACCCTTCTCGGAAACGACCACAAGCCTGCTTCGGAGACGCTGGAGGCGGTGAAAGAGGCGTGCGCTGCGGGGATCCGTTTTATGATATGCACGGGGAGGAATTTCCCCGGAGCCATGAATGAACTGGAGAGGGCGGACCTGACCTGTGACTATATTGTGAGCAGCGGAGCAGAGGTGAGGGACCCGCTCCGTCGGGTGGTACGGACGATCCCCATCAGTCCGAAGCTGTGCAGGGCGATCTATGACACGGTCAGGAGATATCCGATCTCAGTCACGTTCTGTACGGACGGAGATGACTACAGGATCGGAACGGAAGAGGAAGTGGAGGAGAGCATCATCCGGCAGATCCAGATGTTCCATCTGAACCTGTGCAGAGATGAACTTAAGGATACAGAGATCTATCGGCGCTTCAAGAGAACGACGAGGATTCTTCCCAGCCTGGAGCGGCTGGAAGAAACCGGAGTGCCCGTGTATAAGATATTCCTGTTCTCCACGGATATCGAGATGCTGGACCGGATCCGGACAAACCTGGAAACGAACCGGGGGATCGCGGTGGCGTCGTCATTCGAGACCAATCTGGAGATCACGGATGTGAAGGCGCAGAAGGGACCGGTGCTGAAGGAGTATATCGAGTCCCTCGGGTATTCTATGGACGAGGTCATGGTCCTTGGGGACAGCCTGAATGATCTCTCTATGATTTCCATGGACTTCGGCGCCACGGTCGCCATGGAGAATGCGGTGCCGGAGGTCCGCCGCGCGGCAAAATATATCACAAAGTCAAACGAAGAGCTGGGAGTCGCATATGCGATCCGGGAACTGCTGAGAAAGCAGGAAAAATAGCAAGAACATGCCGGAGAGGATATTACGGTTCCCTGCTGTGCCTCTGCGTGAAAGACAGAGCGGTACAGAGAAAGGGCGGTGCGAGAGATGGGATATACTTACGTGATGTCAGATATACATGGAATGGCTCACCTGCTGAGGCGGATGCTTGAGAAGATCCGCTTTTCAGACGAGGATCAGCTGTACATCCTGGGAGATATGATCGACCGGGGACCTGATCCGGCGGGTGTGATCGATCTTGTGTCTCAGAGCAGGAACATCACCGCGCTCAGGGGAAACCACGAGGACTCCTTTGCAGAGTGGTATGAGAATGTGGAAGATAAGGTGGAAAACCGCTACTATTATAATACGTATGATGTCCTGACCGGAAGCGCGGAGACGATGGTGAAGATCCCCCGGTATGTGAACTGGATGAAACGGCTTCCCCTCTATAAGAAGCTGAAGAGACAGGACGGATGCTATCTTCTGGCACATGCCTCCACGGAGGGGATCCTGCAGTTCTGGAAACGGTCAAAAGACGGGTTTATCTGGGATTCCTCCATGGTTGACAGAAAGCGTGGCATTCCGGGATATGTCTCGATCGTGGGGCACGTGCCCACGTTTATTATAAGAGGATATCCCCAGGAGCCTGCCACGATCTGGCACAGCCCTGACGGCACGCTCATCGATGTGGACTGCGGCGCAGCCTTTGCTTACTGCGGCGGAAGGCTGGGCTGTCTCTGTCTTGAGACGAGGGAAGAGTTTTATGTCTCGGAGAAGGAGGAAGGATGAAGATACATTACAGGATCAGGAAAGATCAGATCGAGATCGTCAGGTGCTTCAGTGCAGATCCGCAGATCGTCCTGCCGGAACAGATCGGAGGACTTGCGGTGACGCAGACAGCGGCGTATGCTTTCTCGGACCGGAAAGGGACGGAGGAAGAGGATGTGCGCGTCTTTGAGACAGAGGAACACCGGATGTTCCGGGACGAGGAGATCCTTCTGGCGGGAGAAGCGGTGGAGAGCGTTGCATTCCCCGATACGATGCAGAAGATCGGGAGATATGTTTTCTACGGCTGCAGGAATCTAAAGGAGCTGTCCTTCTCGGATCAGCTGGAGGATATCGGAAGCGGGGCGTTTACCGGCTGCCGTTCTCTGAACCGTCTGGAGGTGAACCTGACAAAAGGGGACAGGACCTGTGTGAAGGAGATTCTGGGAGACCTCTGGCAGAGGATCGATGTGACGCTGCGGAAGGGGGAAGAGGAGGCAAGACTCGTATTCCCGGAACACTACGAAGAGGCTGTGGAGAACACGCCGGCGAGGATCCTCTTTACTGAGCATCACGGATCGGGAAACAACTACCGCCAGTGCTTCTATAATAAAGAGACCGATTTCCGGAAATATGACTCGCTGTTCTTTCTGGCAAAGGCACAGGATAAGACAGGGGTGCTCACGGATCTTGTGTTCTCCAGGCTGATGTACCCCGCAGAGCTGACGAAGGATGCGGAAGCGGAATATGAGTCTTATGTCCGGGAGCACCAGGCGGAGGTGCTGCAATATCTGACGGACACTGAGAATATGGCAGTGTTGAGAGAGATCGCCCGGAGGGATCTCTGGGAGAAGGACGCCCTGGGTGGAGCGGCGGATCACGCGGCGCGCACAGGGCACAGGGAAGTTCTGAGCTTCCTGATGGAGGAGAAGCACAGGCGGTTCCCTGAGAAGCGGAAAAAGTATGAACTCTAGGAGGCGGCGATGACAGAGATCGGATATAGAAGGACAGGACCGGCGGACGGACAGGATATGGAAGAAGCGGCGGAAAAGCTGAAAAGCCTGGGCGTCAGTATTCTCTGCGCGGCGAGGGACGAGCTGTATTTCTCCATGCGTTTCCTCGACGTCGCCCTGAGCAGCTTTGTATACCAGATGGACAGCTCGGTAAGTCCTTTCGGGACAGACGGAGCAGTCATGTATTTTCACCCTCAGCAGCTGGGAGGACTGCTGAGAGAGAATCGGATCCTTGTGAACCGGGGGTATCTGCATATGGTCTTCCACTGCATCTTCCGGCATATGTTCAAGCGGACGGACGATGAGAGATACTGGGACTTAAGCTGCGATATCGCGGCGGAGCATCTGATCGACGGCTGCGATAAGCGGCCGGTCCGGTGGTCGAGAAGCCTTCTGCGCAGGGAGACCTACCGGAAGCTGGAGACCGGCGGGCGGGTGATGAACGCAGAACGGATCTTCCGGGAGCTGAAAGCCTGGGAGCTTACAGAGAAGGAGCTCTCAAGGCTGGAGGAAGAATTCCGGACAGATGATCACCGGTATTGGGAGAACAGAGGCCCGGAGCGGAAAAAGGAGCCTGAGCTGAGCCGGAAGTGGCAGGAGATCAATGAGAAGATGGAGACGGATCTGGAGACATTTTCGAAGGAGGCGTCAGAAGAGAACGGCAGCTTTCTCGGGCAGCTCAGAGTGGAGAACAGGGAGCGGCAGAATTACAGGGAGTTCCTGCGGAAGTTCTCTGTCCTGCGGGAGGAAATGGGAACGGATCCGGATACCTTTGACTACGGGTTCTACAGCTACGGCCTCTCTCTGTATGGGAACATGCCGCTGATTGAGCCGCTGGAGACACGGGAGGTCAGGCGGATCGCGGACTTTGTTATCGTGATCGATACTTCCATGTCCTGCTCCGGCACGCTTGTCAGAAGATTTCTGGAGGAAACTTACAGTGTGCTGAAGCAGAATGACAGCTATTTCCGAAGGGTGAATGTGCATATCATCCAGTGCGACGAAAAAGTGCACTCGGATGTGAAGATCACCTCGGAGAAAGAGCTGAAAAAATATATGGACCAGTTCGAACTGTACGGCGAGGGCGGGACAGACTTCCGCCCGGCGTTCGCCTATGTGGATGAGCTGCTCGGAAGGGGAGAGTTCGATGATCTGAAAGGACTCATCTATTTTACGGACGGATACGGGATCTACCCCTCCCGCATGCCGCCATATAAGACGGCGTTCGTCTTTCTTGAAGAGGACTACAGAGATGCGGACGTGCCGGCATGGGCGCTCCGTCTGGTGCTCAGAGAGGACGAACTTGAGAGCGCCGGCAATTGAGCGCAATGGGCAAAATGATTCAGGAGGATAAATAATTTGAATATAAAACGTGCAAAACAGGAGATCAAAGATACAATAGCGGCATATCTTGCAAAGGATGCCTTCGGAGGATACAGGATCCCGGCGATCCGCCAGCGGCCGGTGCTTCTGATGGGGCCTCCGGGGATCGGCAAGACTCAGATCATGGAGCAGATTGCCAAAGAGATGGGGATCGGCCTTGTGGCGTATACGATCACGCACCACACAAGGCAGAGCGCGGTCGGACTTCCCTTTATCAGAGAGAGAGTATACGGAGGAAAGACTTATTCCGTGACAGAGTATACAATGAGTGAGATCATCGCCTCTGTGTACGAGAAGATGGAGCAGACGGGGATTCCGGAAGGCATCCTCTTCCTTGATGAGATCAACTGTGTATCGGAGACGCTGGCGCCTGCGATGCTTCAGTTCCTCCAGGCGAAGACCTTCGGCAATCAGAAGCTTCCGGAGGGGTGGATCATCGTGGCGGCGGGAAATCCGCCGGAGTATAACAAGTCGGTCAGGGAGTTTGATGTGGTGACACTGGACCGCCTGAAGAAGATCGATGTGGAGGCGGATTTTTCTGTGTGGAAGGAGTATGCGTACAGGCAGGGGATCCACCCCGCGGTCATCTCTTACCTGGAACTGAGGAAGGAGAATTTCAGCCGCATCGAGAACACGGTGGACGGCAGACAGTTTGCCACTGCCAGAGGCTGGGAGGACCTCTCCCAGCTCATCCAGATCTATGAAGATCAGGGAAAAACGGCGGATCGGGATGTGGTATACCAGTATATCCAGCACCGGACCGCGGCGAAGGATTTTGCCAATTATCTGGAACTCTACTATAAATATAAGAAGGATTACGGTGTGGAGGATATTCTGGACGGAAGATGGGACGACGTGACCGTGCAGAAGATCAAGGCAGCGCCATTTGACGAGCATCTCAGCATCGTCAGCCTCCTGAACGGGAAGCTGAGCAGTATGTTCACGGAGTGTTTCCGGATGGATTCCTATGTGTCGAAGCTCTATGAATATCTGATCTGCTACCGGGACAGCCAGAATACGATGATGCTGGAGGATGTGCTTAGGATTGCGGAGAAGGATCTGGAGGAACAGAAGCGGGCGGAACAGATCACACGGGAGGAAGAGAAGATCCTGCTGCGCGTGATCGAGACGCTTGGAAAGTTTTCCACAGAGCTGAAGGGAGAGCTGTTCATAGGGGACGCGGCGTTCGATGAAGTCCGCGCCATGTTCAACAGGGAGACAGATGCGCTGGATTTTCTGCTTTCTCAGACATCGACAGTGCTTGATACTGCATTCCGGTTCCTGGAGGACGCCTTCGGCGAGAGCCAGGAGATGGTGGCGTTCATCACCGAGCTGAACGCAAACTATTATGCAGCCTGGTTCATACGGGAGAACGGATGCGATCTTTATTACCGCTATAATAAGGGGCTCCTGTTTGACGACCGGCAGCAGGAGATCCTGCGTCAGATGGATGAAGTGGAAGATCTGATGAACCGGGGAATAAAATAGTCTTCTTTTTTTTCAGAGAAGATTATGCTAGAATGGAACCATGGCACTAAACTATTCTTGAATTGAGAGAGGCGAGACTATGGATGTAAGAAAAATGAGAAATGAAGCGCTCGGCAGGCGCGTGGTCAAAGCGCTGGAATCACGGAATATGGAAGCCTACTATGCAGCGACTAAGGAAGAGGCCGTGCAGAAGGCACTCGAACTGATTCCGAAGGGGAGCACCATCAACATGGGAGGTTCCATGTCCGTGCGCGAGGTGGGGCTGCTGGATGCAGTCTGTTCCGGAGATTACGAGTTCTATGACCGGGATAAGGCAGAGACTCCGGAAGAGAGGAACGAGATCGCGCTGAAAGCGTTCACCAGCGACTGGTTCCTCGGGAGCGTCAACGCGATGAGCGAAGACGGAGTCTTTGTGAATATTGACGGAAATGCAAACCGAGTGGCAGCATATGCGTTCGGACCGAAGAATGTCCTTCTTATCGTTGGGATGAACAAGATCGTCAAGACCGAGGAGGATGCGATGCACCGTGCCAGGAATGAGGCGGCGCCGATCAATACGCAGAGATTCGGGATCGACACGCCGTGTGTAAAGAGCGGGAGCTGCGCTGACTGCAAGAGCCCGGACTGCATCTGCTGCCAGATCATGATCACGAGATTCAGCAGGATCCCGAAGCGGTTCAAGATCATCCTTGTGGATGAGAACCTCGGGTTCTGACATCGGCAGCGGTTATCTGCTGGAGAAAGAAGGGTATAACCGGAGGACGGGGAGCAGCACGCAGAGAAAAAAGCATCAGGACAGCCAATGCTGACGGAAAGGAAAACAGGAAATGGACAGAAAAGACAAGAGGAGAGCTTCGGGCAGGCCGCAGGAGGAAGATGAAGTCCGGAGCGGAAAGAAACGACGGCCGGAAAGCGGGGAGGAGAGCCGGCGCCGCAGGAGTTCCTCGGCAGGCAGGAAGAGAAGGAAAGGCGCAAAGGGAAGAGGCGGAGCAGAGCAGAGAGCCGCTCAGGCACAGAATTATAAGAAACGGAAGAAGAAGCGCACTGCGCTCAACATCGTATCTACTGTAGTCCTTGTGGCGGCGATATGCGTTTTCGTTTTTTCTCTGTATCAGCTTGTCATGACGCTGGTGCCTTATTACACCGGCGGTCAGGAATACGATAAGATCAGGGATCTTGCGATCACGACAGACGACAACGGACAGGGATTCAGCGTTGATTTTGACGTTCTGCTCGAACAGAATCCGGATACGGTCGCCTGGATCCGGTTTGAAGAACCTTCGATGATCAACTATCCGGTGGTGAAGAGCTCGGACAACAGCGATTATCTGACGAAGACCTTTGTGGCGAACGACAACAAGCTGGGCGCCATTTTCATGGATTACAGGAATACGTCGGATTTTTCAGACAGGAACACCTTTATTTACGGACATCATCTGAATGTGGGCGGAGAGATGTTCTCGGAGCTTCTGGAGTATGAGGATGAATCTTTCTGTCAGGAGCACCCGAATTTTTATATCTACACGCCGGACGGCAGGGTGAGGACCTACACGATATTCTCTGCGGGGATCGTCAAGGACACAGCGGAGAATTATAATATTACATACGATTCGGACGAGGCTTTCACAAAGTATCTCGATCTGTGCAGAGAGTCATCCAATTACCAGGTGGACGTGGACCTGAACGCGCAGTCGAAGATCGTGAGCCTGTCAACATGTACAAATGTGCGTGACGATGAGAGGTTCCTCGTACAGGGCGTCCTGACAGAGGAAGTGGGCGGAGAGTAGAGGCCATACAGCTTCTGCGGCCCGGGAGAAGGAGCCCTTCCACAAGGGGAAAGGAGCGGGAAAATTGGCAGACAGATTTGAAGTCGGGGACATCATTAAAATGAAGAAGCCGCATCCCTGCGGCAGCCATGAGTGGGAAGTCCTGAGAGTCGGAGCGGACTTCCGGCTGAAGTGCATGGGCTGCGGCCATCAGATCATGGTGCCCAGAAAACTGGTTGAAAAAAATACGCGCCAAATCACAAAAAAAGCTTGAAACCTTAAGATTCTTATGGTATCATGAATAACCGTGACATACTGCCGGATAGAATCTGGCGATTGATCAAAATTCCTTGCTCCCGGAAACTGCCGGGGGCCAGAGACCATAAGGAGGTGCAGAGCATGAACAAGTATGAATTAGCTGTTGTTGTAAGCGCAAAACTCGAGGACGAAGCGAGAGCGGATGTGATCGAGAAGGTAAAAGCACTTGTTACACGTTTCGGCGGCAACGTGACAGACGTGGATGAGTGGGGCAAGAGAAGATTCGCTTACGAGATCCAGAAGATGACAGAAGGATATTACTACTTCGTACACTTCGAGGCTGAGACTACGGTTCCGGGCGAAGTGGAACAGCGTATCCGCATTATGGACAACGTGCTCAGATATTTATGCGTGAAACAGGAAGCATAAGCGGAAAGAGGTATATATGAATAAAGCGATTTTAGTAGGACGGTTGACAAGAGATCCTGAAGTAAGATATTCACAGGGCGAGAACGCGACAGCGGTTGCGAGATATACAGTTGCTGTTGACCGCAGATTCAAGAGGGACGGAGAGCCGACGGCGGATTTCATTCCGTGTGTCGTATTCGGACGTTCCGCAGAATTCGCGGAGAAGTATTTCCGCCAGGGAATGCGGGTTTCTATTTCCGGACGAATCCAGACCGGGAGCTACACGAACAGGGACGGCGTAAAGGTTTATACGACGGAAGTGATCGTGGAGGAGCAGGAATTCGCAGAGAGCAGAGCTGAGAGCGAAGCGAACAGAGCTTCCTATAACCGTCAGCAGTCTGCACCGTCACCGAGCGTTGACGCAGGGGACGGATTTATGAATATCCCGGATGGCATTGATGAGGAGTTACCGTTCAACTGACCGGAAACACTTAGTGAGCGCAAGGTGCAGCCGAAGCGCGAATTTAGTGTGAGGTCGTTCGATTTCTTTGGCGAGGTCTTTTCGAGCCTAGGAAATTGAACTTCACTATGAAGAAAGGAGAACACCATCATGGCTTACGAGAAGGGAAGCAGACCAGAAGGCGGCTTCAAGAGAAGAGGCCCGGCGCGCAGAAGAAAAAAAGTGTGCGTATTCTGTGGTAAAGAGAATAACGAGATCGATTACAAGGACGTTGCAAAGTTAAAGAAATATGTTTCCGAGAGAGGTAAGATCCTCCCGAGAAGAATCACAGGAAACTGTGCAAAGCATCAGAGAGCGCTGACAGTAGCGATCAAGAGAGCAAGACATATTTCTCTTATGCCGTACGTTCAGGACTAATCAGAGAGATACAGCTGACTTCAGAAATGATTTTCTGGAGTCAGTTTTTTTGTGCGATTTGTTTACAGCTGACAGTTTTCGCTGTAGTTATTGACATATGTTCATAATGGAGTATACTGGACTTAGGTTTCAGCTGCGGAAAAGTGCAGCAGGAAGGAGGGAAAGTATGGCGAGACCGCAGAAACAGAGATGTATCTGTTCTGTGCCGAAGATCACCAGTTTTACCCCGAAGGGATCTTCGGTTTCAGGCAGTGTGAATCTTACATATGACGAATATGAAGTGATCCGTCTGCTGGATCATCTCAGACTGACCCAGGAGGAATGTGCGGAGCGGATGCAGATCTCCCGTCCCACTGTGACCCGGATCTATAATGAAGCGCGGCGCAAGATGGCGGATATGCTCGTAAACGGAAAGGAACTTACTATCGGCGGCGGAGATGTCACTGTGTGTACGGAGATGAAGCCGGAGTGCGTCAATGAAGAACACTGCTGTCATAAGAACAGAGAACTGCTGCGGGGCTGGCGCGAAATGGAGACAGAAGTGCCGGAACAGGACGGCGCGGAGAATATGCAGAGAGGAAAAGAGGTAGAGAGATGAAAGTATTGATCATCGGCGGAGTTGCCGCCGGAACAAAGACAGCTGCAAAGCTGAAGAGAGAAGACCGGAGCGCAGAAGTCACAGTCATCACAAAGGATAAGGATATCTCCTATGCGGGATGCGGGCTGCCTTACTATGTGGGCGGCCTGATCGGAAGCAGGGACGAACTGATCGTGAACACGCCGCAGAAATATTCCGGACTGACGGGCGTGGAGGTGAAGACAGGAAAGGAAGCTGTTGCGCTGAATGCGGAGAAAAAGGAAGTCACTGTCAGAGATACCGCTTCGGGAGAGGAAGAGGTCTGTCCTTATGACAAACTGGTGATCGCTGTGGGAGCTTCCCCGGCAGAGCTTCCTATCGAGGGAAAGGATCTTCCGGGTGTGTTCCGGATGCGTACACCTGATGATGCGGAAGGGATCCGCGCTTATGCGGAGGAGAATAAGGTGAGGAAAGCTGTCGTGATCGGCGCCGGATTTATCGGACTGGAGGCGGCTGAGAACCTGAAGGCAAGAGGCATCAATGTGACAGTCATTGATTTTGCTTCTCAGATCCTTCCGAATATCCTGGATCCGGAGATGGCGGCATACGCGAAGAAGCATCTGATCAGCGCCGGGATTCGCGTTCTGACAGGAACGAGCGCGCAGGAGATCCTGGGTACAGATCAGGTGACGGGCGTGAAGACGTCAGCGGGAACACTTCCCTGTGAGCTGCTCATCATGGCGGCGGGGATCCGGCCGAATACGGATTTCCTGAAGGATACAGGGATGGAGATGTTCAAGGGAACCATTCTTGTAGATAGTACGATGAAGACGAGCCTGGATGACGTGTATGCGGCGGGAGACTGCGTGATGGTGACAAACCGGATCACAGGGGCGCGCCAGTGGTCTCCTATGGGATCCTCGGCGAACATGGAAGGGCGCACACTGGCACAGGTGCTTACCGGATCACAGAAGACATACCCGGGCGTACTGGGAACCGGCGTGGTCAAGCTGCCGGGACTGAATATCGGCAGGACCGGGCTTACGGAGGAGCAGGCAAGAGAAGCCGGATACGATGTAGTGACCGTGCTGGCGCCGACGGACGACAAGGCACACTACTATCCGGATGCAGCTTACTTTATCACGAAGCTGATCGCGGACCGTACCACAAGGAAGCTGCTCGGCGTGCAGGTATTCGGACCTGGGGCGGTGGACAAGATGGTGGATATCGCTGTCATGGGAATCAATATGGGCGCAACGCTGGATGACTTTGAGAATGCGGACTTTGCATACGCTCCGCCGTTCTCAACGGCGATCCATCCCTTTGTGCAGGCAGTCTACGTGCTGATGAATAAGATCGACGGAAAACTGGTCAGCATGACTCCGGCAGAATATGCTGCGGGAAAGGCAGAGGGCTACCGTGTGGTGGACGTTCAGCCTGAACCGGCGATCAGAGGCGCGTTCTACGTCAACCTGGCACAGGTGAACGGTGAGATCGAGGGACTTGGAAAGGATGAGAAACTGCTCCTTGTCTGTGCAAAAGGTAAGAGGGCGTATTTCCTTCAGAACAGGATGCGCTATTACGGATATAAGAATACCGTCGTGCTGGAAGGGGCAACCTTCTTTAACGATGTGAAAGTAAAGAACGCGGAAGGGGCTGTATCCAAAGAGGAAGAGACAAGAGTAAAGGCGCTCGGTTTCCTGAAGGATAAGAGGACGCCGGACAAGTTTAACGGACGTGTGATCACCAGAAACGGCAAGATCACGTCAGAAGAAGCGAGAGTGATCGCCGAGGCGGCAGAGAAGTTCGGAAGCGGGGAAGTGACCATGACTTCCCGTCTGACCATGGAGATCCAGGGTGTTCCGTTTGACAATATCGAGCCCCTCAGAGAGTTCCTGATGCAGGCAGGTCTTGAGACCGGCGGTACAGGATCTAAGGTGCGCCCGGTCGTTTCCTGTAAGGGAACTACATGCCAGTACGGCCTGATCGATACATTTGCCCTGTCGGAAGAGATTCATGAGAGGTTCTATCACGGATACCGTGAAGTCAAGCTGCCTCACAAGTTCAAGATCGCGGTGGGCGGCTGTCCCAACAACTGCGTGAAGCCGGATCTGAATGACCTGGGCATCATCGGCCAGAGAGTGCCTCAGATCGATCTGGAGAAATGCCGCGGATGCAAGGTCTGCCAGGTGGAGAACAACTGCCCGATCAAAGTGGCGAAGCTGGTCGACGGAAAGATCACGATCGATGACAGCGCCTGCAATCACTGCGGCCGCTGCATAGGAAAATGTCCGTTCCATGCAATTGAAAACTACACTGCAGGATACCGCATCTACATCGGCGGACGCTGGGGCAAGAAGGTGGCTCAGGGAAGATATCTGGACAAGGTATTTACTGATAAGGAAGAAGTGCTCGCTGTCGTCGAGAAAGCGATCCTTCTGTTCCGCGAACAGGGAATCACAGGCGAGCGTTTTGCCGATACGGTTGCAAGGATTGGATTCGAGAACGTTCAGGAACAGCTTCTTGCAGACGATCTTCTTGCAAGAAAGGAAGAGAATATCAAAGCACAGAAGCATCTTGTCGGCGGGGCGACCTGCTAGAATATTTTCCGGTCAGGACTCAGTGCTTTTGACAGTTATCGTATAATAATATGACAGACAGGACATCCTACGGAGCGATGCGGGCGCTGCGCCCGCCGCCGGAGGATGTCCTGTCTGCATGTCTGCGCTTTTCCCCATACTGCGGCGCCGGATCCGCGGTCGCTTATTCTCCTTGAAACAGTAGTGGATTAAAATAAAAAAAGATGCTATAATAATGTCATTCTTGTGGGGCAGAGGGTTCCTCTGTCTCTTCGGTGCGCTGATTTTCTGTGTCTTTTGCACAGCATGAAATGAGGTAAACGTTATGGAAAAAAAGAAAATGCGTTTAAAGGGACAGCTGAGGATGTATATGCACTGGCCGCTGATCATGGCTGTGCTTCTCGTTGTCATGAATATCTGGATGTATGCGATCAGCAGGAGAGCGGGAGCTGTCATGTCGATCTTCATTATCATCTATCTGGCAATCGCAGGAGCCCTGTACTTTTACAACCGGTCGCTCATCCTGGCTGACCTGATCCAGTTTTCTGTCCAGTACAAGGGAATTGAGAATACGCTTCTCAAGGAACTTTCAATCCCTTATGCGATTGTCCTGGAGGACGGACGGATCCTGTGGCAGAACGACAGTTTTTCCGCTCTGATGGAAGGGCAGAAACAGGAAAAGTACATCAGCCGGATGTTCCAGGATCTGCATCCGGGAGTATTCCCGAAGGATGATATGGAGCATGTAGAGCTGGAGGTGAGCTACCGGGACAGAAGCTATCAGGCGGTACTCAGGAAAGTGTCGCTGGAGGGGTTCAGCGATAAGGAGGAACTCCTTCAGATCCCGGAGGAGAAGGAGTTTGTCGTGGCGGTTTCTCTCAGAGACGTCACAGAGCTTAATGCCTATATCCGTGAAAATGAGGATCAGAGGATGATCGCCGGACTGATCTACATCGATAATTACGATGAGGTCATGGAGAGCGTGGAAGAGGTACGTCAGTCGCTTCTCGTGGCGCTGATCGACAGAAAGATCAACAAATATATCGGCGATGTGGACGGCATTGTCAAAAAGATGGAAAAGGATAAATACTTTGTTGTTATCCGGAAGGAAAGCTATAAGAAGATCAAGGAAGACAAGTTCTCTCTGCTTGAGGAAGTGAAGCAGGTCAATATCGGGAACGCGCGCTCTGCGACGCTGAGTATAGGCCTGGGTCTCAACACGGCGACCTATGCGCTCAGTTATCAGTACGCCCGCGTGGCCATCGACCTTGCGCTTGCCCGGGGCGGCGACCAGGCGGTCATCAAGGACTGCAACGGGATCACTTACTTCGGAGGGAAGAAAGAGCAGACAGCGAAGAATACCCGCGTGAAGGCCCGCGTGAAGGCTGAGGCGCTGCGGGAGTTCATCGTGACGAAGGATCAGGTCATCGTGATGGGGCACAAGCTGGCGGATCCGGATTCCTTCGGAGCATGTATGGGAATCTACAGGGCGGTCGTGAGCCTGGAGAAAAAGGCGCATATCGTGATCAATGAGGTGTCGGGCTCCGTGCGTCCGCTGTACGATGAGATCGCGGAGAGTCCCTCTTATGAGGACGATATTTTCCTGACGTCAGAGCAGGCCCTGGATTATGTGAATGACAATACAATGGTCATCGTGGTGGATACGAATAAACCGCAGATGACAGAGTGTCCGGAGCTCTTAAGGCGCTCCCGGATGATCGCGGTCCTGGATCATCACAGACAGAGCAGCAATGTGATAGAAAATGCAGTGCTCTCTTATGTGGAGCCATATTCATCCTCAACCTGCGAGATGGTGGCGGAAGTGCTGCAGTACATCGTGGACGATATCAAGTTCCCGTCTGTGGAGGCTGACTGCATGTACGCCGGCATTATGATCGATACAAGGAACTTCATGAACCGGACAGGAGTCCGCACCTTTGAGGCGGCGGCATTCCTGAGAAGATGCGGAGCGGATATTACCCGCGTGCGGAAGATGTTCCGCGACGACATGGCTTCCTACAGAGCAAAGGCGGAGGCAGTGCGGATGGCGGAAGTCTACCGTGAGCAGTATGCGATCGCGGTATGTCCGAGCAATATTGAAAGCCCGACGGTCCTTGCGGCGCAGGCGGCGAACGAGCTGCTTGATATCAGCGGGATCAAGGCGTCGTTCGTACTCACGATCTATGAGGGCAAGATCTACATGAGCGCAAGATCCATTGACGAGGTGAACGTGCAGATCATCGCGGAGAAGCTCGGCGGCGGCGGTCATATCAATTCCGCGGGCGCCCAGTTTGACCACACGAACATGGATGAGGCAATCAGCGCGCTCAAGGAGACGATCGATAAAATGATAGAAGAAGGAGACATTTAATATGAAAGTGATATTATTACAGGATGTGAAATCTCTCGGGAAGAAGGGAGAGATCGTTAATGTAAACGACGGATATGCAAGAAACTTTATCCTGCCGAAGAAACTGGGCGTGGAAGCCACAGGAAAGAACCTGAATGACCTGAAGCTCCAGAAGAACAATGAGAAGAAGGTGGCTCAGGAGCATCTGGACGCGGCGAAAGACCTCGCGGCAAAGCTTGCCGAGGGCAAGGTGGAGCTTGCGATCAAGGTGGGAGAGGGCGGAAGGACCTTCGGCTCTGTATCCAGCAAGGAGATCGCCGCTGCAGTCAAAGAGCAGATGGGACTTGACGTAGACAAGAAGAAGATCCACTTAAAAGAGCCGATCAAATCTCTCGGAACACATATCGTAACAGTAAAACTACACCCAGAAGTTACAGCGGAACTGAAGGTTTCCGTGAAGGAAGAAGCGTAAGGAGACGGTTTTTCTATGGATATGGAAGCAGCAATGAAACGGATGCCTCCCCACAGTGCAGAGGCGGAACAGGCTGTTCTCGGGGCGATGCTGATGAATAAGGATGCCATCATGGTCGCCTCGGAGATGCTTTCCGGAGAGGATTTCTATCAGACAGCTTATGGGATCCTTTTTGACGCCGTCGTGGAACTTTTTCATGAGGGAAAACCGGTGGACCTGATCACACTGCAGGAGCACCTGAAGGAGAAGGATGTCCCGCCGGAGGTCAGCAGCATGGAGTTTGCAAGAGAACTCCTTGTGGGAACCCAGACCTCGGCGAATATCAAGTATTACGCGGAGATCGTAAGGGATAAGGCTGTCCTGCGCAGGCTGATCAAGATCAATGAGGATATTGCCAATGCGTGCTATCTTGAGAATCAGCCCCTGGAGGATATTCTGGAGCAGACGGAGAAGAGAGTGTTCGAGCTGGTAGAGCGGGGAAATTCTCAGGAGTATACGCCGATCAAACAGGTCGTGCTTAATGCTCTGGATGTGATTGAAAAGGCGTCCAAGACCAAGGGAACGGTCACGGGAATCCCGACCGGCTTTATCGACCTTGACTATAAGCTCTCCGGTCTGCAACGGTCGGATCTGATCCTGATCGCCGCGCGTCCGTCCATGGGTAAGACTGCGTTTGTACTTAATATCGCGCAGCACGTTGCCTTCCGGCAGAATCTGGCGGTCGCCATATTCAGTCTCGAGATGTCCAAGGAACAGCTGGTGAACCGTCTGTTTTCTCTGGAATCGCATGTGGACGCCCAGATCCTGAGGACGGGTAATCTCTCGGACACCGACTGGGAGAAACTGATCGAGGGTGCGGGAACGATCGGAAATTCCCGTATGATCATAGATGATACTTCCGGTATCTCGATCGCTGAGATGCGTTCGAAATGCAGGAAATATAAGCTTGAGCTGGGGCTGGACCTGATCATCATCGACTACCTGCAGCTCATGACCGGAAGCGGAAGCCGCAAGAATGAGAGCCGTCAGCAGGAGATCTCGGAGATCTCCCGTTCTCTGAAAGGGCTGGCAAGGGAACTGAATGTCCCGGTGATCGCACTTTCACAGCTCAGCCGTGCGGTGGAGCAGAGAACGGACAAGCGCCCGATGCTGTCAGACCTTCGAGAGTCCGGTGCGATCGAGCAGGATGCCGACGTGTGTATGTTTATCTACAGGGATGATTATTATAATCCTGACACAGAGGATAAGAATATTGCGGAGATCATTATCGCAAAACAGAGAAACGGCCCGATCGGCACGGTGCGTCTTGCCTGGATGCCGCAGTACACGCGGTTTGGAAACGAACTGCGGCAGCAGGATCAATAAGCGGTTATGTAAACATTTTTTTCAGCTTCATAATTGGGCTGCCTTTTACTGTCTCGCGGCGGTTCGCCTGCTGCTGGCGGATCAGGCAGTCCAGTTTGCGAAAATGCTCTTCCTCCTGGCGCTCCTTTGCCTGGAAGAGGTAATCCATTTCCCTCATGACATCAGTGGTCACGGTTCTGCTGATGTCTTTTTTTAATACTTCGTTGTTGTCTGCCACTACCTCGGCGAGTACATTCCCGATCAGTGAGCGGACCTGTTCAAGCTGAGTGACCGGAATGACTTCGGCAGGTTCCGCAGAGGATCCGGACACGGGGGCGCTTGATACGGCGGTTCCTGAAACCGGCTGCAGTGAGGTCTTCTTATCCTCCGCTGAGGTTTTGGCATGTCCCTCGGGCTGCCCCTTTGGCGCAGTCTTTGCGGCGGCATTCGCTGTGCTTCTGCCGGTGGAAGACGCCGCCGTCGGCTCCGCATCTGTGTTCCCGGAATCGGCATTGCCGGATGGAGACTGCGTTCCCTGAAGCTTCAGCCGCGTGGCCTTTAACTCTGGGATCAGAGGTTTTAAGTCCTTCAGAAGCATTCCTTCATCCTTCAGCTTCTTAATACAGCGGAAGAGCTGTATGTCATCCTTGGTATAATATCGATGTCCCATTTCCGTGCGGCCGATCGTCAGGTCAAGCTCCTCTTCCCAGTACCTTAAGACATGAGCTTCAACCTTCACCTGCTTGGCAGCCTCAGAAATCATGAATCTGACTTCACCCATTAATATTTATACCTCCTTGTCTCAACCTGCTCATATTATACCACACCCCTCCCATCTCAACCCCCATAATCGTTCGTCAAATTGTTACACCAATTCACACATGCGCCCGGCTGCATCAGCGTCCGGCTGTCAAGCTTGCTTGTAAAGCCGGATGCTGATGCAGCCGGGCATACGGCGAACGCCGCACAGTGAGATGAAGCTGCAAAGCGGCGGAATCGAACTGTGGCATGTGTGAAGTCCCTTCGAAAGTCAGCGTCCGGCTGTCAAGCTTGCTGGCTAGGTCGTCTCGCTCTCATCCCCGCCGCCCTGCTCCGGGACTGCAGCTTCCGGCTCCTGTTCCGTTACAGCGGAGCAGCACGGATCGCACTCTTCACAGTCATCCTTTAAGCGCTCTTCGAACTTCGGCGCGCAGAGCTCCAAAGGCTTGATCTCATAGTCAAGCAGCTCTCCCGCGACAAAATCCATACAGATCGTATCCTCGTCCGGGATGATATTTCCCTTCGGGACAACTGCCCTGCCGTTGTGGGGGACAAGGTACTGGGAGAAGTAGACGCTCTTGACATAGACGCTGATGCCGATCGTCAGAGAGGGCGTGTCAGTGTCAAAGTTGAGGATCTTGGGTATGGCGATCATGTTCAGCCCCTGTGTGAGCATACTGTTAGCGGTGCTGAATCCGATGTAATTGATCACGGGGCTGGTGACGCTGCCGTCCTGCCAGGTGAGACCGTATGGAGTGAAGATCTCCAGCTCTACATCGGACGGGTTTGTCTCTGCATCAAAGTACTCGTAGTCCGGCGCTTCAGGACCGGAGGGCAGATAGACAGCGGTTTCCGTAAATGTGTCCGTGACCCGTTTAGAACAGTCGTAGATCGTGACCGCAAAGGTCACTGACAGATTTGTCAGCGTGACAAGACTGCAGTTCGGCCGCCCGGGGATGCGGGTGACTGTGGTACGGGCACCGTTTTCTTCCGGAAAATCAATGCTCAGAATCTGTACGGAAGCATTCAGGGGATAACCGGATGTGGGGAGCGCTTCTGTGAGCGGGACCTCACGGCAGAGGTTGATGCCGATCTCATCGTAGACGACAGGCGCCAGGAGCGTCAGATTATCGCTCGTTCCGCAGATCGGGTTCGTGCAGACGTCGATACAGTCGGAATTATTGGCGATCCCGCTGCTGATATAGCGTCTTTTGCCGGTACATTTGCAGCCTTTTGGTCTATATTTGGGCATAAGGAAAACCTCTCTAAAAAATCTTTACTTTATTTTATGCCGCGGAAGTCTTTTTGTTCCGGTGATCCCATATATTCAAATGAGAGGAGGGAAACAATGAGCTGGATCTATGATCTTCCCGATGGAAGAAAAGCCTGCATTTATACAGAAGGGCGCAGAATCCTGTTCCATACATTTTCCGGCAGGAGCAGCGGCACATCTGCAGTTCTGAAAGAGGACTGCAGCTCCGGTCCTGTATGCCTCATGTATTACGGGACGATATATTTTGCCTACATAGATATGGAAGGAGAGATCGTATTTGACGGGATCGGAAGCGGAGATGAGATAAGAACAAGGCCGGAAGGAAAGCCGGAAGCGCTGCGGATCGCCTGCGCTGCCGGGCGCGTCAGCATCTTCTATCTGTCGGAGGCGGCGGATACGCGGACAAACCGCCTCAATATGTGGGATCCCTACGAAGGGACTACCCGTATGCTGCGGGAAGAAAATCAATATTTTCAGTATTCGGTCCAGCAGATGAACAATACCGTTCTGCTCATACTGTACCGGGGCTCGGAACTGATCTGTGCAGGTGTATGGAAGGGCGGAGAGTTCCGGTATGTACAGGAGGACGCGGCGGAACAGCGCAGAGAGAAGGCACGTCTGCTCACAGCCCTTGAGCAGGAACGAGAATCCGCGGAAAAGGAGAAGAGGAGGTATGAAAAGGAGCTGGAGGCTGAGAGGCGGCACAGCAGGGAACAGGATCAGAAGCTGAAGGAATATGAGCGTGTCATCCGGCAGAGAGAGCAGGAGATTGCTTATGCCAGCCGGAAATACGATGAGCTCGCCGGCTATGCTTCGAAGCTGCAGAAGGCAGTGAAGCAGTGGCGCGAACAGTATATGGAGGAGATCAGCTGACAGATGTGCCGCTTCGTTCTGCCGGAAAAGACAGAAAAATACCGCCCGGTTCCGGACGGTATTTTCTGCTTGTGATCACTTTGCGTTTTAATTTATTACTCTGCTGAAATAGCACCTGTCGGGCAGGCAGCTTCACATGCTCCGCAGTCTACGCAAGCATCAGCGTCGATCTCATATTTGCCATCGCCTTCGGAGATAGCGCCTACAGGACATTCGCCCTCGCAAGAACCACAGCTTACGCATTCATCACTAATTACGTGTGCCATAGTATGTATCCTCCTTCTTCTGATTACGAAAACGGTTCGTCCCCTTTTCGTTACCTACATTTTAATACAATCATGTTAAATATACAAGAGATTTTGATGTTCAAAATCCAGTACGTTGATCCGGAAATAAAAATTTAAGAAAAAAATACTTTATTTTTTGTACGTATGGTGTATTATAGTGAAATGATGCCAGTTGACCGGGGAAAGAGAAATTCACTTAACGGAGGCTAAAATGAAGAAAAAGTTTGTTTCAGTACTATGTGCTGCTGCGTGTGCGGGTATGGCACTGTGTGCATGCAGCCCGGAGAAGGAAGAGAATGTTTTTACGGGAGAGACTGCGAACGAGCCGGCTTACCAGGCAAATCTGGATGCGATCACTCCGTCCGCCTACAGGGATGTGGAAGGACTTGATCTGGAGCCGGGAACTTATATATCGGTGATCGGAAAGGAAGAGAATTCTTCCTACTGGAAGCAGATCAGGGCAGGCGTTGAGCAGGCGGCTGCGGATCTGAATGAAGCGCTGGGATACAGCGGGGGTGATCAGATCAAGGTGCTCTATAATGCGCCGGCAGACGGGGAGAATATTGACGAGCAGGTCAACATCCTGGATGAAGAGCTCGCCCGTTATCCGGATGTGATCGCGATCGCAAGCATCGATCAGGACGCTTCCGGTGTACAGTTCGATCTTGCGGCTGAAAACGGGATCCCGATCGTTGCGTTTGATTCGGGAAATGTCTACCAGGAGATCCAGTGTACCTGCAGAACGGACAATTCACAGGCGACGGCGGCAGGTGCGTCCAAGCTGTGCGAAGCTGTCGGAGACAGCGGAGAGGTCGCGCTGATCGTACATGATTCTGTGTCGGACAGCGCGAAGGAGAGAGAGGCGGCCTTCCGCGACACATTATCAGCAGAGCATCCGGGGGTCACAGTCGCTGAGACGATCTATATGGATGACCTGGATGAGATCAAGAAGAATGCGGCGGCGGAGCAGCTCAATGTCACGCTGGAAGAAGCAGAGGGGCAGCAGACCGCGGAAGAAGGACAGGACACGGAACAGAGCGATGAGACAGCTACAGTCATGGATGAGATCAATTCCATCGCGGACAGCATGAGCGATGAGGATGCAGTTGCGTACTGTCTTTCGAAGCATCCTGATCTGAAGGGGTGCTTCGGCACAAATGTCAATGCCACTCAGCTGGGGCTGAAGGCCTTAAAGAATATGGACAAGATCGATGACGTGGTGCTGATGGGATTTGATGCCGGTGCAGAACAGATCGAGGCGCTTCAATCAGGAGAAATCGACGGTCTTGTTGTTCAGAACCCGTTCGGGATCGGCTATGCAGCGGTCGTCGCGTCGGCGCGGACCGTCCTGGAGATAGGAAATGAGGCGGAAGTGAATACCGGTTATGTCTGGGTGGATCAGGAAAATATGGAAGAGAAATCTGTTCAGGCAATGCTGTATGAGTAGAATATAGGCAGAAGAAAAAAGCAGTCGCGCGACTGCTTTTTCTTTTTCAGGCTTTGCTTAAGGAAAAGATGAACTCCGTCCCCACGCCCTCGGTGCTTATGACGTTGATGTGTTCATCGTGTGCCTGTATGACTTCTTTGACAATGGACAGCCCCAGCCCGGTGCCTTTCTTGTCTTTTCCTCTCGACACATCGGATTTATAGAAGCGTTCCCAGATTTTGTTCAGCTCTTTCCGCGGGATTCCGATGCCGCGGTCCTTGACTGAGATAAAGATCTTGTCGTTTTTCTCAGTCACCTCAACCGTAATGGTTGATTCATTTTCGCTGAACTTGACTGCGTTGTCGAGCAGGTTGTAAAGTACCTGCTGGATCTTGCGCCTGTCGGCATAGACCCGCACCGTATCAGGCAGGAGCAGCAGCTCGATGGAAATATGTTTTGGAGTGCAGACGCCCTCGAATGACGCCGCGGTGTTTTTGATCACTTCCTGGATATCGAATCTTGTTTTATCCAGGAGCAGTTCCTTTGTGTCAAATTCGTTCAGTGTGAGCAGATCCGAAGTCAGGTCTGTCAGCCGTTCTGTCTCGAAAAGAATGATTTTCAGATACTTCTCATGGAGCTCCGGGGGGATAGTCCCGTCGTACATCGCCTCCACATACCCTTTGATGGAAGTGAGGGGGGAACGGAAGTCATGAGATACATTCGCCACGATCTTTTTCTGATAATCATCCATGTCTTTGAGCTGTACAGCCATAAAGTTGAGCGACGCCGACAGATACCCCATCTCATCGTGCGCGGACACGGGGATCTCGTATTCCAGATTCCCCATGGCATACTGCTTCGCCGCCTCGGTGATCTGCCGGAGCGGTCTGTAGACAAAGAAATGGAATCCCAGCAGAAAGATAAAGGACAGCAGGAAGATGACGAACAGGGAGATGTAGACCGGAACCAGCAGGGAGCTGCAGATCTCGTCAAGTGAGGAGACCGGCTTGTGGATCAGAAGATATCCTTCCGTTGAAAATCCCTGAGTCACCGGCGCCATCACGGTTATGACGTCTTCGTCAAAGTAGTCGTGGTAGGTGCCCACAATAAATTGATTTCCGCCGATTTCCGCCGGATTAAAGTCTTCGATGATCTCCGGGGAGGAAGTGCCCTCCACATTCGACGAGGTGATCATCGTACCGTCGTCCTTCACAAACCAGAGTGAGGACTCAAGGTAGAGCCTCATTGCGGCGAGCTGGGACTGTACTGCCCAGATGGGGGAGCCGTCCGTAAAGTAGGAGGGAAGATAATCATTGGCGATCAGTGTCGCCTCCCGGTAAAGAGTCCGGGAGGTGTCTTCCTCCAGCCTGTCAGTGAGCAGCTCCTCCGTCAGCGTGGCGGTAGTAAATATGCACAGAAATCCGAAGATGATGTACAGCGCGATAAATTTCAGATGTAGAATACTTTTCATAATAAGCAATATCTCCGAAGTTCAGGTTACCTGGTCTCAAATTTATATCCGATGCCCCATACAGTACTCAGGCTCCAGCGCGGATGATCTTTGATCTTCTCGCGGAGGCGCTTGATATGAACGTCAACGGTCCTTGTATCCCCCACATATTCATATCCCCAGATACGGTCCAGCAGCTGTTCTCTTGTGAAGACCTGGTTCGGGGAGGAGGCCAGACAGTAGAGGAGCTCAAGCTCCTTTGGCGGCATCTCCACATTTTTTCCGTCGCAGACGACGGAATAGTTGGTCAGGTTGATGGTGATGCCGTCGTACTCTACACATTTTGTCTTCTCCCGTTCCGGTGCTTCTGCCTTGACGGGATGATAGCGCCGCAGGACCGCTCGGACGCGGGCGACCATCTCTTTGGAATCAAAGGGCTTCATGATATAGTCGTCTGCTCCCAGTTCCAGGCCGAGGACCTTGTCGAACACTTCTCCCTTTGCAGAGAGCATGATGATCGGAGTGGAAGACCTGGCGCGGATCTCCCGGCACACCTGGTAGCCGTCCATGCCTGGCAGCATCAGGTCCAGAAGGACCAGACTGGGCTGGTATGTGTCAAAAGCCGCAAGGGCATCCTCCCCGTTGTAGACCATTTTGGTGTCAAAACATTCCTTTGTGAGATACAGGGAGATGAGTTCCGCAATATTTTCATCGTCATCGACGATCAGAATTTTCTGTTTTCCTATCATATTATTTATACCTCCTTCATACAGCCGCCGGCTGTATCCTGTTCTGTGCGAATTCTGTTATTCCGGTTCCGGGATCATCCCAGCTCTACGATCGTGACTCCTGCGTCACCCTCTCCGAACTCTGCGAGATGGTAAGACTTGACATGTTTCTGGCGGCGCAGATATTCGTGGATTCCTTTTCTGAGCGCTCCGGTTCCCTTTCCGTGAACGACCCGGACAGTATTGAGGTGAGAGAGCAGCGCGTCGTCCAGGTATTTGTCCAGCTCCGCAACAGCCTCGTCCACGGTCTTCCCGAGCAGATTGATCTCGGGGCTGACCGAGAGGGACTTGCTCATCCCGATCCGGCCTTTGGAAGAATGCTTCAGTTTCTTCGGCGCGTAGGGAGAGGGCTCTTCGATGATCTCCAGGTCTGATATATTTACCTGAGACCGGAGAATGCCCATCTGTACGGTGACATTTCCCTTTGAATCAGGACGTGAAGTGATCGTACCGGTCAGGTTCATGCTGAGTACTTTGACCGACTCTCCGAGCTTGAAATCGCTCGGTTTGTATTTCTTTTTCGGTTTCTGAGCCTTGAGGGAAGAGGCAGCGGCAGTGTCATTGATCTTCCGGCGGAGGCGGTCGCGTTCTTTCTCCATCTCCGCGGCGGAGATATTCTCCCTGCCGAATTTGCGGAAGTTCTTGATCGTCTCGTCGGCCACTTCCTTTGCCTCGCGCAGGATAGCGTTTGCCTTTTCGTTTGCCTCACGAAGGATGCGGTCCCGCTGCTCATCCAGTTTTGCCTGACTCTCTTTTGCCTTCTGTTTCAGGGCTTCTGCTTCCCGGCGGTAGGCCGCGATCTCTTCCTGTTCCTTCTCGATCGTGCGTCTGCTCGCCTCAAGGTCGCTCAGAAGATCCTCAAAAGAGACGTCCTGCTCGCTCAGCCGTTTCTTCGCATCTTCTATAATAAAGTCCGGCAGTCCCAGTTTCCCTGAGATGGCGAAGGCGTTGCTCTTGCCGGGGATTCCGATCAGCAGCCGGTAAGTAGGACGCAGGCTCTCCACGTCGAACTCACAGCAGGCGTTTTCAACTCCCGGAGTGGAGAGGGCATAGACTTTCAGCTCGCTGTAATGAGTGGTCGCCATGGTGCGGATCCCGCGCTGGTGAAGATAAGAGAGGATGGCTGTCGCCAGCGCAGCTCCCTCTGTCGGGTCCGTGCCGGCTCCGAGCTCGTCAAAGAGGACCAGTGAGCGCTCATCCACTTTCTTGAGGAAAGAAACAATATTCGTCATATGGGACGAGAAGGTACTTAAGCTCTGCTCAATGCTCTGCTCGTCGCCGATGTCCGCATATACCTGACGGAAAACCGCGAGCTCTGAATGATCTCCGGCGGGGATATGGAGCCCGGCCTGTCCCATCAGGGTGAACAGTCCTACGGTCTTAAGGGACACTGTCTTACCGCCTGTGTTCGGTCCGGTGATGATGAGAAGTGTGAAGTCTTCTCCCAGAGAGACCGTGATCGGGACGACCGTCTTCGCGTTCAGGAGCGGATGGCGCCCCTCGCGGATGCGGATGCGCCCCTCCTCGTTGAACATGGGCCGGCTGGCGTTCATGGAGAGAGCAAGTGCGCCTCTCGCAAAAATGAAGTCCAGGTCAGTCATGGTGCGGTAATCTGTCCGGATCTCTTCGATATACTGTGCCGCCTCACTGCTCAGGCCGGCAAGGATGACCTGGATCTCCTCCTGCTCCTGGGCATAGAGTTCCTTTAAGTCGTTGTTCAGCTTTACAACCGCCATCGGTTCGATGAAAAGGGTGGAACCGGTGGAGGACTGGTCGTGGATAAGTCCCTGGACCTGTCCGCGGTATTCTGCTTTGACCGGCAGACAGTAGCGGTCTCCTCTCATGGTGATGATCGGATCCTGGAGATAAGTCCTCAGAGATCCGTTCACCAGACCGGTCAGTGTGGAGTGGACCTTGTCATTGATCGCATTCATGCTGCGGCGGATCCGCTTCAGCGCCGGACTGGCGTCATCGCTGATCTCATCCTCTGAGAGGATGCACCGTTCAATTTCATTGGTGAGAGGAGTGAGCGGCTCCAGACAGCTGAAATACTCATCCAGGCAGTCGGAAGCGTCATCCTGTGTCTCGTGCCGTCCGTATGCTTTTACACGGGCGGTATTGGCAAGCAGGCGGCTGATGCGCAGTAGCTCAGTGATGCTGAGCGCGCCGCCGACCTCAAGCCGTTTCATGGACTCTTCTATTGGCGCCGCATCGCCGAAGGAGATCCGTCCTTTCTGTACGATCCGGGTAAATGCAGCGGCAGTCTGCTCCTGAAATGTGTTGATCTTGTCAATGTCAGTCATCGGCTTTAAACGCCGGCAGAGCTGCTGCCCCCGGAAAGAGGAGGCCTCTTCCACGAGCAGTGCGGTGATCTTGTCAAATTCCAGTTTTGTCAAAGTTTTCTGATTCATAATACCTCTTATCTATAAAATTTGATCTCAATAAAAAATTTCATGTTATAACGAAATTACAGTTGAGCAGTTCGATGATACATGTTCCATTCTACCCCATTATCCGGGCAAAGAAAAGGTTTTTTGGCGAGTTTTATGGGGCGTGCCGGCCGGAAAAGATTGAACAATCCGGGGGAATCGGTTATACTAGAACACGGAAGACATTTATGCCTGTAGGAGATTTACGCCTATGCCGTATGATGAAGATCCTCGCATGAGTCATGAGGATGACTCGGGAAAAAACAGAGAGATACAGCAGATCGCGCAGGAGGGAGACCCGGAGGATAATGACCGGGAGGACAAATATTCCTTCCTTCAGGAGACGATCAAGACGAAGCCGATAAGCAGGGAAAAACTCATAAGACAGCTTATCCGGATCGCAGTATGCGGAGTGCTGCTGGGAGGATTTGCCTGCCTTGGTTTTTTTGCGCTCAAACCGTGGGCGCAGAGCTGGTTCAGGGGGGATCCTCAGACGGTCACGATCCCGGAAGATGAGCAGCCTTCGGAAGAAGAGGACGCCTCGGCGGCAGCAGAGGCACCGGCAGAGCAGGTGCTGGATGCGGAGAGTTATGAAGAGATCATGGACAGTATGAATGCAGTCGCACAGGAAGCGCGGAAAGGCACCGCGTCGGTCAGCGTGGTCAGCGCTGAACAGGACTGGAATGCAGAAGCAACCGGGATCCGCCCTTCGGTGACGGGGGTGATCACTGCAGACAACGGGCAGGAACTTTTGATCCTGGCGGATGACTCACTGTGTGGTGAGGGAGATGCCTGGAACGTCACGTTTTCCGACGGGACAGTCCACAGCGCATCCCTCAAGCAGCGCGATGCGACCAGAGGGCTTGCCGTGTTCAGTGTGGCGAGGACAGGAATAGCCAGTTCAACGTGGAATGCGGTGAAGGTATCGGTCCTGGGCAACTCCAATCTTGTAAAGCAGGGACAGGCGGTGATCGCCCTTGGAAGCATGTTCGGATATGCGGACGGGGCTGCCTATGGAATCATTAGTTCAAATGATTATCAGGAAAAATTCTACGACGGCGAATGCAGTGTGCTGTCTACGGATATCGCAGCGGGATCAGATGGAACGGGGGTTCTGTTTAATCTGGACGGTGAGGTGATCGGACTGATCTCCTCGAAGATCTGGGACGATGAGGATGAATCCACGGCAAACGCGTATGCCATCTCGGATCTGAAGACAACCATCGAACTTCTGGCAAACGGCGACAGCGTGCCCTATATCGGAATATACGGGACAGCGGTGACAAGCGCCATCCAGAAGGAGCAGGGAATCCCGGAGGGCATTTACGTGATCGAGGTAGATCCGGATTCACCGGCGATGGCGGCGGGAATCCAGAACGGAGATGTGATCTGGGAGGTCGGCGGCGAGGATGTATCGAGCGCCGCGGCATATCAGCGGGCGCTGTTCGATACAATGACCGGTGATACGGTCACGCTCAGAGGGAAACGTATGGGCACAGACGGTTATGTGGATGTTGAGTTTACAGTGACCGTCGGAAGCAAAGAAGGATAGAAAGAGGAAAGAAATGAGATATATTAACGGACTGCATGAAGGTGAGACGATAAGGAATGTTTATCTCTGCAAAGGGAAACGTTCCGCTGAGACAAGGAATGGGAAGCCATATGACAATCTGCTCCTTCAGGACAAAACAGGAATACTGGACGGGAAGGTGTGGGATCCGAATTCCCAGGGGATCGCAGATTATGAGGAGAAGGATTTTATCGAAGTATACGGGGATGTCATCAGCTACAACGGCAATCTCCAGCTGAATATCAAACAGATCCGCCGCGCGGAGGAAGGCGAGTACAATCCGGCGGACTATATGCCAACCACCGAAAAGAGCGTGAGCGGAATGTATGAAGAACTGACTGCATATATCCGTCAGATCTCAAACCAGTATCTGAGACAGGTGCTGGAGTTCTACTTTATCAATGACGAACAGTTCATAAAGAAATTCAAAGGGCACTCGGCGGCAAAGACAGTGCATCACGGCTTCTCAGGAGGGCTCCTGGAGCATACACTGAGCGTTCTCCATATGTGCGAATATTTTGCCGGTGCATATCCGATCCTGAACCGGGATCTTCTGTACACCGCTGCGATCTGCCATGACATCGGAAAGACAAGAGAACTGTCGGATTTCCCGGATAATGATTATACAGATGAAGGCCAGCTGATCGGCCACATCGTGATCGGCGTTGAGATGATCGATGAGGCGATCCGCACGATCCCGGATTTCCCACCGAAGCTCGCCAATGAGCTGAAGCACTGTGTGATCGCACATCACGGGGAGCTGGAGTACGGCTCGCCCAAGAAACCGGCCCTTGCCGAAGCGCTGGCACTCAATCTGGCGGACAATGCGGATGCCAAGATGCAGACGCTGACAGAGCTTTTCAAAGGGAAGACAGGAACGGAATGGCTTGGATACAACAGACTCTTTGAGTCAAACTTAAGAAGAACATCGGGGACGTAAAACGGCATGTGATGAACACAGATGCGGGGATGCGTCCCCGCTTTTATGAAAAGGAGCAGGATATGCAGAAGAATGATATGGCCACAGTCACGATTGAAGATATCGGCGTGAACGGGGAAGGGATAGGAAAAGTGGACGGCTATACGCTGTTCATCAAGGATGCGGTGATCGGCGACCGGGTGGAAGTCAAAGTCATGAAGGCGAAAAAGAACTATGGATACGCCAGGCTGATGAAGATCCTGGAGCCCTCCGCCGCGAGGGTGGAGCCGAGATGCCCATTTGCCAGAAAGTGCGGCGGATGCCAGATTCAGGAAATGTCCTATGGGCAGCAGCTCGCGTTCAAAGAAAAGAAAGTGAGGGGAAACCTTGAACGGATCGGCGGGTTCGCACCGGACATTCTGGACCGCGTGATGGATCCTGTCCTTGGCATGGATGAGCCCTTCGGATACCGCAATAAGGCACAGTTCCCCTTCGGCACAGACAAGGAGGGCAGACCTGTGACCGGATTCTACGCAGGCAGGACCCATGACATCATCGCAAACACAGACTGTGCTCTGGGCGTGCCGGTGAATCAGGAGATACTGGAGATCATCCTTGCATTTATGAAGGAGTACGGGATTCCTGCCTACGATGAAAAGACCGGACAGGGGCTGCTGAGGCATGTCCTGATCCGCTATGGGTTTACGACAAAGGAGATCATGGTCTGTCTCGTCGTAAACGGCAGCAGGATCCCCCGCGCGGAAGAATTGATCTGCAGGCTGCGCGGGATCGACGGGATGACCAGCATTTCCCTGAGCCCGAATACCAGACAGACCAATGTCATCATGGGAGATTCCTATCAGGTCCTCTGGGGACAGGGATATATCACGGACTACATTGGGAACGTCAGATATCAGATCTCGCCTCTGTCCTTCTATCAGGTGAATCCGGTCCAGACAGAGAAGCTCTACTCCCTTGCCCTGGAGTATGCCGGACTCAGGGGCGGCGAGACTGTGTGGGATCTCTACTGCGGCATCGGGACGATCTCCCTCTTCCTCGCGCAGAAGGCAGGACAGGTGTACGGCGTGGAGATCGTGCCACAGGCGATCGAGGATGCGAAGAAAAACGCCGGGCTCAACGGGATCACCAATGCGGAATTCTTTGTCGGGAAAGCGGAAGAGATACTGCCGGAGTATTATGAAAGGTACTCCCAGGAGCACGGCGGGGAGTTTGCCCGCGCGGATGTGATCGTGGTGGATCCGCCGCGGAAGGGCTGCGATGAGACTCTGCTGGAGACGATCGTGAAGATGCAGCCGGAGAAGGTCGTGTATGTGAGCTGTGATTCCGCGACGCTGGCACGGGATCTGAAAGTGCTGTGTGGCGCGGGGTATGAGCTGGAGAAGGCGAGACCGGTGGATATGTTCCCGATGACCGTTCATGTAGAAACTGTGGCGAAATTATCCCGTAAAACCGGGGATTCTTAAGAAGTGCAGGAGCGAAATATGGCGTTTTGCCTGCCTCCTGCCTGCCAAAATATGAAACGGCAGGCAGGATTTTTCTTTTTATGATGTGGCCTGCATGAACAGCTTGACAGCATCGTCCTGCATTTTGTCCGTGTTGAAGATGTAGCGCTCTATTGTGGTCTTCAGATCCTTGTGCCCCAGGCGCTCCATTACAGTCTTAGGCTGTGCGCCGTTATCTGCCAGTATGGTCCCGTGGGTATGCCGGAGGCAGTGGCTGTGAAAGAGCGGGTTCCCCAGCTCCTTATGGAACACCCGGGCGCAATACTTGAAAGACTCCGGCGTCAGGAGTTGTCCGTTTTCGCGGGCTGACAGCGGTATGATCTCTGGAAAGTCCACGGATAATGCAGATGTACTCTGTGTGAGCCTTGCGCTCTTCTGATATAGGCACTTTAGGCGTTTTTACATAGATACAGGAATTCGCCTTAATATATTGGAAAGGCTGCACGGCATAGATGAGAGCGCCGGACAGACAAGTCAGGATGTTCTTTAATATGCTCTGCGCATATCCCTCATCTTTCTTTTTATCAATCCATTTCTGTATGATATCCGGCTCCAGGGACACCAGACGATACCTCCCCCAGCTCCGGAACAATGTGCTTCTTGATCTTACTCTTGTAGTCCTGCTGAGCTGATGAAGAACTTTTCAAGCCTGAATGATCTTGGATATCTAAGTGCAAGAGAGGATTGTCCAGTATATAGAATTTCTGCGCAGGGGTGGATTAAAATCTCTGAAATGGAAAAAGAAAAAGATGTTCTCAATCAAGGATTTATAGCTATGCAATTCGGCGATAAAACAGAAACTATTCGTCAGGCATTTAAAGAGGCGATATCTGAATGTCGTTATGTTCCAAGAGTAATAGACGAAAAGGAACATAATCATCAGATAGTGCCGGAAATTTTGTATGAAATATCAAAGAGTAAATTTGTCGTAGTTGACATAACATTTCCTAATATCCTGATGAAAGGCTTCCGGGCTCTGGAGGTTGGCCAAAGAGTCAGCTATCAGATCGAACCGACGGAAAAAGGCAACAAGGCAATCAATGTAGTAGTGAAATAAATATTGTGCGCTGTCTGCGCTTATGGTAGTATGTGGACAGGGAAACCAAAGCCGGGCGGCTTACCCTCTGATCTTTTCGGAGGGGCGAACCCTCCAGACGAAAGAAAGGAGGGTGATGCCAATGAACGTTACATACTCGGATCTGATCCAGTTATTAATATTCATTGTCGCCCTTGTTGGTCTCTGTTATGAGATTTTCAAGGGAAAGAAATAGCCGCCACTACTGCCAATAGTGACGGCTGTTTGTAAGTAACAGTCAATTACTTTTGGGGTAAGCCGCTTGCGGTTTCCCTTTTCTATTCACAATATAGCATATCAGGCGGCAATGTTCAAGGAAAATCTGTGGGTAGATGAAGTAAACGAATTGTCAGTTGAAATGAAATAGACTGCTCCAAAGAGGATAAGACTTCCGATTTGTTTTCTCAATCATACAACTGGCTTTTCTTTTTTTCAAGATTATATGTTCCCAAGCTGTTCCCGGATTGCAAGTATCTTCCGCACTGTTGAATTCCTCGAAATGGTCCCGTGCAGAACTTCTGCATACCTCTGAGATTCTCTCTGCTTCGCTGTATACCGCTTTCTCTGCGGCTCATCGATCATGCCCTCTGTCCCGGTTGACACCGCGTTCACCAGCTCCTGTTCCCTGCGGTAATTTACCAGGTCAATCACTTTTTCCCGCCCATAGTTTCGGATAAAGCATCTCAGCCTGCACATTCTGTCAGATCCCGTCTCGCTCCATCCCATGGGCCGAGAACTCATTCGCTCTGAGTAAACGCTACTTACATGTCCTTCCGTCCTGATCCTTATATAAAGTGTGCGTGAATGTAATATCGGGAAGCGTTTCGGGATGCTCACTGTGGTCTCATATGCTGGGAAAGAGAATGGATTCCACATATGGCACTGCAAATGTGACTGCGGAAAAGAAATAGATGTCCGTCAGTCCAATCTGCAGAATGGATGGACGTGGAGCTGTGGATGCCAGCGGGATCCACAGAAAAATCTTCATTATGCAGACGGCACTTGTCTGGAAATGCTCCGCCCGGATCTTATGTATAAAACGAATACCAGCGGTGTGCGTGGGATTTACTTCAGCAATAAAAGAAATAAATGGATCGCTCAGATTATGTTCAAACAGAAATGTTATTATCTGGGCGGTTACGACCGGATTGAAGAGGCAGCGTTCCAGCTGTTACTCTTCATTGCCGCCCTTGTCAGCCCGTGTTTTTCCGATTTCACAAATCTTCTGCTGACTTTGCCGTCGTAAAATGTTATTATATACACAATAACTAAAACCAAAATTACAAACGGAGGCATACTACATTGAAGAAAAAGCAGAATCAGACCATACCCGATGATCCGTTCACAACGGCAGAGAAAAAGCGGAAGCGCATGAGAAGGTTCCTTACGGCGGCGGTCGTCCTTCTGGTTGTGTCCGCCGCGTGCTGGTGGGCGCTGCCGAAGAACAGTTCCCTGGAAAACAGCGATCTGTTTAACGCGGAGGAAGTAGAGGCAAAGGCAGAGGAAGTCGTCCATCTGATCAATGACGAGGACTATGAAGCGCTTCAGAAGATGACGGTGGAGAAAGTCAGATCCAATATGACGAAAGAAAAGATGGATGAGGCGAAGGAGCAGATCGGTTCGGACTGGGGCGAGTTCCAGTCCATAGAGAAGATCAATACGGCGGAAATGCGCCAGAGAAATGTAAAGGCGGCTGTCGTTCAGCTGGTCGCAGCTTATGAGAATCAGGACATCACCTTTACACTTGCGTTCAATACAGATATGGAACTCGCGGCATTTGGTCTGCAGTGAGCAGATGACGGCTCAGTCAGTGAGCACTGTTCTGAGGACGTCCAGGAGTTTTGTATTATCTTCGGGCATCATGATACAGAAGCGGATGAATTCTCCGTCCAGACACTGGAAGGAGGAGCAGTCCCGTATCATGAGCCCTCTTTTTATGCATTTTTCAAACACATCGAAGGAGGTAAGCCCGTCTTTTCTGATCCGGACCAGGATGAAATTGGCATAGGGGGTGTACGCTGTGCATCCGGGCATTTTGGAAAGTAAGCGGTACATTCTGTCCCGCTCAGAGAGAATGAGGGACCGGGTCTCCTCAATATATTTTGTATCTTTAAACATAAGCTCTCCGGCGAAGGCGCCGATGCTGTTCAGGGACCAGGGAATCTGCTTTTCTCTCATCTTTTTCAGAAAATCGAGATTTCCTGAGACGGCATAGCCGAGGCGCAGCCCGGGCGCGGCAAAGAACTTGGATACGCCCCGCAGGACCATTAGGTTTGAAAAATCTTTGGTCAGGGGCACTGCAGTGACCGCGTTTACATCGGGGGCGAATTCCACATAGGTCTCGTCGATCATGACAAAGATCCCGCGGTCAGCGCAGAAGCCGATCAGCCTGCGGAGATCGTCCTGCATGACGGCGGAGGAAGTCGGATTGTTCGGATTACAGAAAATGAGAAAATCGCAGCCGCTGCTTTCGAGAGCTCCGCACAGATCTTCTGTATCAAGCTCAAAATTACGGTCTTCCTGCAGATGATAGTATTCCTGTGTGCTCCCGGAGAAGGACAGTTCTCTGGAGTATTCGGAATAGGTGGGCCCGAGGATAAGAGTGTGCTTCGGAGCCCGCTCCTCGATGAGGAGCGAGATAAGCTCGCTGGAACCGTTGCCCGGCAGGATAAAGTCGGCAGGGATCCCGCAGTACTCTGAGATCGTACCGCAAAGGGAGGTGTATTCTCTGTCCGGGTAGGAAGAGAGCAGATCCAGATGTGAGGCGATGGCGGCTTTTACCTGCCGGGAGAGACCGAGAGGGTTGACGTTTGCGCCGAAATTTACGATCGTTTCCTTATCCAGATGATAATAACTGCATATTTTTTCAATGTCACTTCCGTGAAAAACAGGTTTTGTATCCATGAGCAGCCTCCTTTTTGCTGAATCTTGTCTAACGTTATTATAGCATGCGTGAAAAGGGAAGAGAAGGACCGGATCATTTTTCTGCCTGTCAGGGGAAGGCAGCAGTAATTGTTTACAGCATAGATTTTGTATTGACATATATCGGCAATCTATATATAATAAAGATGATATATATAGATTACCGATATATTATTCCGTGAAATGAGGGCTGCCTGCGCCGGATTTTCGGGTATGCGTATCGATGTGATTCACTGTATCAGGAGGGATGAAGATGGCTGTTGACAAAAGTCTGGTTTCGGGCAGTACTGCGATGCTTCTGCTGAAGCTGCTGTCGGAAAAGGATATGTATGGGTATGAGATGATCGAGACGCTCAGAGAGCGGTCACAGAATGTGTTTGAACTGAAGGCGGGAACGCTGTATCCGCTGCTCCACAGTATGGAGGCAAAGGAGCTTCTGTCTGTGTATGAGAAGGAGGTGGGCGGCAAAGTCCGGAAGTATTACAGTATTACGAAACAGGGGAGAAAAGTCCTGGCTGAAAAGCAGGATGAGTGGAAAACATATGCGCATGCTGTTCTGAGCGTGCTTGAGGCGGGAGGGATCGTATGAGAGCGGAAGAATATCTGATGATCCTGACGGACCAGATCCGGTGCAGGATGGCGCGCAAAGCTGTGAGGGAGGAGATCCGCTGCCATATTGAAGATCAGACAGCGGCATTTCTGAGTGAGGGAATGGAACAGGCTGAGGCGGAGGAAGCGGCGGTCAGGGAAATGGGAGATCCGGTTGAGACGGGAAACGAACTGAACCGGATCCACCGCCCGAGGATGGCGTGGGGAATGATCGGACTGATCGCCGTGCTGAGTCTTGCAGGGTATCTTATACAGAATTTTATGCAGGAAAAGTGGATCGCCGCCGGAGAGGGAGCGTGGAGCAGTCCATACAGCTTTGTGTATATTCTCGCAGGCCTGGCGGTCATGATGGCGGCATGCTTTGCGGATTATACCCGTATCGCCGGAAGGGCGAGGGAGCTCCTTATCCTGCTCTATCTGTTCCTTGCTGTTTCTCCGGCAGTGCTGGGAACGTCAATAAACGGATCTGTGAGCTGGATCTATCTCCCTCTGACGGGAGGCACGATCAATCTGTCCTATGTGCAGCTTATCACAGTACCGGTCTACGCTGCGGTATTGTACCGGTACAGAGGGCAGGGGATGAGCGCCGTGCTGAAGGCAGCGGCCTGGATGATCCCGTCGGTGCTTCTCATGGCATGGCGGCCCAATATCATCCTGGCGGGAGTGCTCCTGCTGACTTATCTTGCGGTGCTGGCAGCGGCGGTGTGGAAGAAGTGGTTCAGAGTACCGAGAAAGCCGGTCCTGGCAGGCATTGCCGTCTTTGCCGCAGGGATGCCTGCAGCGGCTGGGACATTGATCTGGCTGTTTGGAGAAGGCTACCGGAGGGAGAGGCTGAGAGCTGTGCTGGATCCTGCCGGATCTGAAGCAGGCTACGGCGTCGCGGCAGTCAGGGAGGTGCTTGGAGGAAGCCGGATGCTCGGCGGGGATGCAGCGGACATTACCCGTCTGCCGGGGCTGGGGGACTTTGTGCTGAGCGGCGTGATCGTATATTATGGAATCTTTGCAGCGGTGCTGCTTGCCGGGCTGATCCTCTTTCTCTTTGTGCGGTTCATGCGGATTTCCCTGCGGCAGAGTATCATAATACTGCGCCGGAGAGAAAGGCATCTGCCAGGCTGTTCCGAATGAGTGAATAAGAGAGCTGAGGGGAGAATCGAATAAACATGCCGGCGGGAGCCGCGCTGCTACAAGGATCGTCAGATCCCGGGCAGCGGGCTTTCGCCGGCGTCTGTTTTTTATTGAGAAATAATGCGGAGCCGTCTGTTTTTGACAGGAAGCTTATCTGCGGTAGGCAAATTTCGGAAGACCGTTCTCGGAAGGAATCTTTACATCTCCCTGGATGAGCGGCAGAGCATAATCAATGAATTCCTGACCGATATCAGAACCGCCGCCTGTGATCCAGTCGGCAGGGACAGCTTTCTCCTGATTGCAGATCAGGTTCACATCTTCTGTCACATATTCGAGCTGATAAGACTCGCCAGGCACTCTGCGGAAAGCGATCATCTTCCCGGTCTCGCCGGACAGAGCGGCTTCCACACCCTTTGCTCCGGACGCCACGGCTTCTTCCTGGTCTGTGGCGGAGAGCATGGCGGAGGAGCAGCGCTGGGATACGTTGAGCTCGATGGAGCGGACCTTTACACCCAGTTTTTCTTTCACAAGGTTCTCAAGATATTTTCCCGAGCCGGTGAGCATCTTGTGACCGAAGGTGTCTACGCCCACATTGCTTGCAAGTTCGCAGATGAATGTGCCGTTCCCGTCGTTGATGCCCTCGGAGATACAGACGACAAGGTTGGAGACTGAGTCGAATGCCCGGCGGACATCTTCGATAAATGCATCCGGATCGAATGCAGTCTCGGGCAGGTAGATGAGCACCGGATTATCTCCTTCGAATTTTCTGGCGAGCACGCTGGCTGCGGTCAGCCACCCTGCATGGCGGCCCATGATCTCTACGATCGTTACGGACTTTTTGTTGTCATACACTGACGCATCGACGGCAATCTCCCGGACGGTCGAGGCCACATACTTTGCCGCGCTTCCGAATCCCGGGGTGTGGTCAGTGAGCACAAGGTCGTTGTCGATGGTCTTGGGGATTCCGATAAAGCGAATGCCGCTGCCAGTCTTTTCTGCATAGCGGGACAGCTTGCTCACAGTATCCATGGAATCATTTCCGCCGATATAGAAGAAATATCCGATGCCGTGGTCGGAAAATCTGCGGAACAGCTCGGGGTAGACCGCATCATCCAGATCCTCCGACAGCTTGTACCTGCAGGAGCCGAGATAGGATCCCGGAGTTGTCCGGATCAGCTCGAGTTCGCCGGAGTCTTCCAGCGGTTTCATATCCATGATCTGTCCGTTTAGAAATCCTTCGATCCCATTGATCATTCCGTAGACATTTTCGATCAAGTCAGAATGTTTCAGCGCTTCACATACGACGCCGTACAGGCTTGCGTTGATCACGGCTGTGGGGCCTCCGGACTGACCGACGATTACATTTTTTTTCATTTGTTACCTCCTTGGATGGTTCGATAATAAAGCGGCTGCGGGAAATCCGCAGCAATAACCTACTAAATAATATATAGTAAAAAAATAAATTTTACAATATAGAGGGAGAAATGTTATAATAAACCCGCGCGCCGGCAGACGGATCCTGCATCAGGGGTCCCGGAGCATATTCTTCCGGAATGCGCACAATTTATTCAGGGAGGAAAAAAGCATGAAATATATTTCATTCGCCATACCATGCTATAACTCTGAGGCCTATATGGAGAAGGCGGTCAATTCGATCCTTGTCGGAGGCGAGGACGTTGAGATCATCATTGTGAACGACGGCTCAAAGGACGGAACGCAGGAGATCGCCGAGAAATATCAGGAAAAGTACCCGACCATCGTAAAGGCGGTAAAAAAGGAAAACGGCGGGCACGGTGACGCAGTCAACTGCGGCCTGGAGCATGCTGCAGGTAAATATTTTAAGGTTGTGGACAGCGATGACTGGGTGGATAAGGAGTCGCTTCTGAAGATACTTGACGCAGTCAAAGGATTTGTGGATGCGGATTCACAGGTCGATATGATCATCTCCAACTATGTTTATGAGAAGGTGGGCATGGCGCACAAGAAGGTGATCCGTTATGACAATGTCCTTCCGGAGAATCAGATCTTCCGCTGGGATGATATCGGACGGTTCCGCCTGGATCAGTATATCCTGATGCATTCCGTGATCTATCGGACGGAGATGCTCAGGCTCTGCCAGCTGAAGCTTCCGAAGCATACGTTCTATGTGGACAATATCTATGTATATTATCCGCTCCCGCATGTGAGGACTCTGTATTATCTGAATGTGGATTTTTACAGATATTTTATCGGAAGGGAGGATCAGTCTGTCAATGAGAAGGTGATGATCAGCAGGATCGACCAGCAGCTTTTTGTTACAAAGACTATGATCTCCATGTACGAGCTGCGCATGATCACGAGCAAGAAGCTGCGCAAATACATGCTCAATTATCTTGCGATCATGATGACCGTCTCTTCGATCCTCTGTATCCGGTCGAAGAAAAAGGAGAATCTTGAGAAGAAAAAGGAATTGTGGGACTATCTGAAGAAGAAGGATTATAAGACATTTGTGAAGATCCGCTACGGTATTCTGGGGCAGACGATGAACCTGCCGGGACGCCCGGGAAGGAAAGTATCTTCCCTGGCCTACAGCGTTGCGAGGCGGCTGATCGGATTTAATTAAGGGTTTCATCCGGTTCAGGCAGGAGCTCCGGCAAAACCTGGAAAGCTTCAGATAAAAACCTGGAAAGAGTGTATATTTTCACAGCCATGGTGCATATTACCTTATGTAGAAAGAACATCTGTAAAAGGAGTATGTATCATGGCTGTTAATTTTTCAGAGAGTAAGACAAAAGAAAACCTGATGCGGGCATTTGCAGGAGAGAGCCAGGCGCGCAATCGGTATACTATCGCGGCAGAGCGGGCGGAGCGGGAGGGCATGTACACCATCGCAGATATTTTCCGCTACACGGCAGAGCAGGAGCGGGCACATGCGGAAAGGTACTATGACCTTCTCAGAGAATTTTCAGGGGAGACGATCCATATCGACGGAAGCTACCCCGTGGATCAGCAGATCAGTCTCGCCGGTCTTCTGCGCGCGGCAGAACACAATGAACGAGAAGAGTATGAGGACGTTTATCAGGCGTTCGGCGATACCGCCACAGAGGAAGGATTCCATGAGGCTGCATCCGCCTTCTATCTGATCGCAGAGGTGGAGCATGTACATGAAGAGCGCTTCGCAAAACTCGCAGAGCTTCTCGAGGAAGGCACCTACTACGGCGGCGGAAGCGTGAACAAGTGGATCTGCACGAACTGCGGATATATCCATGAGGGAAATCAGGCGCCGAAGTACTGCCCGGCGTGCAGGCATGAACAGGGGTATTTCTTACCGTATGAGTTCGCATGCTACCGGGGAGAATGATCAATCGGGGACACAGCAAACTTCAATTGGGGACGTAGTGAAATTGAATTTGACTACGTCCCCCTTCACAGTTTTTTCACATTTCAGCAGAGCTGCGTCGGGCACGTTTCCTCCACTCCCGTCATTTCGGAAAGCCGGTGAAACCATCTCCCCGCGGCGCTTCTTTTGAATGAACAGGGCTTCCGGTGCATAAATTTATAAAATAAGATCAGAAATCCGCATCTCCAGACAGCGGGGTGCTTGAAGTCAGAAGATGCCTGCCGGGATGTCACTGCGGCACTTTGACGCGGCGAACCGCAGCGCTTTAAAGAAAGATGTTTAATGGATAATGGAACAGGCTAAAAGGAAGGGAGAAGGTGGATGAGTGAGAAGATTGAAAATCTTCTGAATCTGGCGCTGGAGGCGACGGAGGAGGAGCGGATGGAATCCGGTGAACTCGGAGCAGGGTATGATCCCGTGGAACGGGAGTGGGAGCTGATCGTCAAATACTCCGGAGACGCGGAACTGATCAGACAAACCGCAGTCTCCGTCACAGAGCTCCTGGGAGGTTATGCAGTTATTGTCATAAAGGAGAGCCGGATCGAAGAACTGGCTGCTCTGGACGGGGTGGAATTCATCGAGAAGCCGAAGAATCTTTATTTTCAAGTGGAGAACGGCAGGCGGGTTTCCTGTATCGATGAAGTGCAGAGCCCGCCGCCTGCGCTGAGCGGCAGGGGAGTCCTGGTGGGAGTCGTGGACAGCGGGATCGACTACGAGAATCCGGATTTCAGAAATGAGGATGGGACTACCCGGATCGCTGCCCTGTGGGACCAGACCATTCCGGGAAATCCACCGGAGGGATATACAAGGGGCACAGAATATACAAGAGAACAGATCGATGAAGCGCTCTCTGAAGCTGACCGGGAAAAACGTCTGATGCGGATCCCCAGCAGGGACATAAGCGGACACGGGACGGCAGTGGCAGGGATCGCGGCGGGAAACGGCAGAGGCAGCGAGGGCCGGCGGTTCCGGGGAGCTGCGCCGGAGAGCAGCCTGGTCGTCGTGAAGATGGGACTGCCCCGGGAGGAAGGATTCCCCAGGACGACAGAGCTGATGGAGGGAGTGGATTATGTACTCCGGCAGGCGGCTACCCGCAGGATGCCTGTGGCAGTGAACATAAGTTTTGGAAATACATATGGATCCCATGACGGAACCTCCCTGGTGGAGCGCTTTTTGAATGCGGCGGCAGATACATGGAAAAATGTGATCTGCGTAGGCAGCGGCAATGAGGGAAATACGGCAGGACACGCGTCGGGAAGGCTGGAGGATGACCGGGCGGAGGAAGTCCAGCTTGCGGTCCAGTCCAGGGAGCCTGCCCTGAGCGTTCAGCTCTGGAAATCCTACACAGATGAGATCGATATCGCGGTCCTGAACCCTTCGGGTGTCTCCACAGGCCCGTTCCGCGACACGCCCGGGGCTCAGCGCTTCTATCTGGGAGAGACCGAGCTGCTGGTCTATTACGGAGAACCGAAACCGTACAGTGTGAAACAGGAAATCTACATTTCCTTTCTTCCCCGCCGGTCCTATGTGGACAGCGGAGTCTGGAGGATCGCGCTTCTCCCGCGGCGGATCGTGGACGGTTCCTGGCAGATGTGGCTGCCGGCTCAGAGCGCCCTGAATGAGGGAACGGCTTTCCTTTCGCCCGGGAGCTCGCTTACACTGACGATCCCTTCCACGGCGTCCCGTGTCATTACTTCCGCGGCGTATGACGCCCTGACTTTTACCTATGCAGATTTTTCCGGGAGAGGTGCGGTTTCTGTCTATGAGGGCAGCGGTGTGCCAAAACCCGATCTGGCTGCACCGGGCGTGCGTGTGACCGCTCCAATCCCGGGAGGCGGATATGGGGAGTTTACAGGGACTTCCTTTGCCGCGCCTTTTGTGACGGGCAGCGCGGCGCTTCTGATGGAGTGGGGGATCGTGCGGGGGAGCGATCCTTATCTGTATGGTGAGAAGGTAAAGGCATATCTGCGAAAGGGAGCGCGGCAGCTTCCGGGATATGATATGTGGCCCAATCCACAGCTGGGATACGGGATCCTGTGCGTGGAGGACAGCATTCCGGGTTAAAAAAATGTTCCATCTCCACACCATCCATGCTAAAATATTTCTGTATTTTTATAAAACGAAAGATAGGAGAAGGATATGAGATCACTGCTGATATACTTAAAAGACTACAAAAAAGAATCTGTCCTTGCGCCGCTGTTCAAGATGCTGGAGGCGTCCTTTGAACTGCTCGTCCCCCTTGTGATGGCGGCTGTCATCGATGTGGGCATCGCCCGGGAGGACAGGCCCTATATCATACGCATGTGCCTTGTGCTGGTCGCCCTGGGGCTGATCGGTCTTGTGTGCTCGATCACGGCCCAGTATTTTGCGGCCAAGGCTGCCGCTGGTTTTGGAACAGGCGTCAGACATGCTCTGTTTGAACACATCCAGAGCTTTACATTTACAGAGATGGATACGATCGGGGCCTCCACACTGATCACCCGGATGACCAGCGATATCAATCAGGTGCAGTCCGGGGTGAACCTTGTGCTCCGCCTGTTCCTCCGGTCGCCCTTTATCGTGTTCGGAGCCATGATCATGGCATTCACCGTGGATGTGAAGGCCGCGCTGATCTTCGTGGTGACGATACCGGTCCTCTCTGTGATCGTGTTCGGGATCATGCTGATCACTATGCCGCTCTACCGGAAGGTGCAGTCAGATCTTGACAATGTTCTCCTGATGACCCGGGAGAATCTGACAGGCGTGAGAGTGATCCGTGCTTTTAATAAAGAGAAAGACGAGCAGAGAAGATTTGAGGAAGGCAACCAGATCCTCACTGACGCGCAGAAGTTTGTCGGCAGGATTTCCGGCCTGATGAATCCCCTTACCTATGTTGTAGTAAATGGCGCGATCATCGTCCTGATCTATGCGGGAGCCCTGCGGGTGGATGCGGGAGAGCTTACCCAGGGAGCGGTGGTAGCTCTGCTCAACTATATGTCCCAGATCCTGGTAGAGCTGGTGAAACTGGCGAATCTTATCATCACAGTGACCAAGGCGATCGCCTGCGGGAACAGGATCGGGGCGGTGCTGAAGGAAGAGCCGGACATGGAGAATGGAACGCTCGGATGGCGGGAGGAGCCCCAGGCGCCGACAGTGGAGTTTGAGCATGTTTCTCTCCGCTATAAGGGCGCGGCGGGCGATTCCCTGACGGATATTACATTCCGCGCGGAGCAGGGCCAGACTATCGGGATCATCGGCGGCACAGGCTCGGGGAAATCTTCTCTTGTCAATCTGATCCCCAGATTCTATGATGCTACAGGCGGAGCTGTGAAGATCTGCGGCAGGAATATCCGGGATTATGATGTGGATGAGCTTCGGGACCATATTGGAGTGGTCCTCCAGAAGGCAGTCCTCTTCAAGGGGACGATCGCCGACAATCTGCGCTGGGGAAAGGAGGACGCCACAGAGGAGGAGATCGAAGAGGCACTGGAGATTTCCCAGGCAAAGGAGTTCGTTCAGGGAAAAGAAGGCGGTGTCAATTTCCAGATCGAGCAGGGCGGACGGAATCTGTCCGGAGGCCAGAAACAGAGGCTCACTATTGCGAGAGCGCTGGTCCGGCGGCCGAAGATCCTGATCCTGGACGACAGCGCCTCAGCTCTGGATTTTGCTACTGATGCCAGACTGCGCAGCGCGATCCGGGGGATGAAGGACAGCCCCACTGTGTTTATCGTGTCCCAGCGGGCGTCATCGATCCAGTATGCGGATCAGATCATTGTACTGGAGGACGGCAGGACTGCAGGGATCGGAACCCACAGTGAACTGCTGGAGAACTGTCCGGTATACCAGGAGATCTATTACTCACAGTTTCCGAAGGAGGCGGCATCGAATGAATAAACAGAAGAAAAAAGGGCAGTCGGAGACTTTGCGGGAGGTTGTGCGCCGGCTCGGAAGATACAGGATCTTCCTTGTATTCTCCGTGCTGTTAGCCAGTGTTTCGGTGGCGCTTACCCTTTATATCCCGAAGCTGACCGGAAATGCGGTTGACTATATCATTTCCAAAGGAAATGTAGACTTCCCGGGCGTGTTCCGGGTGATGATACAGATCGGGGGGTGCACCCTGATCACGGCGCTGGCTCAGTGGCTGATGAACGTATGCAATAATAAGATGACCTACCAGGTCGTACAGGACATCAGGAATGAGGCGTTTCGTAAGATCGAGATCCTTCCGCTGAAATATATTGACAGCCACCCTTACGGCGATGTGGTCAGCCGTGTGATCGCGGACGTAGACCAGTTCGCGGACGGACTGCTGATGGGATTTACCCAGCTGTTCACAGGCGTGGCGACGATCGTGGGAACCTTTGGATTCATGCTGTCCGTAAACGTGACGATCACTCTGGTCGTTGTGCTGATCACTCCGGTATCCTTTGTTGTGGCGAATTTTATAGCCAGCAGGACCTTCGCCATGTTCCGGCTGCAGTCTGAGACAAGGGGAGAGCAGACCGGGCTGATCGATGAGATGATCGGAAATCAGAAGGTAGTCCAGGCGTTCGGCAGAGGGAAGGACGTGACAGAAAGGTTCGATGAGATCAATGAGCGGCTGCGGGATGCCTCCCTGCGGGCGACCTTCTTCTCATCCATTACCAATCCGGCGACCCGGTTCGTGAACAGCCTGGTCTACACGGGAGTCGGCATCACAGGAGCATTCGCGGTTGTGAACGGATCATTGTCCGTGGGACAGCTTTCCAGTTTCCTGAGTTATGCAAACCAGTATACGAAACCGTTCAATGAGATCTCCGGCGTTGTTACTGAATTTCAGAACGCGGTGGCATGCGCCCGCAGGATCTTTGACCTGATCGAGGAGGAACCGCAGACGCCGGAGCCGGAGGACGCGGTGGATCTGAAAGACATCCGGGGAAATGTGCGGGTGGAGGATGTTTCATTCTCTTATGTTCCGGAGCAGAAGCTGATCGAACATTTTAATCTGGAGGTAAGACCCGGGCAGCGGATCGCCATCGTCGGTCCTACTGGGTGCGGCAAGACGACGCTGATCAACCTGCTGATGCGCTTCTATGACGTGGATGCAGGAAGGATCTGCGTGGAGGACACTGATATACGGGAGATGACGAGACGGAGCCTGCGGGCAGGCTTTGGAATGGTGCTCCAGGATACCTGGCTGAAGACCGGGACGATCCGGGATAATATCACGATGGGACGTCCGGATGCCACAGACGAGGAAGTGACGGCAGCGGCGAAAGCATCACATATACACAGTTTTATCCGGCGCCTGCCGCAGGGGTATGACACATGGATCACAGAGGACGGTGGCGGGCTTTCCCAGGGACAGAAACAGCTTCTGTGCATTGCGAGAGTCATGCTCTGCAGACCTCCGATGCTGATCCTGGACGAGGCCACCTCGTCTATTGATACAAGGACGGAGATCCGGATCCAGCAGGCTTTCGCAAAGCTGATGGAAGGAAGGACGACATTTATCGTTGCCCACAGACTCTCTACAATACGGGAGGCGGACCTCATTCTCGTGATGAAGGACGGAAAAATCATTGAACAGGGCAGACACGAGGAGCTGCTGGCTCAGAACGGATTCTACAGATATCTGTATGAGAGCCAGTTCAGCGGCTGATCAGAAAGGCGGGAGGAAAATATGACGGCAAAACTGAGCACGCTGTGCTATATTGAAAAAGACGGACAATATCTCATGCTTCACAGAACGGTAAAGGAAAATGATGTGAACCACGATAAGTGGATCGGTGTGGGAGGTCATTTTGAGTACGGAGAGAGTCCCGAGGAATGTCTGCTCCGGGAGGTGAAGGAAGAGACCGGTTATACGCTTACTTCCTGGAAGTACCGGGGCCTGGTCACCTTTGTATACGGAGAGGATGTGGTGGAATACATGTCTCTGTACACCGCGGACGGATTCGAGGGAGACCCCATTGAATGCGATGAGGGACAGCTCGAATGGGTGGAAAAGGATGCAGTATGGGGGATGGAAATCTGGGAGGGGGACAAGATCTTCTTCCGGCTGCTGGATGAGGAGAGGGACTTCTTTTCTCTGAAGCTTGTGTATGATACTGAGGATGTCCTGCAGTATGCGTCCCTTGACGGTGTGCCTATGGAGCTGTTTGACGAGCGGAATCCGGACGGGACAAAGACCGGCGTTGTAAAGGAGAGAGGCGTGGCGCACAGAGAGGGCGCCCTTCACGCAACGGTGCATACCTGGATAGTGAGACCCAATGATCTCAGCGGATACGACGTCCTCCTGCAGAGGCGGAGCAAGACGAAGGAATCCAATCCGGGGTGCTACGACATCTCCTCCGCAGGGCATGTGAACGCAGGATGTGATTACCCGGAAAGCGCACTGAGGGAACTGGAGGAAGAACTGGGCATCAAAGCAGAACCCGGGCAGCTGCGGGAAGTGGGAATGCGCCGATGCGGATTTGAGGGGACATTCTACGGACGGCCCTTTAAAGATGACGAACTGAGCCGGATCTATCTGTATCAGGAACCGGTGGAAATCGAGGACCTCACACTGCAGGAAGAGGAGGTGTCGGAAGTAATCTGGATGGATTACGCCGAGTGCCGTGAGATCATCCTGGATGAAAGCCTGAAAGAATTCTTCCCTCACTGTATCTATGCGGAGGAATTTGATATGCTCGGGAAAAAGCTGGGGATCCTGGAGGTGGTCGAGGGAGCCGGGAAGTTCGCATTGTGATGCGGTACAGTAGATAAGAATCCGAAAGATCGGAATAGGATTATTGCATTTACGAGATGATTTTTTGAAAAAATATAATTCGGAAGTCCCTGTAAAAAGGACAAAGAGAGGACTGATAAAATGACTTATGCAGTGGTTTATGCGAGTGCGACAGGAAATACGAAGATGCTCGCGGAAGAGATAAGAAGGACAAGGGGAGAGGAGACATGCGCCTATTTTGGGACTGCAGGGGAGGAGATCCCGGAGGTGGATCTTGTGTTTGCCGGCTTCTGGACAGATAAAGGCGACTGCAGTGAGGAACTGGCGCAGTTTCTGGAAGGTCTGCACAACAGGAAGGTATTCCTGTTCGGAACGGCAGGTTTCGGAGGCGCGGAGGAGTATTTCGCGCGTATACTGGAGCGTGTGAAAGGACACCTTGCTCCCGATAATGAAGTCGTCGGAACGTATATGTGTCAGGGAAGGATGCCGCAGAGCGTCCGCACCCGGTATGAGGGCATGCTTCAGCAGAATCCGGAGGATGAGCGGATGAAGGCTATGATTGAGAACTTCGACAGAGCGCTTGAACATCCGGATCAGGAAGATCTGGAGCGGCTGCGCCGCGCGGTTGAAAAGCTGTAAAGTGGGAAAAAGATAAGGAAAAACCAGGGGAGGTACAGTTTTCTGCAGTGAAAACTGTACCTCCCCTGGTTTTATATCTGTCTGCAGGTACAGGTCAGATAGATCGTGATGTCCTTCCTACGGAAGCAGGAAGGCATACATTACTACAAAGTGGCAGGCGCTTCCGCCCATGACAAAAAGGTGGAAGATCTCGTGGCTCCCGAAGTTTTTGTGCCTGCTGTTAAAGATCGGAAGCTTCAGCGCGTAGATGACGCCGCCCACAGTGTAAATGATTCCGCCTGCCAGCAGCCATCCGAATGCTGCGGGGGACATATTGTTCAGGATCTGGGTGAAGGCCAGTACGCAGGTCCAGCCCATTCCGATATAGAGTACGGAGGAGACCCACTTCGGACAGTAAACCCAGAACGCCTTGATCAGAATCCCTGCGATGGCGATCGCCCATACAATGGCGAGCAGGATAATTCCCGTCTTTCCCTTCAGGACAATCAGGCATACCGGAGTGTAACTTCCGGCAATCAGCACGGAGATCATCATATGATCGATCTTCTTCAGTATTGTATTGACTTTTTTAGAAATATCAAATGTATGGTAGGTCGTACTTGCCGCATACAGCAGGATCAGGCTTGCCGCATAGATCGCGAGCGAGATGACATAGATCCGGCTGGGTTCATGAGCTGCCTTGATCAGCAGCGGAACAGCTGCAAAGATTGCCATCAGCATTCCGATAAAATGGGTGATCGCACTTCCCGGTTCTTTAATATGATGTTTTTTATCCATATATATGCACCTCCCTAATGCATGAAACGACAAGTGGTTTTTAAAACTACATCAAGTATATGCATATACTACAACATATATTCGGAAAAATCAACCGAAAATTTAGACAAAAGAAAACCGGGTTTCCCCGGTTTTCTGTAAAAACTGCCTCTTCTGTGATCAGTGGATCAAAGTTCCTGTTTTTCCTTTTAATGCGTCCTTTACCTTATCGAAGGAAGTGATATAGGCACAGCGTCCTTCGCGTTCCTCGATGAATTCGACAGCGGCCTTGAATTTCGGAAGCATGTTATAGATGCCGAAATGACCCTGTTCCATGTAATCTTTTGCCTGCTGTACGGAGAGCTCTCCCAGCGGCTGTTCGTCCGGCTGCCCGAGGTTGATGCACACTCTTTCCACATTGGTCAGGATGATGAGCATGTCGGCGTTGATGCCCTCTGCAAGCTTGCCTGCGGCAAGATCCTTCTCGATGACCGCGCTGGCGCCCTTTAAGTGATTGTCCTGTTCAAGGACAGGGATACCGCCGCCGCCGGCAGCGATGACGATCTGGTCTGCGTCCAGAAGGGCGTTCACTGCGTCCAGTTCTACGATTTTTACCGGGTTCGGAGCGGATACGACACGGCGGAATCCTTTTCCGGCTTCTTCGATGACGTAGTTCCCTTTCTTCCGTTCCTCGTTGGCTTCCTGGGCGTTCATATAGCGGCCGAGCACTTTGGTCGGGGTATAGAATGCCTCGTCATATGGATCCACGATAACCTGTGTGAGCACTGTGCTGACGGTGCGGTAGATGCCGCGGTTCAGCAGTTCTTCGCGGATGCCGTTCTGCAGGTCGTATCCGATATATCCCTGGCTCATAGCTGAGCACACGGACATAGGGCAGGCGGTGTATTCCGGGTGCGCCTTGGCAAATTCGTTCATTGCCGTATGGATCATGCCTACCTGCGGCGCGTTGCTGTGAGTGATCGCGATCTGATACCCTTCTTCGATCAGATCTGCGATGCATTTTGCTGTGTGTTTTACGGCTACTTTCTGTTCGGGAAGCGTGGTTCCCAGGGCACGGTGCCCCAAAGCTACAACAACTCGTTTTTTCATCGTATCTATTTCCTTTCATGTGTTTGAATTTCTATGTTCACCATCGTCATAGAGCATAAAAAAATTTACTATCATTTCTTATAAAAATCAACCGGATCCTTAGATACAGCGCATAACCGCGAAGATCGCATCAGCGGCAAAAAGAAGTGTCAGGACAGTACAGAGCAGGATCCGATATCCCTTTTTCAGTTTCAGGAACAAGTCTGTCCACCGCGGAGCAAAATAGTACAGGAAAGCGCATCCGAGAAGCGCGACGCTGACGGAGCCGCCCGCGTATACCCGGCCGTTGATGTTCAGAAAATATCCGCTGTAGTCCCACGGAATGTATCCGAACGCCAGCTCGGACGCAGCGCTGATAAAATATTCCAGCAGGCTGTATATCAGAAAGTTCAGCAGAAAGGCCAGAACAGGTTTGTCATAAACATGCTTTACGATCAAAAGGATCAGGATGCCGTACAGGCCGTATATGGGCACCCAGGGCATGAACGGCATGAGTATGCCGGACAGGTCGCCGTTTGTGATCAGCTGGATCAGGATTTCCACTGCGCAGCCGAGCAGGGAAAATGCATGGAACAAAAATACATAAGAGAGAAAGCTGTATTTCCGATTCCCGTTCATGGGAGAGCGCACGGCACTGAAAGGCGGCTGGACAGAGAAGAGGAATACAGGATACTGTTCCGGAGCAAAGTAAGATATTTTTGTGTAAGGTCCTCTGGAATCATCGTAGAGCGCCTTGGATATCAGGAGCTCGTCTTCGGAAGGAACGTGTTCCAGATAGGAGTCGCTCAGATTCTCATAGCGCGGTGAGCGGGAAAGAACATAGTTTCTGCGCAGTGTCAGATAGAGCTCAGCCTCGCATCCTGTCATGTATGGGTTGACAAAGACCAGATCCAGTATGCCCAGCGTGAGTACCGACAGGATCTTCCAGCCCAGAAATGAGAGATGCAGGCGGAAAAGCTTCCATTTATTGCGGTGCATCAGCTGCCTGGAGAGGAAGAAGGCGTCCCGGCGGCTGACCTTCGGATTTTCTGCAAGGATATACGGGATCATGCGGTATTCATAGAATTTTATGATACCTCCCACAACAGTCAGGTTCCAGAGAGCCTGAAAAAGAGAACGGCAGAACATGATCCATGCCGGGCCTGTAAAGCAGCGCAGTTTGTACAGGCAGAAAATCTTGGAGATAGGAGTTTTCCGGTAGCTGTGGTTTTCAAGGAAGAAACGCTTCTCGCCTATGAGAAGGATATTTCCGACAAAGAGCTGATAGACCACAGCGACGATCACTCCGAGGACCAGGAAAAAAGTGGAACTGTCCCAGTTCTCGGTGACAAAGTTGTTGACTGCCCGGAGGACGGCGAAAGCCGCGGATATACCGGAAGACAAAAGGTCGATGATCAGACTGACAGGGACGGATTCAGACGCCGGGAGAAGTTCCGACAGAAATGAACCGCTGAAAAAGTGCCTTACTGTCTCACGGATGATTTCGGAATTCGATGCGTCCGGCGAGAAGGGGGCGGGCATGACCAGGCTGCTGTCAGGCAGGACCGCATGAGAACTGAGAAATGCGGTTGAGACAGGGTAGGCGCTTGTGAGCATGGCAATGATGAAGCAGACAGATACCATTGTCCAGTAGTTCTGCTTCAATGCCGCGCGGACTTTTTTCTTGAGTACGTTTCTCTTCCACATAATAATAGGACCCCCTGACTTCTTCTATTCTGACTGATACCATCCCCACATATAGAGGATCGGGAGAATGCAGCTGACAAGCCCGGATGCGCTGAACCCGCCGGTCACAGCTGAAAAACAGAGACTTCCGAAAATATAAAGGCAGTACAGAATCCCGAGGATCAGCACAGATTTCCTCGATCTGTACATTACGCCCGCGATCCCTGCCGCCAGTTCGACACATGCGCCGATCAGTGAGAAGGTGTATACCCCGATGGAGTAGTTCGCCATGCCCTCTGCTTCCATAACGGCAGTCATGGAATTGTAGGTGAGGATAGCGATCGAGCCGTAGGCAACGGAGATCCCGCTTAGAATAATGACAATGATGGATACAATGTGCAGCAGTCTGCTCTTTTTCATAGGTGTTCCTCCTTATAGCTCCTTCCGAAAAGGGCGTAAATAAATATGTTAACAGTATATCATATTACACATATTCATGAAAAGTAAAAATGACCAAAAAACAAGAATGCTGAGATTGAAAAAATGTTCAATATTGTGCAATTAGCAGAAAAAAAGTTTCTTTTTTGAAAAAGATTGTATAAAAAAGCGGGAGAAGGTAAAATATCATTGAGTTGGGTTGTTACTGATAATGCAGGCAAAACCAGATGTTCGTGTTGAAAGTATGCAGGAGAACGTCTGGTTTTTTGTTTTAGTGACAAGCCATCAATATATGAAAGAATGGGAGGAAAGACATGAAGAAGCGCAATTACAAGAGAATAGGCGCAATGGCTATGGCGGCAGTGATGGCAGTGAGCATGGTGCCGACATCAGTCTGGGCAGCAGGGCCGCTGGTCAAGGTTGCTACGGATTCAAGCGCGCAGATGAGTTCCGATCCTGAAGCAGTTTACGTGAATAACTACTCCGGATCAGTGCGCTCGGAGAATTTCAATGATAACTGGAAATTCTATCTGGGCGATGCATCGGGCGCAGAGGAGCCGGGCTTCAATGACTCCAGCTGGACCCAGGTGAACCTTCCGCACGATTACAGCATCGAGCAGGATTACACTACATCCGGAGAGGCTGAGAGCGGATACCTTCCGGGAGGAACCGGATGGTACAGGAAGAACTTTACCATTGACAGCAGCGCAGCTGGAAAGGAGATCAGGATCGATTTCGGAGGAGTCTACATGAATTCCACAGTCTGGGTAAACGGACATGAGGTTGGAAGCCATCCTTACGGATACACACCGTTCTCCTTTGACATTTCAGACTATGTCAATTATGGAGGAGACAATGTGATCACTGTGAAAGTGAACCATCAGACTCCGTCCAGCCGCTGGTATTCAGGAAGCGGCATCTACAGGAGTGTGGATCTGACGATCACGGATCCGGTACACGTTGACCTGAACGGTACAAAGATCGAGACTCCGAACCTGGAAGAAGAAGCGGGCGGCACAGTGAACACAGACATCAGCACGACCATAGCAAATGACTCTGCAGAGGCACAGAGTGTGACTCTTACACATACCGTATTCCCGAAAGACGGCGATGTGGAGGACAGTATCGGAACCGTTACGACAGAGGCTGTGGAAGTTGCGGCAGGTGCGAGCGCAGACATTGACGCGACGGTCCAGGTGAATGCTCCGGAACTGTGGAGCACAGATAATCCGGCACTGTATACGGTGCGGACAGAAGTAAAAGTCGGAGACACTGTTGTCGATACATACGATACAGAGTATGGTTTCCGGTATTTCAATTTTGATTCAAACACAGGATTCTCTCTGAACGGAGAGAATATGAAGCTGAAGGGTGTCTGCATGCACCACGATCAGGGAGCGCTTGGAGCAGAGGCGTGGGCAGATGCGATCAGCCGTCAGGTCAGGATCCTGAAGGAAATGGGATGTAACTCGATCCGCGTAACACACAATCCTGCAGCGGACGAGCTGATCGAAGCATGTAATGAGCAGGGTATCCTTGTAGTAGAAGAGGCGTTCGACGGCTGGATGTACCCGAAGAATGGAAACTCCAATGATTACTCCGGATGGTTTAATCAGACGATCGGCGCGGACAATACGATCTTAGGCGCAGAAGAAGGAATGACATGGGCACAGTTCGATCTGACCGCTATGATCAAGAGAGGGCAGAATGCTCCTTCCATCATTATGTGGTCTCTCGGAAACGAGGTACAGGAAGGAACAGCCTATGGCCTGGGACAGGCTTATGCAGATGCGCAGAGCAAGCTGATCGCATGGGCACAGGCGCTTGATTCGACAAGGCTTGTCACAAGAGGAGACAATAACGTTAAAGGTAGTACATCCGGAACAGCATACAATATTATGGATTCGCTTGCTCAGGCCGGCGGTGCAGTAGGCCTCAATTATACAAATGGAGCACAGTATGATGTACAGCACAGTGCAAGTCCGGACTGGCTTATCTACGGATCAGAGACAGCTTCATCGGTTAACAGCAGAGGCATTTATGACAGATTAGGTAGCGGCGGCGCGTCACAGACGTCAGATAAGAACCTTACTTCTTATGATAACTCGGCGGTAGGCTGGGGGGCTCTTGCGAGCAGCGCATGGTATGATGTGATCCAGCGTGATTTCGTAGCCGGCGAATATGTATGGACAGGCTTTGACTATATCGGCGAGCCTACACCATGGAATGGAACAGGCACCGGAGCAGTGTCATCCTGGCCGTCTCCGAAGAATTCCTACTTTGGTATCGTTGATACAGCAGGACTTCCGAAGGACAGCTACTATTTCTATCAGAGCCAGTGGAACGACGATGTTGACACACTTCACATTCTCCCTGCATGGAATGAAGACGTTGTGGCGACAAATGGAAGCGGAGAAGTTCCGGTCGTTGTTTATACAGACGCAGCGAAAGTAAAACTGACGCTTACCACTGCAGACGGTGAAGTGAAGGACCTTGGAACAAAGGAATTTACGACAAAGACTACGAACGCGGGATATACCTATCAGATTTACGAGGGCGAAGGTGCAAATGGAACTGCCCACAAGAATCTGTATCTGACATGGAATGTACCGTTTGAAGAGGGAACTATTTCTGCAGAAGCATGGGATGCGGAAGGCAATGAGATTGATCTCGATCAGGTTGAAGGACGTACTTCTGTGAAGACAACCGGAGATGAGGCGAAGCTTGACGCCGAGGCTGACCGTACGGAAATCGCAGCTGACGGCACAGAGCTGAGCTATATTACTGTCAGTGTTGAAGATGAAAACGGTGAGATCGTTCCCGATGCGTCAAACAATGTGAAGTTTACAGTAGAAGGCGAAGGAACGCTCGTAGGTGTGGACAATGGAGAGCAGGCAGACCACCAGTCCTATCAGGACGATAACAGAGATGCATTCAGCGGCCAGCTTGTTGCGATCGTACAGTCTACGAAGAATGCGGGCGAGATCAAAGTCACAGCAAGCTCAGACGGGCTTGAGCCGGCTGTTGTGACGATCAATACAACACCGGTGGAAGAGGAAACGGGAGAAACGTCATTAAGCTACTATATGATGTCCAGAAACTATTATGTGAAGACCGGCAATATGCCGCAGCTTGCAGATACGGTGAAAGCTGTATACACAGACGGATCCGAGAAAGACATGACAGTGACCTGGGATGATATCGCGGATGAGCAGATCACGCAGACAGGCACATTCTCCGTTGCCGGTGTGACAGAGGCAGGCGACACAGTTTCCGTGACGGTCAATATGATCGACCAGGTGGCAGCGCTGCTCAACTACTCGACTACAGTTCCGGCAGGAACAAAACCGGTTCTTCCGGAATCCAGACCGGCAGTGCTTCAGAACGGTGAAGTGATCAGCGCATCCTTCCCGGTTGAATGGGGCGAGCCTGAAGGAAGCTATGATGAAGAAGGTGCGGTCACGGTAACCGGTACGGCAAACGTGCTCGGACAGGAGATGAAAGTATCAGCAGTTGTCCGCGTACAGGAGCAGCAGGTGACGATCGGTGACAATGTGGCGGCGAGCGGCTACTTAAGTCAGGATATTGAAGAACAGTTCCAGTCCGATACACTTGAGGCGATCAAGGATGGACAAACAGCGATCAGCGATAACACCAGCGGCGGACCTAATCCGACAGCCTGGAGCAACTGGTCGAATACAAATAACAATAATGACAACGATGCCGAGATCACATTCCGCTATGATACACAGCAGAGGATCGGACAGATTGTCGTATACTTTGCTAGAGACAACAGTGGCCTGAGATTCCCGAATGCCGGAACAACAGAGATCTATATTTCTGAAACAGGCGAGGAAGGAAGCTGGACAAAGGTTGAAGCAGAAGAGACGATCGCAGAATCCGAGAATCCGGCAAGGGTCAAAGCATATACTTATAACTTTGATCCGCAGACAGCTACCTATGTAAAACTTCGCGTTGTGAATCCGACAGGAACGGATCTGGCGAAGCCGAGCGTGGCAATCACAGAAGTTATGATCAACGAGTGGACAGGATCTTATACGACTAATTCAACGGCGGCTCTTGCTTCCTTGAATGTAAACGGTCTGGAAGCGAGCGCGTCAGATCTGGCAAACGGACACTTTGATACAGAAGCGATCCTGATCGATGAAATTCAGTATTCAGGCGCGGACAACGCAGCGGTAACATATATTCCGCCTTATGAGAACGCGGCAAGGCTGATCATTGAATCTGAAGATCACAGCACAAGAAATACGTTTACGATCAACCTGGGAGCAGCAGCTTCTACAGGTGACCCGGAAGATGCCAGCAGAGATTATGATTACAGGAAGACGACTGCGACCGCAGCAAGCGAGTATGCGGCAACAGGAACAGAAGGACCGGCTTCCTATGCAGTAGATAATAATACAGGGACATGGTGGCACACTGATTGGAGTGTAACGGTTCCGATGTCTGATTTCTGGATCATGCTTGAGCTGGAAGATGAGACGATGCTCGATGCACTTCGTTATTACGGTCGCGACGGAAGCGTCAATGGACATGTAGGAGATTACAAAGTAGAAGTGAGCACTGACGGTGAAGTGTGGACAACGGCATGTACAGGAAGCTGGAAAAATGTATCAGGATGGCAGATCGCGGAATTTGATCAGCCGATGATGGCAAGATATGTCCGCCTTACAGGCCTCAGCACTTTTGGCGATTCTGGAAACAACAGGTTCATGAGCGCGGCTGAGCTCCGTGTGAGAATGGCAGAAGATACGACAGATATCAGCAATGCAGTGATCACAGTTCCCGAAGTGAAGGAAGCAGACGTGATAGATGCAGATCATCCGGTAACACTGAACGCTGACGAGATCACAGTTACACTTGACGGTACAGAACTCAGATACGGTGTTGACTATATCGTATCCTATGAGAACAATACTGCAGAGGGAACCGCAACGGCGATCGTTACAGGTCTCGCTCAGTACGGATATTCCGGAAGCGCATCAGCGGAGTTTGAGATTAAAGTGAGCGGCGGTACGGAAGTGACTGCTACAGGCATTGAAGTGAAGACAGCTCCGACTAAAAATACTTATACAGAAGGCGAGAAGCTTGATCCGAGCGGACTTGTACTGACAGTAAGCTACAGCGATGGATCAACAGCAGATGTTGCATATTCTGATGAGACAGCAGGAGATTTCACATTCTCACCGGATCTGGATACAGAGCTTGCGGCAGGAAATGTGACAGTAACCGTAGGATACGCCGGATTCGAGACGATGTTTGATGTCAGAGTCGATGAAAAAGAGCCGGTTGAGCCGAGCGGAGATATTTCCACAGCAGTTCTGGAATATTCGATCGAGCTTGCAGAGGGAGTCAATACAGACGGTGTTGTGGACGCAGTGAAAGAATATTTCGACAACGCGCTGCAGACTGCAAAAGATATCCTTGCAAAAGTTCAGGCAGGCGACGGTACAGTAACTCAGAACGATGTGGATACTGCATGGGGCGATCTGATTCACGCAATGCAGTTTATGGAATTCAAGGCAGGCAATAAGACTGATCTTGAGAAAGTGATCGCACTTGCAGAGGAAATGAGCGGCAGTCTTGACGACTATCTTGATGCAGGAAAAGACGCGTTCACAGCAGCTCTTGCAGAAGCAAAAGAAGTCTACGCTGATGGAAATGCAATGCAGGATGAAGTGAACACGGCTTGGATGAATCTGCTGGATGCAATGTCTAAGTTGATGCTGAAGCCGAGCAAGGAACTCCTTGATGATCTGATCGCACAGGCAGAAGGCCTGAACGCGGCTGATTATGAGGCGGAGAGCTTCTCTGTATTGACAGCAGCTCTTGCATCCGCAAAGGCTGTATCCGCGGATGAGAATGCGTCACAAGATGAGATTGATGCAGCTGCATCAGATCTTCAGGATGCGATCGCAAAACTGACGACAGCCGGCGGCGGGACAGCTGCAGGCGGAGATGAGCAGCAGAATGGAGCATCAGGCGACGATGGCAAGGACGGAGCAGTTGGCGACGGCCAGAGCCAGATCGTAGCAGGAAGCAGCCAGACTCAGAGCGGCTCATCTGCTCAGGGAAGTACTTCTGCTTCAAAGCAGGCTGGAACAAAGGCAACCAAGACGGGAGACACATCAACAGTATTCCCGTTCGCAGCAGCGGCTACAGTGGCAGCGGCGGCAGCAGTTGTGACAGTTCTCAGGAAAAAGGAAGACAAGTAAAGAAAGCACAGTGCTGAGAAGTTCTGTGAAGTGAAAAACAAACAGACGGCGGAACGCTGAAAAGCGTCCCGCCGTCTGTTTGATTATGTTCGATGTTTTGAGTGTTATGATACAGCCTGAAGGACAATGCAGCTCAGGAATGCATGGCTTCGTGTTCCCGGCGGATCTCCTCAAAGCAGTCCGGAGCTGACCACTGACTGTTGGTGGGCGTCAGGACAGCCTTGTAGGGGAAGGGGCCGGCGCCGCATTTCCGGAGTGCGGCGAGAGCCTGATCCAGGCGGTTCCCTTCCATAAAACAGAATACGAACAGTGTATCGGGCAGTTCCCCGCCCTCATAAGTCCCTTCCGCAGGAGCCATGTCCTTGATCCCGGCAAGGACGCCAAGCGGCTGGCAGTACTGCTCAGGTTTCACCTTTTTGAGGCGTACATGGAGCGGGAACAGTGCCATCTCAATCTTTAAGAGCTTCTCCTTTTCCGGAGGATTGAAGAGTAAGATCGTTTCTTTCATAATAGAATATTCTCCTTGATTTCTTTTTCCGCATTTCAGGTCAATGCAGATGCTGATATTCCTATTGTAGTGCAGCGGGGGAGAAAAGGAAAGGGAAAAATGTTCAGAAGAGTGTGGGAAAGTGTAACCGTATCTGATAAATTCCATATATTGTAATAATCAGAAGTCTGTCGGATGATGCGGCACATGGGTTCTGAAAGATGTTCTGCTGTGCCGAAGAGATCTTGAAGCTGAGGAGGGAGCGGGAAGATGCGGATCTGTGAACTGCGTGAGAAAGAGGTGATCAATATCTGCAGCGGCAGGAGGCTCGGCTGTGTTGTGGACGTGGAGATCAATGTCTGCACCGGAGAAGTGGAGGCGATCGTGATCCCGGGACCGGGAAAGATCTGCGGCTTCTTTGGGACAGACTGCGAGTATGTGATCCCATTTGGATGTATACGGAAGATCGGTCCTGACACCATTCTTGTTGAGATCCAGGAAGAAAAATTTTTGCAAAAGTTTTAGATGTTGTGTATAATGAAAAGAACGAAAGGAAAGGCGGAACAGACTATGAAATGTCCATATTGCGGAAACCCTGATACAAGAGTGATCGATTCCCGGCCGGCGGAGGACAAAAGCACTATCCGCAGGAGACGTTCCTGCGACGAATGCGGTAGAAGATTTACGACGTATGAGAAGGTGGAGACTATCCCGCTGATCGTCATCAAGAAGGATAATAACCGGGAACAGTATGAGCGCGCCAAGATCGAGAACGGCGTGCTGAGCGCATGCTATAAGCGTCCCGTTCCGGCGGAACAGATCCAGAAGACGATCGATGCGATCGAGAGAGAGATCTTTAACCGGGAAGAAAAGGAGATCCCGAGCAGCGTGATTGGCGAGATCGTCATGGACAAGCTGAAGGATCTTGATCCTGTCGCGTATGTGCGGTTCGCTTCGGTGTACAGAGAGTTCAAGGATGCGAGTACGTTTATGGATGAACTGAAAAAGTTCCTTCAGTAGAAAAATTCCAGTAGAGAAATTCCATTGAGAAAAAGGAGAAAATCGGTTATACTCTTAAAAGAGTACGACCGGTTTTTTATTTAGGTGGAAATTTTGTTTTCTATAAAACGTTCCGCGGGATGCGCACAAGAAGTAAATGAATGGGAAACAGAGAAGATGAGGACATATAAACTTACTATTGCCTATGACGGCACCGGATATCAAGGGTGGCAGAGACAGGCCAGCACAGAGAATACGATACAGGGCATACTGGAGAGATGTATTTCAGAAAAAGCAGGCTATGCGGTGGAGGTGGACGGCTCCGGCCGTACAGACGGGGGCGTTCACGCGAGAGGGCAGACTGCGAGTGTGGTTCTCCGCGGTCTGGCGGAGGATGGGTTTTTCCTGAAGCAGGTGAACGGGATCCTGCCTCCGGATATCAGGATCCTGGAGGCGGCGCTTGTGAAAAACGGATTCCACGCGAGAAAGAGCGCGGTGGGGAAAGTGTATGAGTATTATATTGATACCGGGGAACGTCCGGATGTATTCACAAGGAGATACTGCTTTCATTATCCCCGGAAGCTGGATCTTTCCGCCATGCGCACAGCCGCGGGCTGCCTTATAGGGACTCATGAGTTTGCAGGGTATACGGATAAAAAAGAGGAAAAGTCCACAAAGAGGACGATTTATGCTATAATAGTCAGCGGACAAGGCAGCAGGGTAAAGATCAGGTATGAGGGCACCGGTTTTCTCTACCACATGGTGCGCATACTGACAGGAACCCTGATTGAAGCAGGCACCGGGGAGCGTTCGCCCGAGAGCGCGGCAGATGCGCTGAGGACGCTGGACAGGAGACAGTCAGGTTTCCTTGCTCCGGCACAGGGACTGTTCCTGCAGGAGGTTCACTATAGATAAGTACTATTATATAGAAGACATAGGAGGCAGAATGAAGCTGATATCATGGAATGTAAATGGTATACGGGCATGTGTCCAGAAGGGATTCCTTGACTTTTTCCGGGAGGCGGATGCAGATATCTTCTGCATACAGGAGACGAAGATGCAGGAGGGACAGCTTGTCCTTGACCTGGAGGGGTATCACCAGTACTGGAACTATGCCGTGAGAAAGGGATATTCCGGAACTGCAGTGTTCACGAAGAAAGAACCGCTTTCCGTAGCTTACGGGATCGGCATAGAGGAGCATGACCAGGAGGGGCGAGTGATCACCTGCGAGTTTGAAGACTTCTATTTTGTCACGGTGTATACGCCTAATTCCCAGAATGAGCTGGCGCGGCTTGATTACCGTATGAAGTGGGAGGATGATTTCCGCGGGTATCTGAAGAAGCTTGAGGAGAAGAAGCCGGTCATCGTAACAGGTGATATGAACGTTGCCCACGAGGAGATCGACCTGAAGAATCCGAAGACAAACCGGAGAAATGCCGGGTTTACGGATGAAGAGCGGCAGAAGTTCACCGAACTTCTCGCTGCGGGATTCATTGACACGTTCCGCTATTTTTATCCGGATCAGACCGGGATCTATTCCTGGTGGTCCTACCGGTTCAGCGCCCGGGCGAAGAATGCAGGATGGCGTATTGATTATTTCTGTGTATCTGAAAGCCTGAAGGACAGGCTTCAGGATGCGAAGATCCTGACAGATGTGATGGGATCTGACCACTGCCCGGTGGAACTTGACATTACAGACTGACAGTGAGGCGGAGTGCATGTGCAGAGCCGTCTCCTGCAAAATAAAATCAGAAGTTGATTCCGTCGGAAGGCATTTGCCGGCGCAGCTGTGCCGGCGGGCGGCGGACGGAAAGAAAAAGAAAGAAGGAAGACAGAAATGACAAAGATAGATATTATCTCCGGTTTTCTCGGAGCCGGAAAGACGACGCTGATCAAGAAGCTGCTCTCTGAGGCATTTACAGGAGAACAGGTCGTTCTGATCGAGAATGAATTTGGAGAGATCGGGATCGACGGGGGATTCCTGAAGGAATCAGGGATTGAGATCCGCGAGATGAATTCCGGATGCATCTGCTGTTCCCTGGTGGGAGATTTCGGCAAGTCGCTCAGGGAAGTTGTTGACACTTATCACCCGGACAGGATCCTGATCGAGCCCTCCGGAGTGGGCAAGCTGTCTGATGTGATCAAGGCAGTGCAGGATGTGCAGGCGGAGATCGATGCAGAGCTGAACAGCTTTACAACAGTGGTGGATGTAACCAAGTGCAGGATCTACAGAAAGAACTTTGGGGAGTTCTTCAGCAATCAGATCGAGTATGCAGGAGCAGTCATCTTAAGCCGTACCGACAAGGCAAAACCGGAGAAGATTGAGGAGGGCATCGCGATCCTACGTGAGCTGAATGACAAGGCTCCGTTTATCACGACTCCGATCGCACAGCTTCCGGGCAGGAAGATCCTGGAGACGATGGAGTCGGGGAAATCGCTGGAAGAGGAACTTCTGGCGGAGGTGATCTGTCCCGAGTGCGGTGAACATCACGAACACGGCGAGTGCTGCGGTCATGACCATGAGCACGATCATGAGCATGAGCACCACCACGACCACGATCATGATCACGAGCACCATCACGACCATGAGCACCATCACGACCATGAGCACCATCACGACCACGATCACGAGCATCATCATGACCACGACGGCTGCTGCGGTCACGATCATCATGATCATGCAGGACATCATCACGCGGATGAAGTGTTTACGAGCTGGGGACGTGAGACGATCCATACTTATACGAAGGAGCAGATCTCTGATATCCTGAAGCAGCTTGAGAGCGGAGATAACTATGGGAATGTTCTCCGTGCCAAGGGCATGGTGGCAGGAGCTGACGGAGAGTGGATCTATTTCGATATGGTGCCGGGAGAACATGAAGTAAGGACAGGCGCACCGGAATATACGGGAAGGATCTGTGTGATCGGCGCCGAGCTGAAGGAAGATAAGCTGGCAGAGCTGTTCGGTGTTGTGTAAGAACAGTATGACTGAGCCGGAAAGAATTGAAGGAGAGACAGATCATGAAAGAACCTGATGTAATGGTATATCTGATGACAGGATTTCTGGACAGCGGAAAGACCCAGTTCCTGGACTTCACACTGAAGCAGGATTACTTCCAGATCGACGGCAAGACCCTTCTGATCCTCTGCGAGGAAGGGGAGGAAGAGTATAATCCGATGGAACTTCTGAGATACGGCGTTGTGATCGAGAAGGTCGAGGATCAGGAGGACTTTACGGAAGAATGGCTGGAAGAGATGAACAGAAAACACGAGCCGGAGCGGGTTGTTATAGAATACAACGGAATGTGGAAGGTAAGTGATTTTGAGAATATGAAGCTTCCGGCGGGATGGGCTGTAGAGCAGAAGATCACGACAGTGGATGCAAGTACATTTCAGATGTACCTGACGAATCTGAAACCGCTGTTTGTTGAGATGGTAAGAGGAGCAGAACTTGTGCTCTTCAACCGCTGTGAAGATAAGAAGCCTCTTGCAGGGTACAGGAGAAGCGTAAAGGTAGTCAGCCCCCAGGCGGAGGTCATTTTTGAAGATGAGAACGGAGAGCTTGACAATATTTTTGAGGATGAGGTGCCGTATGATCTGAAAGCGCCGGTGATCGAGATCCGCCGTGAGGATTACGGAATCTGGTATGTGGATATGATGGAGCATCCTGAGAGGTATAAGGGAAAGGTTGTGGAGTTTACCGCGAAGGTGATGAAGCCCAAGGCATTTCCGGCCAAAGTATTTCTGCCGGGACGGATGGCGATGACATGCTGTGCCGACGATACCTCTTTTCTCGGATATGTGTGCAGGAGCGCGTACGCGCCGAAGCTGAAGGCAGGACAGTGGGTGAAAGTCCGGGCAAAAGTCCGCTTTGCCAATCTGTCGGTATACCGCGGCGAAGGTCCCGTCCTGGAAGCGGAGAATATTGAACCGGCAGAGCCGATAGAGGAACTCGTATACTTTAATTAAAAACAGGAGGAAAATGAGATGAAAAAAAAATATGATGTGATCGCACTTGGAGAGCTGCTGATCGACTTTACGATGAATGGACAGAGCGAGCAGGGCAACAATATGTTTGAGGCATGCCCGGGCGGAGCTCCGTGCAATGTGCTCGCACTGCTCAATAAGATGGGAAAGAAAACAGCATTCCTGGGAAAAGTAGGACAGGATCAGTTCGGCAGGCTTTTAAAGGATACGATAACAGACGCAGGAATCGACGCATCCCATCTTGTGATGGATGATGAGGTGAACACAACACTCGCATTTGTCCATACATTTCCGGATGGAGACAGAGAATTCTCCTTCTACCGCAATCCGGGAGCGGATATGATGCTGACAGCGGAAGAGGTCGATCCTGAATTTATCGGTCAGACAAAGATCTTCCACTTCGGTACACTTTCCATGACTCATGACGGTGTGCGCGAGGCGACGAAGAAAGCGCTGAAAGCCGCAAAGGAAAACGGATGCCTGATCTCCTTTGATCCGAACTTGAGACCGCCGCTCTGGAGTTCTCTGGATCTTGCAAAGGAACAGATGGAATATGGATTCGGATACTGCGACATCCTTAAGATTTCTGACAATGAGATCCAGTTTGTCTCCGGAAAAGAAGATTATGACGAAGGTATCGCCTATCTTCAGGAGAAATATAATATCCCGCTGATCCTCCTGACCATGGGGAAGGACGGCAGCCGCGCTTATTATAAAGGAATGCGCGTAGAGCGTCCGGGATTCTCGGTAAAGGCGATCGAGACGACAGGAGCAGGAGATACATTCTGCGGAAGTTCTCTGAACTACATAGTGGAACATGATTTTGACAATCTGACAGAAGAGCAGCTCGGCGAGATGCTCACATTCGCCAACGCGGCAGCAGCGCTTGTGACCATGAAAAAAGGCGCGATCAAGGCGATGCCCGAGAGGAAAGATGTAGAAGAGCTCATCCGAAAATAAATTCGGGGGTGTTGATTAAATAAATCGTCCGCCAAACAGGAAAAGCTAATGGAAATGTTCTGTCAGCTTTTCCTTTTTTTGCTGAATTCAAGACAGAACTTCAAACACAATCCCGGATATTTTCTCTGCTGACAGTACTCGAATCGTGTATGAATAAGAGCAGCCGGAAATTTTCCTGTTGAAATACCGCAGTGTGGAGCCGGTATCTTCAACTTGCGGATTTCTGCTGATCGAATGAGAGCAGTCAAACAGGAGGGGGTTCTATTTAATCAGCAGACCCGGATTTATTTCATCCGGTTCTTATTCCTCCATTCTCTTGGCGACATCCCGTAGGTATGCTTAAAGGCACGGGAAAAGTGAAGCTGGTTCGGATAGCCCACCGCGTTTCCGATATCGCCTATGGACAGACCGGTCAGCTTCAGAAGCTCCGCGGCTTTTATCATGCGGTAGTCCATGATGAACTCTTTGGGAGACTTTCCCACCGCTTCTTTGAAGATCCTTCCGAAATAGCTCCGATTGAGACCGCAGAATTCTGCAATGCCCTCAACGGAGATATCGTTTTGAAAATTCTGCTCGATATAGCTGAGGGCTTCCTTGACATAAAAGTCTCTCAGACGTCCTTCCGTCGATATCTTCATGGCGGAAGAGGAGCGGGAAAAATAATCCATGAACAGATAGAGGTGGCCGATCAGATGGAAGGGGGATTCGTCTCCGTGTTCTGCCATATAGACCATCTCCTGCTTCATGCTCTCGCGCAGATCTTTGGACTTGGCGTGATAGATAGGATTGTCCGGGCTCAAGCCTGCGATCTCCACAATCTCTTTTGCACGCAGTCCGTCGAATTCGACCCAGGTGTATTCCCAGGGAAGCATCTCATCCGCCACATAGGTAGTGATCTGCCGCGGAAAGAGCATGAATCCCTGTCCACTTTTTATATGATAAGTATGTGTCTCACCCTTGGAATCGTTTGCCATCAGTTTTCCAGTGCCGGAGATCACATAGTGGAAGAGAAAATGATTGCGGGATGCCGGCCCGAAGGAGTGGGCGGGTTCGCATTGTTCCTTTCCGAACTGGTACAGTCCGAGGTCTACAAAATTTTCATTTGGAAACACAGAAAACAGAATATCACTCATATTAAAAAAACCCCTTAATTTTAAAAAATTTATAAATATAATATACCAAAATGCGACCCGACTTGGCAATAGAAAAGTATAAGTTGCATAAAGGTATAAAATGCGATTTCTGGCGGTATTTATAGGAGCATTTTGGAATGTTATAATTTCATCAGAAGCAAAAAAGCTGAAAGGAAGGAGCTGAAACTATTATGAAAAGGAAAAATGCGATTAGTGCTGTCCTGGCAGTGACCATGCTGGCGGCGGCCATCCTTCCGGGATGCGGAGCAGACAAGGATTCGGGGAAGACAGAGATTGAGATCCTGCAGTACAAACCCGAGGCTGCAACGTATTTCGACAAGGTGGAGGATGAGTTTAATGCGACTCACGATGATATTCATCTGACCATTAGCTCTCCGAACGACGCAAGCACGATCATGAGAACACGGTTTGTCAGAGAGGACTATCCGGACATCATCGGCATTGGAGGAGATATCAACTATTCTTATTATGTTGATGCAGATATCCTTGCGGATGTATCGGATTATCCAGGACTGTCCGACATCAAACAGTCGTATGTGGACATTCTGGAGGCACTTGAGATCACGCCGAAGGATGGAACTTACGGTGTGCCTTATGTCGCGAATGCCGCTGGAATTCTGTACAACAAAGATATGTTTGAAGAACACGGATGGCAGATCCCGGAGTCCTGGGATGAGCTGATCGATCTCTGTCAGGAGATCCAGTCAGAAGGCATACTGCCGTTCTACTTCGGATTCCGTGACACATGGACCTGCCTTGCGCCCTGGAACTCACTTGCCGTTGACCTTGCGCCGGCGGACACCTGTAAACAGGTGAATGCAGGTGAGACGACATTTTCCGATGAGTACAGAGAGACAGCGGAAAAATGTATGGAGCTTGTCAGCTATGGACCGGATGATCCGTTCGCATACGGTTACAATGACGCATGTACCGCGTTCGCAAACGGTGAATCTGCAATGTATCCGATCGGAAGCTATGCAGTGCCGCAGATCCTGTCCGTAAATCCGGACATGAACATTGATTCCTTCGTTACCCCGGGAAATGATGACGCGTCAAAGAATACACTGAATTCAGGTGTTGACCTTATGTTTGCGGTGACAGCTGCATGCGAGAACAAAGATGCGGCCTACGAAGTCCTTGATTTCCTGCTGGAGGATGAGAACATCCAGGCTTATATCGACGACCAGAACGCTGTTCCATGTAAAGAAGGAGATTTTGACCTGGCGCCGATGCTTGACGGTATGAAGCCATACATCGAGTCCGGCAATATGACGGACTACCAGGATCACTACTATCCGTCAGAGATGGCAGTAGATGCACAGATACAGACATTCCTGATCAACAAGGATGTGGACGCATTCCTCGCTAAGTTTGATAAAGACTGGCAGAGGTACAACAGAGACATCATCCGCGAGGTTCAGGAGTATAACGAAGAACACGGGACTGACGAGTAGGAAAGGAATGGGGTAGATTATGAAAAAAGCAAATAACAGCAGACGGACTTATATGCTGATCACAATACCGATCCTGGCGTTGTTTGTCTGCTTCAACACGATACCGCTGATCCGCGGTGTGATTTACAGTTTTACTAACTTTAAAGGATTTGGAACCTATGATTTCGTCGGGTTTAGAAATTACATCGACCTGTTTACAGATCCCAGGATCGGAGGCTCATATCTCTTTACGATCAAGCTGGCAGTTGTCGCTACGATCTTAACGAATGTGATCAGCCTGGTCCTGGCTCTGGGACTGAACAGCAAGATCAAGGGAAAGACGTTCCTGCGCGCGTCCTACTTTGTACCGAACGTACTTGGAGCGCTGGTCGTAGGTTATATTTTCCAGTACTTCTTTACATATATCCTTCCCGGGCTGGGAAAGGCGATGGGGATCGGCGCGTTAAGCTCAAGTATGCTGTCCAACAGTAAGACTGCATGGATCGCGATCGTGATCGTCTGCGCATGGCAGTCCATCGCGATGAATACGATCATTTACATTTCCGGTCTGCAGACCGTGCCGGAAGATGTATATGAAGCAGGAGACCTTGACGGGGCGACGGGCTGGAAGAAGTTCAGACATTTGACCTTCCCGCTGATCATCCCATTTTTCACGATCAACATGGTATTGTGTGTAAAGAACTTTTTGATGGTATTCGACCAGATCATGGCAATGACGAAGGGAGGACCGGAACAGAGTACAGAGTCTATCTCCTATCTGATCTACAACAATGGTCTGTCGGGCGGAAGCTTCGGATATCAGAGCGCCAACGCGGTAGTATTCTTCATCGTGATCGTGGCGATCTCTGTTGCACAGATGTCCATATCAAGTAAGAAGGAGGAGCAGTTATAATGTATGAAAAAATGAAAGCAAGAGTAAACTGGCCTGTTACGATCCTTCTGTTTATCGGACTGATAACAGTGGCATTCCCGCTGTATATGACGATCGTGATCGCATTTAAGCAGCCTACGGAGATGACGAACAGTATTTCCGGGATCCTGTCCCTGCCTAAGGAATGGAGCCTGAGCAATTTCGCACAGGCGATGGAACTGACAGACTTCTGGCATTCCCTTGGAAACAGCCTTATGGTAACGATCGTAACGGTTGTGCTCTGTATGGTCCTTCACGCGCTGATGGGTTATGCGGTGGGAAGAAATAAAGCTCACAGTAAGTGGTATAACTTCGTATACCTGTTTATCGTAAGCGGTATGTTCGTTCCGTTTGCGATCCTGATGATGCCTCTGGCAAAACAGACGGCAGAGATGCACCTTGATAATTGGGCTGGCGTTATTCTCCTTTATGTGGTATTCTATATGCCGATGAATTTACTTCTGTATACAGGATATCTCGTAAATATCCCGATCGCGCTTGAAGAGGCAGCGAGTATAGACGGTGCGACAACATGGCAGACGTTCTGGAGGATCATCTTCCCGATCATGAAGCCAATGCATGCGACAGTCGCAGTCATCACTGCACTGGCAGTATGGAACGATGTTATGACTCCTCTGATCATTATGTCAGGGAAAGGATCGAATACACTGCCGCTGGCACAGCTGACATTCCAGACGCAGTTCGGTACGAACTACAACCTGGCGTTTGCATCTTATCTGCTTGCGCTGATCCCGATCATCATCTTCTATGTGATCTGCCAGAAACAGATCATCAATGGTGTGGTAAACGGCGCTGTGAAGTAAATACGTTCGGATGCTTTTAAGGCATCTGCCGCAGAGCGGGTTATGTACCGGCATCGGTACATGTCCCGCTTTTGTGCGATAAGTCCGGCAAGCGGCTGACATGCTTGTATGAGCAGACATTTGCCGGGCAGCGGACAGCGATCGGCTTTGCCGTGAGCTGCCCAAGGTATCGCGTTGATCGGACAAGGGAAGGAACTCCCTCTGTCCGATCAGTAAATATCAAAGAGACAGCACACAGAGCAGGAGAGACAAATATGAGCATTATTTATGATGAAAAGCAGAAAACGATTACATTGTACACGAAGAATACAGCATATCAGATGCAGATTGACAGATATGGATTTCTGCTGCACCTGTATTATGGTAAATATGCGGAAGGCTGTATGGATTATGTACTGACTTACTATGACAGAGGATTTTCCGGCAATCCGTATGATGCCGGGAATGACAAGACATATTCCATGGATTCACTGCCGCAGGAGTTCCCGTCTCTGGGAACCGGCGATTACCGTACGCCGGCATGTATCATCAAAAATACAGACCGCACTTACTGCAGCGATTTCCGCTATGAGAGCCACAGTATTAAGGACGGAAAATATGCACTTCAGGGACTTCCGGCAGTTTATGCGGACGACAATGAGGCACAGACTCTGGAGGTGGTCCTTGTAGACCGCGTGACAGGAGTACGGGCTGTGCTGCTCTACGGAGTGCTGCCGGAATATGATGTGATCACAAGAAGTGTGTGTATCGTGAATGCCAGCAGAGGACATATTTCTGTGAAAAAGCTGGCTCCGGCATGTCTGGATCTTCTGGGGGGAGATTATGATTATATAACGTTCTATGGCCGTCACGCCATGGAGAGAAATGTCCAGAGGATGCCGATCGGTCATGGGGTGTCCAAGATCGGGAGTCTCAGAGGGACTTCGAGCCATCAGTATAATCCGGCGGTCATCGTAGCGGAGCATGATGCAACGGAGGATGCAGGCGGCTGCTATGCAATGGCATTCGTCTACAGCGGAGGATTCCAGAGTGAGGCGGGAAAGGACCAGTATTATCAGACAAGGGTTCTCATGGGATTCAGCGAAGAGCAGTTTGCATACCCGCTGAAAGCGGGAGAAGAGTTCCAGTCCCCGGAGGTCATTATGAGTTATTCCTCCGAAGGTCTTGCAAAGCTTTCCCAGAATCTCCACCGCTGTATCCGTACTCATCTCTGCAGAGGAAAATATAAAGAGACAGTGCGGCCGATCCTCCTGAACAGCTGGGAGGCGTCCTACTTTGATTTTACAGGAGAGAGTCTTCTCAAGCTGGCAGAGCAGGCGTCAGAGCTCGGAATCGAGATGTTTGTCATGGATGACGGCTGGTTCGGAAAGCGTGACAGTGAGCTGAGAGGTCTGGGAGACTGGAAAGTCAATGAAGAAAAGCTCGGCTGCAGCCTGGGAGAGCTGATCTCCAAGATCAACGGTATGGGAATGAAGTTTGGTATCTGGATCGAGCCGGAGATGGTGAACGAGGACAGTGATCTCTACCGCGAGCATCCGGACTGGGCATTCGTGATCCCGGGAAGACGGCCGAACCGTTCCAGACATCAGCTCGTCCTCGATTTCTCCAGAAAAGAGGTCGTAGATTATATTTATGATCAGATCTGCAGTGTCCTTGATCAGGGCAATGTAGAGTATGTTAAATGGGATATGAACCGGAGCATCGCGGATGTTTATTCTGCGACAGCGGACAGTCAGGGAAGGGTCCTTCATGACTATGTGCTGGGACTTTATGATTTCCTGGAGAGGCTCGTGAACAGATATCCGAACATCCTGATTGAGGGATGCAGCGGCGGCGGCGGACGTTTTGACGCGGGAATGCTCTACTATACGCCGCAGATCTGGTGCAGCGACAACACGGATCCGATCGACCGTCTGGAAATTCAGTACGGAACATCGTTTATCTATCCGGCGTCTTCAGTCGGAGCACATGTCTCCGCGTCGCCGAACCATCAGACCGGAAGGATCACCTCGCTGAAGACGAGAGGTATGGTCGCAATGGCGGGGACCTTTGGCTATGAACTGAATCTGAATGAACTCAGCGATGAGGAAAAAGATGAGATCCGCCGTCAGATCGCGGAATACAAGAAGTATGCATCGCTTGTTCAGACGGGACAGTATTACCGCCTGACGGATCCGCAGACTGATAATCAGGGCGCGTGGGAATTCGTTTCCGAAGATCAGAAGGAAGCACTTGTGCAGGTGGTCGGAATCAAGAAGCATGCGAATATGACTGTAGATTATATTAAAGTCAAAGGACTGAAGGAAAATACGATGTACCGTGATACGGAGACCGGCAGGGTGTACAACAGCACAGCGCTTCGGGAAGCGGGAATTCCAAAACCGGTTCTGCATGGGGAATATCAGGCGTATCAGTGGCACTTTGTATGTGAAGAATAAACAGAGTAAACGGGGGTCAGGACAAGATGGCAAGAAAACCAGGAGCCGCTAAAACGAGAAGAAGTGCGGCGGCAAAGAAAGAGACTGAGATAAAAAAAGAGACCGGAGTGAAGCGGGCAGCGGCTGCTGAGACAGCTGCTGCAGCGGAAGCAAAGGCGAAAGCCGAGGCAGAGGCGAAGGCGAAGAAGGAAGCAGAAGCAAAGGCGAAAGCTGAGGCAGAGGCGAAGGCGAAGAAGGAAGCAGAAGCAAAGGCAAAAGCCGAGGCAGAGGCGAAGGCAAAGAAGGAAGCAGAAGCAAAGGCGAAAGCTGAGGCAGAGGCGAAGGCGAAGAAGG
>ERZ1643246.113-NODE-113-length-103538-cov-6.475469_pt1 | contig 103538 bp, 116 predicted proteins | sample MGYA00579265_ERZ1643246 | MGnify/ENA primary metagenome ERZ1643246 (study PRJEB29033, sample SAMEA4952261) | chicken gut metagenome | biome: Broiler Chicken; feature: Gastrointestinal Tract; material: Caecum | place: Ireland | collected 2018 | study: Broiler...
CTTTTTAAACATTTTTTCGAATGCATTCATCCAAGTGGATCCGGCGCCCATTTGCCAAAAAGTACGCACGGCCATTGACGGTGTACCGCACTTTGGCATGATGTTCATAGGGCTTACCTCCACTCGGAGACACATACCGATAGGCAATCGTCTCTCCATCATCCGATGGGCAAAGTTCATATCCTGCTAAGCCCATGCAATAAATAAATGGATATTGGGGATTATCATTCATTCAATTGGCTCTCCTTTACCGATTTTACTGATATCTATTGGCACAAGCTGCAATATTTTGAGCTGCAGCTTGTGCCATTCGAAAATCAGAATCAATTCACACCGACCATGATATCCTGTGTGTTAGAACCGACAAGGGAACTCGGCAGCTCGCCATTCCACTTTTCGATCCACTGATTTTGGATGATTTCATCGGTCAGTGTACTCTGTTTGGTCTTATTGGCTTCCGCTTCGCCTTGTGCAGCAATCACCTTTGCGTCGGCTTCAGCCTGTGCCTTTTCAACCAGAGTCTGGTTCTCAATCTGCTGCTTCTCATACGCTAACTGCGCATTCTGCTTATCAGCAATTGCTTGATTGTACGATTCATCAAAATCGATATTACTGATTGTGACGTTGTTGACCTCTACGACGCCTTCCTCGTATTTGGAATTCAATGCGTTTTGCAGCGCCTCTTTGGTCGCCGGTTCAATCATGGACCGGTTTGTCACATCAGTATCTTCAAACTTTTTGCTTGCTGATTTGAACGCCGAGGCAACCAGATCAGACTGAATCAAACCCCGTTCATAATTGGACACATGCGCACAAACCCATGCAGACTTTTCCGGGGAAATCGTATATGATACCGTAATATTTTCGGCATACACTGCAGTTCTTGCTGCGCTTTCTGACCAAATTTGGCCTTCAATTTTGATGTCCTGCTGTTTGTTGTTGATTTGCTTGATCGATTCAACAAATGGGATCTTGAAACTGAATCCGTTGGATACAGATTCAGCACTGATCTGACCGAATCTGGTTCGGACGCCGCTATAACCCGTCGGGATAACGGCAAAAGAATCTGCAACAATGATGATAGCGAAGCAAACCGCAGCAATCAGAAATCCCGCTTTCTTGTTTAGTCTCGCCGTGAGACTTCTTACGATTACTGCAACCGCAAGGATCAAGAGTACAGCATAGATCGCCATTCTTACAATGCTCATTTTTTCATTTCTCCTTTTCAGATTTTTAAATAAATTTCAACTTTTCATATGGATTTTAGGCTTGAAAAATCGCTAATGAATCGCAGTTCTTTACATTTCACATTTTCCTCCTTCTTTTTCTTTTTGATATATATAAAAAACAGGCTTCACGCTATTGCGTAAAGCCTGTTCGTTTTTTGTTCAGTAAAAATTTATAAATATTTGCATTCGTTTTTTTCTGGTTCGAGTATATACCCCTTTAGAGAAAAGTGTCAAATTTGAGATTGCAAAATCACATATTATAAACGAATCAGATTTTAATCGTCTGATCAAAACTGATATGTCTCAATATGAGTCGGACTGTCTTCGTCCTTGTTGCCATAGACACAAGCCTGAAGCTGCTTGTCAACACTTTCCCATTCGACGCACGCCAGCAATTGGTCGTCCTGACCTTCACGGACGAGATCCACATAGACTCCGGGGAAGTTTCCCGCAGTATCTACTACGTTCTTAGCATGAACCTTCAGCTTGCCGATCGGAGTATCGACAAGGAAGGAACGGATATGACTTTGAGGAGCCTGAAACCGAAAGCCCCGCACAGACAGAGTCGCAGCGATCAATGGTTCCAGCGCAGGTCGGAAACCGATGTTCACTTGATGGCAGGAGGGCGACATCCAATGATTTTCATCAATGCGCGGATCGCCTCCGCGATACACACACTCTTTTTCGCACTCTTGGATTCTGCCGTACTGGTTTGGGTTTCTGCCGTAGCCCCAAAAGAACATATCCTGCCAATGCCAAACGTCATTATCTGCAGTCGTGTTATACAACGCTTCGTCCCATGCACTCGGATCATCATGCCTTCGCACCATCGCCGGAAGCAGGTGACAACGGTATTTTTGGCCGTTGATAATAACATTAACGCCCTCATCAAATCCCGCAGCCGCAAGAGCGTCCCAAGAAACATCCGTAAGCAGAACTCGATCGGCAATCAGCAGCTGGCCGCATTGAGACCATCGAGCCATATCCGGTACGACATTCCATGTAATAATCGAATCCGTTGCATCCTCCGGAGCATCCGCAATTGTAATGGCAGCTGTTCCATCATACCGGGGAATATCTCCATTGCTCTTCGGATTCTTCGGATTAGTTTGTGCTACACCGTTCAAAAACAGTGCTCCCATTTTCGTTTGTTGTACTAACATTTTTGACTCCTTTCATTTGATATATTGATTATTTTTCGTAAGAGGAAACAAGTTCTTGCGCAGAACATTTGTTCGTCTATTTAATTTTATCATTTAGTTTTGATTTGTCAATAAAAATAAGAACATTTGTTCTGTGCAAAAGAAAAAAGAAGGCATAACGCCTTCTTTTTCCCATCTCATGGGCAATGTTAATTATTGAACGAACCAGATATTTCTTCCTATGTCAAGCGGTTTTTTCGTTGCAAATAGCAGAAAGCAGCTGGCTAATGATCTCAAAGATCTTACCAGAGCATCTTCCTCCCTTTGTTCTTCTGAAAACAAGCTCGGAACATCTGCCATCTTTAACAGTAATAGATACCAGCTTTTCATTGATCCACCCCTGTGTCCGTAATGCGACTTCCACATGAAAGTGCCGCAGCAGATAGTTTACTACACAGAAGTTTTTGGGTTCATACCGGGCTTCATAAAATGTGATCTGATCATTCTCCAAAGTTCCTCCATTTTTCAAAATGGAAATGGCCTTCTGTACCACTTCGTTCGCGACATCATTCTTCTCCTTGCAGAATGCTGCATCTTCTGCTGCTTCCCGCTCTTTTCGCTCCTGTATCCGGATGCGGTCCTTTTCTTGAAATTGAGCGCGCAGTTTGATGCAGCTGTCCAGCTCATCAAGAACAAGGGCGCCAATAAAATCTGGAAATGTGTCGCCATTATTTTTAACTGCTTTGCAGTAAAGTTCAACATGACCATCCAGCACCTCTTTGATGTAATCCGCCAACAATTTCGGATCGTCGCCCAGTTCGAGGGTCATATCATTTTCACGGGCAATCGCTTGCGTAATGATACTTTCATCATGTGTTGCATTCGCTTGAATGCGGAGTTCGTGGAAATACGCTTCCCTTTTCTCTTTTCCGCCATACAGTTTATCGCACGCTGCTGCCGAACCACAATGAATGATAAGGGCATATTCCGTCATGCGCAGCGAAGTGATGTAAGCACCAATTTCAACATACAAGATGTAGGCATCATTTTGGGCGCGAGGATACTCAATTTCCGGTTTTCCTGCTCTGCGCCAGAGCCGATACGATTCGGTTCCGTTAGACACTTCACGCAAAAATTCAGCACGGATTTGCGTACCGCATCGATTAAAATTGCCGTCACGAAACAGCGGAGTCATCAATTGGGACATTATTTTTCTCCTTTCTCGTACTTATAAAGGGGTATGACATAACTCACACCCCTCTTGTATAGAAACATGTTATTGTTCTGCAATAAAGACACGCACAATATGACTAACAATGCCATTTTTCTTTTCTTGAGCATCAGATGCTTCTTTCGCCCTTTTCTCAGAGTGGAACAATTGTGCCTTTCGCACCTGCTCATCCCATTTATTGAGACCGCAATAATATGTTCCTCCCTCTGTCTTTAATGCAAAACACAAATCGCTGTCTTTTCCAGAAAACTGAGCTGCCGTAGCACATCCAACATCTTCTCGCCCTTGTGGTGAGGTAGTCAGCGCAGCGATAGCCATATCCAAGGCCTCCACATCTGCTCTCCACCCCATCAGGCCCTTTGATGCTAAGCTGTCACAACGGGATTTCAGATATTCAAGACGATCCAGCATTTCTTCTCGTTTCATGGATTCAGACCTCCTACTTTAACGCAAAGCGGCCAGAATGATTCCGATCTGTTCCCATGTTTTCGCACAGAACATGTTGCGTGGATTTACAGTCGCATTATACGGATGCCAAAACTTCACGACCTCAAAATCATCCTGTGCTGCAGCATAGATGGTATCCGGGTAGTCATCCACCAGAATATCCGCACCCAGCTCGCGCAGCAGGTCGTTTTTGTTGGGCGAACCATTGCTGAAAGCAATCGGAATGTCATCCAGCCCAAAGCCTGCAAGACGCTCTTTAGTTTCAGCGCAGATGTCATCTTTGCGTGAGGTTGCAAAACACAGCCTGCCTTGCTGCTTGAGTTTCAACAATTCGTCATATGCGCCGGGATACATCGAAGCGTTTTTTCGATAGGCTTCAAACAACCACGGCGCAATACGCTTTGCTTGCTCTTTCGAAATCCCGAAGATATCGGTAATATCATAAGCCCCAATGTCGACAGGCTCGATATTGAAATTCTGGCTCATCCATCGGACAGCAAAACCAGTGAAATCAAAAACAGTGGAGTCGAGGTCAACTGCTACTCGTTTCAATATGTATCCTCCTTCAACAATCAATCGTTCCGAATAACCTCCCCCAGTTCTGGGTTAGGTTCGGCTCCATTTCCAAATGAGGCATCAAGGCCGCCAAGTCTCCCTTCAGCTCCTCGATAATATCGACCTGCGATGAGTATGGCGCGGAAAAGAAGGACGGGCCATGTTCCAAACAGATCATAAACAGGTTGTCGTCGTCATAATCCTTCTGCCACAGGGCATCTTCATCAGTCTGCCCGGTGATTTCGCCGATTTCAGTGACTGTGCCGGTAAATCCGGTAAAGAAATACAGGTTTTTCACGTCTTCCAGCGCATCCTGCACTGCAAAAGGATCATCTTCAAGGAATCCCTCATAGTCTGTCATCTTGATGAATTCCTCATGTACTCCTTTCTTACGATCGACTGCTTTCAGCAGCTCGACGATCATCTTATCAGTCAGAAAAAAGCCTTCCATCAGGCACGGTACAGCACCCATTGTTTATCTCTCCTTTATTACAAATGTTCATTGTTTTTCAGATGATGATCGTACGCATCAAAAATATATCTTCTGAACGCATTTCGTACAGTCGTGCGATGGTTTCATACCAATTCTGGTCGGTATTATTACCGTCTTCTGAAACCGATCCAATCAGCAAATCATATTCCATATGGAATTTGTCAAATTCCATTTTGAGCAAATCACCATACGGAGTTTGATTATTTTCCGCATTGAAGTTGCACATTGTCTTGAAAATCAGCAGATATGCGGCATCTTTCATTTTTCGTGGAACGACAACAATGAAGTCGATCCATTTATTGAGAGTAGAAAAACACCGAAAAACGTATTTGGTTCCTTTTGTGGTGCCAAGGCGCTCCATAAAATCCTTTTGTTCGTTCAGCATATTGCATTTCTCCTTCATGCATCTAAATACGATTACGCTCTCCCCGTGAATGAGGAGAGCGTATCTCTGTTTGGATGTTTTTACAGTACCATGTAATCTTCATAGTCAATACCAGCAAAATCCTTGATGATATCTTCATCGCGATACCAAGCTGCCGGATCAAACGGCTCTTGATGGTCAAACCAGCCAAAATCGATGCCGGCCATGACATCCATCGTCGAATCATCCTGCGCACCGGCGACATAAGTACGAATGCTTTCAGAAGCATCGACGTATGCGCCGCAGGGATCACAGTGCTTTCCCCACTGCTTCCGCGCCTTGCACTGACTCTTCCAGCTCTTTTCAGGCAGGCTACGCACACGATATTCATCGTTGAATTTTTTGCAACGGATGCGAGGGAGCTGCATGTCATTCACACTCAACTCATCGTCATCCAGAATGCCCTGCATCTCGTTATGGATCTTGCGAGCCTTGATGCCCTGAGTCCGCAAATCATGACGATTGTACCGAGGCTTTGCACCATTGTGCCGGTACGGAACAGAGACGCCAGCCGATTTATCATGAAGGTCATTTTCTTCGTTCAAAAAAGACCACACACTTGCCGGCCACTTGCGGATATCTACGCTTCTGCCCTGTTCATCTGTTACCATAAACGGGCGAAGCTGCATTTCTGATGCGCAGCAGAGCGATACAAACGATCCCGGCTGATAGGACGGGCTTCGAAAATAACGCCAAACCGTATCTTTGCCCGTCAAATTCAGCAGCGCAAACGCTTTGCTGTCATTGGGGTCGAAACGAGAATAGCTCGTACGATTCAGCTTCACCCATGCAGCTGCGAGCGCCTGCTCATTGATGTACGTTGCGCTGGTGTGGTCAATCAGGTTAGTCAAAGTGTATCGCATATTTCTCTTCCCTTTCTTTTCTATATGTAGTCTGATTTTCTTCTGTGAAGATGTCTGTTTTTCCTCTTTTCGCTATTACGAATTTTTATCCTGCCGTTTCTGCGTTGCACATTCGAACATAGTAAAATAGGAAATGCGGCTGCTTTCAGCAAGCTGATCCTCTGCTTCTTTTTCATCTCCAGTAAAACAGTACATCGCTTGAGCATAGCCTTTTTTGGATAACCACCAACTGGTTTTGTTGTTGAACGCATTCAACACCGGAGTAAAGACATAATCCCCGAACACATAGCGCGGCGGGAATATCTGAATCATATCGTATCCGGGTGTAGCTATAAGGCTACGGCCATCATCCCACTGAACGCGGAACTCCCCGTTATCTTCGATGCGCTCCAATGTCCCCTCAGAGCCAACTGCTATCGGCATCGGGTCGTCTTTCGGCGTAGAAATGAGTCGTACCCTGCTGCCTACCGGAAACTGATGGCGAAGAAACTCTACCATATCTTTTGCGTCTTGCACGTTCATGATTTGCCCTCCATTTTCTTCAATTTTCGATTTCGGCTGCGATTTCTTGATAATCCTGTTCCGAAAGCATCACCGCTTTTGCGTACAGCCGATGCTGAATAGGTGACATGATATCTTTCAACTCTTCATCATTGATGATTTCTTGTAGATCCAGATATGCTGGATTGAACAGAAGCGCGTCATCATGTACCAAATTACGCACAAGCACCTGAAATTCCAGTGCCCAATCAGTGGTCTCTTGGAATGTGTTCCCGTACATCAGGTCCAACCAGCCAATCAGATTGATTTTCTGTGCCGGACTCAGATGCGGAAGTTTCAGGAAGAGCAGCGGCCTTTCCTCAAACTCATAGCAGTCATATTTGCAGCAGACATTCGCCCATGCTTCCTTTTCTGATGCAGTCATTGTCTCATTCCTCCTTGAAAAATAACGAATTTGCATGATTTGTCTCTTCATCGTGCGTTGTTACAACGATATGTTGTTGTAATTTACATATTTTTGTCTCCTTTCATATTCAAAAAATATCGTTTATGAAAAAAACGGCTTTTCCCCTATGCAAGGGAAAAGCCGTTTCGTCATATATCAGTAAAAAAAATGTAATAGTTGAGTTCGTTTTTTATTGTGAGCACATTATAATTCACAAAAAAGAAAACTGTCAAATTACAGGTGCATTTCCGGATTAAACTGCTTTTGCTGTTTTATCCTTCATTGTAATCAAAATCAATGCAACCATCATAGTCGTTGATGCGCGGCTTACGTTCATGCACCAGCGTAAAACGACACTCTCCATGATGATTGAATTGACAAGAAGCGGATTCGCATTCAAAGCATTTCTGCTTCAGGAACAACAGCTGTGCAATTTCACTGGTTCGATCAATACCGTCATTATACAGCAGGTATCCAATTCCTTTGCTGTGCCGGTTATCGAACCAATGCCAGACATCTTCCCTGTCAGTGCCCGCCGGGAAATGCAGATAGGCTTCTTCCAGCTTTTCTGTTTCCGGATCAATCGGGACATCTGCAAACTCGTTCCAGAGGCGCTCCAGTTCGATGTCACGTTCACGTAGGCTCTGCATATTTTCTGTTTTCATTTGTCTCATCCCTCCTCAAAATCGCAGTTTTCCTCATCCAGCTGGTCACTGTCGGAAATATATTCAAGAGGACCGATGTTAATTTCGCCGATATGTTCTTTGGCGTACTGAATCGCCTCTTCAAGTGTCATATTTTCCGGAACATCAATACCACTGTTATATACAGCCATACAGGTTACAGTGACGTTTAACCGTTTTGTATTCATAAAACTCTCCTTTTATTATCCAATATTGACATACCACCAGCCGGTGAATCGGTCCTCTTCTCCATTCCGTTTGTCCGTTTCCGGATCATAAAATCCGGTGTTGACAACGACCTCTTCACCCTGAGAACGATACAGCTGCTCGATCATATCGGCCAGCATATTTGCTGCGCTTTCAGTCTTGCAAAGTAGTTCATCGCCGACGCTCCAAATGTCTCCTTCAGAATAATCGCGCAGCCGGTTGGCAATTTCACAAAACCAGTCGATTTTCTCAATTGGGCGCTTCATAGCGTTCTTCTCCTTTTTTATTTCGACAAATGATCCATCACTGCACTACGGACAAACTGGTAAGCTGGATGGAGTCCGGTTGGCGAGAGGCTGCCGCTTATATAGGCTTGCACAGAATCTTGCGCCGCTGCGACAATCTCTTCTTTGTTCGCGGCATTCGGCATTTTCTGATTGATCTCCATGACCGCAAGTAGCTCTGTCATTTCCATGCAAATGGATTTGATCTGTTCTATGGCTGGCTGCGTAGCGAGCCGGCAGTCCATTAACCTGAAGGAATCTTGAGCGTATCGACAGAGATCCGAAATACATCCCAAAGCCATCTCTGCCGTTTTATGATCTTCGAATTCCTCGCGGGAATGCCAAAGCACCCAACCGCTGTTGGAGTCGAAATCATAATACATCAGCGTATCTCGTTCGACACGGGCATAGTCGCTGGGCAGCCCTCGTTCAACAGGACTGAGGTATATGTACTTTTTTGCAATCTTTGTGACTTTGGATTCAAGCAAGTAATTTGGTTTAGATCGAATGATATGATTTCCAAGCGGTTGCAGGAAAACAATATCGCCAACAGATAAGTTGTTCATCATGTTAACTCTCCCCCGTTCGTTCAGCCAAATAGCGAATAAATTCAGGTTCAGTGAGTAAGGTTTTCATATACTCCTCATTCTGATACTCGGTATTCAGAAACTCATGAAAGCAAACCCAAAGAGATCCAGAGAAACCAGCATCTGTTTCCCATTCGCAGAACAGCTCAGGCAGCGGAGACACGCCTTCCTGATAGGAATGCAGAGCATGCATCAAATCGCTAAGAGTAAACCCGTGGCTGAGCATCCACGAAAGTTTGTACTTTTCATAGGCGATTTCTTGAATAGTATGATTCATGGCAATCTCCTTACATCGCTTCAACATAATCAGCAGCTAAGCATCTGCCCTTATAAGAGACTTTAACTCTTCCAATGATTTTTTCGTCTGGAAAAACAGGGGTCGTAGGTTGACCATATCCTTCTCGCGAAAAACTATAGCCATCATCGGAGGACAAAATAACTTGGCTGTAATTATCACGCAGCGCGGCATTCTTTGCGCTTTTGATGATTGCTGATAATGCAGTATTTTTTATTTTCATGATAAGTTCTCTTATCCTTTCAAGTGCAAATGTTGTATCGGCCGGTGCCATCATTGTTTTTGTTATAGAGCGCGACACCGCTGCATCCGCAGCCTCTGCCTTCATTCTCGCTTTCGAAATAGAAGCTGTGTGGCGTGAAATCATCGCGCAAATTGATTTGCGTGGTATCAGGCCATCTGAACGCCGTACGTAAATACTTGGAAAGCTGCCGACGCACATATGGATTTTTTGCCACCTGCTTCAAATTCTCATGGGAATGAAACACAATACGAGGCATCGTTGGTTCAATCGAAAGTGTTTTGCCGTCGGCGCCGACGCATTTGATGCATTCATATGGGATACGGATACGCTCCTGACGTGCTTTTCCTTCACCGCGGGCATTGATCTGGCTGATCCATGTGATGTCGATCTGCAGCAAGTCACGGCCGCCATAGTTCTTTAGGATTCGCAGTTCGGCAAACGAGCCGAGATCGCGGGCAATAACCCGATGTGCGGCGCATTCTTCGATTTCCTTGCGCAGCAGGATAAAGCGATCGGACTTTCCGAATGCCGAAGAATATGTTCTGATGGAAACGGTATCCTCGCCAACAGAATAGTAAACCAAAGTACGCATAGATATGCCTCCTTTTATACGAGATGCTGGCTCAGGAAACAGCCGAAAGCATCGAAGTCTTTCCAAGGTCCTGAATTGTTGGCTTTGACGACTTCCCAAAGGGTAGCGGCCATCATAGCATATCTTTCAGTACCTACATTCATGTTGTGATGCAGACAATAGACTGTCCACAAACAGAGCAGATGGTTGCGAATTCTTTCCTGATTGAAAAGAGCGTCAGTGGCAAAATCACAGAGCCACGCACGTTCCAGCGCGTCGATATCTTTCGATTCGATCGGGACGGCGGACCAATACTGATCATGTTGGCTGTCGCGTTGATATTCCATATCAAGAAATGAGCTGCGCTCAAACTCGCAATCGCTTTCATTCAGATCACTGACATACACTTTCTGTTCATCAAGGATTGCTCTGGCCGCGTCATCCTTGGACGGATACAGTCCAGAAAGACCGAGCGATAATTCGCCACCAGTCTTATCCTCTGTCCAGCGAACAACGGCATAAAGTGCATTTTTCATAATATTTTCACTCCTTTTTACTGTTCCTTCATTACTCGTTGATGCGCCAGAAGGAATCCATGAGACAGCGGCTTATTCTGCGTCACCTCTTCAGCAGTCAGTCCGAGGGCGCGCAGCGTATCCTCTGGATCGCCGGTATAGCTGTATTCGTGATTCTCCATTTCGCAAATGAACATATCACATACAAAACCTTCTCCGGTCGTATCAGCATCCACGGCGGCCTGCATTTCAGCGCGATGGCGGTCAAACATTTCGTGCATAGCAGGGATATCCTGCTTGCGGACAAATCCACCACCAAAGACAGAGGCGATCTTATTAAGATCGCCTCTGGGGTCCAATCCCCATTTCTCCATCATTTCGGTGAACTGTTGGTCATTGTACGCGAACCCAAACGGGAACGCATGGACCTCCTTTGCCTGACGATCCTTCATTTCCTGATACAGATTCATATTGATACTCCTTTTATACGGTTTGGATGGTGTAGCCCGGAAGCAGGATGCCGTTGACCTTAAAACAGTCGGCATACTCTGGCGGGATCGGCGGATTGATCTCAGTGAACAAATTGTCGTATGCCTTAATACGGCCGGCGATATATTTATCCATTTTTTCGCGGTCGTCAAAGCGTTTTCTTTCCTGCCCAGCAATGGTTCTGTATCGAACTCGGACACTGGTGTTCAGTGCGATATACCATTTGATAGTCCAATATTCTGGAACCATCTGATCGGTTTCCCGATCATATTTGGTATGACAATGGGTTTCATAGAACATTTGATACACCCTATTGCTGCGGCGGTGAACGCCGGATTCCTCTTCAACCCATTGGTTTGCGCTGTGTTCAACCTCTCCTGCGTTGAGATAGTCCAGCGCATGCTGGTAGAGACTGGTGCGTTTGGCCTGTTCTTCCCACTCTTGTGCCACTTCGCGCAACTTTTCGAAAATCGATTTCTCGGCCGCGATACTTTCGCCTCTCATATACATGAGCACTCCTTTAGAAAATCGAACAAACGGCTCAATTTCCTCCGGCGTGAACGTATCGAAAACGGTACGTTCAATTACCACTTGATGAGCTGGCTCAATCTTATCGTATGGCATAATGTATCTCCTTTCTCAGCAGTAGACAGGATCCTTACCGCGCTCCACGTTTTCTCCTCGGAAACAATGACCGCAATACTGCCAGATAGCATTCGGCCACTCACCAGCCACTTTCTTGAAAGTAGCATAAGTGGCCTTCCATTTCCCGGTCTCCGGATCCTCCCGGTGGGAATACGGTTCTCCCAGCTGCGCGCAGTCTGCTCTCATGCAGGCAGGCGACAGGCAGTTCATCGCGTTATCTACGACGGTCTGCTCAACATAATCACCGATACAGGCGTTTTCATAGCTGAAATCGTCTTCTGTCCAGACCTTTTTTCCCTGATATTCCATTTTAGTTTCCTCCTTTTACGACCATGGGGTGATGGTACGTCCCTTATCGACATTATCAAGAGCATAATCTCGCTCTTCGTCGCCGTCTTCAAAATCCGCTGCTGTAGCTGCGCCAAAGATGCGATCAGCTTCTTTTTCTGCTTTCTCATCGTTCGGAGCATCGAACCAGACGGCAACACGCTGCGTGCGTTCCATGGTGATGCAGTATTTCATATAAATCTCTCCTTATGTTGTCTTCACACTACTTGCACTTCATCAATACTCCAACGGTGGACGTTATCGCAGCTACCGCATGCGCCCTTCCACCCAAAGCTGGCGCAGAGGGGGGTCTTTTCGTCTAAACCGGGGATTTCCGTAAGATCGGGATCCCATTCAGTACCGGCATTATCCGTTTGGAATGTAATCGAGTTTTCCAATAGCATGTCGGACAAAACCGATTTACTCGCGCTGATGGCAATCACATTCGAACCAGAGCCGGAGTCATCATCCCAAACATGAGTCAGGGCATAGAGCGGCTGATCGGTTACGACGAGGACACTATCGTGTGTTCCCCAACAGATGCACTTCGTTCCAAAATACTGTGACATACGTTCGTCGATCTCACCAGCATCAAGCTCCTGCTCAGAAGATGTTGCTATCATAAGGCGAGGATCATCGCTCGATGGAAACACTTCTACTGTTTTGTTGTCGAGCAGATTTTGCAGAATCTCTTCTGCTTCTGTCCACGAAAGTTCGTATGTGAGTTTTACTGTATGATTCATTTTGACTCCTTCTTAAAAACGCCGAGTATAGCAAGAATTTTGTTGGCAAGATCATAATCCTTTGGATCGTTGGATGCCCATGAAATCGTCTTGCTGTCGGCAATATTGTCGTGTCGTAGGTAATATACCGTCATATAAGGACAAGCGGGCTGCTCTATGCGAACAGAAATCTGCAATTGGCCGGCGTAATGATCAATCCCGCACAATCGCAAGAGCTGTGGTATCATAGCGGCGTCAGGCTCAATGCAGATATCTTTCATTATGACTTTCGGCAGAAAATCCAGATACACCTTTGCCTGCTCTTGCCCGGGAAGATACCCCGCCTCCCCGATCGGAATCATTTTCCGCGGGTCGACATAATAAATCTTCATGGTGGTCTCATCCCCATATAAAAGATGCCTTGTGCGGTCAATATCAATATACGGCGTCCAATTCGTAGCGCACAGTTCCTCGGCAGCCTGTTCGATCGTCAAACGGCCAGCATCGACGTCTTGCCGGAGGGATTGCATGATGTCCGGAATATCGTATGGCTCTCGTTTCATGTGAACTCCCCTCCTCAAACTGTAAATCCTGTAAAATCATATCCGCTGCCGCTGTATTCGGCAGTCAGTTCAGAGCCACAGTGAGGACAGTTGATATATACCTTTAGCGTCCCATATCCGTCGTCCTCCGCTTCCGATGTGTCGATTTCGTCATCGATTATTTTATTGCAAACAGGGCATCGATGAATCTCTTCCGGGTCATGAGCGACGGTATAGGGGACTTCTTGGTAATGGCTATCGGCGTAGAGTTCATCGGCATAGGCGGCGATCCATTCCATGTCGGCGTAATCACGGTTGATGTCAAGAACCTCAACTTCGACCGGCTCACCGCCGATTTCCGCAAGGGCGTTTTCGACGATGCCATCACGGATGATAAGTTTGATGTGTTTCATATGTTTACTCCTTTTTGATTAGCCGGCAGATATCATAGCAAAACCATCGTGATGTTCGATGATTTTCTCTGCCCAATTATCCCATTCATCAGTAGTATCCATCCGATCTTCTGTCAGATCTGCATAGCAGATGTAGAAGAAAATCCCAGCTTCTCGCAACTTCATCGTGACAGCATCACCGAAGCAGATATCGTTATCATCCCAAAAAAGCTCGATCCCACTTGCGATTGCTTGCTTTGCACGGTCGAAATCATTGGGCGCAACAGCGATAAGGAAGTCCAGCCACGGATTCATCACACTATAATAACGGATGACGCGCAGCCCTGTAAGGTTTGTCTCGAAATGGGGTTTCGGCAGGCAAGGATCTTCCAGAATCGCAGAATGGACCTCTGCTTCATAAAGGCCTTCAAGGTTTTTCATCCAATTTGCGTAGGCAGGAAGGCGACTTGCGTGGCTTTCGTTATCCGCAAGGTCGAGGTCGATTACCTCGGCGGCAACGATTTCTTTTGTGTTGACCAGCACGCATTGAATCTGACCGTTCTCCTTAATAATTTTGATTTGTTTCATGTGTGCTCACTCCCTGAAAAGATTTTTCGAATCGAAAAAGGCAGGCGTTCCATCAGGCGCATTCCGTACACACGTGTAATGAAATGCGCTGCGTGCAATGCCGGACAGATATTCCCTGCGGCCAAGGACACGAATCGCGTCCGATTGGGTAATCACCTTGCCGCGGATGGAATAAATAGTATTCCGCCGACTTCTTGCACGTTCGATCTGGTCGAAATCGCTCTGCGGGACCCCATGCTACTCAGGATTTCACAGTCTGCTTCACTGAGTCTCATTTCGTTGCCACCTCCACGATTGCGAAGTTTTCCGGGTGGGCCATGATCTCATCAAACTGTTCTTCATGCAGATTGGGATGCAGCCAGTAACTCCCCGTTTGAGAATCCGGAACAAGAACCGCTTCATCACCAAAAGAATAGAGATCATCATCCGCTGCCATGGCTGCTTTTTTCAGATCATATAAAGTCGTTTGACGCGGCGACTGCAGGTAAGCTTCGATTGCAGCGTAAAGACGAGCAACAATGGCGTCATTCCACCCCTTGGCTGCTTTGAGAATTTCTTCAGGATCGTCTGTGCCAAAGACAAAGTTGTCCCCGGTGCAATATTCCGTTGCGAGGTAAGCATCGCGGCAGGTGCCAGCGTCACAATACTCATTTTGCAGGGTTCGCAAAATCTGGTCTTGCTGCTCCTCGCGACCGTCAGCCGGATCGCAAAATTCAGACACTTTTACAAAAAATTTCATAATAATTCCTTTCTCCTTTTTTCCCGTCAATCAATCTATTTTCCCGAATGATATTTTTGTATATTTTCATCTCCTTTTCCGATTTTTCTGATGGATAATCAGAATCATCTCCCTTCCTGTTTGTTTGAATATCTATATAAAAGCAAAAAACGGCTCTCCCCTATGAAAAGGGGAAAGCCGTTTGCTTCGATTTCAGTAATAGAATGTAATCATTGCAGTTCGTTTTTTATTTTCAGCTGCATCATAGCATATAAAAATCAAAACTGTCAAATTACATGCTATTCCAGTGACTTATCGATTAGCTGCCTTTTGATTTACGATTTACAATACAGAATCTTTTTTCGGAAGGTGATTTCTTTGATCATGTCCGCGGGTAAATTACCGCTGATTTTCTCCATTTCATTACGAACAGCTGCAGGTTGTGCATTATACAGGTAGTATGTATGATTACCGCGCAGTAATTCGGATTTGTTCAACTTAAAGTGAAACTCCTTTCCGCCTAATTCTGCCGTGATCGTGACCTTTTTACCCGCATCTTTTACAGATTGGTAGATCTCACGCGCTGCCGCAATGAGCGCCGGTAAATTCTGCTTTTGATCCGCGATGGCATGCAAACAAACCGCTCGCTTATGGAGAAGTGATTTGATCAACGGTTCTTTTTTCATCAGAAACTCAATCTTTGTATCCAGCCATAATATAGCTGGCTCAAACAATTCGTCGCCGAGCGTAAAGAACGATTTGTTGCAATAGTCTTTGAACGCCTTTACAAGATCTTTCTTTCCCATCTCATCGGTGTCGTCGCCACAAATGATGCGTTGTTGAGCGTTTTTTTGGGTATCGCTACTGATGTTCGCTTTTTCATCATCAGACAAAAGCATTGCGTCCGGAAATCGTTGTTCAGCCATTTCGACAATTTCCCAAAAATTTTGGGACTCCTGAAAACCATCAAACAGCTTAAAGAGACTTTTGAAACTGGAATATTCCAATTTGAGTCCTAAAACGTACGAATAATCCTTTGTGTGAATGAAGCCGCGACCCCATACACCCAGAAACGAATAATTTTGAATGCACGACTCGCGGCGCGAAAACGCACTTGCGTACACCGAGATATATGGTTGATGGTTGAATGTGGTCGTCTCTTTGACCTTCAATATTCGCACGAAATCCTCGCCAGACTCCGAAATTGGCATACTGATATCCGTTTCCGCATCATTGTTTAAAAATGCTCTCAGGGCATCTGCGTTGTTTTCGTGCATAGAACAATTTCTCTCCATAGCTTTCAACCTCAGGCTTATTTTTTGATGCTCTCAGCAAACCATTTATTAGTATTCCAATTGGGTGTTCCAACCCGGATTGTTGAGCATCTTTGCCGCACATTCGATCGACAACCTCTTGATATCCAGATATTCCATCCGGTTTCGAGTGATGATCTCAGCCAAACCGTTTACGAAGCGGAGCTTTTCGCTGCTGGCCTCCAAGATGATAACTGCATCGCCTTCAACGATAAGTTTTTGTAGGCAATCAGTAAATACATCATACCGGCCTTCTGCAAAGTCATCTTCATCAAGCTCCACATCGCCGTCCGGGTCAATGCCGTGCGCACGCATGAAATATTCTTCGTCTACGCCAGCGATGTCGCTGCCGCAGCCGAAGCCGAAGAGCTTGACGCCATCTTCCTTGCGTTCGAATACTTCAACTTTATCTTCAGTTCCCTGAACATGCTTCATCAGTTCGCGAAAAGCGTTTTCGTCAGTAACCTGAAAATAGTTAGTGCGAATAGTGCAATAATAACCTGCCATTTAAGTTGCCTCCTCATGTTTATTTGCATTGATATGGTTAAAAAATCTTATACAGTGTGCGTCTCACTTCGTTCAGCTTTTCCATCGTTGTCGCCGGACTCTCATAGAGATCATCCATATCGATGACCTCAACACTGATCTTCTTATCATCTGCGTAGCCTTCCGCAACGCGGCCGTCTCTCACGACAACATAAATATGCCTGATCTCATCGGCCGTGACCGGTTGTACAAGTTCTTCGCAAGCCAGATCCTTCGCGCGGCCAACATCATTGTTCGACATAATTCACTTTCCTTTCAGTGATGTTGTTCAGGGGTATTGAACTATATCCCCGCACCGTAGCACAGGGATATAGTTCGCACCAAACAGACTGCTTATTTTTCTCCTTGCAGCAGGCGATTGATACTTTTCCGGATTTTAAAAGTCCGTTTGATGATATCCTTATCGTCGCAGCAAGGAATTTCTGCGGTGAAAATATTTTCGCCGGGTTTTACACAATGAGCCGATCCCAGCATTACGGTATCACCGTTTTTGGTGAACCGATGATACAGCGTCGGATCATCAGCGTCCGGGATATCGACGTCACACTGCAGAACATCTTTGCAAAAATACTGAGCATCTGCATAGCTTCGGATTCTAAAGTTCGATGGAAAAATGAATCGAATCGTTAATTCTCCTTTTTCCCAATCCACCGGCATTTGATTATTGGATTGTACTTTCATAAAACCACTCCTTATTTTTATATCCATTGCCGCTCCTATGAGCTTTGATAGCTTTCAATGTTGCCAGCCGCAGCATGGCTTTCTTTTACTGCAACTGCAAAATTCCTTCACGCAGCTCTTCTTCTGCTTCATCCAGTGTCATCGTCTTTTCAGATACGATACTGTACACAGTGCCATCGGCCTGCAGGTAATATACCGCTTTGCCGTACGAAGCAGTGCTGATAATATCCAGCAGTCCAAAATACCGTTTTTTCCAATCTTCATCTTCCATACTTTTCACACCCTTTCTGATCACATAGCATCTTTGACCAACGCTGGCGGCAAAGAAATCGGTGCAATATTCCACCGATATTTATCCCCATGCGCCGAAATCGAGAAATCATCGTAATCTACTTCGATCTCTTGCCGGTCCTCACCCTCAGCGCAGATTTCTGCAACAGTTTCGTCCATGTCCTCGCGGATATATTCTTTTGCAGCATCTTCGTCCAAAAAGACGTTGTCCGTACCGAAGTAGATTTCATCGTTTTCATAGCAACGCAAGCTGCTCACGCAGTATAGGTATTGCATTTGGGGAAACTTTTTTTCTTGGTTTCGGACATATGCCAGAATCCACGTTTCAGCCTCATCAAAGCTGGCAAAGACTTCACTGCGAAGATTTTGCAGCGCATGATTTTCAAACACACATTCCGCAATGATCCGGCGGGTATCCGTGTCGGCACATTGACAGATTGCACTGATGTTTTTATAGCCGTACGGCCGTATTTCATCTTGCAGTTCTTCAGCAGTATACTCCTGAAGATTGATGGTGGACTCTGCAATGTGAACTGAATCATCAGGGAATTGGACAGTCTGGATACACTGGAAAGTGTTCCGATCCATCATTTTGATGAATTGTACGCAATCAGGATCCGTAACAATCCATTTGCCAATATTGCCTTTTTCATGGCAACAGACCAAATCCATAATGGTATTGGCAATTGCAGAAATACTGTATTTAGGATTGTCGGACGCAACAGAAAAATCCGAAATCAAATGGTTGAGGGATTTTATGTCCGCTGCCTTTCGGGAGGCAATTTCGCTTTCCGACATTCCTCGTGCTCTCAGTCTGGCCGTAAGCGTTTCTTCTTTTATGCGCAGTCGAACGACAAAGAGCATTTTTTTGCCTTTGTAGTTCTTTTTAATGGATTTCACGCCATTGCCATCACAGATAACAATGTCAGAGTTGTCCAATTCATCCTGCGTCGTACCATAATAGTTCCCGGCATATTCAGTATGCTCGCACAAGTCAAGCTGCTTGAATTCTTCCGGCGTAACAAAATGATATTCGTCGTCGCCTTCCATGCGAGGCGAGCGGGTCGTGTAACTCTTCGCAACGGTCAGCCCTAATTCGCTCATGTAAGCAGCGATTGAGCTTTTCCCGGATGCGCTTGGGCCAACAAGAAGGATCAGCGTCTTGCGTTCCATAAAAATATTTCTCCTTTCTGATACATCTCTCACAGCAGTCATGAGTTGAATACTGCTGTCTTTTCAAAGACCGACATATATTTATCGATTTCAGCTGCAAGTGCCTCGTAATCAGACGGGGTCGGCTTGTAGCCGTACCAATCAGCCTCATTACCCATGCTGGTGCTGCTATAGATGTACGGAGCAAAATCATTGATATAACCGTGCTTCATTCCCCAAACATCGGAGAACTTGACGGTCAATCTGTCAATTTCCCCATGCGTGCGGCTGATGATCGAGAGCATAACAGCATCGTTCTGCTCGTAAATCTGCGTATGCGTGCATACGATCTTAGCCCGCAGTTCTTCATCCAACCGGATAAACGCTGCATTGCTGATATAGCTTGTCATCGCGCTGTATTTGCTGCAGCTCATAATCTTTTTTAACTCTTCGGCAAAAAAATTCATATCGCATTCTCCTTTATCATATCCGTTGACTTCACGAAGCCGTTTTGCAAATCATCGCAATCCTGACATCTCCAAGAAAACGGCCAGAAATCCGGTGATTTTCATACCACTTCATCGCTTCGCTTTCCGTGGCAAACTTTTTCGCCATTTCAAACCGATCAGTGAAGCTGAGCCGCCGAGCTGTTAGCTTATGCAGATAGTAGCCGGCGCGCATTCCTTCCGCAATCTTAATCGCGACCGATTTTTCTTGTGCTCGTCCAATGGATGCTGCACTGAACACACGGAGTCCATTGCGGCGAAATTGGGAGAGACCAATTTCCGCGATGGCTTGGTCTGTATTCTCAAAGACAATCGCATTTGCCGGATCACGTGACATGGATAAAGAGCAATCAGTTTCGTATTTGCGGACGTACATATTTCGACCGTATTTCACCATGACCGGGCCTTCGATTGAACGTATGCGCTTTAACGGCTCATCTCCGCTGAAACGGATGGAAAACCACGGGGTTAATCCATCAGCTTTAAGCTGCTCATACAGAGGTTTTGCCTGATCAATCCACGCTTCAAGGCCAGCCGTCGTATTGATGAACAGATTTTCCACATAGATCTTTGTTCTGCACGAAGGCCCCTCTGAATTGTCATAATGCATGACACAGCAGGACAACATGCCTCGCCCATCAGCCCTGTAGATGTCCTCAATCCGTTGCGCTCTTTTAATCCCATATTGAAACATCCGGAGCATGCCGGCCGGATGGACCCATGCGCCATGCTTTTTGTAAAGCTGCGTATCAGGATCCAAACCATCGAGTCTGGAATGAACGGAATCGAGGATTTTCTGGTCCGTTTCCTCAAGCATATCGCTTTGCCACAGGCTCCAGTCTCGACATCTCTTTTCATGCGGGCCTCCTGTCGTGACGTTATTCGGTCCCATAAGAGTCATCGGAATAATGCCGCGGTTGGTGCGGATGCATAAAAAATCGTACAGGATATCGTAACTCATATTGGAATACTCCTTTCGGTTCTTTGAATGATTTATTGAATCTGCAAAGTGCGTTTTCCTGATAAGCACAAAAGCCGTCAGAAAAACGCACAAAACAGAATTCATTACTCCATATCTGCATCAGTGTTGATCGCGATATACAGATTCTCCTTACAGTTGGAAATCCCGAGCGATTTTCAGAAGCGATTCGTCCGTCTCTGCTTGTTTGTGTGCAGCTTCAATTTTCGCCTTGATTGCAGCATCAATAGCTGCCTGCAACGCTTTTTTGACTTTAGGCCATTCCCGCATCAAGAGAGCAATTCCATCTTGTGAGCGCTCCACGATTTCGATCGCGCCATTTGGTGTGATATTTGCACAGATCAAAGATTCTCTGATGCATCCACCGCCAAGCCTTATGTTGATTCGTTCTGGCATGATGTAGAGAGCAACACCACATATGGAAATTTCCATGGTGATCTCATTGATTTTCACATAATCTTGATAAGCGCAGAAAATGTAAGTCAACATTTTTAACAGCGCTTCGGTCTGCAGTTGGTTGATTTCATCTTGCATAAGATCATGCCGCCGCATAAGCTCCAGATACTGTTTATCCGTCTCGCATATCCGCGCAGAATTGTCCTTGATTTCGATCGTAACACACTTCATTTGTTATTCCGCCTTTCGTCGTCAGAGTGAGGTAGCCTTTGCTGTCATGCCGCAGCTTTCTTCTGGGAATAGGTTCTGAGTCCAAACCGATACTGCGGCTGCCTTCCCTCCCGCTTCATCTGCTCACATACATCAGAGGCCATCTCGAACCAGCATTCAATGCCCGGTGTCCGGTCAATGAACAAATCTTCTGCTTCGACATGTCCCTCCTTATCCTGAACCCAACAGGCCAGCGTGAAAGGTCGATCCGCTCGCTGGAGATCATCCAGATAGCATGCACTTTTCAGCGCACGCTGAAGAATGGACATGTGATCATCCTTTGTGATCAATCGATTCCTGTACCTGTACAGGTATGCGCTGGGCTTCATCCCGCGGGTACGATTTCGCTCGTGCTGTAGAATTTCCGGGGTGCTGAGACCCAGATACTCATCTGCGAAAAGGCGCCAATCTTTTTCGGGATCAGGCCCAGTGAGTGCCAGCAGGACAATGCCTTTATTGGTCTTGATAGCTCTCAGGTCGTACATGGTGAATAACATAATTGTTCCTCCTTATAAAACGTGATTTTTTATATATAAAAGCAAAAAAACGGCCTTCCCCCCTATAAAAAAGGGAAAGCCGTTTGCTGAATTTTTAGTTTTAATGCAAGTGAATAAGTTCGTTTTTTGTTATGACAGCATCATAGCACGGAATTATTTAAACCGTCAAATTTGGTCATTCATTAGTTTGATATGCAATATTGGATACACTATCAACACATTAAGTGACCGATTTTAGATGCTTAGGCAGCGAACCAACAACGATTTTTTTGTTTTCTTCGTCAAGCATGAAGTAAATGCGCAACAGGTTTTCCGGATCATTGCCTACTTTCAAGTGCAGGTTCAAAGAACACTCTCTCTTTTTTTCCTTTTCACTTGCTGCATACTGGATTTTGAATTGAGATGCCGCATACTCGATGGAACGATAGCTGATTTTTGCCACATCAAACGGGCGGCCATATTTTATTGCGCAGGAGGAAAGAACCTGATCCCATGTCATACGGTTGAATCGGCTTTCCCAACAATCTGTTGCAAGAAAATCCAAGGCATCGCAGATAAGCGGCAGGCTGATGGCCTTTGAGCTGTTTTCACTGAGCATTGCTGCAGCTTTCGGAATGATCGTTAAGCGTTCCGAAAAATGCTTTTCTGCCCATGCAGGAATGTTCTCATGAATCGTTGGGCGATCCAACGCTCGGTACAAATATGCGATTTTTTCGGAGTCTTCATGCTCTTTTCGATTGATCGTACTTTTCACCTCTTCGATTTGCGCTTGCAGACTCGATTTTTCGTTCTCAAGCCTATTCTGATATTCTTTGAGGCGAGTTACCTGAGCGCTTAACTGCTCCTTTTGTTTGAGAAGTTCGGATATCTGTTGGCTTGCGCAAGACTGCTCTGCAGCAAATTGCTCACGCAATGCAGCGGTGTTTGCTTCTGCCGCACTTCGAATATTCCGAATCTCCTCTTCCATGATCCTACTTGAACTTCCGAAAAACTCAACTGCGCCTTGCTTGACCTCCGGTGCTACTGCGGATGTATGGACAGCGCACCGCTGGGCAATCTTTTGGATCGTCTTTTTGCGTTCCCATTTTTCTGAAGGATAGGCGAACTTTTGCGTTTTCATGTCGGATGTTTTGCTCGGAACAAACAAGGCATCGCCGGGGGTGATTTTCTGGCCGAGTGCATCCGCCAGCAAGTGTAGCAGTCCGTCTTTCACCAAATAGATGTTTGCTGCTCCTATCAGCCGGCGGGCCAGCTTATCCATGTTGTAATCCGGATCTTGATTCTGATTTTGATTCAGAACCGGCTTAAACTTTGAAGTAGCCATTGGAATTTTAGTTTTTCTCTCCGGCTCCTGAAGAAAAGCTGTGATTTCATCTTGAGAACACGAGAGCTTGCTGCTATTTCTCATGTCGGCCGAGCATTGCGTAAATACTACAGCCGCATGTGTGTTCATATTGCTCTGAATGAGATTCAACATTTGGGACAGCTTATCCTGCGTGTCTACGATAGCTGCCGTGATTCTAAGCGGCGTCTCATCGATCAGCCCAAACAGAGGGTGTTCTGCCAAATCCGCTACCGGAGTAAAACAATTGGGGATATTTTCCGGAAGTCCATTTTCGTCTCCGCAGGTAGAAACTTGGATGCCGCAATGTAGTTCGTTTTGTGCAGCAACAAATCCGATGTCAACCGCTACTGTTGTTCGATGTTGACACTCCTCATCATCGCTGAGCAAATATGAAATCGGCGCAATCAGCCTCAAAGACCATAGGCACCTACTTTCACTGTAGAATGTGTCCACCACATAGCCGTTGTAAATATGATATGGAGTCACGATCATAGATCTCAAATCATTCGGATCCCGGTTCATCCATGAGGGTGCGCAGTTCCCCAGTTTCCGGTAAATCCATCGTTCTACAATCGCCACCCCAAGCTTCAATCCATCTTGAGACGATGTTTTATTATTCAATCTACGCGCATGAAACGCATAGAGGGGTTTTGCCTGATAATCTGCATAATTCAATGTGATACACTCTCCTCCCGTCTGTATAAGACTTATCAAAAAATTCGTAATTATCTTAATGCGAACTCGCCCATTTTTCTTTCTTGTAAGCATATTATAGCACATTTTTCTGTTTTTTTCAATAAAAATCGAACACTTGTTCCCCTGTTTATCTTAGTAAATGCTTACTACCATGGCTATTTGAAAAAAAAAAACGGCGATCTGAAAAGATCAGCCGTTTTTGCCTGAATTATTTTGTTTTAATAGCCCATCTTTTCTTAGAAATAATCAGTTTTTCGTGCTAACTCGCTTTTTGTTCATTTTCCCCTGCTCGTATAGTCTTTTTTAAAACAACAGTAAGAATATAGACACCAAGGCATATCAAAAAGCCGCTGCCCCAAAATGCTCTGGCGTCTGGCACCGTTGCGCTTTCGGGCAGGAACAACAAAAAATAGCTTCCGAGTATGCACGTACACGCAAAGGAATTGACCTGAATAAAATAGCTGAATAATTGCAATGCAATAAATATAAATTTTTTCATAAAATCGGCTCTTTTCGAAGATGTTCTATTGTTCTGCTCATAAAAAAGAGGGTTCGGTAACAATGGAGACTGCTTTCATATGAAAACTGCTTAGGAAAAATCAGATCCCATATCCTGAATTGCTTTGTCATCTTCTGTCGGGCTTCTGATGCCTCCTGTGGTCGTTGCCGCAGATCTGCTGCTGCACGCCCTGACGGTATCATCATCTGCCAACGCGCTTTCAACGAGCTGACCCTCTATCAAGTGATGGGTAGAATCTTTGCGAGGTGGAATTTGAAATCCCTCTGACGAATAGTGTACCGGATCCGCGTAGTGCAAATCCTCCATCTCCGCGTCTGTATACCGATATCGAGAGCCTATCGCACTTTCATCTGTACCATCGGCTTGATCGTCTTCCAAGGAATCTTCGCTTTCCTTTGGAATGCCATATAGATCTTGGAGGAAGCGGAGCAAATGACATTTTTCATCTTGCACAAGCAGCAAATGCTCGCCGGTGTGGTATAGATAAGGGCCAATGCTGCGCCATTGAGGATCTTCCCTGAGGGCTTTTACGAAATCACTCATGCGATTGGTCCCCTGATTCTGATCCAGCCTGTTGGTTCATGCTGTTCTTTGTTGTGCTGCGGTGAATAAGCATCACCCGAACAATGCAGCCAGCCGCGATCCCCATGAGGAAAAAGCCCACGCCAATGCCGAGAGAAGCGTAACGGCTGTCCTGCTCTGAAATGCCATAAACGATGTTTTCTGTATTTTCCGGTTCAGCAGCAGTCGTCTTAACCTCTTGTGCCGGTACTGCAGCAGCGCAAGCTACCATCATGCTGCACAACGCCAAACCGGAAATGATTTTTTTGATTTTGGAAAAATGTGTCATGTTTATTCTCCTTTGCTTTATTACGAATGGCCGAAGTATTTTTAACACCAGAAACACCAATGCACACACTGTTTCCCTGATGAATGCAATTAGTGCTTTCTGGCTTTTTTCAGCTGTGCCAGTATAGCAGGAATCAAAGCCAGATAAGCGCGCGTGAATTTTGTATCCCCGTGAACTTCTTTTACTTCTTTTTTCCACTGAGACAACGTGCCGGCAAAATGGTCGCAGCGCACACATATGGTTTTGTCAGCCAGCAGAAAGAAATAAGCACTTCCCTCGGAAGGGCCGAAACCATTTACGGACAGCATCTTGATAAATACTCCAAATTCACAAATGCATCCTCTTTGAAAACTGCACTGTTCCCCAAAGCTGCACTGTTCTCCGAATCTGGAGCCTGCACAAAACCTGCACTCATTTCCAAAGTAGCTTTCTTTCCCAAAGTTACATGCTTTGCCAAAGATGTTCTCTCCATCAAAATTGCATGCGACCCCAAATCTACACTTCATCTCAAAATAACAATATCTTCCGAAGCAATTCAGTGTGTTGAAAAAACATCTCTCATCGAAATAGCACCAATTCCCAAAACTGCAGCATCGGCCAAAGGTGCAACGCTGATAAAAGCCACAATTCTCGCCAAATTCGCAACGCACACTGAATTTTGAACGGCTGCCAAAATGACAATTGATACCGAACTGACAGCGGCTACCGAAGCGGCAATTATTGCCAAATGTACATCCGTGACCAAAATCGCAACAACTACCAAAATAGCAATTGTCGCCAAATTTGCAATGGCCTCCAAAAGAGCACCCATCACCAAAATGGGAATTTTTCCCGAAAATGCAATCAGCATTAAAACTGCAGCAATCGCCAAATTCCTTTATTTGAGAGTAGTCTCCTGTAGGACAATTTTTTCTTCCTTCATCACGCGGAATTGCATCGAATTCTTCTTGCGAGTATCTTTTCATCATTTGTTTCTTCCATCTCCTGTTCTCATTATGGGTTATTAACCGCGGGCCAGTAAGATGAGAAAAACCACGCAAGACATCAGTGCAAGCATTATTCTCAATGCCAGTTCTCCACGGCCGCCACATTTGATCGTTGCAAGATGATAATGCTTCGAAACAGGATAGAACAAAGGAATTCCTTTTCGGTTTAGCATATCCAAAAACAAATGCGATGCTATGCCGATCGCAAACGCTGCTATCAACCACTCATATCTGGCGAGGTATTTTGTCATCAGGCAATAAATTGCAATATACAGGATAGGACTATGAAACAAGGTGCGATGTCCAAACAGCCGGCTTATCACAAATGATACAGGCTTGGTCTTATGTCCCATCTTGCTCGTACACAGGTCGATATCCGGGATCAATGAGGAAATTGTGGCGACTGTGCAAGTCCCGGCAACGAATATCGGATCAAGCAATGATACGGATGACAAAATCATTCCGGCGAGAAAACCACCGACAATATGTGTTGACGCTTCCATTTAGCTGCCCTCCTCTTCTGTTTCTACGGCATCAAAAATGTCTTCTGCTTGGTCCAGAGCCTCTTCCAACTGAAAAGCAAATGCGCCCGGATCAAACTTCCATGCTGCCGTCGGATATCGTCCTCGGCCAACGCAGATGTAGAGCTGATCTTGAGGCAGGCAGGCCGTTTGATGAATGCGTTCAGCAAAATATTCAGCTTCCTTCTCATCGTTCAGTCCGTACAAAATATGCGTCACACAGCGATGCATAATTGATTCTGCATTTTCCTTTCCGTATCGCTGAAAAAAAGCGTTTATGTCCGTGCAGCACAACGTCCATCGCGCCTGCGTAGTGACAGTGTGGTATGCCACAGCTTCGCTGGCAGGAAGCTGGCCTAAATCGTCAATCATCACATGGAAATTGCCTTTATCCAACGCTCCCGACTGCATGGCATCGCAGAAAATCGTGTGAAGAGGATCTGTGTTTTCCACCGGACTGATGACGGCCATGCAATTTCCAGTCAATATCTTTGTGCCGATTCCGTCTTTCATCAAATCATGTACTTCGATGTAGCTCCGGTTATTATCCAAACATATCTGTTCCGCTTGCTTCGCGAGAGCTTCGCATCCAGTGTAAACAATTACGTTCTCACCGCGGCGCAATGCTTGGACTAACGCCGGAATAAAAAACCAAGGGATGAAAGTATCTCCCGCCACATATTTGCAGAATAGATTTTTGTTGGCTTCTGTCGGACGAAAAGCGATCACATTGAACCGATCATCCGGCGACATGCGTGCCAATATGGTTTCGTTGGTTTTACGAATATAGATATTTTCCCAAGGCAGCGGTAAGCCAAGGGAAATTGGAGAAATGCATTTTCCCTTTTCCATCTGCGAAAACCGATTCATAAAGGCACGCCATTTTTTTATCATATTTGGCGATGACTTGTTTTCCATTTGCATTTTTCTCCCATAATGGACTTTGGGGCACTTCTCATGTCGTAGCAATAGCTGCATAGACTTGATAGTGCCCTCTTGATCATATTGAAAATTCTTAGCGTATGCCGTTTAGCGCGACTTCTTCGTCGCAACAGAAATAAGGGCTTTCAGCGCCTCGTTCTCCTCTTGGGGAGACTTTACTGTTTCCTTCAGCCAGCGAGCTGCATCAAACGATTCGGCAGACGCTTCGGCCCCGGCTTTGTAGCCCATTTCGTAGATCTTTTCCAGCAGCTTGCCTCTTGCTTCGCGGTTCAACACAAGAATATCGTTGTTTGTCAAACAAGTCTGAATTTCTTGCGCTTGCGATGCAGCAGGATCCGCTTCCTTTTGCTTCTGGAATAGTTGACACAAATAGTCGGTCAGCGCACAGGTAGCAGCACCTTGCTCATCAACGATGCTGCGGATGATGCCTTCCATGCCGCCCTGAAAGCCTTCGTCTGTAAGTGCCTTAAACTTGCCCTCTTTAAAACCGTAATGGTTTTGCAGCATTGCGTAAAATGCAGTACGACGAATTCCGATTCTGGCACATGCCTCCGGAACCGTAATCATGCGGCAGCGGTAGAGAAGAACAACTACGTCTCGCTCACTTGTCTTCGTCGAAATGTGTTCATGTTTTTTGGGCACTGTCGTTGCAGTTTTATTTTGGTTGTTCACAATTGACCACCTTTTTCTGATTTGGATTTTTATGTTGTCTCCCAAATCTTTTTTATTTCTTTCTCATTCTCAAATTGCATTAAGCATGTCATGTGCAATCTCCTTATGCTTCGCAAGAAATTCACGACGACGAATGCATTCGCATTTATTCATGCGAGCACGCTTAATATCATCTTGAGTAAATGCATATTCAGCGCCACAAGTTGTGCATCTGCATTTCCAGACTCTGCGCCGGTTCTTGTCTCTCTGTGGTAGCAGCGATAATACAAGATACCCTTTTACGGTTTGACCCGTCAGATCATATTCGGGACGCAGTTGCAATTTTTTGTTGGGACGGCACTGCGGACAGCCCTGCTTCGCATATCTTGCAAGTTGATCTTCTCGAATCCTTAACTCAGAATTACAGCGTAAGCACTTTATGTCATACATCTTCTGATGCTGTTTGCTGCTTCTGTCCAAACATGCAATGATTTTGATGAACCCTATTTCTTCTCCCGCAATATGTACATCTGCCATCTCTACTCTGTGAGCTTCGCATCAGGCTGCCTCAGAAACGCTTATACACGTATACAGCTTCGCTGCAGCGCAATCCAACATGAGGATGATAGCCATTAGATTCGAATATCTTTTTGGCATCTTTTAAGCGCTTTTCATAGGCTGCGCTTAGCAGGACTTCATGAGTGAATTCCCGGCGAGATTCGATATCCCTGATTGCATGCAGTCGTTCATCCAGCAAATATGGCCTAAAGTCGTTTACAACCAGACAATCTGGTTCTTCGCCACAGAACATGTGAATAATGTCCGCAGCGTTTACGACCGCTTCAGTGGCATATCCTTTCCCTGTTTCCCAGCTGTGAAGATACTCAATGATCGCACTGAGCATTCCTTCACGCTGCCGACTCATCATATCCATTCCCGCAAGCAACGCATGGCGAGAATTTCGGGATAGTGCGAGCACGTCTCCTTTGTTGATTGCACGAGTAGAGTAATACAGAGTAACACCCAGCTCAGAACAAATCTGTGTGTTAGAGCCAACACCAGTAGTACAGTTAGTGATAAGCTGTACATTAAGCGGTATCGCCACATTTCGCGCTAACCGCTCGATCCTGTAGTCCGGCTTCGCGGGTAGGAGATCCCCGGCCAAAACCTGAAAATCCACAGGTACACCTCCATTTCATTATGAAATTTTCGGCCCCAAACACAAACATTTGTTCGTTTTTTCTATCTTACCAAATCAGTTCAGCTAAGTCAAATTTCGTTTTCCCCTATATTTCCAAACTTTACGGAGGTAAACAGTTCTGTTTTTCTCCGATTTTTCGCATTTTTATTTATATTTTGGTTCGAAAAGTTCTTTTACCTCAGAATCAATTCATCTTTTTTTATTTTTTTCCCGCATTCTTTGCAAAATTTTCCGTCGATAAAGGCTTTTTTTTCGCTCTTATCGAGTATTCCAACCAATGTTCCGCAGTGATTGCAATAGAGAAATGTTGCGTCATCATTAGCTTGGGAAGGAAATCGAACAACATCACTCGAACACTTGTATGCCTTTCCCATCCCCTGATATGCTCCTTTCATTTTCCGAAAATAAATTTAATTTCAGAAAATTAAAAAATAATATTTATTTATTTTTTGAAATTAAAATTTTATCTATTTTCGGAAATAATATATCGTAATATTTTTTTTGCCAGTCAAAACAGATAATACGAAATTTCATATCTCCGCTTTGAGTTCTTTTTATAAGCATATTGATCGAATGTACTTCCATCAGCAGTCCATTGAAATACTTCGTGTTATCGGGACCACAGATTGGAAATTCGCTATCGGTAGTTAAGATGCTTCCCGCAATCATTTTGGAAACCGAATTGTTCATGTCCCTTTTCGGCTGCGCAGAATACAGAATGCTTCGCAATTGAATCTCTGCATCCGAAGTATCTGGAACAACATAGAGATTCCTCATGCCGGCGCCCAACGGAATTTTATCTCTTTTCTTTCCATTTTTTCTTTTGTTCGCTTTATCAAAAAAAGCGTTTTTGAACTGAAAGGTATTTTTGACAAACAATATCCCGTCTTTGACTTCCCCATCAAATCCAATAGATGCCAATAAAAGACTCAATTGATTTCGTATACTGGAAGCCCCTTTTTCCGTCCATGCGGTTCCAGACAATCCCGTATGGAAAGTCATTAACGGTTGCGAAGATCGCAAAATAATGCCATTGCATTGTGAGAATGCATATTGAGCATCGTTTTTTCGTCCAATTAAGCTGTTGAAAAGGTTTCGAGATATAAACACAGGTCTTTCCATCTTGGTAGGAACAATTGGAGCTGAAGAACAATTGTCGGCATGTTCCGTACGATAAATCATTTTTGCTTTATGGATAATAGCGCCAATTGTTGTTCCGTGTTTTTTCAGCTCGTCATCTGGTACTGCAGCTTCGCAAGTTTTTTGATCTTGATTGGATGATTGCATCGCTTCGCACGGAACATCAAGAAGGCTCTCTTGCTGCGTCTCATTCGGTTCTTCTGCCGACTCTTCTAATTGCGAATAAGAATTAAAACTGGTGTTCTTGGCAAAGAAGGACTGAATGTATTCGGAATAAGGGTCTGCATGAAGCGGGCTTACAATGACTTCTGCAAGTCCAAGCAACGATTCCTGCATTTTCACATTACAGCGGTTTAAGATATTCTCTACACTGTTAGGTGCAATATCAAGTCGACTTGCCGGAGACTGCGGATCGAGATTTAGCTCATTGAGTGCTTTTTCGGTGCAAGAAAGGAATGCACATGCAGACCAGTCGATATGTAATTCTTCGGAGTAATAGCGGGCGTATTCGCCGTTTAACTCTTGAGAGAGAAATACAAGTCCTTTTATCGTAATCGAATAATAGGTGATTGGGTATTTGACATAGCTCTCAGTTTTGAATCTTTTTCCCTCTTGCACAAAATCCTTTTTCAGTAATTTTGCTAAGGCTTTGTACGCATATTTAAAATTCTGACGGAAGAGTATTCTCAGCGCAGTAGTCGAGGTAAAACCATACGGGAGCATGGAAAAAAGAATCTTTATTTCAACCGGAATTTTGTTCATCCCATCTACCCTCCTTTTGATGTTCATACGCGATTTCGGAGTGCGAAAATCCTTGAAAAAAAAAGCTCTTTTAAAACTGCCCTTTTAGGGACCGAAAAAGCACTCAATATGGGAGAGCCTCTGAAACGGCCTGTCGAAGGCCCGAAAACCCAGATACCGTCTAATGTTTTTGAAGGTCGGATAGTGCGAAAATTACTCGAATTAAAAATTCAAGGATTTTCGCAGCGAAAATCCTCGAAAAAAAAGGCGATTTTATCCGGTCTGATTTGAGGGGTTCTGATAGTCAGGCAATTGGCTCTCTTGCACAGCACACACGAAGTCCTTCACGTCCATAATTCCTTGTGTTTTTTGAGAGACAACGCAATACGTACCGGATGGAATCATATCAGAAACAAGTGTGTCATAGGCAAAGGAACAATTCAGAGCACTGTCTGTTCTGCCCAACAAATTGACAATCATATCTGTGTAATGCTTGTATGCATAATTGTCATTATCTGTCATCCACATCTGTCGGTAATCGGTGGGAAAAACATGGACATATTGAATGCGTATCGGGTTTAAAACCAGTGGCAGCATCTGCTTCGCATCCATGCTGCCAATACTGCTTTTCAGATCCCGGTGATACTGATTACTCATGTCCTGATTTGTATTCAAGTACAGCGATGTACTCGCCTTCGGGATGATTCCGAACCTACAAACCAGTCGCCCATCCCCTGTCATGGATGCAATTCTGGTATCAGGTTTTTGCATATCGAGTGAGTACGGCAGCGGATCAGTGTCTTCCCATTTTTCCCCATCGACGATTGCATAGGCCTGCTGGAGGCTGCGCTGGACGTAAGAACACACGAGAGAAACATTGTACAGAAGTCTTGGCAATGCCTTTTCAGATTCTTGGAGCACATATTCATCTTCCGAGTGCGCTGCAATTCGATTGGTATGGTTTTCAATCTTTTCGATACGGCCAAGAGCAGTCAATAAGTTCTTTTTACTGTCGCTGATTTGTTTTTTCAAGGCCGCAAAATCATATTGTTTTAAATGTCTCATAGCGATATTCACACTTTCAGTTAGAATTCGTGGTACTCTGGCGTATGTGTCTGCGGATTCAATGTGCAGTAACAAGAAAAGTAGCTGCCCCGGATTTTGTCCGCCAGAGATTTTGTTGATAATAGCGCAATATGGTTGATCATATCCGGCATCTCTTCGAAATCTCCGTTTTCCCCTTCATATCCCGGTGTGTTTAGCTTTCGATAGAATGGGATCACAGTTTTGATAACATCCACATTAAGTGAATTCATGACCGTGATATCATACACATTATTGTCCGTAGTAATGATGAGGAGAGACTGTGGATAACCAACGGCCATGAAATCGCGAATTCTGGTATCGCCAAATTCAGCAAGGATCCAAATCGCCTTATCCATCGCTTCTGCGCCTTCTTTGGATCGGATGGTTGGCACGCGCGGAAAAAATTTCTTTTCTCGTTCGGAATAATTTATCCTCGGATTACAAACCAATCTTTCCAAGCACCACTCCACAGTATCCTTGTGATGCACCCGAAAAAAACGGATGATTTGCTCTTTTGTGACGGCTCCCGTTTTATTTACAAAATTTTCAATTTTGGGATATAGTGTAGGTTCGATGCTCATGTCGATGTATGTACGCCTTGCCATTTTTGCTCCTCCTTAAACATACTTGCCGCACAAAAATACTACTGAATGCGACAATGCTATGTGAAAACGTAGAACGCCTAACGATGTAGTTAGAACGTCAATTGTGTGAATGCTTTGAAAATTTTTGATGTCCTTATCATGACTTAGGACGTTGATATAGCGAATTTACTTGATGCTCTTCGATGTTCTAATCGCGAGTTGGGACGTCGATTGGATGCATTTACAATCCGTTTTTCGACGTCCTTATCGCGACTTAGGACGCTTATACTATTGATGCAATGAAGGACATCAGTTTGTATGATCGTCCGCATGCATTTCATGCATTTTTTGTCTTGCAAGACGTTCCAATTCCGCACGATCCGTAGTAATCAAATCATTTTCTGTCTGCGATGCTTTGACCTGAATCATGACATGATTAGTATTGGCTGCGAGAAGACCTTCACCACGTTCGAAACGAGAAATTTCACGCAATTCAGCTTTCGAAAGATGCAATGCTTCGCCGACGCTTTTTGCTTCTTCACTCTCCAGTTTCATAATGAACTTGATTCTCGCATTATTGATAATACCCTTACCGAAACGACCGTTATCCAATGCGAAAAAGTCATTGAGATCCTGCGTTGCAGCAATAGCAGCACCACCATAGCCACGAATGACTTTGAAGATCTCAAGTACAAATTCTGCCGATTCAATGGAAGCCTTTGCACCAATCAAAGTCCACAGCTCATCAAGGAAAATAGCCTTGCGCTTCGTGCGATCTTCACGGATCTTATCCCACACATAGTCGAGCACAATAAACATACCTACCGGCAACATTTCCTTACTCAATGATGATACATCCAGCACAATATACTGGTTATTCAGATCCACATTCGTATGCCGGTTAAACGATTTTGCAGAACCCGTAACATAACGACTGAGAATATTGTAAAGGCGCTTAGTTTCATTGCCGCCCTTTTTCAGCTCTTCGTGCAGATCTCCAAGAACAGGCATTGGTTTGTAGTGCCCCGGATTGTTGGGATCATCAAGAGAAGCATTGTCATCTGTAATTCCGAACTTGCGATATGTCATACCAATAGCTTCATCAAGCAATTGCTTCTCTTCGTAATTGATGTCCGGAACCAGCAAAGAGAAGAAGGTGTGAAGCTGCTGTATCTTTTTTGTGAGAATGGATTCACCACCATCAACTGTGCCATCAAGGATCTCAGAAACTGTTGTATCACGTTTGCGAATCTCCATAATGTTGATACACTGTTCTGAGCCGGCAGAAATTTTGATGTACTGACCTCCAACGCAACGGCACGCACGTTCCATTTCATGTCCTTTTTCCGGAGCAATAATAAAGACTTGTTGCATTTTCTCTCGCATGCGCAAGGCTATGCATTGGAGAGTATATGTTTTACCTGCACCAGACGTACCCAACAAAGCCATGTTTGCGTTGTTGTACTTTGAAGAATCAAAGTTATCAATAAACACCATGGAGCCATTGGATTTGTTGACGCCGTAAAAAATACCATTTTCGTCTGTCACTTCAAAGGACACAAAAGGATATGCGCTGGCAAGAGAAGTGGTCAGAATATTACGTTTGGCCTTACCGAAGATATTGTCATTCCATTTGCAAATAGGCAGCGACATGAGGAATGCTTCCTCGTGTTGGAACCAGCATTCTTTCATAGCGAGATCATGAGCTGCAAGGAAGTTGCGAATTGCAACTAAACGATCCTCAAGGTCTTCCGCACTGTATGCCGTAACCGTAATCAATGTCGCCATATAACAAAAATCCTCGCCAGCGCCGAGGCCGGCGCGCAAATAATATGCGGCGTCAATGGCATTGATAGTGTCATCATAATCTGCACTGGAATCCTCAGCATGCCGTGCTTTACTTTTGTTGCGTCGCAAATTGAATTGAATTTTGTTTTGAATTTTTGATGTTGATTCTTTTTTTACGAAAAAGTCAACATCAATTCCCTCTCCCATGTTAATTAACAACGAAAGCCATCCTGCAACACAGGTATGCGGGTAACTCGCAGATGGAATGTAACCAAAGGCATAATACATACCATCGATAACGATGTAATGCGAACTTCTACTGGTGTCGATTTGCGACGGACATATGAAGTCGTTAACAGGCATATATGCCTCTTTTTCGAGATCCAACGTGTCATCAGACACATACCGCGCAATGGTTTCAATTCGCCGTGTTTCGAATGTTTTCTGCTGGCTCTGCGCTCGGCTCAATATGCTGTACAGAACTCCCAGAGTGAATTCATCGTTGCCCTGTAACGGGGACAACAACTCATTTTCACACTGTCCCATCATGCTGATGATACGGCTGGCCGTTGCATTGAGCCATTCTTTGATATCTTCGAAACTTGGTTTGCGATTGCGATAGGGGTTTTCAAACTCAAAAATTATAAAGAATCGTCGGCTGACACCTTGCTCCCACCCTACTCGCCGAATCAGATCAATTTGCTCCTGTTCCAATTTGCGACAGTTTGCATTCTGCTCATTTTCGATGCACGCTTCAATTGATTTGATGAAACGTGTAACGTCAGCCTTACGACTTATCACTTTAAACTGTGCCTTTACTGGCATTACTTTGAGCACACGTGCAAAACCAGCCACAATCGTGTCTTGTTCTTCAGCAGAACGCAGGGTGAAGTTGATCGGAGAAAACTCCAAAATTTTCACAAAGCGATTATCTTTTGTGACAATGATGCCATCAACAACATCTCTTATAGGAGAAAATGATTGGATGGCTTTAATGCGCATCATGTGCTTTTTCTTAGCGCGTTCTTCTTTCTTGCTTTCTCTTGCCACCATCCGGTCAACTTTGCGTTCTAATCTCTCTGTCCGAGACTTTTTACTCACTCTTTGCCACCTCCCGTTTCTTCGCTTTCGCCGTCTAACAGTTCTCCCTCCAGAAGATCATCTTCACAAGCCGGTTCTTCCAGTAATACTGCGGTAGGAACCTCTTGCACACCATGCTCTGTGGTTGGCTGCGTATCATCATTACAGCCGGGATCTGTTACTGAGCTTATACCGGAAACGACGGTTTCAGGTATTGCCTGTACCGTTTTTTCCTCTTCGGTTACTGTTGCATCTTTAGCCTTTCGCTTTTTTCTTTTAGCTGCTCTTTGCTGTTTAGCTTGTTCTTTCTTCTGCAATTTCAAGGCTGCAGCGGCTTCTTTTTTTTCACGTGCAGCAGCCTTCTTTGCGAGTTTGGCTTCTTTAGCAGACACTTTCTGCTCTAATGTCTTTTCCGAATCAGACTCACGGCGGAAATCATCATCGTCGTAGAACACGAAATCGCGTCCTTCGACCAGAACATTGCTGCGCTGTTTATTATGCATCTGCTTTACTGTAGTGAGCGCTGCAATAATTTTGTCTCTGGGTAGCTCCTGATTCAAAACAGTTTCAACCGGACGTGTTGAACGAGTGGCTGCCTTTCCGTTAAACAACATAACCCTCTTACTCTGCATCCAATGCATTCCATTTTTAAGAAATACACTAATGGGATCCCCGTTTATGCCGACGATGCCAAGCAGAAGAAGAGGGGTTGAAAATGTTAAAGTTACAGTCAGCCGGATTACGAGATCTTCGATAGGCAAATTCCATAAGCAAATGCCTGTGGAGGCAGTTAGAAGGATTGCTTCAATCAAATTGCGGGTTCGAACATTGCCAATATATCCTTCTTTGATAAAATTGTCCGGGATGGTGTATATTTCACACATATCTTCCTCATTTGTTCTTGCCATCTATGCACACTCCTTTCCTCATTTCGACATTCGGCCGGCCATATTTGGCCGGCCGAATGCTTTTGGTTGGTTTATTGTCGTTTTAGCCCGTTGGAACCCCTTATTTGCTGTTCACATATCACGGAAGTCGTTGGTTTAACAACGGCGAGTGATATCACCGATTGCAATGCCACGCTCCTTATCCAGTCGAGTGACCATAAACAGCACCTTGTCACCTGTTTTGAGCGGCTGCTCCATCGCGTCAGTACGAACCCGCATAGCACGCGCTGGAACATTGTAATGGTCGAGGAAGAGCCACGGATTGACAGCATTCGGCTTGTCTGCTCTGGGTTTCGGAATGCGAGTGATCGTACCGACACAGAGGTCATATACCGCAAGACTGTAGATATTATCATGCAGGTCCTCAATCTCAGCATCGATTGCGCTTGGGACGATCATTTCAACATGACCATCTTTACCATACTTGATTTGGGTGATGATGACGCGGAGCTGCTGACCCGCAGTGTAGTAATCCTTGGCATTCTCGATGTGACGTACGGAAAGTAGCCGGATCGGGATGGAACCATCGAAGCCGCAAACGGATACGCGGACAGCATGTTCCGCAACCGCGATGATATCAGCCATTGCGGATGAACCCTCTTGGATACGTTGCGGATTGCTTTCGAAGTTCAGCCGTCGCAGCTGCATCAAGGCATCGGCGCGAGAGCCGAGAATACCATAATCGCCATCTGTCGCACGCGACATTTGGGTAATGATCACCGGAACAGTGCAGCCAATCATTTTCTGGAGCATGCGCTGCTGACGATAGGCGCGGTGAATATCATCTTCATCCTTATCATCATTGACCGCAGCAGGATTGATGAACATATGTACATAGGGAATGACAATGCGAAAACCGTCTACCATGCCAGAAGCAATAACGGTCTTTCTGTCCTCCAGAATACGCACTGAGGTAAGCAGGACTTGCACAATCAGGCGATTCTTCATTGCGTTGGTGAGCGAACTCCATGCCATCAAGCTCTTTTCATTGGCATCCTGACGCTGCTGCCGTTCCGCTGCACGACGCTGTGCATCCTCTCTCATAAGCGACCGATTGTTATTGTATTTGCGTGCCGCTTCAGCCATCTTGGTGCTGTTCTGCTCCGCGTTTCCGTCTCCAGTCACAATCGGATCGGAATCTGCTGTCTGCAGCATCTGTCCCTCCAATGACTGTTCATCTTTAGAAGCAGCCTTTCTGCTGCTACGCTTAGCGCGAGCTTTCGGCTTCGGAGGCTGCACATCATCGGCGGCTTTACCCGACTCTACGGGCTGTTCACCTTCAGCGGCTTCCCCCGACTCTACGGGCTGTTCACCATCAGCAGCTTCATCCGGCTCAGGGAACTCATCACCGACCATGTCTTCTGGTTCTGTGGGCTGTTCATCACCAGCAATTTGCGCATCGCCGGGTTTAGCCGATTCAGATGCAACCAATGCATCCTTCAATTGCTCATCGTTTTCTGGATTCTTGGTTTTAGCCAATTCAATCAACTCCTTTTGTCCGTTGGATGATCAGTTATAACTAATCAACGTAGCAATTTGTTTATTTCGAGTGATGAAATGCCCCTTTATCACTCTCATAACTACTATTTCCACAAGGAGTGCTTGCGTCAGGAATTGCGCACAACTTTTGCGCAAAAAAATCACGCACCTAAAAAGGTGCGTGACAAAAACCGCTTTTATTTGTTGTTTGTGTTTCGTTTTACGCCTTTCGCCCTTGTTGCTGCTTCCTGCATGCACTTATCAATCATAGCTTGACCTGTTAAAGCCGCACAAAGATCATTTAACATGTATCCTTTTGGCTGAGATTGCGCTTTCGACGTCGGATCAGAATGCGCCATCTTTGAGTTTTTTTTACTTGCTTTCACTTGTTTTGTCCCTGTTTGAGGTACATCGCTGACGATACTGTAGTTTTCCAAACCGACTGCAGCATCATTGCTTTGCGCAGGAGGATCAGATTCAGCGCTATCAAGCAATTCGACTTCCTGTGTTTCTTGAGCATCCATGGCTTGAGCCTGTTCTATTTCTCCTTGCACCTCCACAGCGATATCGGGAATGTCAATGGCCGTGTTTGTATCAGCGAAATCCGGAGCATTACAACCGTAATCGGGTACGAATGAGTTATCAGTTTCTTCACACAGTTCTTGAGGATCTGATTGGTCAGCCCCTGTATTGGCTGCATTGCCATCTATAAAGGATTCTGTCACTTCATCTGCAACCAGCAGAACATCATCGTCATCGCCCGCTTCGTTTATGGGATCTTGCTTAGTATCGAAAATGATTTTATTACCATAAACAATACCTATACGCTGGCCGGTTTGCTTGTTATATATGACATTATCCTCTATATAGAAATCAACACCATTAGTGTGAGAACCTTGCTCTTTTTGTTGAAAATGTACTTCTGAAGAATCTGAAACATCGCTATCTGCTGCCGTAGGCTTTGAGCCAGCCTCATAGTGGTCCCGGAGCAAAGTGCTATGTTTCTCTGCTGTCTCAAGAAATCCAAGCGGGGTGGCACAGACTTTCCACTTGCGCTTATCTATAAAATCTTTTAGTGCCATATGCAGGTTTAAAAAGATGTTTTTCACCATTGACGATGAATTTGCAGGAGGAGATTTCCGTGCATTCTTCGTTCGGGGTGGATTCTTCTTGAGATAATCTTCATAAGTTTTAACATTCTCTTCTTCTTCTTCACGAAGATGCTGACGTGCATCCGTATCAAAAATGTCTGGGATGTCTTTGATTCGGCATTTTTTGAATTTGGGCGCGTCCGGATGGAGCGTATAGTCATACTTATATGCTTGCATGACTTTTTCGCCTCTGAAAACGATGATACAACGATCACGGTCCAAACGCAGAATTTCATCTGGGTTCAGCAGCAAGCGTTTACCATCACCTGTGCTGTGTCTACGTCCAAAAGATACCAAAGGATCAATTGCACTGTGCTGCTCGGTTTTTACTTTAACAGTAACTTCACCTGTTCGTGCAGAAAAGAATTTTGCTGTTTCCTGATCATAGCCAGTACCAAGGAAAAGAACCGTATCACAGTTACCAATGATGCTACTCCACTTTCCCTCCGGATACTTTGCTTGAAGTTGTGGAATGCCCTGAAAAATGAGCGAAATATTCACATTACGACTACGAACAGTCGCAATCTTACGATCAAAATCAGGTATGGAACCGATATTCGGGAATTCATCCAGCAACAGATTAACTGGGACGCATTTCTCAACGGTGTTTTCATCAATATACTCGATTAGATCTATGAACAAAAAGCTGAAAAACAGAGATGCAAAAAAATCCATTGTACGATGTTGATCTGACATGATACAAAAATAAGCACATGGTTTTTGTGCCGGCAAAGTCAAATCTATATCGTCAGCTTCTGTCATTTTGCACACATCAACTCCTTGAAATGCCTGCAAAGCGTTACCAAGCGATGAAACAATATTGGAACGGCTATTGGGAGAGTTCTGAGCGTAAATTTGATATGCTTGCAGCGCGGCCGTAGCTCCTTGATTTTCCAATTCGCATTCATCAAATAGAGCTTCCAAATAAGCGCTGCCAGCGGTAATCAGCTTATAAACGGACTCCATTGTTTTTGGTCCCTTACATCCCGCTTGGTCGCCGTAATCTGCGCCACGTTCGACTCTAAGGCATAATGCTTTCAGCAGCGACGCTTTTGCATCTTTCCAGATATCCTTTTCCGGCGACGTGTTTTCAACAACAACGGATGAAAATATTTGAGCGCGATAATCGCTGCCTGCCAATTCTCGAAGACAATTCCAGCTATCCGATTTTCTCGGATTCACCAGATCAAGAATGCGTACGATATAGCCATGATCACGGAGATATTGCACGGTATCTTCATACAATTCACCTTTGGGGTCAGTTACCACGAGAGATTCTCTTCGTTTCACTGCTTGAATAATAAAAGGCCTTGCATAGCTTCTTGATTTACCCGCACCAGAACCACCACAGATCGCTACATGACGGTTGTTAAAACTCGTCATATCCGTATTGATGATATGTTTACCTGATTTATCCATTTGCCCAAGAATTGTGCCGTAAGCATCTTCTGCATCTGTAACAAGGGCAAATCCTTCCAGTTCGTTTGCCTTTAAAAATCCTGCAGTACCATAAATGCCACTTTCAGAATATTTGAAATTTCGTTCATCTTTCAAGCCATCAATAAAAAATCCGTTTTTCCTGATGCCTAAGAAAATGAACAGAAAAAGAATAAACAGCATGAAAAATGAGGACCACGGCAACCCGTATTGAAAGATATATGCAATAGTTCCGAATGGATTCCAAATTGCATTTTGTCCGGACATTACGTTATCGCTTATAACCGAAACGTAAACAGCAAGCAATACAGATAGAATTGTTAGCAAAGCTGTAATTTTGTCCCATCCTATTAAATCATCAAGTTTCTTTTTCATTTTAAATTACCCTCATATTGCATTTATTATTGAGGCCGGCAATGTAAATACTTGTCGGCCTCCGCAATTTATACAATTAGAACCGTGAGATTTCCGGAGAACAGTCCGGATTGTTCCAGTCGGAATAACCCAGATATGTTGCTCCTCCTGAACCGTAAAGGAATGCGGGATACAAGTAAATGGTATATAGACCGCTTTTGGCATTTGCGATATCGTAACACGGTGTAACTGCAATCATCGGGAAACTATCTTCTCCCGGGCCAATTGCATAAATCGGATCACTCTGTTCGCCACGATTCAAAATATACGGTGAGTAAGTCATTTCATCGAGCATTTCAACCACATAACGATCAGCGGTTGGAATGGCTTCATATTGGTTATAATACTCATTGACTTTTGTGCCGTCCGCCTTTGTTGTTGTTCCAATTGCCCAGCCATCATCATTAAATGAAAGGAGTGCTGTTTCGATTAGCCAGTTACGATCAAGGTTTGAATTGGTAACGGATATGTCCGCAGATTCCGTACGACTGAATGTGCATTTACCTTCATCATCCAGCGCAATGAAGATGTTAAACGAATCAAGGAAACGGCAATGGGTCAGATCTATGGTACGAACGGTAATTTTCTTCTCTGCATCCGGATTCGTCGATAAAGATTCAATCGCACGCTCATCAACAACCCACGCTACACCGTAATCTTCTTCGGATTGATAAGCGGCGCCATAGACGTAATCCCCAGTCCATTGCGAAATCCAAAACGTAGATTGTTCAGATGTCGCAACATCCACGTCAGTATATTCAGAAACTATGCTGCCGATATTGGCGTCGAAAAAGAAGCCGACCTTGATGCTCGTATCAGAACACACTGGGGAAAGAGGAATTGCATCACCTTTATTGGGGATGCTTATGGAATCTTTAAAACCAATTTGATATGTTAGGCCGCTTTCGCCTTTATAAGAAACCACTGTTGGGCTGAGCATTTCTTTGCTCGCGAAATTAGAATCTCCCGTGATAGGGATTGTTGTTTCCTGCTCTCCCGGGGGCGGCTCATCTGGCGTGCTGAATAGTTGCTTTCCCGCGGTAAAAATAAAAATGAGCAAGCATGCCAACGAAGCAGCAAACAATAATATGGTCAAAATCTTTACCCTTGTTTTTTCGTCTTTCAAATTTGGCAATTTCATCGTAGTGTCCTCCAATGAATTTAATCAAACGTCAGGCCGCCAAAGCCATATCCGCCGTTACCATACCAGCTACACCAGTGATCCCACGTCTCGGTATACACAGTATTACCACGTGAAATGACTGTATTATTGCCAATATAGATACCCACATGACCATATAGCTGAAAGCTGCCGTAATTGGTATCACCGCTCGTACTGCCCAATGAGCCTTTATCGTGATATACTGATGGATCCGAGTACACCATAGCTCCCACAGGAATTTGATCTGCACTAAGCGGTATGGCTACTTGACACATTGCTCTGTTATGACCAGCACAACACCAAGTTCCGATATGCATTCCCGTGCCGGCTTCTTGGTACACCCATTCTACCCAGCGCTCACATTGGCCGCTGCCGGTGTCGTAAAGTTTCATTTTCTGTGCTTCCTGCAAAATGGCCTGTTGTATCGCGGAATCCACAGCAACAAAGCTGCCTGCTTCCCATTGCTCTTGCAGTGCAAGGGCCGTTTGGACTTCGCTTTCATACCGGATATACAAATCCAAACCGTTATAGTGACCGTATTTGCTATTACGATAGTCATACAATTTTCGAATGAATGTAGCATCATCATCTTCGTTTGTGATACCGGCAGCCGCGAGAATGTTTTTATTGCTGAAACTATATGGACCATGTTGATGCGCATACGAGAGGATAGCACCTTTTACAACATCCGATCTCTTTGAAAGATCATACCCATCGGCTTCGATAAACGAAGCTGCGACATTATAGATGTTTTCCACTACGTAAGATTTCTGCTTATTTATGAAATCCTCTGTATGAGCGCTGAATGCTTCTTTCCATGCTGTCGGAAAGGGATCAGAAAGAGAGCTGGCTCTTGGAATACTACTTTGGAAAGGAGCAAACATAGAATAGGTTGCAGGATCGGAATTGTAGCAGTATCTCACGAATGAGAGCAATGAGCCTTGATCAAGGTCAAATTGTACGCCATACGCCTGCCCACCGAGGCCATCATTCAATGTGATGCTGCCGAAAGCCTGATTGTCCGTATAGCCAGTCTCATATTGAAGCCAGAACCACATGGCGCCAAAGTATCCTAATCCGTCTGCTCCAACTCCAGTCATACCGCCAGAAGCATCCTGTACCTCGAATTGCTCGCAAGTGCGTTCTACAACCCACTCGTAATATTCTTGTTGGAATCCCAGATATGGTGAAACTTTGGAGCTTTCCGGGTCATCTGTCTCGCCGGCCGCGAATGCTGAGATTAAAACGAAATTGAGCGCCAATACGATACAGACAATTTTTTTAAGTAGGGATCTCACTTATATCCTCCTTTCCTTTCTTATTCACCAAACAATTCGGAATCGTAACCCTGATTACGAAATCCCTCTTGAAATTCCATTACGTCCTTGCCCACGTCTTCCATTGATACCTTTTGAATGGTATATGTAGCACGGCAATGAGTGATTGTGTTGCCGCTTGAACTTGTCGTCGTCCATTCCACGAGTTTAGGGCCATTAGGATCATGTTGAAGGAAACGGTTTAATACGCTTTCTTGCTTATCTTCATAATCAGCAAGATGTTCATCGAGCCATGCATTTTTATCAAAATCTGCAGACGAAATGCCAGATGCCTTGCGATCCTCCTCCATATCATGAAGCATAATTTCATAATCCGGCTGAGTCATAAAAGTTCCCTGCCACTCGACACACTCAGTAAGCCATCCGTTCACTTTGTATTTTTTCAATCCAAAAGGCCCAAATCCATCTACATTTTCCGCGCCAAGCCAATCAGAATATTCGCTCCACTTTACATCTTCACCAATTGCGCCACTGTGCTGAACAGTGTAAGCAGCAAGAATCTCTACTGCCGAACGCTTTGTTTGATTAAAAAAGGATTCATATTTTTGCTTGGTTTCTTCTGGAGACAACAACATGTCGAGCCATGTAATGCGTTGAACGCTTGGATATGGCGTGACAAGCGTCATTGAATAATCGTCATACATCGTAGCACGTACAGCTGAGTCTTTTTCGACCTCTTCAAGCAATGCACAGTAACGATCCAGATATCGTTTTGATGTACGGGTGCAAATATCATCAAAGTTTTTTTCTTGTGCTTCTTCGTCAATACCTGACATTAACCCTTCTTCGGTTGCCTCCAAGTTTTCACTTGAGCCATCATTTTCTCCAAGGAAAAAATTTTTAACCGCACCCCAAGCACTGGAAAATGCATTTTTGATGGTATCCGCTATACTTGTTTCTATCCCTTTTATGAAATTGACAACTTGCAATAGGTTGTCTGTTATGTGGTTTCCCGTTGTGCCACCAGCTTCATCCCACATAGTTGCAATAGAATCAAAAACGCCTTCTGCTACCGACCACATCATCGAAGGGATAGACATGATGCAAAGCAAAAGCATGCTGATGACAAGCACAATAGCAACTATGATTTTGAGAAAAACCTGTGGGTTTTTAGCAACTTCCACTGCCACACCAGCAGCATTGCCACTTGCTGCATGAGCCGCAGCCTTACTGAGACTTCTTGCATCACGTGCCGTTCCTACGGCCATTGGGATGCTTGAACCTGCTCCTTTATCTTTTTTATCTTGCATAATTTCACCTGCTTTCCATCTAAAAACAAAAAGGGCAGCTTACAATGAATGCAAGCCGCCCCCTTCGCATTTCCACAAATGCTATGCTATCTCGGATGGTTATTTTTTACCGCGACGAGAGTGACGGCCACGATTATCGCGGTTCTTGCCAGAGCCGGAATTGCTACCCAGAGTATTACCTGTGTAAGCACTTGCATGGTCATGATGATTGTTTCCGGCTATCTTAGCTTCCGCCATTTTGATCCGGAATTCCTGACCACCTTCTGTGGTAAAGGACTTATAGCCCGCTCGCGCATCTTCCGGTAGTTTGTTCCATGCCTCGTTAGACATGATGCTGAATTTCTGTGGATTACTTACTGGTGCAAAACGCATCTGAGGTGAACCATCAGCATTAAACAGAGGACTTCCGGTTTGCGGATCGGTTGCCTGCTCCTGCTGAGCCGGAGGATTGTATGTACCAACAATCTGACCGTTACCTGAAATAAGGTCTGAAACGGAACCTGTTTCAGGTGTTGCCGAGCCAGCAGCAGTCGCGTTAAGCGCGGTGGTAAACTGTTCGTAATCAACAGCATTGCCATCGGTGCTTATCTGGCCTGCACCAGATTCATATCCAGACGCATTCTGTGTAGATGTTGTCACACCGACACCAGATGCAGACGACGAAACATCACTTGTGGCCGATGATGCTGTGTCAACTGTTCCTGCGTTGGGCACAGAAACAGAATCCGGAGAACCGTTATTTGCATCCGTTTGATGTACATCAACTTCTCCACCATTCGACATTCCCGTGTTCGCGTGTGCAGTTTTTTGAACTTCCGCACCTGCTCCTGCCACATTAGCAACAGAAGCATTTTGGTTTACATCCATATCCGGAGATACGTTGATGTTGCCAGAACCCGCTTGAGAACCGTTACGAACCAATGCAGTTCCATCAATACCATTGCCGACACCGGTAGCCATATCAGACGTATGCCCTGTCGGAAGGGCGGCATTCGTACCATGGAGAGCATTTATGTTGTTGAGGCCACCCGCGGAATTCATATTACCGCCGGCAACCGCACCATTAAGATGATTTTCTCCTGCACCGGGAATGCCATTCAACTGGCTGTTCAGTCCGCCCTTTGCACTGTTCAAAATGGCAGCGGCCGTGGCTGCACCAACTGTTGCGCTACGTATAGAATTTGGATTGTTCAGGATGGCATCACGAGCCAATGCCTTACCAAACTCGCCGCCATTTGCAATAGTTGATGCAATCGCATGATCACCAAACGGACTGACACCTGCATTTTTCTTTACGAACTCCGAAACATCATGGGTTCCGGTAGAGCGACCATTCGGCTGAATTGTGCCATTGTCCATATGTAGACCTGCATTATTCAAATCATAATTGAGTTTGCTTGCTTGACGTTCAACGGCCGCAAGTTCATCCCTCGATGGAACCTTGCCGCCATTTTGCGCCATAGCAGTACGCATAATGGCTTGCTGCTCTGGTGTGAGCATAGTCGCAGGCGAATGCTTACCCTTGGCTTCTCCTGCACTTGATTTTGCCGAATTCGCTGCAAAATTATCATCTGCACCACCCATAGGAGTGCCATGCTGCTCGCCCGTTGCTGTCTGACCATGACCAGTCATGAAAGAATCGAAAGACATGCCGGGATTTGTGCCGTCATCCGCTCCAACCGGATTACGTCCCGCCTCCGACGGGTCTCCTGTTGCAAATCCAGTATTCATATTGTTTCCTGCATTCGCATTTACGCCAGAATTGGGACCAAAACCAGTTCCACCGTTGGGTGAAAAACCTCCAAAATTATTTCCGGCGCCATGCGACGCAGAACCATTTTGGGCGGAGCCATTATTGTTCGAACCACTCGAATTGTTAAAGAAGTTCGAACTATTCCCCATTTTGGAGCCAAGCGCTCTGCCATGTCCTTTCGCAGCGTCTGTCATACTGGTAACGGCTCTTGCAAACTTGGAGACGGCGACGAAGTCGTCCAGCATATCTTGGCCTGTAAGCGCCGGATTTGCGCCTATCTGGTTCAGATAGGTATCCATACGCTGCGCGACTTTGCAGAACGCAAGACCAATGATCAAACGCAGAAAAGAGAAAGTTGCTCCCTCTCCTCCTGTACCAAAGATAGAAAGGACTATCTTAAACGACCAAACATTGAGCAACATCATTACGCACTGACTGAAAAACATGTTCAGCCATTTCTTAAACATTCCTTCCGTTGCTTCAGAAGCAATTGTTGCCCAGCCCAATGGCGAAGTGTAAATAATGGTCATCAAAACAAGATAGCGCTCAACAACCTCTAAGATCAGCTTGAACAAATTCCAGCCAAGCAGGATCAACACTATGAAAGATAAAAACAGCATTGCAAACGAATTGAGTTCCGCCGCAGCATGATCCGAAAAACAGCTTAGATCACCACTTGATAGTGTTGATATGAGCGAAGAGACGCCCGAGCTTCCCCAAGTTGAACCAAAGTCAACTCCATCAACCGCACTTAGATCTGCGTATGGATATGAAAAGAGGTTGCACACTGCCACAAGGCCATAGTTTCCAAGTAAAACACAGGCGGAAGCAATAATGCACCGTACTCCAATTCTTAATGGAGTTTCCGTTGATTGAGATAATGGACCTGTAAAGAATTTCACAAGCTGGAAAATTCCAATTCCGAAGATTATTCCAAATGCAACGCCTTGCAAAATGGTATACATTGTTCCAGCTACCGGGAAATCCGTTTGAAATTGATTGATATCGAATGAAATGTTATCCAGTATTAACTGAATCAGAAATTCAAGTATTTCGCCCAATGCACTCAGAAATGCACTGATCAAAGCTTCAATCATTCATCGTCGCCTCCTTCGCCATCAAAGCTCAATTCCAATACGCTGGATGGGGATACAGAAGCGTCTGTGCTGGAATCAATGGGATTATTTTGTGTTGGGTGAGCAGGATCCCACTGTACACTTTTAAACGTGTCATACCCTATCATCAGAAGTTTGGGCAGAAAGACCAAAACGCAAATCGCAATGAGCAGCTTACTTCCCCATTTGCGACCGAATTCCATTGCTTTTTCCCCGCCAACCATGATAAAGATACCGCAGACAAGAAGAGATACGGCTGCGACTGGAAGCCCTAAATAGCCAAAAATAATATTATAAAGATTACCAAGCTGGGTTCCAATGTTGGCGTTATAAAAAATATTATCTGCTGCATGAGCCACACAGATATTGGTTGATATCATTGAACATAAAAGAAATGCGAATATCATCGTTCGACGGAATACGGATCTGAAAACAGATTGTACTCCATTTTTTGACATGATAAATTTCACTCCTTCCCTTTTAAAAAGGCGGGCACAGGCTATCACCTATGCCCGCCAACCAAAGATTGTTCGCCTACTTTACAGCCGGGTTTACTTGAATACGCCGCCTGTTTCGTCAACCTTGAAGAGGTTGTATCCAGTCTCGATCAGCAGCGGGGCCAGACCGACAAGGCCAAGGCCAATAAGAATACGTGCTCCCCACTTTTTGCCGGTTTCCATGCCTTTTTCACCGCCAAAAAAGTAGAACAAGCCGCATGCGACAAGGGACACAACGCCGACAGGAAGCGCTACAATGCGAAGAGTGTCGAAGACAGACTTCAGACCATAGCTAACTCGCTCACGGACATCGGAAAAGTCGGCTGCAAGAGCAGAAGTAGTGAAGATCGCACTGAGGCAAACTGCGGTAAGACCCATAGCCTTAAAGCGAGCAAGTTTGGACTGGCCCTTTGCGTTTTCAGCCACAAGGCCAGATTGCACCTCGATCATCTTTTGATTGATTGCACGAGATGCCTTACGGAAAATGCCCATGTTCATTATCTCCTTTCTCCAATACGGGTATTTATCTGACAAGCCTCATCATTGACTGCAGCATATCCGGATCAATTTGCTGAGGATACGTTTGCTGGGCATGACTCAATGATGTGGAATTGTCCTGTTGAGGGTTCGGTTCGATAACCGATTGTGATTGGTACTGCACTTTTGGTTCGGCAGATCCGGCCACAGCAGCACTTTTGTTTTTGGGCTTTCGCCCTCGTTTTTTCCCAGTTGGACTGGGTTGAGTTTTTTTCTTAATTGCAATCGAAGAATTTGCGATCTTTGCTACGATTGCTTCTGCAAGACGATCAATTTGATCGTTGGATAGAGAATCGATACTTGATGTAACGGTGCCATATCTCACGATCGCTTCAGCAACGAAATGGCTTAGCGTCCGCGGAGCTATGTTTTCAAGAATTGAGGCCGCTTGAACTTCTATTTCGTCGCTCGTACGAAGCTTGATATTGAGTCTGCGTGCGACGTCATTTTTGTCCATTGCCTCTCCTCCGGTTTAGCATGAATGCAAGGAATGCAAAAATGCTTCATACCCACACGCATTGGCATGAATATCTCGCAAAAACATTGGATTGCGGACAAGACCGGAATTGCATATGTAGTTTTCCAGTCTTGCTGCTCCTCCGCCAATGAAAATACCTCGATTCAAGGTAAGGTCTACACCCAACTCTTCAATGCGCCGGAGCATTTCGAAAACATACCGTTCTGCATTCTCAGATGCAATTCCCAACATACCGTCAATGAGATCTGTGTTCTCACTCAGCATGCAGTCGATCTGATCCTCGTTCGGCCGGCGGCCAAAATGGTTATGAATATGAAGTCCGATCTCGTTGTAAAGATGGATCAACCCAAAATCAAGCGATTGGCAAAAAGCGGGATCAACTTGTCCGTACCGGAGCGCAATGATATCCGTTGTGTAGCCACCAATGTCTACGATGTATGCCGATTGCTCTTTTTTGATTGTTTCGTAATCTGCAAAAATTGCAGCATATCCTTGCGCAAAGACGGTCACATCTGCAATGCTGATAGCATAGGGATGCTTGTTGAATGTAAACGTCACTCCACCGCGATTGAAGTAGTCACGGAATCGATCTCTCAATCTCGGCAAGTGAGAGGGCGGAAGTCCCACTCCAAGCAATATGGATATTGGCCTTTCCGTAGGGATTTTTCTCGTTTCAATCTCTTTCGCTATTGCGATGAGACTCAGGATAAAATAATCATCAGATTGCGTCTTATCCTGCAGATATGCAATGCGCTCATTGGATGGAACAAAAAAACCTCCATCATATTCCAGCAGATTATTCTGGAATGCGGGTCGCGTGTCGAATGATTTCAGCCCCGACACAAAGGCATGAGATACCGTTTTAATACAGCGGTTCCCAGTGTCTACCCCGATGATTATATTTTCATCGGCTTCTGCCATAAATTTGGCCCCCTTTCACAAAACTAAAAGAGACGGAAATATCCATTTCCCACTCTCTCATTACTACTATTGCTTGCACAATAAAAATGGTCAGCATTTGCGCACAACATTTGCGCAATATATGATTTGGCAAGTCAGTGCCTCCGAACGAATTCAGGGGCACTGACTTGCTCTCCGCTTATTGAGAGCGGAGAAAAGTAAGCCAAGCATCATCGATGCCTTTTCTTTTGACTGTAGCGTTCGCTGCATCCCATCGAATGGTGTGCGGAACATTCTTTTCATCAAGACGTTCCGCCAGTAATGCAACTCTTTTAAATACGTTATCCGGGAGATTATCGCAAACAATATCATTCTTTTGCGCAATCTTGAGCAGTTCTTCGCAATGCTGACTTGCACGTTCTTGATCCCAGCAAAGATCAAGGGTTTTTAAACCAGCTTTGCGAGCAATTTGTCGAATATTTCGCATCGCTTTTCGCACATTCTTGTTTAATAAGCGATCCATATCGAGGGCATTGATCACAAAGTTGATTCCATGTGATTTGATGCTCCCGAACAGTTTGGGCAAATCTCCTACCATATTGACACCGGTGATACAAAGAACCGGCATTGGATGTCCACACAAGGCAGACAATGCATCTCCCTTTAACGGCCCCTCCGTTAAAACAATGTAGTCATACTCACCATATCCCGCAGCGTTTAGCGGAAAATGATAGTATTCTGCTGGCGCGCAACCGTCCGGGAGCTGTCGTGAGGAAACCGTCATATAGCGCAGCTTAGAGGACGACTGCAATCGAAGTTGAAGACCTAAAATTTGGCCTCTATCATTGCGAAGCGGAATTAAAATCGAATCGGCACAAACGCGAAACAACCAACGCTTGCCCACGCGATAAAATCCCGGGACGCCTTTCAATGTGCAGCCAAGTCCTTCCAAGGCCAAACCAATGCTCAGACCGGCCAGAACTTCGGCTTTTCGCATCTTTTTCATTTCCTGACTTGCATGGTAGAATTGCTTGATTTCCTGCTCGAAAATTCTTATCACGGTATTATTGCAGGCCCATTCCAAATCCTTTGAAAACGATCGATATTGGTTAAGCTCAATCATTTCTTCAGAAAAGCCTCTGGAATACAATTCTTCATAATGCGCATCTGTCAAATCCAGATCTGCAAGGCCAAGCAAGGCTTTATAGGTTGCATTACGATCTGAGATGCTTGCTATTTCCTGAACCGGCTGAAATTTTCGTTTTTGTTCCCTCACTCGCTTGACAGCAACAACTCGGCTGTCCTTTTGATTGGCTAAACCAAGACGTTGCAATATATCTTGATATGCTTCACTTCCAGCCTCACGGGTCAGAACGCTTCGGCCAAGAACTGTTTTTGCATACAGATCTAACATCCCGCCATGTTCCCCACAGTGAAAGCAAACCCATGAATCACTGCTGCCAAAAATCTTCATGCGGAATTTTTTGTCATTGCATAACGGACATTTTGCATAAACAGAACCGGCGTCCTTCGAGAATTTTTTTGTTTCGATATTCATAATTGGAATCAAATCGTAAATTCCAAATGGAAAATCAGACATACTTTCCTCCTTCCCCGGCCAACAGAATAGCTATTGGCCGGGATAAACATTTAGTTTTTTGATGAAACGGACGCCGTAAAACGATTTCAGAATGGGAAATAATCTGCTATCGTCAGTGCTGCACTCCATAACATCAGGTTTTTTGCTCCATTTTTAGGGTCACAATAGTATTTCAGATACTTGCGTCCGGCATCTGTAGCGTTGAGTTCCCCAACGGTCTTATTCTTGTATTGACCCTTCTTAATCACGTAGGCCTGAGCTTGTTCCAGCGTCATGGGAATGCGCTGAAGTTGCGGTTCTACATCGCCATTAGCTCTTACCGCGGGTTGCGGAGTTTTCTCGGCAGGTGCATCAGCATCATTAGGCTGATTGTTTTTGTCGTCTGACAGGTTCTTACCTGCTGCAAGCATCGCAAACGGATTATTCGCCAGTGTCGGAATACCGGCATCACACGGAACGGATGTATCCCCTTCTTCTGCATACCCATAGAACGTGCCAAAGCCGAGGTTAGCCAGCGCACGCCCCTTTGCCGAAGTGCAAGCATTCTGTATCGGGGTGTCCGTGATATTCATTGCCGGATTATAAAGTTTCCCGGCGCGGCCAGACGCCAACAAATGGTTTTCCCCATCTACAATGTTGCAAGAACAGATAAAGCATTCCGTATTCGGATCGTACATGTCGATTTTTTCCTCAAACCTGATCTTCGATTTGTTCTCACAAGCCCAGAGAAGCGCCCAAAGTACGCGGTACTTTACCTCAAGATACTTATGGACCGCTTGAGGATCTGCCGGATCCGCCAGATTGATCAGGTAATCTTCTGGATAAAAGTTTTTTACCTTACGGATATTGAACATATTGCCGGCATCGTCCTTGTGCTCAGGGCAAATGCCACATGCTGCCGTGCTGAAGCCCATATTCGCCAATGCACGTCCCTTCGCTGCAGTACATGCATCCTGAATAGGAGTGAACGTCTGCATATGTTCAGGATCGAAATACTTTCCAGCCGATACTCGCGAAACGACTTCTCCATTGATGCGTACCGCACACGTGGAAACCATTTGCTTCGATGCTGCATCATAGTAATTTTCTTCCTCATCGATAGTCAGCATCACCTCTTTTTCTTCCGCCCAAGCAAGTGCCCACATCACGCGAGCTGCGACCGGAAGATACTTCTCTGTACGCCCATCCGGATAGGAAACATCGATGAGCATACTTGCGGGTTCAAAGCCTTTTACTGAATTAAGCAGTGGAACAATCATTTATCCTTCTCCTTCCTTATCTCTGCTGGGTGCGAGATTCCTTTCTGGCTTGATTCTCGCCGCTGCCTTGCTGAATAGCGCTCAAACAGAACACATTTTCCCACGATTCAATGTAACGAGTTATGCGAAGGAAGCTGCGATACACATCCTCATCCGAAGCCATGATGTTCAGAGTAACGTCATCACTCATAGATGAAGAATCGTATGTAGTTCCTCCAGTGGGCTGCGTCTTTCCAAACGCGCGGGCATTGGTGATCGTAAAAATCCATGGATAGGTTCTCAGTTGACCATTTTTGGTGCGTTCTTGCCGAGAAATGTTCAGCTTTGTCACCAAACTTTTCCCGTTCGCATCCTTGTTCTGCAAGATGATCTTGTCCTGCGAGACAATCTGTACCGTTCCGTTATTGGTCGCGACAGGCGCAGCATTGGCATCATTCGCCGCCGAAGGCTTTGCAATGCACTGAATGCCATTTTTCAGATTAGTCCCAATAGGTTGAAGCATGTTCAAAATCTCTTTCAGGTTTTGGTCTCCTGCTGAATCATCTCCGCTTTTACACCAATCAGAAACCTTTTGATACGTTTTTTGCATGTCCTTGTAGGCGGTCATCAGCATATCAATTCCACTTTCTGTGATGATAGGGAAAACAGGAGCCGCGGTCGGTGCATTGCCGGCCGGTTGCTTCATCTTGCCCAATGCGAACATGCGAGCAGCATCCAAAATGCGGTAAGCGATGTCAACAGTGATGTTACAGCTAACCGTCCTGCTGTTCCCTTGTCCTGTTCCTGCAGAATAGTCACACAGGAACATTTTGATTGTGCTTACACGAGAATGCTTACTGCCACCTTCTCCATGCATCATTGCATAGTCAGTTTTCTGCGCCGGGTTGAGATTGTCACGAAAATCAATTACCTTATTTTTGGCATTGATCACTGCGATAACTGAACTCGGTGCCTGATGTGTTTTTTGTTGCTGGCGCTGCTGAGCCTGCTGTGGCTGAGCCTGCTGATTTTGCTGCGGATTTTGGTTGACTCGATTTCCGTACATTTTCTTCCTCCTTACAAAACAATTCATGAGCGGTTATATAAAAACAGAAGACGCCTGCCGTTCAGTGCAAGCGTCTTCTGGATTTTTAATACTTATTTTACCTATGTTAAGTTCGTTTTGATATCTATGGCTGCATCATAACACGGGGTTATGAAAACAGTCAAATTTCAGTTTATTTTCCGCTTTTGATATATCTTGACAAATTCCATATGGGTTGGTATACTTTTCATAGAATCGAACATTTGTTCTCATTCTGGCAAATGTATCTATAAGGACCTGTAAATTTGAAAGGGAGGTTGTATGCTTTGACCTTTATATCTGATTGCCAATTTTCTTTTGAAAAAAAGACTATGCGCATTTCTTTTGCTCGCGTACTCTTTGCTGCATCCTTTGCAGCATGCATGTTTTTATACGCGCTACTCTGCTTGATTTGTTTACTTTATCCGGAATTGCTGAATTCATTTCTCCCGAATGAAGTAAAGCGACTTATTTTGATTCCGATATGTTTTTCTTCTGTAATAATCGGCTGGCAAGCATTTCAATGCGTCTGGTATTATGTATGCGCATTTCGCCAAAAAGGTCACATTGTTCATTATAGTATTTTGATTTGTTCTGATTCACAGGATGCATTGGATCGGGTAATGAAGCACGCCAGTCAACTTATGAACCCTATAGATGGCGGTCGCAAGTTAGGAATATTCTTGCTGCGACATGCCGGTATCTCCGTTAATGAGCGACGCTGTGAGATGTTTGACGTGCATCCCATAAGCAAATTCAGTGTTTCCAAAATGCAATCTGCATCCACTAATAAGCCGGGTTGTGCATTTTCCATCAAAGTATATGAGGCACAATAAAAAGCTGACACCCAACCACGGGTGTCAGCTTTTTTCTGAACATACAATACGTTCAAATGATTTTGTTGGCGATCATTCGCACCAAACGCTGCGGAAAAGTTTTCAAATCCGAAATATCAATATAGCCATCGCCATAAATTTCTTTGATTTTATCCTTATCCTCACCGATAGCAGTCGCGAATGTGAAAACGCCTTTCTGCTTGTAATGTTTTACGATATTTTGAATGTCTTTGATTGCCGGAGCGCCGCTATAATGATCTGCGTTCGGCTGCCCATCTGAGATCACGAACAGCAACTTGAGTTCTTCCGACCTTCTTGACAGTAGTTCTGATACAGCATTGATGATTAGGCCGTCTCGATTGCATTCACCAGACTCTCTGGAATCCATAATCCGGTACTTATCATCCTTGCGTGGAGTAAAGGTTGCGTTTAGATACAAAATCGAGTCTCTTTCATTAAACGCAGTATGATGTCCCACTACCATAATTGGGATCTTGAGGCCATGGGCAAAGTCGTATACCAATGCTGCAGCCTTAATAGCAGATTGAATACGATTGGAAGACACCTTGACAGTATTTCCACAATACATAGAACCGCTGCGATCGATAATAACTGCAATTGCCACATCGATCGGGTTTCCGGGATCTTTCTTCCGGTCAAAGAAGCGACCGTCGCGTCGATAAGTATCACCAACTGCAACTTTTTTCCCATATATGCGATGATGCTTTACACAATCATCACGCCGCAACATAATTTCATGCTGCACTTTGCGCTGCAGGGATCTTGATAGATTTCCGACTTCCTTCATAGTAGCATTGTAAGCATCAATTTCTTTTTTCGTAACAGGGCAATCTTGAACAAATATTTTGCAGCCTTTATGACTGGAACCAGCCGGAATTTGACTGATTTCTATCAACTGCTCCGAAAAAATACTTTGACTTTCTTCCTCGCTGGCCTCTCGTTCGGCAATCTGGCGTGCAATAGAATTGATTGCACTTTCCGCCATTTCTTCTGCCGTTTGCTTTTCATCTTCAGCCTGTTGCTCGTTGTTGCACGAGGTTTTATCCATTTCAGACTTCTGCTTAGAAGCATCTGATTTGGAAGACGCCGGCAAATTCGGTCGCTTGGTTTGCGTAAAATTGTTTGTTCCGTCAGATACAGCTTCATTGAGTTTTTCCATATCAGCAGGAGCTACGCTGTCGATTGCCCTTTTCAGCATATCAGCGAGTTCAGCCATCTCCTTTTGCGACAAGCCTTCATGCGCCTGATCGTCCGCTGTAGATGATGACTCCGTATTCTGCTCCGCTGAAGCATCATCAGAAGATGCCGGTTCTGAACTCTGTTCTTCTGATGCATCCGACGAAGACACCGACTCCGAATCCTGTTTTTCAGCAGCATCATTTTCCCCTTGGATGCTGCTGCTCTGTTCACCTGATTCGTTATGTTCGCCGGATTTTTCTGATTCACTGTCATGCGCACCGGTATTTTGATCACCATTTCCAGCCTGTTGCCCCGCATTAGAAGGAGATGATGCGCTACTCGGATCACCACCAGACTGATCTTCCGCAGGCTGAGCATCTGAACCGTTCGATTCACCACCACTTCCGCCATCACCAGAGGATTCCTGCGGCATAGCATTGTTACTCATATCCGGAATATTAAGAAGATTCTTAATATAGGGCCAGAGATGAATTAAACAGTAGTTATAGCAGCGAAAGCGCTCATGCGGGTCATCTGTGGTTTTGGCCTTGTCAATATATGGAGCCATTGCTTTTACAGAACATAAATGTTCTTCCGTATCGAGGTTATTGCTATCCTCGACAATGAATGTGTTCCATCTGGCATATTGCAAGATCAAATTAAGGATGATCGCTAAATCATTTTGATCTTTCGCCAACATGCTCTCCAGACTGCTTAACTGACTACGTATAGCTTCCGTAACAGTCAAAATGCATTGATGCACATATGTCCCTTCTTCTGCGAACAGGCATTGCTCATCATGATAGTCAACAACGCAATTATCCAGACTGTTGATAAATTGGCTGATGGCAGATTTCCCAACGGATGTTGTCAGCAAAACTTCAATACCAGCCAAAGCTTCTGCCTGTTCCCTATTCACCTTGGGTGGTTCGATTGGAAAGCTTCCTTGAGCGTACTTTTTTATGAGTGCTGTATATTCTTGATTGTTATAAAACCTGATATGGGCGCATTCATGAAACAGCATTCCCATAGCCGCAAGAAAACGTGCTCCTGCTGTTTTATATGTTTGAACAAGAGAATGCCCCAAGTTGGCAAAAATCTTCTGCCCGTCGGTGTATGCTGTTATATCGCTTTTTTTGTCGAATGACAATGTTATGTTCAGTTTGCTTTTTGGTTTTTTGGATACTGCATGGACAAGCAAACTTGCATATTCTTGAAATTCTGGAGATGTGAATACCTTTTTATCTCCCATATTTTTTATTTTTTGTTGCACAGTTCTTCTGAAATTAGCGTCCATAAAAGTCAGGCTCGCAGAGATATTGCGAGCCTGTTTCCTCCCTTCTCATTCTGTCCCCTCATTACAGAGAAAACCGATCTACACAGGAAGCAATAATTTCTTTCTGCAAATCCGCATCATCCGTAGCTTTACTCACTACGGCATCGATACAATTTTCTCTTAGATTGCTATATTCGTCCCCTTTCACAAAAAGCGCCCACATTTCAAATTCGGTCGGAGAAACTGAACCGGTAGTGATATCATTGTCGTGGCAATATGTTTCAATTGCCGTGAACACTTCATACATTTTGTCCAGCATTTTGTCTTCGTCGAATCCGGTATTGTACTTTGTGCGTGCAAAAAGTTCTTTCTTGGATAACTTCTTGCTGTCAATAATGAACGACAAGCGACGGATAACGGCATTATCAATGGGACGACAAGAAATGTATCCCACGTTATCCGTGAACACAACAATGGCATCTGGATGCCGTTTGAAGCTGCTGCCATCCATCAACGTAACAACGGATCCGGGCTTGTCTACGCCGTTCAAACCAACCAATGTGCCGGAATCACGAATACGAGATGGTTCTGCAATTTCAACCATCCATCCATTTCGTAATGCTTTGACATATGGAGATTCAACATGCTTGAAACGAGGCGTATCGGATTGTGCCGCTGCCATTGCTTTCGCATAGGCGATTAAACACATGTCACAATCCGCATCCTCGTTTTTTTCACCTGTAATAGCAGCGTAAGATTCAACCGGATCGTCAAAGATATCCATGAAACTCGGCAGACTATTTACCGGCACAATTTCCGTGGTATCCGGTACAAATTCACTCATAAAGTTGCTGGTTTCCATGTCTGGATAGCAAGTCATGTGAACGAGCGGGATACCAAGGATGCAGGCGAGGATTTCAACGCCAGTCGATTTACCGATGGACGTAGGACCTCTCCAACCGAAATTGACTGCCGGCCGTTTTGAATCGCGTGATACAGCATAGCGCCGAGCCATTTTGATGACAGTCTCTGGAACAGGAAAATCATCAGGAAATACCGGGATCATTTCCCGTTCCTCATCAGTCCATTCCCGTTCGCAGAAAACATCTGAAAACTCGCTTTTTGCCGAAACGATCGTATAACTTTTTTTGGAGGTTTTCCGTCTTCTTGTCGTTGTCGTAGCTCCCCAAAATTTCGGCGTTCCAGAAAAATATTGCGATTCGTCATTTACGCCAAAATCAATGACTGTCTGCGGAATAACATCAATGTTATTATCCACAGAAATATTGCATTTCAGGAGTCCGTTTTTCAATGCTCGATAAAATGCATCGCTGATCACATAAAATGCAATCGCAACATCTGTCTCTTCTTCAACATCATACGGAGAAGCGGTCTTGGAATACTCCGCAATTTTTCCGATAGCAGCCTTGACATCAGGCAATGTTTTCATGAGAAACGGAAGCATGGCAAGCAGATAAACAATGATACCAGCAGAATTGGCACCTCTTCCCACGCGATCCGCTGGCATTATAGAGCCAGTCGGGGACACAATGGAAGCCTGCAAAACACCATTTTCCGACCAAGAACATACGCTGATGCTCTGATCCGCGTTAACATATTCTGCTACATAACGCTCATTAGAAACCTGTCCTACAAAGCCAGTTTCCTTTTTGGGATAGACGGCATCGTTATGATCCTCCAAATTGTCAATGTATGCGGCTGTTGCAAGGATCGCTGGAGCAGACAGAGTGGAAATTTTACTCGCTGCATCATTTATGGAGCAGCAGTATTTATCCCCTTCTTTCCGGCGATTGCTATTGGCATCAATAGCGGCAAATAGACTGCCAAGAGATACCGGGACCCCAAAAAAGCCAGAAGTGCTTGTGAAAGATATCCCAAAACTCATTCTTGTTTCCTCCTTAAAATCTTCCTAATGGAGCAAAACGGCCTTTGCTGGATTTCTGCAAAAGCCGTTTCTCCATTTACTTGTTTTACTGTCCTATTGGCGATTAGAACGGAACGTCTTCAGGATCTTCATCATCCAGAGGAACAAAATCACCGCCCGGGGCAATATAGCCAGCAGGAGCCGGTGCATTTTGTACATTGGGTTGCGCCGCAGAACCTGCATTCGAACTGCTCTTATAGCCATCAACGCAGCGGAAGCCGTCAACGGTAATCTCCACACTCTTGCGATCCGGGGAACCGTCCTTCGGCTTATAGGAAGTTAAACGCAGCGAGCCGGTGATAACCATGTTGCGACGTTCAAAGCCTTCAAAACGCTTCAGGAATCGACCAACTTCATCATGGCCGTTATCCCACAAGATCAGCGATACCCATACGCCACCGTCCTGCAGAACCGGAACCTCATTGCCCAGCGCATACTGTAGCGTCTTACTGCAACCGTTCAGCACGACTTGCGCACGAACGAAATTCTTGCCGTTTTGAGTCGTTCCGGTCTTGGGCGCCTTCACCCAGCAGATCGTTGTACATCCAATATAGCCATTTCCTTTGCTGGTCACGCAGTCCTTCACATTCAGAAAAGATACAAACTTCGAGTTGTTGTTGGAGCCGGCATTGGAATTGTTCGTTCCCCCATTTCCAGCGTTTACGTTGTTTCCATACATAATGATTCCTCCTTAAATAATTTTTTTGAAAAAGAACATAATGAGGCTGCCTTTATAAAATCAGCAGCCTCATGTCAGTAAAAAATAGATTTTTATATGTTCGTTTTTCATTGCGACCACATTATAAAACCATAAAAAAGAAACTGTCAAATTCCAATGAAAAAGATGCATTATTTGCCTATCTTCACATTTGACATAACAACCAGCGAGTGATATAATCAAAAATAAGAACAAATGTTCGATAAAACAAAGAAAGGAGAGATACAGATATGGCAAATGACGGAGCGAATCTGCCTCCCGCAGTCAAACGGCATCCTCATGCCCAGTCTAAGGCTTCTAAAGCTGCGGCGGACGAATATGAACGTGAAATGCAACAAGAAGAAGCGTTGAGCGATAAAGGAAAAAGTCCTGTTCAACAAGAAGGAACTGGCAACCACGCACCTGCTGATAAAGCACAGCCAACAAGTCAACCACAAGATGTCCCTCAGCGCGCACAAGACTCTTCGACAAATGCTGCTTCTGCATCTGACACCCCTGCACCTCAGGGACCAAAAAAGAATCCAAGCGCGGAATATTTGAACAGCTTGCCCATACGCAGCGTCATGGTGGCTGGGATCAGGCAATCCGGTCGGTATGATCAAACCACGGGTTATGTATACTTAGATAACGGAACAGTTGTTCACGTCACTAAGAAAAAAACAACCCCCAAACCCGAAGAGCAGAGTGAGACTTCGCAAGATTCTGATAGCGAAAAAGACACTCAAAGTCTTCCGGAACCTCCACGTCGCCTGACTACGGGAGCTGATTCCGAAAGTCAAGAAGGTGGCAGTGACCAATCAGATCTGGATGAAAGCCAGAACCACATGGAATATGGTGAGCCGGAGCGCAAGAAAAAGAAACCGGGAAAAACAAAAAGAGCGCTGATTGCTGTCCTTGCTGTTGTCGCGTTTGGCGCATTGGGCTTTCAATATATTATGGAAGGATCCTCGCCGCAAACAGAGTTGGAACCGAATCCATCTCAAGCAGAATCCGGGCCTACAACAGAAGTAGAGGTTGTCCAGCTTACACAGGATGTGATTGCCGGCACTGTGATTACTGAGGATCTAATCGAACCCTACGTCATCAGCGCCGAATCCTACAATCAGATTTCTCTGAGCGGAGTCAACTTGTACCAATGGGATAGGAAGGATACACTATTGGGCATGTATGTTGCAAAATACATCCCTCGTGGACAGTATCTAAGTTATGACAGCCTTGTTGCTGCTTACGAACCTCCACAGAATCCGTTTGATACGGCATCCGAAAATGAGTACATTGATATTCCCATTGAGCTAACCGAAAAAGACAGCTCGATCTATGTGCCGGGAGCCGCTTTTAATATCACCATTCGCAAATCTACCGTTGTAGAATCCCCGGGCAATGCAGAAGAAAAGACTGTTGGAGGAATTGATCATACCAGCTCAGTTCAGCAAAGTGTGCAGATTGATGAGTATAAACTTGTTGACGCTGTTGCGATTGATGTAATTGCGAAAGATGGCAGCAGCTTATATCAAACGCTCTCCGCTCTTCTATCAATTCCAGCGGGAGAGCAAGAGCATTACCTTGAAGCACACAGCAGTGATTCCAAATTCATTGACAGCTTAACACCAGCCGCGCTGCGAATTCAGGCTTCTGCTGATGAAATCGATACGCTTGGTGACTTGGATGAAGACAACACCGAATGTATTTTTGAACTTCAAGCGGATAAGGCAGACAAGAGCACAACAGAAAAGGCCGAATTTTATGCAAATGCACTTGTGCTCACTGCAAAAATGCAAGACTATATTCCGGTTGGAGGTGAATCAAGCGATGGATAAAGAAAAAATCATTCAGTTTCCTCATTCAGAAAATACTGCGGACTCTGATACTGAGCCGGTTTCAGCAGATGAAAAAGAAGGAATAAATCGTGAGCAGCCTATTGAACCTGCCTCAGAGGGAGACGCCGTTGATACGGTTATCCCGCGTGCTCTGACATCTCGTTTTTTAAAAACGAGTTTGATAGGTGTCTTAATTATCATTATTTCTTTGACCTTTTCATTTCTTGAGCACAGCGCCGTTGGTCTATTGCCATGTACGCTGCTCGGTATCGTTTTTATTCTATGGGGACTGAATTTCCTGCGGTTATTTCACACCGGACAAATCGAAGAGCGTGCGATGAAGTGCATCAATGTAACCACTTTCAAGGCTTCTTCCCGCATGCGCGTGTCCTTTGAAGATGCAGAAGGAAATTTTCATGAGTTTATGCTCGATAAACGCTCGGATCCCTTCGTAGTCGATGCCGTGTATATCCTCTATTCCAAGAAAAGCGACCCCAAAACATTGATCTGTTGGCAGCTATTATAAAAAAAAGGCCCGCATCAAGCGGGCCTTTTTTAGTTTTACTTCCGGGTAGCTAATTTTGTGTATTTCTCGCGGAAATACAAAACGTAGCGTACAATTTCTTCGATATATTGCGTAAAACAAAAAACGCATTCATCCATGTCATTGTAGTCAAAATCGACGCTGAAAACCTCCACGGCCGAGCACAATGCAATCTGCATTTGTTTGGCTTCGTTGCTTTTGTCCGCCGACACAAAATGTGCAAAATCCTCAGACTCCGTGACTATGAGCTTGTGATAGAATTCTGAGCATTCCATATGCATATCCCATGGTTCAAGGGCCAAAATGTCGGGCAGCATATCCTCTGCTTTGGAAATGATACTGAGCCGGTAGTCCAGTTCTGCCGCCTGTGCTTTTGCTTTGGGTGTCGCTTTTTCCGGATGCTGCCCAAACAACTTGTTTGCGTTAGCAATGCGCGTTTCAATTACATCACGCAGTTCTTCCAAATATTGAGATTTAGATACAACGGTCAGCATTTTTGTTTCCCCTTCCTGTCTTACGGCAATGAATGTTTGACTCGGTCTTGTTCTTCTGCTCGCTTAGCATCGTTAAACCGGTTCAATGTTCCTACCAGATAGCCGGTTATGCGCCGAATTCTCTCGAACGCGACTCCTTCGCCTACAATAATCTGATCGCTTTTAATGGTATCTTTCAACATACTTAATCCTCCTTAAAACATATTGGTCTATTGAATTGTTTCTGGACTGAACACTCCATAGAAGCAAAAAACAGAGGCGGCCTTCATACCTCTGAAGATCGCCTCTGTTTTAGTTTTTTCTATTAGTTTGTTCAGTTCGTTTTTTCTATGCACTCATCATATCATACAGATAGAAACTTCGTCAAATTCGGATGATACATGGTTTTCTAAAGATTAAGCAAAAATAATAGCAACATTTTTGCGCTTTAATCATCGTCTTTTTCCGCTTTATTCTCTTTTTTATCACTGAATGCTTCGAAAATTTGTCCAAAAAAGACTACGTTGAAAAAAGCGAACAGCACAAGGCCAATTATAAGACTGTCAGGTAATTCGGGTAATGTCACTTTTCCCGCCAACACATCTGGGAAATTGTAACGCAAAATTCGAAAATATGGCATAAACGCACGAAGGTAAAATGCGCAAATTGAAAAATAAAATCCCAGCAAAATACCTTTTCCAATATGCTTATTCATATATACACCCTCTTTCATGCGTCAATTGTATCAAACGATAAAGAAAACAGTCAAATTTCAAGAAAATGTCGGCAAGAGCGATGAATCTTGCCGACATTTTATCGTAGCGGGTTATTTTATTGTTTCTAAAAAGACTAAACAACTTTTCTGGCTTTTTTTCGAAGAGCACACATAGCGGTTTTGGCAGCCCCCGGCTCTCTGAACAGGATCCGCCCGATACTTTCATATGAATAACCATCTGCAACTAACTCTGCCACACGCATTTCAGTATCGGTTGCAACATCACGAATTCGATCCAGATCATCTTTTGCTTCAATCAGTTCTACTGCAGAGTAACTTGCTGCGGTTTCAGGATAACGTAAATCGTAATGGGAATCTTCCAAATACACGACGTTCGGCATGGATCCTTTTTTTGTTTTTGTTAAACCGCGGCGTCTCTCTTTCAAAAGATATTTCATCAGTGCTCGCTTTATACAGGTGTATGCCCAATGAGAAAATGCTGCATACTCTGGATTGTAGCTGTGAGCAGCAAGACATAGCGCTTCATTTGCCACTCCAATACAGTCATCATAATATTGATTTCTGAACGGATTTTTCTCCAGAATCTCTTCTACGGTGAAGAAAGCAATTTTTTGGTTATTGATAATCAGTTCATTTATGGCTTTTAAATCTTCATGCATAATCAATTGCCTCCTTTCAATACGAAATTATTTCTTTTGACATAGCGATCATGTTGTAGGTGTCTGTTCTTGCTTAATAGGCAGGTCCAAAAAACGAGTAGCATAGTTTTTTTCGCCGCATTTGGTACACGGCTGATGCCACAAGAAAACAGGTCCCCATTCATTTTCACCATTTTGCGGAGCAACAGTTCCACATTTCTGGCAATACACAATGAATTTATGTTTTTTCGCAATCTGCTGTGCCATTAACTCCCCTTCTTTGCATTCTGGTTTGGTTTTGATTGGATAAATTCCATGTTCCATTTTGGCCGGCCATTCTCGATAGCAAGGAAAAAGTTTGCTGCGTAAGTGCCATTTCCATTTTTCTTTGGAATCTGTCTTACACAGATTGGTTTACCAGCAAGCAACGACTTTACATTGGCCGGGCTGATTTTATGATGTGATAATGGTTGGAATTTCGATTGATCCCGTGCTATATAAAACTTGCAGGAAATGGGTTCCTTCCAGTTTGAACAACCGTAACCAGTTTTTCCTTCTATCACATTTCCTCCACATAAAGGGCATCTGCCAAGTGGTTCACGCTTTGGAAGAGACATATTCCATTTCACATCGCCCTTTTCGTCCACAGCTATGGTGAAATCAGCTTCATATGTCCCACTTCCATCTTTTTTAGGAATATTTTTGACACGAATTGCTTTTCCAGCAAGCAGACTTTTGATGTTCGTCGGAGTGATTTTATGATTTTTTAATGGCTGGAAGTGGCTTTGTTCACGTGCAATATAGAATTTGCACGATGTAGGTTCTTTCCAATTTGAACAACCGTACCCGGTTTTCCCCTCTATAATATTTCCGCCGCAGAGTGGGCAGCGCCCTAAAATTTCTTTTTTAGGGAAGCTGACAAGCCATTTTGCGCGCCCATTCTCATCTGCCGATAACGCAAGTTCTGCATTATAGGTTCCAGTCCCATTTTTCTTAGGAATACTTTTAACAAGAAGTTTTTTGCCCTGTAATAATGCTCCCATTATTTTAGCGGAAATGGTTACGCCTGCCAGCGGTTCAAATTTAGGATTTTTCTTTCCGACAACAAAATTACATCCCGAACCATCTTTGGCCCAATTTGAACAACCATAAGCATTTTTGTATTCCATAATATTGCCACCGCATGCCGGACATTTCCCTATCGGCTCGCGGTTGCATACTCCATTTTCCAATTTAGGTAGAGGATGTTCCAGAAAGTTTTTTACCACTTGCAGGACGCTTTGGATTAGATCAATTGGCTTTGCGGTTCCTTCTTTGATACATTCTTGAATTGCCCACCATTTTGCCGTGGTATCAGCCAGACGAAAATCATCTGGCATCACTCGATATAATTCTCGCCCCATCGAAGTCGAAATTACATGTTTTCCCTGAACTGTAAGAAAACCGTTTTGTATTAAATTCGACACGATCAAATCTCGTGTCGCTGTTGTACCAATAGACCCGTTTTCACCTTCTTTATCTTTGTCCTTTTCGATAAGAAGGCGTTTTGCTTCTGGATCTTTTACATATTTTGAAATGCGCGTCATATCTTCTTTGAGAGAAGCCACGGTATATCGCTGAGGTGGTTTGGTTTCTTTCTCTGTAATGAACGGGTTTTGGGATGAGCCATTGTATTGGCCTGCTGCTATTGAGCTTAAAGCGGATGTATCTTCAGTAAATGATTCTATTTCAGAATCACCATTTACAAATGCACGATAACCGGGCTTTACAATTTCGGTAGACGTAGCAATTAAATAAGATTCATCGTCTAACGGCGCTTTTAATGTTGTGCGCATTTTTTCTGCCGGCGGAAGGAATTGCATTAAGTATCGCTGGGCTATTGCCATGTATACATTTTTCTCTTGCTCGGTCATTTTGCTGACATCTACATTATTTGCTGTCGGAATAATCGCGAAATGAGCAGAAATTTTACTCTGATCAAAGCATTTCGAACGTATTGTTGTATCCAAGTCAGCCGGATTAAATCCGGTATTATTCAAAACGTATTTTACGGTGTTTGGTGCTTCTCGAAAGTGTTCATCACCAAGATAGCGGCAGTCTGAGCGGTTATACGTAATTGCTTTGTACTTATCGCGCAGGCTTTGTGTAATTTCCATTACATTGTCATATCCAAATTTAGAGCTGCAATACACCTGCAGCTTAATCAAATTGAATGGTAATGGAGGGCTTTCGAGAACTTTTTTCTTGGATATAACGATTGAATTCAAAGCCAGATCGGTCAATTTATTTTGAACTTCTTTTGCATAGTCAGCTGAAAGAATGCGATCGTCTGTCAAATTAGGATCGTTTGTTGAAGGTACATATATTGCTATAATGTCATTTGTTCCAAACATGACATGAGAAAATACCTCAAAATACTTTATCTTTTTATAACCTTCAATCAAAGAATCACGATATACGACCAATCCCAACGTGGGCGTTTGCACACGACCAATCGTTAGTTTTACATTATTATGCAATGTCATTGCACGGGTGATGTTAAAACCCACGATAGCATCGCTTACACTTCTGGCATACGCTGCCCAACCTTCGCGCTGCAGGATCACATCGTTTGGGCGCATATTACGCAAAGCCCTGTATAGGCTTGCTTCCGTTGTGTCGCTGGTGTTCAGACGCATCACCGGGCCTGTATATTTGTGCCAACGAAGCACTTCATCTACAATAAGCTGTCCTTCGTCATCACAGTCCCCGGCATGAATCACCATTTCGCATTTTAATAAGAGTTCACCAATCAGTTCAAGGCGTTCACCCTTGTTCATGCCGCGCCCCGTAGACTTGCCAATTGTAACTTCCCAATCCGGGAAATAAATAGGAAGCATATCCAAAGACCATTTTTTGTATGCAGGATCATAGTCTTCCGGCTCCTTCAAGCGTAAAAGATGACCAGAACACCATGTAATCGTATATTCGCCTTTCTGCATCATTTGTTCGCTTTTTTGTCCGCGCCCCGGTATGGCATCATATATAGCGCTTGCAAGCTCTTTTTTCTCTGCAATAACCAATTTCAACGATAAAACCTCCTTTACATCGAACTTTTTACCCATTCTTATTTTATGCATTTTTAGAATCAAAGTCAAGAAAAACACGAACATTTGTTTGTGTTTCTAAAAAATAAAAAGCCCGCTTGTGAGGCGGGCTTTGTAGTAGTTAGCTTTTAACCCATATACGCAGCAAAACATCTGTCGCTGTGAATTGGTATGTCAAGTCTCCTTCTCTTGGATATAGCACATGGGTGCCATCGTACGTCACAACACGCAATCGCTTGTTTTGCTTTGTCAGATGACATACCGCAAAAAAGCCCTTCCGCAAATCGCGGATACAAAAATACCCATCTCCTGTGAGCACTGGGTTGGCCTTTCTTGCAGAATTGATTTCTTCGAGATCCTTTAACAGACTTTTTGTTGCTTCTTCTTCCGAGATATGTTGTTCTAACAATCTCTTTTTCGCGTTATCCGTCCAAAAGAACGCATACTTATGTTCACCAAATTGAACTTTTATAGAGTGGCTGATATCTGTTGCGTCATCCATAATCTCCTTGACATTCCGCACCCGTATCACACTCCTTTCTTTTCTCTGTTTTTTGCAAAGTGATGGAGATAGTCCCCTAACAATGTGTATCGCGTTTGTTTGGTATCATCTCTTATACCAAAATCCAAAGCATCGCGTTCGCCAACAATAGCAACAGTGTCAGAGGCTCTTGTGATTGCGGTGTAAATCAAATTGCGCCGCAATAGGTTAGCATGTTCTCTGGCTGCCACGAAAATCACAACGCAGTATTCGGAACCTTGGCTTTTGTGGACTGTGCAGCAGTATGCCAAATCGACATTTTTCATATCCTCTTTTTTATAGATATACTCCTGCTCATCGAACTCTACCTTGCAACACTTTACCAGATCTGTGCTATCTTCTGACGCAGGACACATAAGAATATCTTTTATGTAACCTATATCGCCATTTTTCACTTGCTTGGTATTTTTCATTTGCATGATTTTGTCACCTTTTCGGAATTCAATATCATGCATCCGAAAAACTTCGTCACCTTCTTTAGGTGGATTGATATAATGTTGCAAGTTTTTATTGAATATTTTTGCCGATATATCTCCTTTATCTCGGTATGGATTCAAGAGCACGACATTATCTATTCCACGGGTCCGGACTGCACTGATATACAGCTTACATGCTTTTCGAACAATCTGTAAAGGATCGTTCGCTTCATAGAAACGGAATTTAGTGCCATCGATTATGAGATCAGTATTTCCCTCACGGATTTTTGCCGCATTCGGGATAATCGGGTTTGTATCCGCCTGCCGGAAAATTATTTCCAATCGGGTAACAGGAATCACCTGCGAGCGGATAATCTCATAAAGAATGTTGCCGGCGCCAACGGAAGGAAGTTGATCCGGATCTCCAACAAGAATGACCGTAGTACCGGTTTTGATGCGATGGAAAAATTGGGAAGCAACATAGGCATCCATCATACTCACCTCATCAACAATAATGAGATCCGCATCCAGATACTCAATTATCCCCTCTCCGTCACCAGTAGCATCTTCGTCTTCGCCAACCAATCCTAAAGCCGAATGTATGGTTGAAGCCTCATATCCTGTTTGCGCATGCATCCTTCGAGCTGCACGACCTGTCGGCGCAAGCAAGAGTGGTTCACACGTTTCGCACAAAGACTGATATGCAGCTATCACAGCTTTAATGACGGTTGTTTTTCCCGTGCCGGGGCCACCTGTTATGACACTTAATCGGTTGGACAAAGCCATTCGAATGGCTGCTAATTGTGCTTTGGCGTATTGCACACCTGTTTGAGCGCTGTAGGAGCTGATAAAGGTATTGAACTGTTCTGCCATCTCCTTTGTTTCATTAGGATTTGCCTGATGAGAAAGCCGCAGAAGATCGTGAGCAATTGTTTTTTCTTGTTGCAATCGGTTAATTGTAAATACCCTTTTTCCTACAACGGAAATGCGCTTATTGCAATCTTCTTCGAGGAAATGGAGCGCCCACTCAAAATCTTTTGCTGTAATATCATCTCCTTGATGTTTTCCCTTGTTGAGCAATCGCAAAACCAAGGGTTCAAGTCCCTCTTTAGGATAGCAGGTATGCCCTTGAGCTGATAATTGATGCAGCGCGTAAATAATCGCAGCTGTCAACCGATCGGGAAACTTGTGACTGAATCCCATAGATTGCCCGAGACTATCAACACTCCCGAAGGACATTCCTCTAAATTGGCACAAGATATATGGATTTGCTGAAATTTGTTCTGCTGCCGACGGACCAAGCGCATCTGCAATAGTCTTGAGCTTATGCATTGTAATGCCATCAATATGATTTTTCAGCAGCACATAAAGATCATGGACCGTTTGCTGCTCTGCAACAGTATGAATCAATTTCTCTAAGCGCTGTTCAGAAACACCCCGAATGGATTTGAATTCTTCCGGGTGCTCGCGAAGAACATCCCACATCTTTGGTCCAAATTTGTCCCAAATTCGTCTTGCGGTTGCTTCGCCTATCCCAACATGTAGACTTCTGAGATACTGTACGGTGTCATCCTCTGCGTTAGGCATCTGAATTTCATAGAATGTCACTTTCAGTGTCGCGCTATTGTATTTGGGATTATTTTCCCAATCACCATGAAGAACCACTATTGCGCCGGGAGTCTGAGGTAAATTGAAACCTGCGGCAGAAAAGGTTTTTCCCGAATCTACATTGCGATATTGATAAACACAATAACCGTTCTGTTCATTTTCGTATACCGAAAACTTAAATCGGCTACAAACTACTTCCATAAGACTTCCTCACCTCCAACAGGGTGAAGGAAGTCCCTATCATGGCAAACTGAAACCAAATAGCATTCCTCCTTACAGCGCAGCAAAACTTTGGTTTTGCTGCGCATAAAAACGGGACAAAGTAATTTTTTTACTTTGTTTTTGGGTTGACCTGTTTCTTTACTTTGATTGAAAACACGCGACACGATTCCGGATTAACCGTAACACATGCATCGTAAGCCTCTGGATACGCCAAACGTAATTGCTCCGTATCAGTCGACGTACGCGAACGTGGTACATAGGAAATATCAAAGTATCTCCTGTCATCAATTAGGACGGTGCCATGTGTTGCCTGTCCCAATGCTGAGATCAGAGACACATTGCAAGCATCACGCTGTATCTTGAGTGCATCAAGTTCCTTCTGCATTTTACTGCATTCCTCATTTAACTTCAGCCAATCGCGAATATCCGGCAGGAAATCCTTATTGAGCAACACCGGAGGCTGCCCTTTGTCAGCATATCCGATATCGTAGGTACGTAATGTTTCAACGTCTCGCTCCGGATCGCCGCTAAGCGCTGGTGGAACATGAAGCATTACATGTTTTTTCCAGAACGCGGTTTCTCTCTTCAGCTGAGCGTCCGTCTCATCCTTATTGAGCGGAATGAAGGAACACATATATTCATCAGGCGTATTGCCATAAATACACCCAATATAAGTTCCTTTAACCCGTGGATCACTCAGCACTGCCGGGTACTGTCTGCATTGCGGAACATAGTGACGAGGCACACTTCCATCCCACCACGCATCTTTATTGAAAGAGGTTGTGGTTTTTGCTTCAAATACATAGATGTCACCGTTGGGAAGCTGCACAATCGCATCGATATTGGCTGTAATATACGGGGCATCTTTTCTTGCAAACATTCGAGTCTCAGGAATTATTTGCGCACCGGTTCTGCGGCAAAATTCTTCAATAACCAACGGCTCCATTGCGTGACCGTAGCTGAAAATAAACTCCTTTTTTCGATCTTCTTTGTTGATTTTTTTACGATGGCCGAGCTTGCTGTGATACAGTTCAAGACTCGTCCGATACGGAGACACGCCATCAATAATGGCAGCATCCGATCCTCCAATGCCAAGCGCACGAATTGTTTCCCACTCATGTCTGGTCACGAAAGCGGTATCCACAAGGGCAATGGCATTCGGCCACTGTACCCGTCTTGGTACAACGCCGGGAGCAGGTGCCAGCAGTACGGCCGCACTTGCAATCGCTTCCGGAGACATTGCATCCAGCTTCGGCCGGTCATTTTGTGTGTCGAATAACAGCCGAATACCAGCTGAAAAATCCTCACCAGATAGACCGGAAAGGATAAGCGCTTTTTCCAGCAGCTCCATGCGACGATGTACTGTTTGAAGCGTATATTTCATACTGGCTACAAACTGAGGATCTATAATGTGTTTCGGAACGCTGGTTGGCAGATTACATTCAAAAAACATCTTTTTTGCTCCTTTAACTTTTCAAAGTGGGATAATCCCGGGCAGCGCATCTGCACTGTCCGGGATATTTATTTGCTCAATCACTCCATGCGACAACACCAGCAACATCGAAGTCCTCAATATTTTGATGGAGGATCTTCGAGGTGTTCTCAATCAATGTGGATACCTGATGACCGACACAACCAAGGCGTTTCGCAGCTGCTACGGACTCACCAATAGCAATGTACAGATCGAGGGCGGTGCATCGTCCAGCGCCGCTGCCATCGTCAATGAGCTGCATAAACTCTTCCAGTGCAGGTGATCCAAACTTCTTCGGAATTTCTACTTTCTTGCAGAGGCCAATAAAGGCGTTCTGCGGATTTTCGATTATCAACGAAGACAGCTCTTTCAAATTCTTATTCATGGTCATAAAGACCGAGAATAATTCTTCCGACCTCTGACGGAAAAGTTCTACACCCTCTTGTGCTCCACGCTTGTGAAAAACACGGATCGGGTTAAACAACGTGAATGTGCCGCCGGTATCGGTAATGAAGTGCGGGTACAAGGTCGCTGCACAGTTCCCGATATCCGAAGATGTAAAAGTAACTGCCGGCATGAATTTTGCAGCATAAATGCGTCTCTGAGACAAATCAATGGACTTCTGATAAGCATCCATGATTTGGCTCTGTCGATCAGGCAAAGCCCATGTCACGGTCGTGATCTCATGATCCACGAAGCCAGATTCATATACCGGCACGCCAAAATCACCCTCCAACCGAGACCGTGTTACATTGAGCAATTCCGGCATCGGCATGATCTTGTATCCGCCCATATTATCCGATAAGACGGCACTTACCTTATCTGCGCGCTTCAGCAACAGGCTGGAACCCTTTGCTACCGAAAAGCACAGATTGAGCACTTCAGAAAGCTTATAGTTCCCAAGTCGATTGAGTGCCGAACCGCTGATTTTTGCGGACTCCCGTAACGAACGGATCGCACAGGTTCGGATGAGATATTCTTTTTCCCCATATTCGATCAGCAGCTGCGTTCCAGCTTCGCCATCACAGGTTTCATAGGCCGCTTCCATCGAGGTGTTAGTGCGCTTGGACACTTGCTCTGCCTCAATGGGGCCGGAAACAGGCACAACCTTGATGCTGTTCGTTTCCTGACCAGCAATCCAGCTTGTTGCCTTTTCCATTTCATGAACGGCCTTCATAAAATCAGTTTCAGTCTTGCACTGCAGCGCAAAAGAGTCGCTAAAAAGATTTTTCATGTTATTATTGGTTTCCATTTTTTTTCATTTCCTCCTTAAAATACTGTTAGACCATTTCTACTTACACAGAAATTTTCATTAAGTCTTAACTCCTTCCGTTTTTAAGCGTTTTTATAGGCATTTTTTGAAAATATATATAAAAAAGCAACCCATATTAAATGAGTTGCTTTACTTTCATTATTCAGTGATTTATCAATATACTTGTGCGTTTTTTGTTTACGATGGCATCTTAACACGAGAATAGGAATATCGTCAAATTTCGCTGTTCGAATAAAGCAAACTCAGAGCAGTCGTAGATAAGCCCTGCTTTTCCGCCCCTTCAAACTGTTCAGATGGATGCCAGTGTTTATAGTACATATCACCAGATGAGAGTTCTTGGAAGTACCCCAGCTTATTGTCTCTTCTCAGCTCTACCAAATGTCTTGCAACTTCTAAAAATGGCAGTTTGCGCACAAAGGCAACACGAAGAGCCAATTCCCCCAAAGTTTGTTGTAGATCATCTTTGATACAGCATGAAATAAGTGAAAGAGAGATGTTGTGCTCGTTATCATAGGATTCTGTCTGCCAGATGCCATAATCTATATCTGCATGCTCAGGATCCGCAATACACATTTGCTGGATGGTATTGTCCGTTAAGCACATATCTTCGCGCAGTATGGGTATAAGACAACTCGGCAAAATACTCCACCCAAACTTTCGTTCATCATCATCCATATTTTTTTTGCTATAAGGAAGCGGCAGCGAAGCCAACGCATCCATTCGCTTTTGATTAGGAATATTTCTTGCTAAGACCCTTGTATAGAATGGCCCATCATCTGCATTTCTTTTTTTCTTTCTTGCGCGTTTCATCTTTGCACTATCCTTTCTTGAAAAATTTTATTTTTTGCATGGCATACTCTCGAAAAAAAGAAAAAAGGGTGACGCTATAGGAAACACTCCTATAACATCGCCCTTACTTTCACTATTTATCTGGCTTTTACCAAAAAGGCATTTGGCAGATATCTGCCGGTTGTCATTGGTGTCGAAGGCTCGTTAATAATTTCTCCTGCGTATGCAAGTACAGATGACGAACCCCCATCACAAGCCGCTGCCGTTATTGCGCCGTATTCCAACAGTACAGCAGCGCAATCTCCCATAGTAGCTCCTATAGAGTATCCGGGCTTTCTCCCATCAACAACCATGAACAATACTGCTCCATCGCTTCTTTGTGCGATCACTGTTCGAGGCTGCAACCCCCACCCTGAGGAACCTTCCGTAATAATTTTCCCATCTTTTATCAAAACCGGTCCAAACTGAATGGCGTCTCGCAGGCCATAAGCAGACCAGTTATTGATACTGCCAGCAATAAGCACATTGTCATTTGTAAAGCCTATTGTCGCATTGCTATACATCTGATCGCCCCACAACTCCCCTTTGGATAATGTGGCGCCAATAATTTCTCCGCCCATGCCTTTTCCGTCATAGTCTACAAATCCTGACGCATTCATTCCCAAAATCGCATTTTCGTCTCGGAGATAATCACAAATGAGTTTGCCTTGGACATTTTTCTGATCCGTTGTCGCAATGAAAACACGCGAGGGATCTTCAATCTGCGCTACACGCGCAGTGTAAGATGGTGTAGAAACAAGAGAAATCATAATGCCTTGCTCTATATTATTCACTATGACTTTTCTTCCCGTTTTGTCAACACCAGTCCTCTGGGCATCTTCTTGCCCCAATGGATCTCCTGCCCAATATGCATCTATGGCTGCTTGCCGCTCCTGATCAGTGCGCCGCGCATCCAACACATCAAAAAAGCCAGAGGATAGGCTATAAATGTGCGGCTCTGTTTTCATAAGATACATTTTTCGCAAGGGGCCAAAGGATGGTATACCGCTCTCAGCATCGTTTTGAATGCCAGCAATACCCTCCACCGTATTGACTTGCTTTGACATCACATCGTCAATAACCGATTCCGGGAATAGCTTAGCCAGCCACTGATGATCACCTGTCGTCATTGCGGTTTCAATCCATAATGTTCGCGCATCTGAAAGAACCGGACACTCTGTAAAAGCTGCGAGCAGATACAGCGCAACAATGGCCGATGTGATCCACAATACAATTTTTCGTTTCTTCATACTCAATCTTCAGACAGTGAACCGGGATTGGGGAACAGCCGAAAAGCCAATCTGTATTCCACATCATCCAGACTGATCAAGCCAACCACCGAGCTTCTGCTATCCGTGCTGGCATTTCGATTGTCACCCATTACAAACACATACCCTGCCGGAACCTCAACCGGGAAAGTAATATCACCATTCGGCGCGAGATCATGGTCAGCGATATAAGGCTCCTCCAAAACCTCTCCATTGATGCTGACTTCATTCGTCTCATAGTCGATGTAAACTTCATCTCCGCCAACCGCGATTACACGCTTAACGATAATTTCATCGATGCTTTTCGGCTTAGCAACGATAATATCACCATGCTTCAGTGTGTCGCCTCTGTAATTAAGGCCGATACATACGTCGCTGGAATTAAGCGTCGGTTTCATGCTGCTGCCGCTCACCACGACTGGGCGGCCGACAAACAAGAACAAAAACATAAGAATCACAGCTGCAGAAACGATACAGATGATATCAATTTTCTCGTTTTTGGGGATTTTATTAAAGTTGCTTTTCATGATTCTATTATACAGCCATGCAGGACATAAGTCAATAAAAAATCGAACAGTTGTTCGCGCAACTTTATTTTTTGTACAATATGTGGTAGGAGTAAACGATAGGCAACTCCCATACTTAGGCTTGTCTTCTATCAGATCTATATTTGCTCATGCAAAAAAAAATGGCCCGAAACGGGCCATTTTAAACTTGTCAGACTAATCATGAAACAAACCCGTGCGGTTAAGCACAACTACTGCGCGGTATTTTTGCCTCAGCAGATCTTTCGTAAGAAGACAGTTGCTGTGTGCATACGTCACAGCACCGTCCTCCTGAAACGTATTGAGTTTAACGACGTTATCTTGAGCAGTCAGATAACAGTGCCAGTCAAAATGCTCACCTTGCACGGCGCCACCTCTAAAAATCGCCTCCATCGCTTCTAAAAAAGACAATGAAAACATTTCTTCATTTTTTCCCATCTTACAGTTCCTCACTTAATGTTTTTATCCTCTTCTACAATGATGATACCGCCATAAATTGTGGCTACAGTTTTCGTTCCATCCGAAACGATCACTTTATCCTCTACGCTGTGAACTTGAATCCGGCCAGACCATGAGCGCAGCTTCCTGCCTGTGTTGCTGAACACCGTAACCGTTTGCTTGGCTTCAGTGTCAGCGTCTGATGAATTAGAAATGACCAAACCCATGTACTTTGCTGCTTGTTCCGGGTTCGTTGCTGCCCAGTCTTCGCAACTCTCTTGCTCCTTATCGAAATCAAAAGGGCAGCCACAGCAGTCCATGCGTTTCTTGCAATATCTTACTGTGAATTCACGAATATCAGTGATCTGTGTATGCGTTTTCGGATCATAAAAAACTGACATCTGTTTGCCCCCTTTCATTGGTTTCTTTGCCGATGCTTTGCTGCAATTTTCTGAATCAACTGCATATCTTGCGGATCCATAGTAATTTCCCCTCTCCAGCCGCAGGAAGGACAAGAAAAAACCTTTCCCGATCCGTTGTTGCCACATAATGTTCCGCATTTGGGACATTCCATATCGGCAAAAATCTGGATGTTATCATTCATTGCCATCACTCCTTTATATGTTCTGAACCTCTTATGAAAAAGGGCAGCTCTTCCTGTATTACCGAAGAGCTGCCCTTTCCTATTATGTTGTTTGATTATTATGCTGTGAAATCATACGCACGAACGATAAGACGACACGCTTCCGCACGCGAAATATTTTCCTGCGGTCGGAAAGTGCGATTAGCACTCGTTGCTGAAATGATGTTCATTTCTACCGCGCATGCAACGAGAGAGCGGTATTCAACGCTGATCAGATTGTTGTCCAAAAAAGGAGTGTCGCAATCTTTTTCATCATTGGTTGCTGCTCCAATTGAATTCATCAGCATAGCCGCTGCTTCCTCTCTGGAAAGCGTATGATTGCCTTCCATCTGATTATCAATCCAGCCCTGTTCTACAGCATAGGCCATCGCTGCTTCATCCCAAGTGGCAGTGATGCTAAACGCATCAATAGAGCCATTGGAACGAGCCAGCATCGTAGCAAACTCCGCTGCAGTCACAGAACGCTCGGGAGAGAATTGTCCTTCCCCAGTTCCGGAGACGATACCACGTTCGGTCAAAGTCGTGACGGCGCCATAGTACCATGCGTCGGAATCGACATCCACAAAGTCAACAGCCGAAGCCGAAACCACCATGATGATTGCCATTACCATCGTACATGCGAAAGTTTTAAACTTTTTCATAATTCTTCTCCTTTTTTCATTACCTGATATGTGCTGATCTATATAAAATCAAACCCTGTTCTCCCTACAGTGCTTGATATTGATAGTCATTTCAGCTTACGCAGCTGCGGCACGGATCCAATGGTTGATTGATCTGCGAATACGCCAGATAGTATTGCAATCTGTTTCATACAGCTTGCAATTTTCTCCTGCGTCCTCACAACGGACATGCGCAAAAAGCAGCTTTCCCCGTTCAGTGCGGTTGAACACATACAGGTAGCGCTTGTTCTTGAGATCCGGGATACGAGTCTCTTCCGTAATCCCATCCACGAATGTTTTACAATCCGCACGAGTAGTAATTGTTTTCATTTTAGATTACCTCCATCTGTATTGATGTTTCTTTATTGCTTTACTTTATCTGTTGCTCCCTCCTTAAAAGAAATTATCTATGTGTAAACACAAAAAGACGGCTTCCACCCATTCTGGTACAGGTAAAAGCCGTCTTGTGATTTCAGTAAATAAACAATTTTATGATAGTTCGTTTTTAGGTTGGTCTGATCATACAATGAGTTTTTGATTTTGTCAACTTTCGCATAGTTGCAGAACACTTAAAGATAGAGCCGTAGAAAGTTTATGCATTCAACGTATTTTATGCAGTATAATTTTACAGTTTCTGTGAACAAGTGTTGCGGGAAATTCCAGATAAAAAGGCCCCTGCATCCATGTCAGATGCAGGGGCCATATTTCCCTATCGTGCGCTTTTCATAATTGGCGTAAGTGTGGCGTAAGTTCCAAATACTTCCTTTTCTTTTGAAACAAAAACGCGGTTAAAACGACAATTTTTAATCATTTTTAGATGATTTTAGAACGAAATCGCACCAAACATTCATTTTTTAATACATGCCGCCCATATCCGGAGCTGCCGGAGCAGGTGCCACAGGCTCCTTCTTATCGGCAACCAGACTCTCGGTGGTCAGAACCATCGAAGCTACCGAAGCTGCATTCTGCAGTGCAGAACGGTTAACCTTGGTCGGGTCAACGATACCGTTGGAAATCATGTCGCCGTAAGTCTCGGTAGCTGCGTCAAAGCCATAGCCAACCTTACCGCAGTTCTTGACCTTATCGACAACAATTGCGCCTTCGATGCCAGCGTTAAAGGCAATCTGTGCCATCGGCGCTTCCAGACCGCGTGCAACAATCTGCATACCGGTCTTTTCGTCGCCTTCTGCCGTCTCAGCCAGTGCTTCAACCGCTGCAATTGCGTTGACATATGCAACGCCGCCGCCTGCAACGATGCCTTCTTCTACTGCCGCGCGGGTCGCGTTCAGTGCGTCCTCAATGCGCAGCTTCTTTTCCTTCATTTCGGTCTCGGTAGCAGCGCCAACCTTGATGACTGCAACGCCGCCAGCCAGCTTAGCCAGACGCTCCTGCAGCTTCTCACGATCAAAATCGGAGGTCGTGCGCTCGATCGCGCCGCGGATCTCGGCAACGCGGTTTGCGATAGCCTGCTTGTCGCCAGCGCCGTCTACGATCGTGGTGTTCTCCTTGGTGACCTTGATCTGACGCGCAGTGCCCAGCATATCCATGGTGGCATCCTTGAGCTCGATGCCGACTTCCTCAGAGATGACAGTACCACCGGTCAGAATAGCGATATCACGCAGCATATCCTTGCGGCGATCGCCGAAGCCCGGTGCCTTTACTGCAACACAGGTGAAGGTGCCGCGCAGGCGGTTGACGATCAGGGTGGACAGTGCTTCGCCCTCGATGTCCTCTGCAATGATCAGCAGCTTCTTGCCGGACTTGACAACCTGCTCGAGAATCGGGAGCAGCTCCTGAATGTTGGACAACTTCTTGTCGGTAATCAGCACAAGCGCGTCATCCAGATTTGCTTCCATCTTCTCGGTATCCGTGCACATATAAGGAGTGACGTAACCGCGATCAAACTGCATGCCCTCGACAACCTCAGAATAGGTCTCGGCGGTCTTGGATTCCTCAACAGTGATAACGCCGTCGGTAGAAACCTTCTCCATTGCCTCTGCAATCAGCTTGCCGATCTCATCGTCGCCGGAAGAAATCGCGCCGACACGAGCGATATCGTTAGTGCCGTCTACGGTCTTAGAATTCTTGGCAATTGCTTCCACCGCAGCCTTGACAGCCTTGGAGATACCGCGGCGCATTACCATCGGGTTTGCACCGGCTGCAACATTCTTCAGGCCTTCGCGGACAAACGCCTGTGCCAGAACCGTAGCGGTGGTGGTACCGTCGCCAGCGATATCATTGGTCTTGGTTGCAACTTCCTTGACCAGCTGCGCACCCATGTTCTCGTACGGGTCGTCCAGTTCGATCTCCTTGGCGATGGTCACGCCGTCGTTCGTGATCAGCGGAGCGCCATACTTCTTATCGAGCACAACATTGCGGCCCTTCGGACCAATCGTAACCTTTACCGTATCAGCGAGCTGATCAATGCCGCGCTGCAGTGCCTTGCGCGCATCCTCGCCGTAAATAAGCTGCTTTGCCATGATATATTACCTCCTGAATTACTGGTTCTTACTCAACAATTGCAAGGATATCGCTCTGACGAACGATGATATACTTCTCGCCGTCCAGCTTTACCTCAGTACCGGTGTACTTGCCGGTGATGACCTTCTGGCCCTTCTGGACTTCCATCTTGATTTCCTTGCCGTCTACCACGCCACCCGGGCCGACCTCAATAATCTCAGCAACCTGCGGCTTTTCCTGCGCAGACGCAGTCAGAATGATACCGCTGGCAGTGGTTTCCTCTGCCTCGACCATCTTGATCACAACACGATCGCAAAGGGGTTTGAGTTTCATAACGGATGCCTCCTATGAAAAATAAAAATTAACAAATCCATGGTTTAGCACTCAATGAACCAGAGTGCTAACTCGAGTATTATATTACATCAACTCTTTCCAATTGGCAAGAGGTTTTTTGGAAAATACGTCAAGAATTTTATGAATTTTTTGTGAATTCATTATTGCGAATCTTTACTGATTAGCAATTTCACGTCTCGAGTGCTTAAAATACATATGCAGCTCACATTTGATCATGCCGTTATAAAGTTTTCTGCGCTTGTCGGCCTTTCGGCCAAAGCAGCGTTCAAAAAGTGGATCCGAGCTGAGAATATATTGTTTCATGGGTGATTTTTGCATTGCAGCCCCCATTTTTTGATACAACGCCTCCGCTTCCTGCAAATCCAGCAGGCGTTCACCATACGGTGGATTTGCAATCAGCACACCGTTTTGCGTGTAGTCTCGTGCAACGGCATCCGCCTGTTCAAAAAATACCGTGTTCGCCACACCTGCTTTGCGCGCATTCTCAATCGACAGCTGTACACAGGCCGGATCAATATCGCTGCCGACAATGTCAAACCGCGCGCCGCCATCCGCCATGCCGATGGCATCCTCCCGTGCCTGACGCCAAACAGAGGCATCAAAGCAATGCCATTTTTCCGCATCAAATGCGCGCATCAGGCCAGGCGCGCGTCGCTGTGCGATCATCGCAGCCTCAATTGCAATCGTGCCGGAGCCGCAAAATGGATCGAGGAAAGACTCTCGCCCGCGCCAGCGCGCGAGCTTCACCAGCGCTGCTGCCAGTGTCTCCCGCAGCGGCGCTGCATTACTGTTCGCACGATAGCCGCGCTTGTGTAACCCACTGCCCGAAGTGTCCAGATACAGTTCTGCGGTATCACGCATAATAGCAAACTGGATCTGATATTTTGCGCCGCTTTCCTCAAACCAGTTCTGATGGTAATGCGCCCCCAAACGGGATACCACGGCTTTTTTAATAATTTTCTGACAATCCGGTACCGAGTGCAGCGCGGAATTCAGGCTATGCCCTTTTACCGGGAATGCACCGTCTTTGGGAATAAATTGCTCCCACGGCAGCGCACGCACACCTTCAAACAATTGGTCAAACGTTTTGGCCTGGAAAACACCGAGCCGGATCAAAACACGTTCCGCGCAGCGCAAATTGAGATTGGCCCATGCCAGTGTATTTTCGTCTCCTTCAAAGAACACCCGACCGTTTTCGGCATGCACATCGTTCAGTTTTCTGCCAAAGCGCAATTCATCCGCCACAATGCCTTCCAGCCCGAATAACGTCGGGCAACACATGGTTAATTCCATATCATGCACTCCCCTTTCTCCTGCAAAAAGGCTCCTGCCGGAATCGCGGGCAGGAGCCGTCATATCGTGTGTTTATCTTATCTGTTTCAGCCTTGTTTGTCAAGGTGTTTACCACATGTGCAGTCTTGGTAAATATGGTTTCTCCATTCGCTTGGATAAATAGTAAAACAGCCGAATTCCCATCAGGCGCAACACAACAATATAGAGAATCCCTACACCGCCCACGGTACACACCAGCGCTGCAATGTCAGAATGACAGATCTGTGAAAACATCTGATAGAAAATGCGCGTCCAGAAAAACAATGTTGCACCGCAAAGCAACGGCACGCCGAATCGTCGAAGTGGCCGCAGTGAAAAGCCCACTTTTCGATAAAGAATCATAAAATTCAGCGCGAATGCTGCAATTCCAGTGAACAGCATAGCAATGAGATAGCCATAAATGCCAAGCCACGGAAAAGCACACCATCGATACATCAGAATTACCTGACACAGCTCTGCGCCAACCGAGATCACAACATTCCAATGCTGTAAGCCAAGCGCATTGAGCAAACTTCCTGACGCCATCTGATAATAACAAACCACGGCTGTGGCTCCCAGAAGCGATACATAGGGCGCGCTCAAGGGCTGCCCGAAAAACAAAACGCTGAGCTTCGGTGCAAGCGGGATCAAAACGGCCGTTGCCGGTACCGCAATCAAGCCAACCGTTGTGATGGCGCGACCCACCAAAGCCTGCACCCGCTTATCATTTCCCGTAGCTTGCGCTCCTGTCACAGCAGGCAGCAGCGCCGTACAAACCGAACCGACCAAGGCAATAGGAAGCAGCAATAGCGGCATCGCCATGCCGGACAGAACCCCCAGCGCAGACAGCGCCTGTTCATAGCTGAGCCCGGCAACCATCAACCGCTTCGGAAGCAGGATGGAACCAGCCGAGCTGATCGCATTGCCGAGCAGAGCCGATGCAGAAACCGGAAACGCAATGAAAAAAAACTGACGCACTGTTTCCTGTTCCAGCGGCGCATGCTTAATGCCGTTTGTCTTCCAGTTCCGGAACAGAAAACTCAAGAATAACGCGCTGAACACCTCACTGATTACCATGCCGGCAAAGATCAGCATGGCAATGGTGCCATAGTCATCCCCTTGATACTGATAAAGCAAAAACCAGACCGTAGCAATGCGAATCAGCTGCTCACAGACCTCGGATGTTGCTGCGTACTGCATTCGCTCCAAACCGATGAACAGCGATTTGAATATATTCTCGATACCGGTCAGCGCAAGGCAAAGCAGCATAAACGGGAAAGCACGTGCGCATCGAGTATCACCCAAAATATCGGCTGCAATCCACTTTCCACCAAGCAGCAAGCAAGCGCCGCAGAACAAGCACGCGCAAAAGAAAACCGCAAACGCCAGCCGCAGAATCATACTGATCTTACCGCGTTCGCCTCGCGCCTCGCTTGCAGCACTCAATCTGGAACACGCCATGGTGATGCCAGACAAACACCCGGCGTTGCACACCAGATAAACAGAATGCACCAGCCGATAGACACCCAAGCCCTCCGCACCAGCATAATGGCTGAGCAGCACACGATACAGGAAGCCAAGCGCCTGCAACACAATATTGCCGCAGGCTAAAACGCCTGCCGCATATAGAATGGTTTTTTTCTGAATTCGCACGGCAAAACCCCATTTCAAAACAAAGTATGCCGTGAAACGCAGAAATATGAATAAAAAAGCCGGACTCACACAAGGAATCCGGCTTATACTCTATTAAATTCGTTTGCTCATTTTCTCGCTGTACTCTGCACGGAACGCAGCAAAGGTGCCATTGTCCAGCGCATCTCGAATTTCCTGCATCAGATGATTATAGAACCAAAGGTTATGCATCACCAGCAGTCGCTGAGACAGCATTTCTCCACTCTTGAGCAAATGACGCAGATATGCGCGCGAAAACCTGCGGCAGGTCGGGCACTGGCAGCCCTCCTCGATCGGACGATCATCCGTCTGATACTTGGCGTTCATGATATTGAGAATGCCATTATGCGTAAACAAATGTCCATGCCGTGCATTTCTCGTCGGCATGACACAGTCGAAAAAGTCCACGCCCCGGGCTACGCCTTCAATAATATTAGACGGCGTGCCCACTCCCATCAGATAGCGCGGTTTGTTCGCCGGCGCATGCGGCAGCACCACATCGAGAATATGATACATCACTTCCGTGCTCTCACCAACGGCCAAACCGCCAATGGCATAACCCGGCAAATCCAATTCAGCGATCTGCTGCATATGCTCGATGCGCAGATCATCGTAAGTGCCGCCCTGATTGATGCCAAACAGCATTTGATGCGGATTGATCGTATCCGGCAAACCGTTCAGACGATCCAGTTCGGTTTTGCAGCGTCGGAGCCAGCGGGTGGTGCGGTCAATCGAATTTTTAACGTATTCCCGCGGCGCCGGGTTTTCAATGCATTCATCAAAAGCCATCGCAATATCCGAACCAAGGTTGGACTGAATGCGCATGCTCTCTTCCGGCCCCATGAAGATCTTGCGGCCGTCAACATGGGAATGAAAGGTCACGCCTTCTTCTTTAATCTTACGCAGTGTTGCAAGCGAAAACACCTGAAATCCACCGGAATCGGTCAGCATCGGCCCATCCCAACGCATAAAACGGTGCAAGCCGCCCATCTGTTTTACGATCTGGTCACCCGGACGCACATGCAGATGATAGGTGTTGGACAATTCGATCTGACAGCCCAGTTCTTTCAGATCAAACGCATCCACTGCTCCCTTGATCGCACCGGCGGTTCCGACATTTTGGAACACCGGGGTCTGCACCGTGCCGTGCGCCGTGCAGAACACACCTCTTCTGGCGTTTCCTTCGGTTTTCAACAACTCAAATGTTCCGATTTGCATAATTCCCTCTTCATTTGCGGCGCAATGCCGCCTATATTTTGTTTTATCTCAAAAAATCAGCATGGAATCTCCGAAAGAGAAAAAGCGATACTCTTCCTCGATCGCCTGGCGATAGGCTTCCATAATCATTTCACGTGTGGCAAAGGCCGAAATGAGCATCATCAAGGTGCTCTCCGGCAGATGGAAGTTGGTCACCAGATGATCGACCACTTTGAAACGATATCCCGGATAGATAAAAATATCCGTCCAGCCCGACTGCGGCTGAACCGTTCCGTTTTCATCTGCAATCGTTTCCAGCGTGCGGCAGGCTGTCGTCCCAACCGCCCAAATTTTTCCGCCATTTTGCCGGGTGCTGTTGATCTGTTCGGCGGTTTCCTCGTCCATAATATAATATTCCGAGTGCATTACATGATCTGTGATCTCGTCTTCCTTGACCGGACGAAACGTGCCAAGGCCAACATGAAGCGTCACAAATGCCAGCTTGACACCCTTTTCACGCAGACTCTCCAAGAGTTCAGGCGTAAAATGCAGCCCCGCCGTCGGCGCAGCGGCAGAACCAGGCGTTTTCGAGTATACCGTCTGGTATCGCTCCGGGTCATCCAGCTTTTCCTTGATATAAGGCGGCAGCGGCATAGTTCCGAGCTGATCGAGGATTTCCAGAAAAATGCCGTCATAATGAAAACGGATCAGCCGGTTGCCGTCCGGCTGCACTGACTCGACCGTAGCCGTCAGCAATCCGTCACCGAAAACCAGCTCTACACCCTCGCGTGTTTTTCGTCCCGGACGGGTCAAGCACTCCCACAGGCCATCCCCTTTATCGGTCAGCAATAAAACTTCAATCGGGGTCGTCTTGCCAACGGCATGTCCCATCAAACGCGCCGGAATGACGCGGGAATTGTTGAACACCATGCAGTCCCCCGGCTGCACATACTCCAGCAAATCGCGGAAATGCCGGTGCGTTACCGAGCCGTCTGCCCGGTCCAGTACAAGCAGTCGTGAAGCATCCCGCTGCTCCAGCGGATGCTGGGCAATCAAGCGCTCCGGCAGATCAAAATAAAAATCGCTTTTTTTCATTGCAAAAGCATGGGCGCTCACACGGAGCGCCCATGCTATACGCCTCCTTTACGGTAGGTTACTCAACCGGCGATCGAAATGCCGGTATAATAGAATTTCAAAATTTCTTCGTAAGTAAAGCCCTGCTGCGCCATTGCGTACGCGCCCCACTGGCTCATGCCAACGCTATGTCCCCAGCCGGAACCGGTAAAGGTATAGCTGACAGGCGGAACCGCAGGCACAGGAGTGGTATCCGGTACAGTTGGACCTTCCGGGTCCACCGCAGCCGACGGACTAGATTCAATTACCACTGTCTGCTCGTCCTCATCATAGTCCACACCGAAACCTAAAGCCGTGCCCACATCGCGCAGCTTATAATAATTATTGCCATTGATCATATAGCCTGTTAAGGAGATGGTCTTTCCATCCAGAACAATCGTTGCGCTCGACGGCGCGCAGCCTGTAATCTGCGCAGAAACCGAATCGGTCATCTCTCCGCCCACGGGCTGATATGCCGTGCCGCTGGTCAACGCAATAGCGTTATTTTTCGCATCCCATGTCACATTGAACTGGCTTTCCGTACCATTTAACATGTAAGCAATATCGCGCAGCTTAAAATAATTATTGTTCTCGATATTATAGCCCTGCGGTGCCACCGACTCTCCATCCAATGTCACCTTATGCGTAGACGGGCTGACCTTGAGGCTTGCGCTCTGCGGCAAAGCAGCAGCCGACTTAGCTGCATTCGGTGTGATGGTGTAGCGAATACTGTTCAGGCCAAAAACCGTACGCACGCTATCACGCTGAATGGTCACGGTTTTCCCATCCGTATCGGTTACCGTAACCTCATTGACATTGTCCGTATCCGTGCGTTTCGTCACCGCGACGTTGGCGACCGTACCGATCGAATACCCTGCGCTAATCAGTTTTTGGCGTACCTCGTCCGCCGTCAGGGTCACGCTCCACGAGCTGTCATATGTTTCATAGGGATCAACCTTGCCCTGAAGATACGGATAATCGCCGCCCCAGACATTGACCGCATCCTCCGTTGCACCGCCGTCCGAAGAGAAGAAATAACCAATCACCAGGTCGCCGTTATAGGACAAATACTCACCGCGCGTTGCTTCTACCGCAGCATTCGAGGCGGCCGTAGCGAGGTTCGTGCCAAGATACATCTGGCAATTTGTGGTGTTGCACAGATCATATCCCGCGCTCGTATGCTTGTGTGTGCCAAGTGCGAAGGAACGTGCACATACTGCCTGTGCCTTCTGCGCTTCTGCCGGCCAGTCCGCACTGATCTCATACGGCAAAACGCCCTTCACATAATCCTCAAGGCCAACATAATTTATAACCGTAAGGTTATTGCCGGAAGCACGGCGATACACAAAATCTCCGTTCCACTTGTATCCCTTAAACCAAGTTACCGCGCTGTTTGGGCGGATTGCCAAATGGTCTGCCCCCTGCACGGAAGTATACAGCACCTTTCCGGTTGCGCTGTCGCTCACCTGAAAAGCATCGTTGACCAGTTGAATGGTCAGCTGCGAAGAAGAAATCGGCGTACTGCCGGAAAATGTCGTCCCCTGCATCTGACCGATGGTATACCCCGTCGGTTCTCCGTCTACATTTTCCAGTTTGGGATCTGCAAAACTGCTTGCACCACTGATCGTCAGCCCGACGCGCAGTATAACATTGGTATCCACCGCAGAAGCAGGAACCACACATAGGACTCCGAATGATAGGATAATGCAAAGCAATAAAGAAACGATCCTTTTCATCTTTTCAACTCCTTCTAAATTTTTGTGCGTTCTATTGACAAATAAATTGCCTTACCTTACAATAAGAACGAAAAGCATGTTTTCACAGATAGAGGCGCGGTTTTCATCAGTATCGTCTGGGAGGGTCCGTAAACCCGTTTAAGCAGCCGAGAAAGGGTCTTCCGCCGAAGCCGGTTCTTGTTGCGGCAAGGCTGTGCTGGACGTTCCGGAGAATATCCCTGCGTCTGTCATCAGCAGAAATGCCGGTGGAGAGCTATTCTGTTTAGAAAGCCGTGGCCCGTCCACTCTTTCTATTATAGTATAGATCATACCGGTTTTTCAACCGGTATTTTTCTTTGTTTCCCCCTGTGTGGAAAAAAATCAATTTGTTAGTAAATCTTTTGGAAGGATTTGATGAAAATGAATCACTACAAGGTAGGTATTGTTGGTGCAACAGGTATGGTAGGACAGCGTTTTTCTCTGCTTTTGGAAAACCATCCCTGGTTTGAAGTGGTAGCGCTTGCCGCTTCCGCGCGCAACCGCGGTAAAACCTACGCCGAAGCCTGCGAAGGCCGATGGAAGATGGCTGTTCCCATGCCGGAAAAGTACAAGGACATGGTAATGTACGACGCTACGGCCGATGCGGAGGAAATTGCATCCAAAGTGGACTTCATTTTCTGTGCGGTAGATATGAAAAAGGATGAAATCCGTGCATTGGAAGAAAAATATGCCAAGCTGGAATGCCCGGTTTGCTCCAATAACTCTGCAAACCGCATGACGCCCGACGTGCCGATGATTATTCCTGAGATCAATGCCGATCACGCTAAAATCATCCCGGCACAGCGCAAGCGTCTGGGCACCAAGCGCGGCTTTATTGCCGTCAAATCCAACTGCTCGATCCAGAGCTATGTGCCGGCGCTGTCCGCACTGCTGGACTTTGAACCGACCGAAGTTGCCGTCTGCACCTATCAGGCTATTTCCGGTGCCGGCAAGACCTTTGAAACCTGGTCGGAGATGGTGGATAACGTTATCCCCTACATCGGCGGCGAAGAAGAGAAGAGCGAAAAAGAGCCGATGAAGGTTTGGGGCCACATCGAAGGCGACCATATTGAACCGGCGACCTCCCCTGTCATTACATCCCAGTGCCTGCGCGTTGCCTGCTCCGACGGACATATGGCTGCGGCATTTGTCAAGTTCAAGAACAAGCCGTCCAAGGAGGAGATGATCGCGCGCTGGCGCAGCTATAAGGGCCGTGCGCAGGAGCTCAAGCTCCCCTCTGCTCCCGAACATTTCCTGACCTATTTTGAGGAAGATAATCGTCCGCAGACCAAGCTCGACCGCGATCTGGAAGGCGGTATGGGCGTTTCGATCGGCCGTCTGCGCGAAGATGCCCTGTATGACTATAAGTTTGTCAGCCTGTCGCACAACACGCTGCGCGGCGCGGCCGGCGGTGCCGTACTGATGGCGGAGCTGCTGTGTGCCGAAGGCTATATGGACCGCTAAAGGAGGCTATTTTATGAAGAACCCTATTTTTACCGGTGCCGGTGTTGCCATTATCACGCCGTTCAAGTCCACCGGTGAAGTGAATTATGAAGAGTTTGGCCGCATCATCGACTATCAGATTGCGCATGGCACCGACGCCATCATCATTTGCGGCACAACCGGCGAATCCTCCACTCTGCACGATAAGGAACACCGCGAAGCCGTCGCATGGTGCTGTGAATACGTCAACCACCGCGTCCCCGTTGTTGCCGGTGTCGGCTCGAACGATACCGATTACGCCATTCAGCTGACCAAGTTTGCCAAGGAATGCGGCGCAGACGGCGGTCTTTCGGTTACCCCATATTACAACAAGACCACGCAGCGCGGCCTGATCGCACACTATACCGCCATTGCAGACAGCAGTGATCTGCCGATCATCCTGTATAACGTCCCCAGCCGCACCGGCGTTTGCTTTACTGCGGACACCCTGTATGAGTTGTCCAAGCACCCGAACATCAACGGCCTGAAGGCTGCGTCGGGCAACTTCAGCCTGATTGCTTCCACGATGGCAAAGTGCGGCGATCAGCTTAACGTCTGGTCCGGCAACGACGATCAGATCGTTCCGCTCATGGCACTTGGCGGCAAGGGTGTCATCTCGGTGCTTTCCAATGTCGCACCGCAGGAGACCCACGACCTGACGCAGCTTTGCCTGCAAAACCGTTACCCGGAAGCGGCAAAGATGCAGTTTGCCTATCACAACCTGATCGACGCACTGTTCTGCGAGGTCAACCCCATCCCGGTCAAAAAGGCAATGGAAATCCTCGGCTGGAATGTCGGCGCGCTGCGTCTGCCGCTGGTTGAGCCGACCGAAGAACATATCGCTTTGATCCGTCAGGAACTGGCTGCCGCAGGCTGCAAAATCTAAGTCCTGCATTTCCCTTAAAGGAGTTTTTAAAGATGTTGAAAATTGCACTTTCCGGCTGCAACGGCCGGATGGGCCGCGTCATCAGCGATATTGTTGCGAATAAAAAGGATATGGAAATCGTTGCCGGTTTTGATATCAACACGGAAAAGCATGCCGGTTTTCCGGTTTATGCTGATCCGTTTGAGTTTCCCGGTACATGCGATGTAATCATTGATTTTTCCAATGCGTCCAGCACAGAGCACCTGCTGGCGTATTGTGAGCAGCATAATACGCCCATTGTCATCTGCACGACCGGACACTCACCGGAACAGCTTCAGAACATTCGGACCGCCTCCGCAAAGTTCCCGATCTTCCGTTCGGGCAATATGTCCATCGGCATCAATTTGATGATGGAGCTGCTCCGCAAATCCGCATCCGTGCTCGGAGAAAATTACGATGTGGAGATCATCGAAAAGCACCACAACCAGAAGCTGGATGCACCTTCCGGCACCGCACTGATGCTGGCTGACGCGGTAGCGGATGCGCTTCCCTATGATGCGGAATATGTCTATGACCGCCATGAGCGCCGCGAAAAGCGTCCCGCGCACGAGATCGGCATTTCTGCGATCCGCGGCGGTACCATCGTCGGCGAGCATAGCGTTCTGTTCTGTGGGCGCGATGAAATCATTGAAATCAAGCACACCGCGCTTTCGCGTGAGGTATTTGCGGTCGGCGCCGTGGATGCTGCTGCTTTTATGGCCAGCTGCGCACAGCCCGGTATGTATGATATGAGCGATGTGATCGCATCTCACAGCCATTGACAAGCAAAAAAACAAGGCTGCACTGCTTTTAGCAGTGCAGCCTTGTTGCATATATCGCAGTATTATTTGTTGTCCTGCGGTTTCACCGTTGCCAATGGATTTTTCGCGGCAGCATCCCGCAGACTGCTGTCTTCGATATGCGTATAGATCATCGTGGTATTGACACTGGTATGACCCAAGATGTTTTGCAGCGTACGGATATCCACGCCATTCTGATACATCAGCGTCGCAGCCGTATGCCGCAGCTTATGCGCAGAATATTTCTGTGTATCCAGACCCGCCTGTTCCAAGTGCTTTTTGACCAACCACTTTACCGTCTGCACATTGATCCGGTTGCGGTTTCTGCTGATGAATAGCGCATTTTTATCACGCTCATGCGGAGTCAGTCGTTTGGGCAAATAGCGTTCCAACGCCAACTTGCAGGCTTCATTCAGATAAACCGTGCGCTCTTTGTTGCCTTTTCCAAGTACCCGCACCGTGTCCCCCTGAAAATCCGTTAAATTCAGTCCAACCAGTTCAGAAACACGCAAACCACAATTCAGAAACAGCGTCAAAATGCAGAAATCGCGTTCCGCATACTCCCCCTGCACGGATTCCAACAAACGTATGCTGTCATCCGTCGTCAAATAAACCGGCAGGGTCTTACGAATCGTCGGGGACTCCAAATTGCTGACCGGATTATTCTCCAGCACATGCCGTTTATCCGTTAGATAACGGAAAAACGCACGGATTGCAGAAACCTTGCGCGCCCGGGACGTGCCGCTCAATCCATACTCAGTAAAAGCACTATTCTGTTGTGTGGGCCTCTCACCGGACATATACTCCAGATAATCGTAAGCGTCCGATAACGTCACCTGCTCTAAAAAATCAATATCCACGTCATCGATCGGAATCTGGTCCAGCGGCATATCACTCGGCACCATGCCCTTATTATGCTTGAGCACGCGAAAAAATAACCGCAAATCCAGATAATATTCGTGCGCCGTTTTCGCAGATTTCCCTTGGATCGTCGAAATATAGGTCAAAAAATCCTTGAGCACGCGCGGTGCATCCGCAGCATATTGCGACATTGGTTTTTCCATCGCGCTGCCTCCTTGGTATCATTACTCTTATATATATTATAGCTTATCCGTATCAAACCGTCAAACTTGCAATTTATCTGCGCCGGACGTATAATAAGTCCAATAAACCACCCTGAAAGAAGGTTTGTTCCATGGAACGATTGAAGGTTATACAAGGTGATATCACGAAATGCCAGACCGATGCGATTGTGAATGCTGCCAACACCTCTCTTCTTGGCGGCGGCGGTGTGGATGGTGCAATCCATCGTGCTGCCGGGCCGGAGCTTCTGGCAGAATGCCGCACGCTCGGTGGATGTCCCACAGGCGAAGCAAAAGCAACCAAGGCATATCGTCTCCCCTGCCGCTACGTCATTCACACGCCGGGTCCCATCTGGCATGGCGGCAATGCGGACGAAGATCGGCTGCTGGCATCCTGCTACCGAAACGCTCTTGCACAGACTACTGCATTAGGCTGTCAAACCGTTGCATTCCCATCCATCAGCACCGGTGTTTACCATTTTCCGGTGGATCGAGCAGCGCGTATTGCTATCCATACCATTCGGGACTATCTGCAGTCGCACAGCGAAATCTCCTGTGTGACCATGGTTTGCTTTGATGCCGCCACTTTTACAGCATACCAGCAAGCGCTCGCAGAAACGGAGCAGCCGCATGCCTAAAAGCCCGAATCAAAAGCTGAAACTTCTCTATTTGTATCAAATATTGCTGCAAAAAACCGATGAGGACCACAAAATCAGCATGGAAGAGATCCTGCGTGCCCTTGCCCGCTGCGGTATTGAAGCCGAACGGAAAAGCATTTATTCGGACATTGCGGCGTTGCAGGATTTTGGACTGGATATCATGACGCAGCGCGGTCCGGGAGGCGGCTACTATGTTGCCTCACGTGATTTCGAGCTGCCCGAACTCAAGCTGCTGGTAGATGCCATCCAGTGCTCTCGATTTATCACGCAAAAAAAAACCGATGAACTGATTCACAAAATAGAATCTTTAGCCAGCGAACCGCAAGCACGAGTTTTGCAGCGTCAGGTCTACATTGCCGACCGCATCAAAACCATGAATGAGCGCATTTATTACAATATTGATACGCTTCATGCAGCCATATCGGCCGGTGTGCAGATCACCTTTCAATATTTTGAATGGGTGCTCAATTTTAGCGCGCAGGAAAAAATCCAGAAACGCTATCGCCATGATGGAGCAAGATATCAAGTCAGCCCTTGGGCATTAACTTGGGATGATGAAAATTATTATATGATTGCCTATGAAGCGACATCCAACTCCATCCGCCACTATCGGGTAGATAAAATGGAACACATCGCCCTGACTGAGCAGCCGCGCCAAGGTCAGCAGCTTTTCCACGATCGTTTCAATCCAGCCGACTATTCCCGTAAGGTTTTCGGCATGTTTTCCGGCGAAGAAAAAATTGTCCGTCTGCGATGCGAAAACCGTTTTATCGGTGTTCTACGCGACCGATTTGGCACAGAACTCATGGTTCAGCCTTTAGAAGATGGCTATTTCGCGGTCAATGTCACTGTTGTGGTCAGTCCCCAATTTTTCTCCTGGGTGTTTGGTTTAGGCGGTGGCGTACAAATTCTGGAACCGCAAGATGTGCGTCAGCAGTTTCAGCAGCAATTAAAACAGCTTCTTGAATAAGTCCGTTTTATAGTACCTTTCCTTTGGTATACTATGTGCATCAAAGGAAAGGAGAACCGCATATGAACTGCTCGATGGAATATGTAAACGGACATATTGAGGTATATGACGAAAACGGCGAGTTTCTGTTTTCCGCCGACAATAAGCAAGAAGCACTCAGCGAGCTTGCCGCTGCTGCATAACGATCCAATATACAGCAGGGCTGTGGAATTTCCCACAGCCCTGCTTTTTTGCTCTAAAAGCCCTTGCAAACCACTTTGCAAAGTTCAGACGTTTCTTTTTCTCTCACCGCTGCTTTACGGGCAGCCATAGCTCGCACCGATAGGCCGTACCCATGAAAAACCGCGCCTGTCCGCCATGTGCCGCCGCGATCTGCGCGACCAGCCGTAGCCCGGTGCCATGCGCCGCGCCGCCGTCTTCTTCAAGCTGCCGTGATGAAGATGCCTGCCCCGATGCAGCCTGCCCGCCCTCGACCCACAAAACCACCTTATCCGCTTCCGTTCGGCTGCCCATGCGAATGGCACAGCCAGGCGCATTGTGGCGCACGCAGTTGGTCAGCAGATTGTTCACCGCGCGGCGCAACAGGAATTCGTCCGCCTCGATTACAGGCAGCGGTGCGGGCGGCAGCTCGACTTCAACCGAAAAGCCCTCCGCCAGTCCACCGTTGAGAAAATCTGCCGCCGTCCGGCGCAGCAGCGCCGCCGGCTGGAGACGCTCTTTGCGCAGCGCCTGCATCGCGCAGTCCAGACGCATGGTCAGGTTGAGGTCGTTGACCAGATCGCGGATGACCTGACTTTGCGCACGGATCGCACCCGCTTGCCGTCGTCGGTCTGGCGGCAGCGTCTGATCCTCCTCGATCTGCGCGGCATAGCCCATGACCACGGACAGCGGCGTACGAATATCGTGCGACACCCCGTTAATCCATCCCGCGCGCGCCTCGTCCCGCACCTGCTGGGCCTGCCGGAACCACCGGCGCGTGACCAGATAGGCCAGCGCAAGCACGCAGCCGAGCGCCATCAAAAACAGTCCGGTCGCCCAAACCGGCAGCTGCACCAAGCTCTCCATGCTCAACGCGATATCATGCTTCCAGACGCTGCCTTTTTCATCGCCCACAACCAGCAGGCCGTCATCGCGGACACGGCACTGCACCGGATAATCCCCCAGATACCAACGAGTAAACGAAGCGACCTCAGTCAGTGTATACTTTTCCGGCACATCCGCCGGCTTGCGCCATGACCAAACCACCCGCCCGCTTTCATCCAGCAGCATCGCCCAGTTTTCCGGGCGCAGCAGCGCTTCACCCGTAAACGTGTATCCGTCCGCCGTCCGCATCAGGTGCTCGGACACCTTCTGCGTCGGCACGCTCCAATCCCGGCCCTGTTCGACATTATAGAAAACGAATGACAGCAGCCCAGTTATCAAAATCGCCACAATCAGCAGCGCAGACACCGCCACCAGTCCTGCCGCCTTGACCCAACTGCGCAGCTTCATGCATCCGCCCCCCGTTCCAGACGATATCCCAGCCCGCGCACAGTCAGCAGATGGCGCGGATGCGACGGGTCTGCCTCAATCTTTTCGCGCAGGCGGCGAATATGCACCATCAACGTGTTTTCATACCCCACCATTGGGCCATCCCACAGCGCCTGACACAGCGCGTCGATCGTGACGATATTGCCGCCGCTGTCCCACAGCTTTTTGAGCAGCGCAAACTCCTTGGCAGTCAGCGCGATCTCCTCGCCGTTCCGGCGCACCGTCCCCCTGCCCCATAGGATTTCGGTCCCGCCCAGCCGGGCGGTTTCCGGCTCCCGGCGGTACACCCGGCGCAGCACGGCGCGCAGGCGCAGCCGCAGCTCCTGCGGCAGGAATGGCTTTGTGATGTAATCATCCGCGCCCAGTCCAAGCCCGCGCAGCCGGGCCTCGTCCTCGTCCCGCGCGGACAGAAACAACACCGGCACGTCCCTCTCTCGCCGCAGTTCCCCAAGCAACGAAAAGCCGTCCCCATCGGGCAGCATCACATCGAGCAGCACGGCGTCCGGCGAAGCGGTACGAAACTTCTTCAGCGCCTCGGCGCAGCTACCCGCGACATCGACCTCATATCCATCCGTCAGCAAAATTTCACGGATCATGTTTTGCAGGGCGACCTCATCATCGACCGCCAGAATCCGATATGCCATATTCCTTCTCCCCGCTTTGTTTTGCTTTGTAACACAGCATTATTATACCAGACTCGCCGCCTGTGTGGTGACTGAAACGCAAAAGTAAGGTAAACGTAAGGCTGGCTTCATCGGATTGTCAGGCCCATCTGCTATGCTGAAAGCCATAAGGAGGTCATGCAATGATGAACAGTATCGAGACCCACGGCCTGAGCAAGCAATATGGAAACGCGCTGCGGGTCAAGCATTTGGATTTATGCGTGCCGGAGGGCTGCATTTACGGTTTTCTCGGGCCGAACGGCGCGGGCAAATCGACCACGCTCAAAATGATTCTCGGTTTGGTGCGTCCCACACAGGGCAGCATCGAGGTGCTCGGCCAGCCCATGGCGCGTGCCAATCGACTGGCTGTGCTAAAGCAGGTGGGCAGCCTGATCGAAAGCCCCAGCTACTACGGCCACCTGACCGGTGAAGAGAACCTGCGCATCGTACAGATGCTGCGCGGCGTACCCGAAAAAAACATCCGCGAGGTATTGCAGATCGTCCGGCTGGACAACCAGCAGGGCAAGCAGGTCGCGCATTACTCGCTCGGCATGAAGCAGCGGCTGGGGCTGGCAGCCGCGCTGCTGGGGTACCCGAAGCTGCTCATTCTGGACGAGCCGACCAACGGCCTTGACCCTGCGGGCATTCAAGAGATGCGCGAGCTGATCCGCGAGCTGCCCGCACGCTTTGATATGACCGTGGTCGTATCCAGCCACCTGCTGAGCGAGATCGACCAGATGGCCGACCATGTCGGCATCATCCGGGAGGGCGAACTGGTCTTTCAGGACACGCTCACGCATCTGCACGACCGCAGTCAGCACCATCTGGCGCTGCGCACAGCCAACAACCCAGTTGCACAAGCACTATTGACCCAGCGACACATTTCCTGCACGGCCGAGCAGGATTATTTGATTCTGCCGCTGCTGGACGATGGGCAGGCCGCAGACTTGATTCGTTTTCTGACGGAAAACCGACTGGATGTTATCCGTCTGGAAGAGCGACAAAAGAGTTTGGAGGACATCTTCCTCGAGCTGACCGGAAAGGCGGCGAGCCTGTGAAACTGCTCCGACTGGAATTTTACAAATGCCGCCGGCGCAAGATCGCACTTGTGTGCGCGGCGGTGCTGGCCGCACAGCTGTTTTGGTTCTGGGTGGTGCTGTCCCGGCAAAGCGCGGAGGAAATGCAGCAAGGATGGATGCTGATGCTTTATAATTTCGCAGTAGTGGATGCGATCATGCTTCCTGTCGCCACCGCCGTATTGGCCAGCCGCAGCTGCGAGATCGAGCACAAGGGCTGCACGCTCAAACTGCTCGAAACCGCCGCGTCCCCCGCCCAACTCTATCGCGCAAAGCTGCTCTGGGGTGCGCTGACGCTGGGGGGACTGCTCGCGCTGCGCGGCGCGATACTGGTTTGCATTGGGGTAACGCTTGGTTTTCCGGGCGAGGTACCTACAACCCGAATAATACTGTTCACCGTGCTCACCTGGGCAGTATCCGTAACGCTGTACCTGTTGCAGCAAGGGTTGTCGCTGCGCTATGCCAATCAGGCGCCCGCGCTGATCTGCGGCATTTTCGGCAGCTTTGCCGGACTGATGAGCATGCTGCTTCCGTCATTCGTGCAGCGCATGGTGCCGTGGAGTTATTACGGCCTGCTGTCACTGACCGGCATGAACTGGAATCCCACGACCCACGTCACATGGTTTTATTGGTTCTGGCCGCCGGTCACCAATTTTGTACTGCTTGCGTGTTGGGCCATTTTGTTTTTCGTGATCGGGCGGACACTATTCGTCCGGAAGGAGGTATGAATCATGCTGCTGCAATGTCTGCGTGCCGAACGGCTCAAGTGCCGCCACGCGCCAGTCTGGCTCGCGTTTTTAATCCTGCCGCTGTTCCCCGCCGTGCTCGGTACAGGCAACTATCTTGCCAACCAAAGCGTGTTGCAAAACGGCTGGTACAGCCTTTGGACCCAGCACACGCTGTTTGCCGCGATGTTCTTCCTCCCTGCGCAATTCGGCGTGTTCTGTGCCTGGCAGTGGCGGCTGGAGCACGCCGACCACAACTGGAACAGTCTGATGACTGCGCCCGTACCCGTGCGCGACCTGTATCTCGCCAAGCTGCTACTCGCAATAGGTGTATCCGTGCTGGCGCAAGCCTGCATCGGTGCGCTGTTTATCGTAAGCGGCAAGCTCGCGGGCATCGCTGCGCCGCTGCCGCCCGAACTCGTGGGCTGGCTATTGCTGGGCGCAGTGGGCGGCATTCCGGTCTGCACAGTGCAGCTGTTTCTCAGTCTGGTCTGCCGCGCCTTTGCCCCGCCGGTGGCTTTCGGCCTGATCGGCGGTATCTTCGGCCTGCTGTTTCTCGGACAGGGCTGGGGCTATGCTTTCCCCTATTCCCTGCTCAGTCTCGGCATGCGCGCAAACAACCCACAGATGACACTCGAGCTTGCGCCTTTTTTACTGGCCTGCGCCGCATACACAGTGGTATTTGCCGTCCTTTCCGTCCGGCTGATGCAGCAGAGGGACATCGCCGCGGAATAATCCTTTATGATGACGAACCTGCTACCGTGGCCGGTATGGAACAATACGCCAAGGCGCAAGTGGATCAAGAGGATTTCGGAGAAAATCGCTTTCACCACGAGATCTATTTGAGTGATGTACGGCGATGCAAGCCGGAGCATCTGAAAACCGTCATCCGACACCCGATAGACCGTAACCGACCTTTCCCATACCACACACAAAAAAAATACACCGCACTCCCCCACCAGCCGCCGGGATAAGCCCGGCGGCTGGTCTGCTTTGTCCCGCTGTGTCACTTGTAATCTGCGCATAAAGCCCTATAATAGAAAACTGTAAAAGCAATTCCACTGCAAGGACGGTGAACGCCCATGAAGCGTATCTTTTTTGTTGAGGACGACCTTAGCCTGATTCACGGTCTGTCTTTTGCTCTGCAGCAGCAGGGCTATGAAATCGTCAACGTCCGCACCTGTCAGGAAGCCGAAGCCCTCTGGCAGGCAGGCGACTATGATCTGGTGATTCTGGACGTGACCCTGCCCGACGGATCGGGCTATGACCTATGCCGTCTGATCCGCCAAAGCTCCAAAGTGCCCATTCTGTTCCTGACCGCTGCGGACGAGGAAACCGACATCATCATGGGTCTGGACATCGGCGGGGACGAGTATATCACAAAGCCATTTAAACTAGCAATCTTCCTGTCGCGCGTCAACGCTCTTCTGCGCCGCAGTGGAGATTTTCGCCAGCCAGACGACACGCTCCAATCGGGCGGTATCACCGTGCATCAGCTGACGCGTGAGGTCACCAAGGAAGGCGTGCCGGTCGAACTGACCGCCAGCGAATACAAACTGCTGTGTCTGTTTCTGGAGCATCCCAACCTTGTGCTGTCGCCCGAGCAGATTCTGGGCAGGCTGTGGGACTGCGAGCAGAACTATATCGACAGCAGTACGCTGACCGTCTATATCCGCCGTCTGCGCGCCAAAATCGAGGACGACCCCAGCAATCCCAAGCGCATTATTACCGTGCGCCGCATGGGCTATAAATGGAACGCTGCGAAATGAGGTGCCCCATGAAAATGCTGGCTGACCGGAACATCAAACGCCTGTTTTGCCTTGTCCTTGCCCTGACGGTTGGGTTTTCCCTGCTGTCTGCCGTGCTGCTCGCCGCAGACGGTCAGCATGCCGCGCGGTATCTCCCGGCTGCGTTCGCCTGCATGGGGCTTGTGATTCTGACCGCCATGTACTGCTATTTTCACAAGCAACACCAGACTATGGCGCGCGCAATTGAGCAATTGCATTCATTTCTCGCGGGTGACTCCACCGCGCGCATCGAGTGCGATGACGAGGGCGAACTCAACCGCCTGTTCCACGAGGTCAACTCGCTGGCCGCAATCCTGAATGCCCACGCCGAAAATGAAGGCCGTGCCAAACGTTTTATGAAAGATACCCTGTCCGACATCTCTCACCAGCTCAAGACCCCGCTGGCGGCGCTCAATATCTACAACGGCATTTTGCAGCAGCAGGCCGACCCGGACACCATTCGGGAATTTACCACCCTGTCCGAGCAGGAGCTTGACCGTATTCAGACGCTGGTGCACAACCTGCTGACCATCACCAAACTGGACGCGGGTACAATCGTGCTGAACAAATCCGAACACAACCTGTCCGACCTGATGGCGGAGGTCAAGCGGCGCTTTGCCGTGCAGGCGCAGCAGCAGAATACTATGCTGTCCTATTCCGGGGAGGACGATATTTCCCTGTCCTGCGATGCGCACTGGCTGGGAGAAGCCATCGGCAATCTGGTCAAAAACGCGCTCGACCACACCAAGGCAGGCGACACGATCACGGTCACATGGCGCGCCTTTGCGTCAATCGTCCAAATCACGGTGCAGGACAGCGGCAGCGGCATCCATCCGGAGGATTTGCCGCATATCTTCAAGCGGTTTTACCGCAGCCGTTTTTCCAAGGATACACAGGGCGTCGGATTAGGGTTGCCACTTGCCAAAGCGATCATCGAAGCGCATAGCGGCACGATCGAGGTGGACAGCACCTTGGGCCGCGGCACGGTTTTTACGATCAATCTCCTGATTCCTACAACATTGTAGGCTGCAAGTCATCTGGCAGTAGGGTTCCCGTGGTACCCTTTTGGTATTACAACAGAAAGAAGGTGCCATCACAACATGGATTTACTGCAAGTCCAAGACCTTTGCAAAACCTACGGCAGCGGTGAAACCGCCGTACATGCTTTGCGGCACGCGACGTTTTCCGTCCCCAAAGGCGAATTTGTCGCCGTGGTCGGAGAGTCCGGCTCAGGCAAATCGACGCTGCTCAACCTGATCGGCGCGCTGGACACGCCGACCAGCGGTCGGGTGCGAATCGACGGCAAGGATATTTTCTCGATGAAAGAACGCAGCCTGACCGTATTCCGCCGCCGCAACATCGGCTTTATCTTCCAGAGCTTTAACCTCATCCCTGAACTGACCGTCGAGCAAAACATCGTCTTTCCGGTGCTGCTCGATTACCAGAAACCGGACGAAGCCTATTTGGAGGAACTGCTCATGGTGCTCGGCCTACGTGAGCGCCGCCACCATCTGCCGAGCCAGCTGTCCGGCGGGCAGCAACAGCGCGTCGCTATCGGGCGTGCGCTGTTCACCCAGCCGGCGCTTATTCTGGCCGACGAGCCGACCGGTAATCTGGATACGCAGAACACAAGCGAGGTGATTGCCCTGCTCAAAGAGGCGTCCCGCCGGTACGAGCAGACCATTTTGATGATTACCCACAGCCGTGCCATCTCCCAGACTGCCGACCGCATTTTGCAGGTGTCCGACGGCGTGCTGACCGACTTTGGGAGGTGCCGAGAGTGAAACACTATCTCAGCCTGATCCCCATCTCTGCTAAGGTGCGCAAACGGCAGAACCGGATGACATTGCTGTGCATCATCATCTCCGTTCTGTTGGTCACAACCATTTTCAGTATGGCGGATATGGCCATCCGTATGGAAAAGGTCCGTGCCATCGAAAGTCACGGGAATTGGCATATAATGCTGAAGGAACCCTCTGACCAGCAGGTTGAGGAAATTGCCCAGCGGCCGGATGTGGTCGCTGCCCAGCGATACGACGGCTTGAACTTTGATCTATCCCAAGACTATTCTATTCAGGGAAAAACCTGTGTCATTGTCGGTGCAGATGATCAAATTCTGACGAAGATCTATAACGATCTGACCGAGGGCAGTTGTCCCTCAAACGAGGGAGAAATTTTACTCTCCAACCGGTCAAAGGACCTGCTCCATGTGAAGGTAGGCGACCAAATCGCCCTGCACACCCCTTCAGGAGAATATCTCTATACCATTTCCGGATTTGGTGGAGACGTCACTATCAGCGATGATGCCAATGTGGTGGGGGCGTTTCTGAGTTGGGATGCCTTCCAAAGTCTTGCCAAAGCGGAAGGATATACACCTGCCCCTGTCTGTTTTGTACGCTTTTCCGAAAGCGCCAATCCCCGCAGGGTGATCTCAGAACTACAACAGAAATACGGATTTACGGCAGAAAATCTATCAGAAAACACTGCCTTGTTGGGCCTGACAGGATTCAGCAGCGATCCTTATGTCACGGGACTATATCTGGTTGCCACCATCCTGTTTGTGCTGGTTCTGGCTGCGGGGGTCTTCATGATTGCAGGAAGCCTAAACAGCCGCACTGCGGAGCGGGCTCAATTTTTTGGAATGCTCCGCTGTATCGGCGCAAGCCGGGCGCAGATCATGCATATTGTCCGGCTGGAAGCGCTCTTCTGGTGTAAAACAGCGGTTCCCATCGGGGTTGTTTTGGGTATCCTAATCACTTGGCTTCTTTGTGCACTCCTTCGGTTTGGCGCTGGTGCGGAGTTCGTGCAGATTCCGCTCTTTGAGGTGAGCATCATCGGTATCCTCAGCGGCGTTGTTGTGGGCGTTTTGACGGTGCTGCTGTCCTCCCTTTCTCCGGCAAGGCGGGCAGCGTCTGTCTCTCCGATCGCTGCGGTCACCGGAAACAGTGTCCAAGGCAAATCCGTGTCCCGGCCGGTTCGAAAGGGCTTTTTTCACATCGAGACGGCTCTTGGCATACACCACGCGGTCTCCTCACCGAAAAATCTGCTTCTCATGACCGGTTCCTTTGCGCTCAGCATCATCCTGATTCTGAGTTTCTCCGTTCTGGTTCAATGGGTCCAGCTTGCTCTGAATCCGCTGCAGCCATGGGCGCCAGATGTCTTTTACAGCAGCCCGGAAAATCAGTGTGAGATTGACAAAAGTTTTGCCGCGGCGGTGGAGCAGCAGCCCTATGTCGAACGCGCATTTGGACGGATGTATAAAAGTCTCCCCGCAACGTACGAGGGAAAATCCGGTACAATCGATCTGATCTCCTATGATGCACAGCAGTTTCAGTGGGCAGAGGGGGATTTGGTGGCCGGAAATATGGATGCGGCCCGGGAAGGCACCGGTGTCCTGACGGTTTTTGACAAAAGCAACACCCTACAAGTGGGCGATGTCATCCATCTGGACAACACTTTCCTCACGGTGGTCGGTGTTCTGGAGGACAGCCCCTTTGACACGTCGGATCAGCCAACGGTGATCTGCTCGGAAATGCTGTTTACCGCAATCACAGGAAAGGATGCCTACGCGATTCTGGATGTGCAGCTGACCCAAGACGCCACACAACAGGATGTCAATCAGCTTCAAGCTTTGGCCAATGGACAATATGACTTTTATGACCGGCTTGCCCAAAACAAGGACACCCAAAGCACCTATTTCATGTTCTGCCTCTTTGTGTACGGTTTTCTGGTGGTTATCACCCTGATCACCATTATCCATACGGCAAACAGCATTGCCATGAGTGTGTCGGCCAGAACAAGGCAATACGGCGCCATGCGTGCCGTGGGCATGGACGGACATCAAATTCAAAAGATGATCACCACAGAGTCTGCCACCTACACATTACTCGGGCTCGTTGCAGGCTTCGGATTGAGCCTGCCGCTGCACTATTTTCTCTATGGGCAGATGATTACCAACTATTGGGGCACAGCTTGGCATCTTCCTCTTTCCTCCGTAGGCGGGATTTTGGTGCTGCTGATATGTACCGCACTAATTGTCCCTTTGGCTCCGGGAAAGAGAATCTGTAATATGGCAGTATCCGAAACGATCAACGAATTATAATAATTTAGTGGTCGGCACACAGCGATTGCTTTTGCAAGCTTATACACCGCCATGTCAAACAAAAAGAAAGAAGCAATCAATCTTCCTCCCCTTCACTGGTCCATCCACCTGTTCGCATCCGCCACACGCAGCAAAACGCGAACAGTCTTTGCAGCACTCTGTCCCGCAAATCGATATCATATTTTCCCCTATATCATTTTCAGCAAGCGACATAAAATTAAAAACCGACCTTTTCAAAAGAAAAGGTCGGTTTAGACTCTGGTGGGAGGTGGTGGATTCGAACCACCGAAGTCATAGACGACAGATTTACAGTCTGTTCCCTTTGGCCACTCGGGAAACCTCCCATATTAAGTTTTAACCTGCAAGTGACAGGTGGAGCTGGTGGACGGACTTGAACCCCCGACCTGCTGATTACAAATCAGCTGCTCTACCAACTGA